>Ga0066388_100000530_pt1 | contig 18286 bp, 10 predicted proteins | sample PanSoiMetaGPlot6_FD_64539 | JGI IMG/M metagenome (GOLD analysis project Ga0066388, IMG submission 64539) | Tropical forest soil microbial communities from Panama analyzed to predict greenhouse gas emissions - Panama Soil - Plot 6 (Hybrid Assembly) | ecosystem: Environmental > Terrestrial >... | reverse complement strand
AGAAACACTTTGTTCGTGCACCGGATCATCGAGATCGGATCGTCGATGACCGGCATGCCCTCCTGCCAAGCCCGGCGCGCGAAGCGGTAGGTATGATTGTCGATGGAGGTGGTCTCGCGGATGAAAAGGCCGTCGTACTCGGCGAGCTCGGCGAGCTGGCGCTTGGTGATCGGCTCGATGTCGACCGACAGCTTCTCTGCGATGCGCGCCAGATGCTTGATCGAGGACGGCGACGACGGCGGCATCTTCTCGTTCGGATCGTAGAGCACCGCAAGGTCGTATTTGGAGATGGCGCGGGCCTTGGGGTCGCGCCAGTCGCGGCGGGTGTGCTGGTGCAGCGCCTCGCGGAAGAACTCGCCCTCCCCGTTCGCCAGCCGGTTGATGTTGCGCGGCCGGATGCGCTCGATCGAGAGCCAGGTGCCGGGCTCCACGATCACTTCCAGCGCAGGGCAGCGGAACCAATCGAACAACAGCCGGCCGAAGGATTCGAAGCGCTCATCGCGGGCTATGCCGAAACAGATCAAGAGCTTGAGCTCACCCTCCGGCTGCAGGTCGGCGCGCCGGGCACAGCGGTTGAGCTCGTCCTCGAGCTCCGGGAGGGCATGCTCGTAGAGCTTGGCTTCCCGCAGCTCCAGCATGGTCTCGACGGTCGGCACCACGCGGTGGCCGCGCGCTTCGGCGAGCAGCGACGCGTAATAGCCCTTCGACTGGTAGGCGTAGGAGCGCGCGAGGTTGACGAGCTTGGGCCGCCCCATGTCGAACAGGCGCGGACGCGCGAGGTAGTCGCTCGTCGTGATGACCTTGTGGGGGGTCTCGGCGTTGGGAAGATCCTTGGGCTGGTCGACCAGAATGACCCAGCCGGTCATGGGTAGCCTTTCCGGGTGACAGCTGCCGGCCAAAGATGCCCGCGCGCCCAACGGGCCAAGCGCACGCACGCGGTACCAACCGCTGCGGTCTCAGGCGCTGCCGCCACTCCCTGATCGTCGATGATGATCGCTAATGTCTGCACGCAGTCTTGCCGCCCAGTGCGGACTCGAGGCAAATGCCCAGTGCGGTGCCTCCCGGGGCAACATATAACTCGAAACGCGGCGCGCCGCCACGTCTCCGGCATCGCTACTTGCCATGAAAACCGATTCGGAGCCCCGAGTCAGCTAGGTCGTGGCTATTGAGTCGAGGAGCCTTGTCGCCGCTGCGCAAATTTCTTGTGGAACCGCAGCGCATCGCCCCCGTCATCGTAGTAGCGGCGATGCCGGCCGAACTCCGCATAGCCCTGTTTGCGGTAGCGTGCGATGGCGGCGTGGTTGGTCTCGTGGACTTCGAGCCGCATGGTGTCGCATCCGCGCAGGCGCGCCGCCCGCTCGGCCGCCCTGAGCAATTGTTGCGCCACCCCCTTCCCGCTCATGTGCGGCGCTACCGCGATCGAGTAGAGGCGTGCCACCTTCGAGCCAGGCCGGAACAGCACGATCGCAGTCCCGGCGAGGCCGTCCCCCTCGGCTACGAGGAGCACGGTGCTTGGCGACGTCAGGAAGCGGCGCAGGCTGCGCCGCGACAGCCGATCGGTGGCAAAAACCTGGCTCTCAAGCTCCACCAACGCGTCGAGATCGCGGGCTTTGGCCGCACGGACGCGGACGGGCGGACTATGGGCAGGGCGTGACGCCATGGTTACCGGAGGGGCGGCAGACTATCAGGACCGCCACCACCCTCCGCAAGCCACCTTCCCTTTGAACCTGCCCAAACCGGGATGCGACTAATGTTCGAACGGCCAGGGCAACCGGGGGAGCAATCGGCAAGACACGAATTTCCGCACCATTGTAGGTGCGACCTGACTACTGGGGCATTTGCCCCAGGCCTGATGGTTGCGATCGGCGCGTGCGCCCCCATCCACCCCCGCGTCGGTCAAAGCGGCCCGCCCGGAACTCGTGTCCGGGCGGGCTCGCTTTGTTGCCAGACTTATTTCCAAGCCAAGCCTTCCAAGCCAAGCGCGGATATTCCAATTCCCGAATGTCTCCTCGTGCGGTTACGCTCCGGCAATGGTAGGAGAGTCACACCCCCTCACGCTAGGACAGAGCATGCAGCGCGTGACCATCACCGTCGACGACGAGCTCATGCTGGAGCTCGACCGCATCATTGCGGCCCGCGGCTACCAGAACCGCTCCGAGGCGATCCGCGACCTCGCCCGCGCCGGCATCCGGCAGGCGGCGGAAACCCTCGACAAGCAGCGCGACTGCGTCGCCGCACTGGTTTATGTCTACGACCACAACGCGCGGCAGCTGTCCAAGCGGCTGGCTGACACCTTCCACGACCATCACGAATTGTCGCTGGCCTCCATGCACGCCCATCTCGACCATGACAGTTGCATGGAGGTCACGATCCTGCGCGGAAAGGCGGACCAGGTGCAGCATTTCGGCGAGCATGTGATCGCCGAGCGCGGCGTCCGGCATGGCCGCATCGTGCTGGTGCCGACCGACATGCTGATCAAGCCGCATACGCACGCCGACGGGACCGTGCACGAGCACCCCCACCCGCCCGGGCGCAAACGACGCAAGCGGGCGGCCTGAGGCGAGGCAGCTACGGGCCTCGGGCGACCCCCCTGGTCATTTGGGAAGCCGCGGCATTTGGGAAGCCGCGCCCGTGGTGATTTGAAGGTTTGGCAGCCAGTTTGTCACATGCTAGCCTTCGGCCCGGAGGAAACTGCGGAACCCGCGATGAAACGAGCGCTCATCGGCGCGACCGCCATTGCCATCGCCGTGCTGGTTCTCGGATCGGCGGCGGTGCGCGGTGTGCTGGCGCCCGCCAATACTGCCGCGACCAATACAGCCGCAACCAATGCGCCTGCTATCGAGCCGGTTTGGACCGAAGCCAAATGGCCGTTCCCGATGGACCAGTGGGGTCTGGGCAAGGCCTTCGTCTGCTCGGCGGCTGATTGCGGCGCACAGGTCAACGTCTATGTGCGGCCGAAGATCGGCTTCTGCAATTGCGCGACCGGCGTGTCCGACGAAGCCGAGCTGGAAAGGGTCGCTGACACCGAGTTGCTGCGCGCGAAGACCCGCGCGCTCGGCTCCGGCCGCCCGATCAAGGTCGGCTGGATGCGAGGGATGAGCCGTTCATATTCTGCCTCCGATGGAGAAACTGGCGAGCGGCTTGTGTCAGTCGCCTACAACGATGAGTGCGACGTCGTCGTCGCCGTCGCGCGGTTCGCCAATGGCGATCCGGTCGTCCTCGAGCCCGCCATCCTGGCCTTCCTCAATACCAATACGATGGTGCTCTGGGCCAAGAAGGAGCTCGGCTTGGAGTTCATTCGCCGCCAATGGTGATCAACGCAGCAAAGGAAAGGTGCGAAATATCGAAGTGAACAGAATGTCGCGAGGAATTCGGACCAGGCGGACTTATTCCTTAGTTGGCTGACTCGCCTTGTTGGCTGGCTCGGTCCGCGCAGCTCTAATCACGAAACATCAGGGAGGTTGAAGTGATCAAGCACTCACATCTTCGCAATTTCGCATCTGGTGCGGCGATGGTCGCCGGCATCATTGGCGTCGGCGTCGGCGTCATGATGCTGCAACGTGTTGCGACGGCGCAGCAGGACATGGTCGAGGTCCCGATGTTCGAGGTCGACCCGCTGTGGCCGAAGCCGATCCCCGGCGAGCGGCTGCTCGGCATGACCATTGGCGCATCGATCGACGCCCAGGACAATCTGTGGGTCGTGCATCGTGGCGCCTCGACGCTGCACAACAATGAGAAGGGCGCGGAGCTCAATCCGCCAACCGCCGACTGCTGCAAGGCGGCGGCGCCAGTGCTTGCGTTCAACTCGAAGGGCGATCAGATCCACGCCTGGGGCGGCCCCGGCGCGGGCTACGAGTGGCCGGAATCGATGCACGGCGTCTTCGCCGACCACAAGGGCAACATCTGGCTCGGCGGCAACGGCGCCAAGGACGCCCAGATCCTGAAGTTCACCCCGGACGGCAAGTTCCTGGCGCAGTCCGGCCATCAGGGCAAGAACACGGGCAGCAACGACCCGGACAACTTCGGACGGGTGGCGCAGCTCTATATCGACCCCAAGACCAACGAAGGCTACGTCGCCGACGGCTATCGCAACCGGCGCCTCGCTGTGATCGACGGCGACACCGGCAAGATCAAGCGCTGGTGGGGCGCCTACGGCAAGAAACCCGACGATGCCGAGCTTGGGCCTTACAAAGCGAGCGACCCGGTGGCACAGCAGTACCGCAACCCCGTGCACTGCGTCGCGCTCGCAGAGGACGGCCTGCTCTATGTCTGCGATCGCGTCAACGACCGCATCCAGGTCTTCCGCACCGACGGCACCTATGTGAGCGAGCACTTCTTTGCCAAGAACACCCTCGCCACCGGCTCGACCTGGGAAGTGGCCTTCTCCAAGGATCCGCAGCAGCGCTTCCTCTACATCACCGACGGGCAGAACGAGCGCATTCGCATCGTCGACCGCAAGACCATGACCGAGCTGACATCGTTCGGCCGTGGCGGCCGCCAGCCCGGTCAGTTCTATGGCGTCCACAGCATCGCGGTCGATTCCAAGGGCAACATCTACACGACCGAGACCTTCGAAGGAAAACGCATCCAGAAGTTCAACTACAAGGGCATGGGTCAGGTCATGCGCGGAACGCAGCAGGGCTCCATCTGGCCGAAGGGCAGCTGAAGAATCCTGATCGCAAGGCTAGTCGTTGGCCCCGGCCTCACAGGCCGGGGCTTTCTTTTGGGGCACATGCGGCACCTCTCGGCCTCATGGTGAGGAGGCTCGCCATAGCAGGCGCAGCCTGCGTACACTTGGCTGCGATGCGCGCCGTCTCGAACCATGGCAGCAAGTTCGTATTCGCGGCCATCCTTCGAGACGCCCTCGCCATAGCGCGTCGAAGACGCGCGTGACCGCGCTTATGGCTCGGGCTCCTCAGGATGAGGTCAGAGGTGCAAAGACTCACAGCCTCTCAGGATGAGGCGGATAAACGGTCAGCGCCTGCCAGCTAAATCCGCTCTTGTGCCGCCCACCAATACGAGGAATTTGCTTGATGATCTTATCGTTGTATGATGTTTCAGGTCAGTACATCATACCGGCTGGGCTTGACCGACGAGCCCGCGAGTGTTGAGGTTCCATGCTGGGCGCTTTTCTACGGTTGTTCAACGACAACGGTGCAAACCTGAGGGGCAAGATCATCATCATCGGCACCCTCCTGGTCGCCGCCAACGCGGCCGCCTGGGCGGGCGCGCTCGTCATTTTCCATGACCATCCGGTGCTGCTCGGAACCTGCGTGCTGGCCTACGGCTTCGGCTTGCGGCATGCGGTTGACGCCGACCACATCGCCGCCATCGATAACGTCACCCGCAAGCTCATGCAGGAAGGCAAGCAGCCGGTGACCTCCGGCCTGTTCTTCTCGCTCGGGCATTCAACGGTGGTGATCCTGGCGACGATCGGCATCGCGCTCGCGACCGCCGCCTTTCAGCATCAGCTTGAAGACTTTCGTGCGATTGGCGGCCTGATCGGCGTCTCGGTATCGTCGGCCTTCCTGCTGGTCATCGCGGCGATCAACGTCGTCATCCTCGTCAACGTCTACAAGGCCTTCCAGCGGGTCAAGGACGGCGGCTCCTACGTGACCGAGGATCTCGATCTGATGCTGGTCCAGGGCGGCCTCCTGGCACGCATCTTCCGCCGGCTGTTCCGCATGGTGCGGCAGAGCTGGCATATGTATCCGCTGGGATTTCTGTTCGGGCTGGGCTTCGATACGGCGACCGAGATCGGTCTCCTTGGCATTGCGGCCGCGCAGGCTTCGAACGGACTGCCGATCTGGTCGATCCTCATGTTTCCTGCGCTGTTCACGGCCGGCATGACGCTTGTCGACACGATGGACAGCGTATTGATGACCGGCGCCTATGGCTGGGCCTTCGCCAAGCCGGTGCGCAAGCTCTACTACAACCTGACCATCACCTTCGCGTCGGTCGTGGTGGCGGTGCTGATCGGCGGCGTGCAGGCGCTCAATCTGATCGCCAACAAGTTCGGGCTCACGGGCGGCCTGTGGGATGCCGTTGCCAATCTCAACGACGTGTTCGGCGCGCTCGGCTTCGTGATCGTCGGCGTGTTCGCGGCGTGCTGGCTCGCATCCATGCTGATCTATCGGCTGAAGGGCTACGACCACATCGAGATCGGGTCGGGATACGACCAGACCGAGCACGCGCCGGCGCCGGCCCATTCGCGCCTCGCCTGATGACCCTTCCGACATGACGTTTATTGCCAAACATCATACGCGAGTATGATGAAGTCTTGATACTTCGTTTGAGTGTCGCCGGCAGGTTCTGAAGCGGCCCGGCCCCGATCGGCGGAATCTGGCTGCTCGCGCCCCAGCACAGGAATGGCCCCCGTGGAATGGCCTGGAGATCCCCGTGGTCATTCCCCATGACAGTATCATGACAGGCCACCAAGAAAAAATTTTGCTTACCGCAGGTCAACTTGAGGCCGCCGGCTTAACGACCGGCGTAAAGAAATGGGGAATACGACCTTAGCCGTAATGGGAACGAATCCGAGCGTCGTATATCGTGTCGAGGGGATTTAGGGGCTGGCACTGGCGTGACGAAATCACTGGTCGCGTATGGCCTGTTGTTAGGCATGGGCGTTTGCGCCCATGCCGCGGATGCGCCTATGCCCGGCAAGGCTCCGCCGGTTACGATTCCGCCGGACTGGAGCGGCCTCTATCTCGGCACGCATTTCGGCTACGCGGGCGGGACGTCCGATTGGAGCACGACCGGGCCGGTATCGGGCTCGCTGAGCTTCTTCAACACATACGATGTGTTCAAAGGGACCGGCAGCTACCTGGTCGGACTGCAGGGCGGCTACAACGTCATGCTGCCGTCGCGCCTCATGCTGGGCGTCGAGGCGGACATCTCGTTTCCGAATACCCTGAGCGGCACCTCGGTCTTCGCGGCGCCTTCGATCGGACAGGCGAGCTACGCCGAGGCGGTGAAGATGCTCGGCACGCTGCGCGGGCGTTTGGGTTACGTACACAACAACTGGCTCTTCTATGGCACGGCTGGGCTCGCCTGGAGCCACGATCAATTCGTGCGCACGCAGCTCGTCGGCACGCCCGCGAGCGGCACCGCGGCGCCGGGCACAACGGAATCCTTCTTCAGGACGCGCCTTGGCTGGGCAGCGGGCCTCGGCATTGAAGTGCCAGTTGCGCCGCATTGGACCGCGAGGGCCGAGTATCTGTTCACCGGCTTCGGAAATGCCGACGTGCTCTTTCCGGCTGGCGCGCAACGATTCAATTCGGATCTCGCCATTCAGAGCGTGCGGGCGGCGCTGAACTATCAGTTTGACGACAAGACCCTTTCCGACTTCAAGGGCATCACCGCGCCAAGTGCGGATATCTGGGCCTTCCACGCCCAGAGCACATATCTGCACCAGTTCACCCCACGCTTCCGGTCGCCCTATCTCGGCCCGCACAGCCTTGTTCCGAACCAGGGTCGCGAAACCTGGGATGTCACGCTCTACGCAGGACTGAAGCTCTGGTCGGGCGCGGAATTCTGGGTCAATCCGGAAATTGAACAAGGCTTTGGGCTGAGCAGCACGCTTGGCGTAGCGGGCTTTCCGAGCGGCGAAGCCTACAAGCTCGGCTCCACCTTCCCCTACGCTCGCGTGCAGCGCATGTTCGTGCGGCAAACGATCGACCTTGGCGGCAAAAGCGAAAAAGTCGACGACGACATCAACCGCTTCGCGGGCCAGCAGACCGCCAACCGGTTGGTTATCACTGTTGGAAAATTCAACATCGCTGATGTCTTCGACGCCAATAAATACGCCCACGATCCGCGCACCGACTTCATGAACTGGGCACTGATAGACGCCGGCTCGTTCGACTACGCCGGTGACGCCTGGGGCTACAATTACGGCGCGGCCGTGGAATGGTACCAGGGCAACTGGACCGTCCGCGGCGGCTTCTTTGACACCTCAATCGTTCCAGGCAGCACCGATCTCGATCCAACCTTTCGACAGCATCAGTGGATCGCCGAAATCGAGCACCGCCACGAATTGTGGGGCCAGCCCGGCAAGGTCGCCCTCACCGGATTCCTGACCCGCGGCGACTTCGGCCGATTTAGTGATGCAGTCCAGCTGGCGCAGATCGTCGGTGGACCCGCCGATATTGCGGCAGTACGCCGCTTTACCGCCCGCCCCGGCATCAGCCTCAACGTTGAGCAACAACTTGCCCCGGACCTCGGTTTGTTCCTGCGTGCCGGTATCGCCAATGGCAATATCGAAGCGACCGCCTTTACCGACATCGATCATACGCTAGCGGGCGGGCTCTCGCTCAAAGGCAACAGATGGGGGAGACCGGACGATACGCTCGGCATCGCCGGCATCATCAACGGCATCTCGGATGCTCATCGCGCCTATTTCAATGCCGGCGGTCTCGGCCTGCTCCTCGGCGATGGAAAACTTCCGAATTACAGTCCGGAGCAGATCATCGAGATGTATTACAGCTTCCCCGTATCGTTCTGGCGCATGACGTTTGACTATCAGTTCATCGCCAACCCGGGGTACAATCGCGACCGTGGCCCGGCGTCGGTATTCGGGATGCGGATGCGGGCGCAGTTCTGAACCTGCTGCGAATGCTCAGACTGGCACAGGTTGTTCCGCTCGTGGCGTCTCCGGCCCGGCAGGCGTCTCGTGACCCGGGCTCGTTCCGGGCACATAGGGCATGAAGATGCGCGCCAGCAGCGGAATAATGAGCAGGCTGCAGATCGGCGAGATCAGCATGCCACCCACGATCACGACGGCCAGTGGCTGCTGGACTTGCGCACCGATGCTGGTCGAGAACGCGGCCGGAACGAGACCGATGCACGCAGAGAAGCCAGTCATCAAGATCTGCCGCATGCGAGTCTGCGCCGCCGTAATGATCGACTCCTCGGTGCCAATTCCGCTGTGGAGGTTGCGGCGGATGTAGGACATCAGCAGGATGCCATCCATCGAGGAAACGCCGAACAGCGAAATGAACCCGATGGCGGCCGAGATGCTGAAATTGAGGCCCGCAATGGTGAGCCCCAGAATGCCGCCACAGATCGCAAATGGAATACCCGACAGCGCCAGCAGGCTCACCCGCGCGGAGGTGAACAGGCTGTAGAGCAGCATGAAGATCAGGAGCAGGCTGAGCGGCACGATGATGGCGAGCCGCTTCTGCGCCTCCATCAGGGCCCCAAACTCGCCGGTCCAATCGAGCTTGTAGCCTTCGGGCATCGGCACCTTTTCGGCGATCCGCTGCTGCGCCTCCGCCACGGTCGAGCCGAGATCGCGGCCGCGCACGCTGTACTTGAGCGGGACGAAGCGCTGATTGTTTTCCCGATAGATGTAGGCCGCGCCGGTCTCGAGCCTGACCTCGCCGAGCTCGCCGAGTGCGATATAGGCGGGGGGCGCCTTCGGGTCGCTGTTGGGTAGCGCAACCGGGACGGAACGGATGGCGCCGACATTGCGGCGATATTCTTCGGCAAGCCGCACCGTGAGCGCGAAATTCATCTCGCCTTCGTAGACGCGGGTGATCTCCTGGCCGCCGATCGCCGCCTGGACGACCGCATTGATGTCGCCGACCGAAAAGCCATAACGGGCCGCCTTTGCGCGGTCGATCCGGACCACCAGGTTGGGCTGGCCGAGCAGGTTGAACACGGCGGGATCGGTCACCCCCTGCACTTCCGCAATCTCCGTCTTCACCGACTTGGAGAGACGCGCGAGCTCCGCGAGATCCTTGCCGAAGATCTTGACCGAGTTCTCACCTTTGACGCCGGAGACGGCTTCCTCGATGTTGTCCTGGATATATTGCGAGAAGTTGAAGTCGACGCCCACAAACTCGCGATTGAGCTGGTCGCTCAACTGCCTGACCAGCTCCTCCTTGGTCAGCCCCTTCGGCCATTCCTCCTGCGGCTTCAAAGGCACGAAGAATTCCGCCACGAATGATCCGTCGGGGTCGGTCGCATCCTCGCCGCGGCCCTGCTCGGAAACGACCGTGCGCACGGGCGGATAGGTCAGGATGATGTTGCGCATGCGCGCAACACTGTCCATGCCGGCTTCGAGCGTGATGGTTGGCGGCAGCAGGGCGCGGATCCACAGGTTGCCCTCTTCGAGCTTCGGCAGGAACTCGGTGCCGAGTCGGGCTCCCAGCACGGCGCAGACCAGCAGAAACGCGGTCGCGATCGCCGCAGCAATGTGGTAGCGCCGGACCACGAGTGGCAACACGACGTTGTAGACGCTGCGAATCTTCCGCACCAGCCAGGTTTCGATTTCGGTCACTCGCGCCGGCAGTAGCAGCGAGGCCATCACCGGCGTCACCGTGAAGGTCGCGATCACGGCACCAATCAACGCATAGGCATAGGTGCGCGACATCGGACCGAAGATCTGACCTTCCACGCCCTGCATCGTGAACAACGGCAGGAAGGCCGCGATCGTGATGATCACCGAGAAGAAGATCGCCTTGTCGACCTCGATCGCCCCGTTCAGGATGCGATGCAGCCGCTCGGGCAGGCTCAGCGGCTCCTGTCCATGATGTTGGGACAGATGACGATAGATGTTCTCCAGGATGATCACCGTGGCATCGACGATGATGCCGAGATCGATGGCGCCGACTGAGAGAAGGTTGGCGGACTCCCCGCGCAACACCGTGATCATCACCGCCAGCAGCAACGCCACCGGGATGGTCGCCGAGACGATCAAGGCACAGCGCAGACTGCCCAGGAACACCCATTGAATCAGGAAGATCAGCGCAATGCCGAACAGCATGTTGTGCAGCACGGTGCGCACCGTAACCGCGACCAGATCGCCGCGGTCGTAGAAGGTGTCGATCCTCACGCCCGGCGGCAGGGTGCCGTCGCTGTTGAGCCGGTCGATAGCGGCACGCACCCGGGTGACCACGTCCATGGTCCGCTCGAGCTTCTGCATCAGCACGATGCCGAAGATCACGTCGGTCTTGTCGTCACGGCCGGCAATGCCGAGCCGCGGCGTGAATCCGATTTGGACCTTGGCCACGTCCGAAAGCAGGACCGGCACGCCGCCTTGCTGGGTCAATACGATGTTGCCCATGTCTTCGAGCGAGCCGATGACGCCGAGCCCGCGCACATTGACCGACTGCTCGCCCAACGCGATGGTCCGGCCGCCCACATTAGAATTGCCGGCCGAGATGGCATTCATGATCTGCGGCAGCGTGAGACCAAACGCCATCATTCGATTGAGATCGATCTCGGCTTGAAACTCCTTGGTCTTGCCGCCGAGCACGGACACGTCGGCGACGCCGGGCACGATGCGCAATCGGCGTTCCACCACCCAGTCCTGGATGGTCTTGAGCTGGATCAGGTCCATGCCGGGCGGGCCGACGAGCTGATAGCGGAAGATCTCGCTGATCCCGCCCGCTGGCGAGATCACCGGCCCGACGCCGGTCGGCAAGCTGGCGTCCTTCAGCCGGTTGATCACCTGCTGCCGGACGAAATAATAGTCGCGACCATATTCGAACTGCAGGCGTATGAACCCCAGCGCGAAGACGGTGTTGGAGCGGATGTATTTGAGGCCCGGCGTGCTGGAGACCGCGATCTCCAGCGGAATGGTCACATAGCGCTCGACCTCCTCCGGCGACTGGCCCGGCCATTGCGCGATGATCTCGATGATGGGAGGCGCTGGGTCGGGATAGGCTTCGATGTTCATCGTGCTGAACGCGACAGCGCCGATGCCGACGAACAGCGCGAATGCGGTCAGCACCATGGGCCGCCGCGACAAGCAGAACACAATCAGGCTACGAAGCATCGCCGGACCGCGCCCCGTACCGAATCATTGATCGAGCTCGTTTTGCACGAAGATCGCGCCGCGGGAGACGACGAGCTCGCCGGATTTGAGCCCGTCGCGAACCTGCAGGCGGCCGTCCTGCTCCATTCCAACCCTGATCTTGCGACGTTGCAGGACCAGCGGCTCCCGCTCGACCCAAACCACGGCTTGCTCGCCTTCCCAGATCACAGCCTCCGGCGGGACCGCGAGCGCATCCTCGCCGGCACTGGTTGCGATCTTGAAGCTCGCAAACATCTCGGATTTGAGGACGTGGCCGGGATTGGGAATCTCGGAGCGAACGACGACGCGACGCGTGGAGGCGTCGGACGCGGCGCCGATCGCAATAACCTGGGCGTTGAAGACCCGATCCGGCAGAGCCGTGACCTTGACTTCCAGCTCCTGCCCCACGTTGATGTGAGGAATGTCGACTTCGGGAACGTTCGCCTTCAGCCACATGGTCGACAGATTGGCGATCCCGTAGAGTGCCTCGCCGGCGTCGGCGCGCACGTACTGACCGGGGCCGACCTTGCGGGCGATGACGGTTCCTTCAAGCGGCGAATTGACGGTCACCGCCGGATTGATGATCCGCTCGCGTTCCAGCCGATCGACCTCCGCCTGGTCGCGCCCAATGAAAACGCGTAGGCGGTTGCGCGCGGAGTGCAGCGTGCCTTCCGCTGTCTTCAGATCCGACTCAGCTATCGCCTGATCATTGCGCGCCTGCTCGGACTCGCGCATCGAGATGGCCTTGTCGGCAAGGAGCCGCGTGGTCCGTTCGGCCTGCCGCTGCGCGACCAAGAGACTCATTCGCGCTCTCTCCACCGCATGCAGCGCCGAGATCAGGTCGGTCTGCGCCTGCACGACTTCGGGGCTATCGACCTCGAACAGCGGATCGCCGGGTTTGACCACATCGCCGATCTTGGCGATCACACGCGTCACGCGCCCCGTGAATGGCGTCGCCACCAGGGTGCTGGCGTCCTCGTTGAACGCGATCTGGCCGACCGCGATCTTGTAGACACGAAACTTGTGTGACGAGACCGGCATGATGTCGAGCTGGTGCAGCTGCTCCTCCGAGACTCGAACAATGTTGGGATCTTTCGCCGGAGGCTGCGGGGGCGTGATAGCCGACGCTGAAGGCCAGCAGCCTGCCAACGCGATCGCGAGCAGAATACTGAGCACGCCATTGGCGCGCCCCCTGCCGGCGGCCAACACGGCGCGCACCGGCCGAGCGAGCAGCAAGCGATGCGGGTACGCTATCATTGAAACTGTTCTCAGAGCTTGCTCTCAACCTTGGACGGCAAAACCCGCATTTGATCCCCGCCCTCCCCTTCGAACTTTCTTTCAGCAATTCATATGCCAGCAGGGCTTAACAAGCTTGAGACAAATATCCTGGAAAATTTCAAGTGCTTAACGATGCTGCACTGCGGCACTCCTTAACGATTGGGCAACTTTCCGCCAATTGCCCCGGAATCATCGGCGGCATTCGGCCCATCCGACGCGCGGAATCGTTGCCTATCAATGCCAAGCCGCACCATCTTCTCGCTCAGCGTGCGCCTCGGAATATTGAGCCGCTCAAGCACTGCGTTGATCCTCCCACCTGTCTCTGCAAGACAGCGCTCGATCAGCGCGCGTTCAAACGCCTCCACCTGCTGCGCCAGCGAAAGACGATCACCGCCTGGCTCCGGCGGCTGCGGCATCAACGGACCGGGAAGTCCAAGCGCATACCGTTCTGCGGCGTTGCGTAGCTCGCGAACGTTGCCGGGCCAAGGATGGGCGATCAGCATGCTGAGGACCGCTGATGTCACCGGGCGCAGCTCGCGCTCGTGCGCCGTCGCCGCTGAGGCCGCGAAGTACTCGAACAACAACGGAACGTCCTCGATACGCTCACGCAACGGCGGAATCGTCACCTCGGCCACCGATAGCCGGTAATAGAGATCCGACCGAAAGCGCCCCTCGCCGCTGGCTCCGCGCAGATCAACCTTGCTGGCTGCGATCGGCCGCAGGTCGACCGGGATGCTCCGGTTCGAGCCCAGCCGCTCGATAACCCGCTCCTGCAAAGCCCGCAGCAGCTTGGCCTGGGTCGCCAACGGCATGCTGTCGATCTCGTCGAGAAAGAGCGTCCCTCCGCTTGCGTGCTCGATCTTGCCGACGCGGGCCCGCAAGGCGCTGGTGAAGGCGCCCGCCTCGTGTCCGAAGAACTCGCTTTCGAACATCGTCTCCGGCACCGCGGCGCAGTTGACGGCCACATAATTCGCTTTTTGCCGCCGGCTGAAATCGTGGATGCAGCGCGCCACGAGATCCTTGCCGACACCAGTCTCGCCGTAGACGATGACGCTCACATCGGTTCCGGCAAGCTCGGCGACGGCGGTCCGCAACCGCTCGGCCGCCGTTGACGTCCCGATGATGCGCGAGCTCAGCGTCTGCTCGCTGACGGCGCGCCGCAGGCGGCGGTTCTCCGCCACGAGCTGCCGCTTCTCGCTGGCTCGGCGCACAACTTCCAGAAAGCGCTCGGGGGCAAACGGCTTCTCGATGAAGTCGTAAGCGCCGAGGCGCATCGCCTCGACCGCTGTTTCGATATCGCCGTGCCCGGTGATGACGACCACCGGCAGCTCAGGATCGATCTGCTGCGAGCGGCGCAGCAGCTCCATTCCGTCGATGCCCTCCATCTTCAGGTCGGTGACGAGAATGCCGGAGAAGTCCGCGCTCAAGGCGTTGAGCGCGGAAGAAGCCTTCTCGTGAACCAGCGTTTCGAAACCAGCGAGCCCTAGCCACTGCGTCACCGCGTGGCGCATCGAGGCCTCGTCATCGACAAACAGGATCGGGCCATACTCAGGCATGGATGGCGATCTCGGACGCCGCGCCTTCGCGACGATGGCACGGGAGCTCGACGGTCAGCACCGCGCCGCCCCCGGGCAGATTTCCGGCGTGAATCTGGCCGCCGAAATCCTGCACAATGCCATACGAGATCGACAGGCCCAGGCCAAGCCCCTTTCCAAGCGCCTTGGTGGTGAAGAACGGATCGAAGATCTGATTGATCTCGCTCGCCGGAATGCCTGGTCCGTTGTCCGCCACTTTGATCAGAACATTCTTCCCCGACGCCTGCGCCGTGATGATGATCCGGCCGTTTTCCTGCTCCGCGACCGCGTCAAGCGCGTTGCGCACCAGATTGAGGATCACCTGCTCGAGCTGAACGGCGTGGCCGAGCACCCAAAGATCTGCTTCGACTTTCTTCTCCACACCGACACCGGCTGCCTTGATCTGGCTTTCGAGCAGAAACAGCGTGCCGTCGATGGCCCGGTCGACCAGCACAGGCTCCGGATGGCCGGGCTCGCTCTTGCGCGCGAACGTCTTGAGATGGCCGGTGATCCTGGCCATACGCTCGGCAAGATCGGTAATGAGATCGAGATTGGTCACGACCTGAGTGAGATTGCCGCGGCGGGCGAATATCTTCGCGCTCGCCATGAAGGTGCGGATCGCAGCGAGCGGCTGGTTGATCTCGTGCGCCAGCGCGGCGGACATCTGCCCCAGCGCCGCGAGCTTGCCGGCCTGCACGAGCTCGTTCTGGGTCTCGCGCAGCCGCACCTCCGTCCGTCGATGCTCCTCGATCTCGGTCTGCAGTGACGTATTGGTTGCGCTGAGATCGCGGGTGCGCTCATCGACCTGCGCCTTCAACCGCGCTGCTGCGGCCTTTTCGACCACATAGGCCCGGTGCCGCTCGATCACATAGAGCACGAGAGAAATGATAAGCGCCATGATGGCGCCGCCGATAATGGTGCCGTCACGCTGGTCTTCGCGCACTGTGGTCAAATCGGTGAATCGATGGATCGTCCAGCCGTAAATCGGCAGCTGCATGGTTTGATAGAGATAGGTCGCGCCCGCATCGGGAGCCTCAACGTGAATAATGGAATCCTGACCGCGGCGCTCCTGGACCGTGAAGTGAATCGGCGAGGCCATCACTCCCGGATAGCGCTTGGCGATCTCGTCGTCATTGACCGAGTCGGTCTTGCCTCCGATGGAGCGATACTTGTACGCCGGGTCGCTCGCCAGAAACACGACCCCGTCGGGGTCGGTCACCAGGACGCGTTCGGCCGCTCGCTCCCATGCCGATTCCAGCGCGTCGAATTCGATCCGCACGACCGCAATGCCGAGCAAGTTGGCGCCCGCCCGCACCGCTTCCGCGAGATAGTAGCGCGTACGATTGCTCTCGGGCTCGACGCCGAGATCGCTGCTCCTGCCGTTTTCGACCGCCTTCTTGAAATAGGGCTGATCCGCAAGGTTGCGGCCCACCAGAGTGTCCGGCGACTGCCAATTGTCGCTCGCGACAACAATGCCATTTGGCGCGACGAGATAAAGCGCGCGCGTGTCGGCCTCGCGGCTCACGACTTCGAGTTTGCGGCTGAGCCGTTCCAGCGCAGTCGCATCGCGTGAGCTGAGCGCATTGCGCACATCCGCATCGAGCGACAACACGACCGGCAGATGGTCCTGACGTCCGACCTCGGCAGTGAGCGCGTTGGCGACCAGCTGCACACGCTGCTCATTGACGGCCTGCAGGGACTTCAGTCCTGCTTCTCGCCAAATGTATTGCGATCCGGCTGCAGACGCGCCGATGACGGCGATCGCGCCGAGGAATGTATAGATCTGTTTGCGACGAGTTCGCAGCATCTTCGATACCTAGTGTCCCGATTCCGAAGTTCGCATCATTGTGCGGCACTCTCGTTTGCGAACTTCGGGATCGAAGGACACCAGCAAGTTATTGATCCAGTGTGGCTTTGGTTCAGAAGTCCGCATTCGGACTCGCGGCAAGAATAATGCGGACTTCTGAACCGCCACACTGGTGCGATTCTGTTGCGACCCGCGCCGACAGTCAATCGGCGGTCTTTTGCTCGTGCCGCGCAGCCTTAACGCTTCTCGCCAGGAGGCAGGCCACATGCAGCGCTTCGCGGCCGGTTCCATCCTTGATCTGATGCCGGCACGACGTGCCGTCCGCCACGATGATGGTGTCGGGGAGAGCCTTGCGCACGGCCGGCAGGAGCGAAAGCTCCCCCATCTTGAGCGAAACGTCGATCGTGTCGGCGCCGTACCCGAAGGCGCCCGCCATGCCGCAGCAGCTCGATTCCACGGCTTCGACGGCAAGATCGGGAATGAGCTTGAGGGCCGCCATCACCGAATCCATGAGCCCAAACGCCTTCTGATGGCAGTGCCCGTGCAGCAGCGCTTGCTTGCCGACCGGCGCCAGCGGCAGCATGCCGCCGAGCTCTCGCACAATGAATTCCTCGAATGTCAGTGCGCGGGCCGCAAGCATGCGCGCATCATTGTTCTTGATCAGCGCCGGAATCTCGTCACGGAACCCGATCAGGCAGCTTGGCTCGAGCCCGACCACAGGAACGCCACGCGCCACGAACGGCGAGAAGGCTTCGATGCAGCGCTCGGCTTCGCGCCTCGCCTCCTCGACCGCACCGATGGAAAGGAACGTGCGCCCGCAGCACAATGGCCTCTCGTCCGGCTGCAGCAAATGAACGCGGCAGCCGGCGGCGCCCAAGACAGCGAGCGCGGCCTCGATGTTCTCGGGCTCGAAATAGCGGCTGAACGTGTCCACGAACAGTACGACCTCGCGGCCACTCGCGGGCCCGATCGGCACCTCAGGCTCGCGGAATGGCCGGCGCCAGCGCGGCAGACTGCGGCGCGCGCTGAAGCCCGCGACGCGCTCCGACAGCCAGGCCAGCCCCGGTATCCGGTCGCGCAGGTTGAGCAGCCACGGCAGGCGCGAAGCAAACGGCGCGTAGCGCGGCAGATAGCCGACGAGACGATCACGTCCAGACAGGACCCCGCGCGCAGCCCGCGCCGCCAGCACCTCGATCTTCATGCGCGCCATGTCGACGCCGGTCGGGCATTCGCGCCGGCAGGCCTTGCACGAGACGCACAGCTTGAGGGTCTCGGCCATCTCGTCGGAGACGAACGCGTCAGGTCCAAGCTGGCCGGTGATGGCAAGCCGCAGCGTATTGGCGCGCCCACGCGTGACGTCGCGCTCCTCGCGCGTGACCCGATAGCTCGGGCACATGACGCCGCCGGCGAGCGCACGGCAGGCGCCGTTGTTGTTGCACATCTCGACCGCACCCTGGAACCCGCCGCCGGCGCCCGTATAGGCCCGCCAGTCGAAGTATGTGGCCATCTCGTCGGCGTGATAGCCGGGCGCGTAGCGCAACAAGCTGCGATCGTCGAATTTTGGTGGCCGCACTACTCGGCCGGGATTGAACAAGCCCTTGGGGTCGAAGCGGTCCTTCACCTCCTCGAACGCGCGCACGAGCTGCGCGCCGAACATCGACTCGTGGAATTCCGAGCGCACGATGCCATCGCCATGCTCGCCGGAGTGCGAGCCTTTGTACTCGCGCACCAGCGTGAACGCCTCTTCGGCGATTGCCCGCATCGCGTTGACGTCTTTCTCAAGCCGCAGATTGAGCACCGGCCGTACATGCAAGCAGCCGACCG
>Ga0066388_100000529_pt1 | contig 18289 bp, 16 predicted proteins | sample PanSoiMetaGPlot6_FD_64539 | JGI IMG/M metagenome (GOLD analysis project Ga0066388, IMG submission 64539) | Tropical forest soil microbial communities from Panama analyzed to predict greenhouse gas emissions - Panama Soil - Plot 6 (Hybrid Assembly) | ecosystem: Environmental > Terrestrial >... | reverse complement strand
TCGTCGACGGCATCGATTTTGCGCACAAGGTCGAAATGGGCATCCGCAAAGATCGCTATAAGGCGATGGTGCCCACCGTCACCAGCCCGCTGCGCCTGAGCGGGCGGGTGCACGCCGCCGAGGCGCGCCACGCGCGAGCGCATTCAACGCGCAAGCTGAAATTCACGCTGCCGGGCCCGATGACGATCATCGATACGATCGCCGACAGCTACTATGGAGATCGGGTCAAGATGGCGTTCGCATTCGCGCGTCTGCTCAACGAGGAGGCGCGAGGGCTTGCCGCCGATGGCGTAGACGTCGTCCAGTTCGACGAGCCTGCGTTCAACGTCTACATGGACGAGGTCAGGGATTGGGGCATCGAGGCCCTGCACACGGCCATCGACGGGCTAGCGTGCGCCAGCGCGGTGCACATCTGCTACGGCTACGGCATCAAGGCCAATGTCGACTGGAAAGCGACGCTCGGCGGCGAGTGGCGACAATACGAGCAAACGTTTCCGGCGCTGGCGGCAAGCCGGATCGACGAGGTCTCGCTCGAGTGCCGCAATTCCAGGGTGCCAATGGACCTGCTGAGCCTGCTGCCCGGCAAGGCCATCCAGATCGGTGCCATTGACGTTGCAACAGACGCCGTCGAAACCGCCGACGAGGTGGCGTCGGTCATTGCGCAGGCGACAAAGTACGTACCCAAGGACAAGATCATCGTATCGACCAATTGCGGGATGGCGCCGATGCGGCCGGATATCGCCTGGGGCAAACTGGCGGCGCTTGGCCAAGGCGCCGAACTCGCCCGGCAGCGGTACGGCTGACCTAATCTCGCGCATCCTGGCCGGATCGGATCTGCCTGCCGCTCCGGCCCGCTCGGCACGGGAGCGGTATTTCGCTGCCGTCCGCGGTGGTATTTTTTTCGAAAATCGTTGGAACCTTTTGTAAGCCGTGGCGTTGCGGCTTTCGGTACCGTCAGGGGGACGTTGTCGATGCAGGGCTCATCCTATTTTCGGCGCCAAGCCAACACGTGCCTGCGTCTATCGGAATCATGTACCGACCAGGGCTTAGCAGATCGCTTTCAAGCGATGGCCGAAGATTTCATGGCCAAGGCTGCAGACGCCGACACTTTCGAAGAGGGAGCGGTCATCCCGCTCCCGCATGTGTTCAACCGGGGAGGTCCAGGCGGGGGCGGCCTGGACCACGGCTGAACCGTTGATGATGGGGTGGTGGGGCGGCGCGGCCTCGGCCGCGTCGCCCATTCGCCGAAATCACGGCATTAGCCCAAAATCACGGCATTAGACGTTGGCCGCGGCCAGGCGCCGGGCCGCGACGTCACTCACCACAATATCGTCGACGGTCGCAAGCTTCGTGCGGTCCCTCACCAGACCGCGGTGGAATTCACCCTTCGACACCGGCGGGACATCGGCGATGATGGTCCAGTGATCGCCCCCATCGAGGCTTTCAAATACCTGCCCGTCGGTATCGACCGCGTGCAGGGCGTAACCGCCAGGCCAGGCTTCGATCGTCAGCGCGCTGAATAGTGCGCGCTGTCCGTCCGGCAGCCCCCCGAGCAACCGCTCCCAGGTCATACCACCGTCCCGGCTGCGGGCAATTTTTCCGCGCGCCCGGCCGAGCCTGTACCAGTGCGACGGCCAGCCGACCCCGGCGGTCAGGAATATGAGATCGGGATCATTCGGGTGGACGACCATGGCGTCGGGATAGTTGGCGTGCGGCGGCATCGGATTTTTTCGCCACGTCTTGCCCGCGTCGTCGCTCGACATCACGCCGACGATTCCATTGGCCACGACTATCCGCTGCGGTCGCGCCGGGTGAAGCAGAATGCGATGAACGTCGCACTCAACCGGATTGGGATCGATCTTGAGCTCGCTGAAGCTTGTTCCGAAGTCCGTCGATACCAGCAGCGCGCCGATCTCAATGCCGACCCAGAGACGCTCGCCCTCGATCACGATATCCTTCACATGCCCGATGCGCGGCGGAGGCGGAAAGCACCACTGCGCAACGCTTGCGACCTTGCGCAGGCCGGGAAGCTCGCGCCAGCTGTCGCCGCGGTTCTCGCTGATGAAGACATGGGCCGGAAGCGATCCGACGCACACGACCTCGCGACCCTGCAGCCGCCCGGCGCGCGCCGACCACAGGTCGACGCGATCAATCCCGTCATTAGTCCAGGTCCAGGTGAGTCCCCTATCCTCGCTGCGGGCGACGCCGACCCCATGGGTGGCCGCAAACAGCGTGCCGTCATCAAGCGCGGTCACGGCGCTGACCGAGCACCCGGCGAGCGCCCGATGCGCGATGGTCCAGGCTCCGCCGGTACGCTCGAGGAGCACGACCCCGTCTACCGTTCCAACAAGAATTGTATCGGAGCGCTGCGCGCTGCGATGCTGGTTGGTACCACCGTTCGACAGCAGGATCATAGAGCCCTCCCCAGCAAACGTCGTGGGCCCGAACGTACGGCTTGTGCTGAGCAGCCTCAAGCCGGTCAATCGCGGCTCTTGCGCTTCTCCTTGCCGGATTTCTTCTTGCCCTCCCCGCGCTCTTTCTCGTCGTCGTCGATGTAGCTGCGAAGCTATCGAGCCTCGGTGCAGATCGCGTGACAGCGCGAACGCACGGCTGGGCAGCGCGCGGAGCCCTTGAGCGCCCGCCCAGCGGGGTCTAAAACTCTCGCCGATCCCGCCGATCGTCCCGGGCCGCCCGCCCGTTCAAGAGGTCCGCCTATGCTCGACACCGTGCACAAAACGGGAAGTCACACCAAGATCACGGTCCTCAACCCGGTCGGTTATCCGCCGAAGATCACCAAGAAGTCTGCCGCGGCGCGTCTCGATACGTTGGACGGCAAGACCATCTACCTAGTCGACTGCCGCTTCGACGATTCGATCGAGTTGCTTAAACAGGTCGAAGCCTGGTTCGCGCAGCATATGCCGAGCGTCAAAACCCGCATCGTTTCGCTCGGAAACTATTACGGCCACGACGATCCGAAGCTGTGGGAAGAGATCAAAGCGAACGGGCACGCCGCGATTCTCGGCGTCGGTCACTGCAGCACCTGCGCACCGGCGGTCGCCACCCATGCGATTACGGTCGACACCAGGTACGGCGTCCCGACCGTTGCGCTCCATACCGACATTTTTGAGCGGGTCGTACGTTCGACCGCACGGGTGCAAGGCCTGGCGCAATTGCCCTGCGTGTTTGTTCCGCAGCCGGTGATGGGCAAGTCACACGCCGAACTGCGCGCCTACGTGAACGGCAAGGATCCGACCACCGGCAAACCGGTGATGCAGGAGATCATCGAAGGCCTGACCCGCGGAGCCGCCGATGTCGCCACGGTCGCCGACCGTTCGACGCCGCGGCTCGTTGATTCCGACACCGAAGACAATCTGCATCAGCTTTTCCTCGACAATCATTGGACCGACACGCTGCCGATCGTCCTGCCGACCGAAGAACGGGTCGCGGCGATGCTGGCTCACACGAGCCACGCGCCCGACCAGATCGTCGGCCGCATGCAAGCGACCGCCAATCGCGGACAATGGGAATACACGGTCGAGAAGGTCGCGGTGAACGCCGTCATGGCGGGCGCGCGCCCCGAGTATTTCCCGGTCATCCTGGCGCTCGCAGCGTCCGGACTGTCAGCGCGCAGCAGCACGTCGAGTTCGGCTTCGTCGATGGTGATCGTGAACGGACCGATCCGCAAAGAAATAGCGATGAATTGCGGCATCGGCGCCATGGGACCGTACAACCACGCCAATGCCACGATCGGCCGCGCCTACGGCCTGCTGTCGCAGAACCTGCAGGGCGGATCCGTGCCGGGCGAGACCTACATGGGTTCTACCGGCAACAACTACACCTACAACAATCTGACATTCGCGGAGAACGAGGAGCGCAGTCCCTGGGAACCGCTGCACGTGCAGAAGGGCTTCAAGCCGACCGAGTCGACGGTCAGCATTTTCTGGGGCTGCCGATCCACGACCTTCAATCTCGGCTTGCGCGAAAAATACTGGCGCGAGCACGTGCGCGACATGCTGTATGGCACCGACGCCAATTCGGCGCCTTGCCTGCTGCTCGATCCGATCACGGCGCGCCAGTTCATCGACCGCGGCGGGTTCGACACCAAGGGCATGCTGATCCGCTGGATCCACGAGACCGCCAAAATCCCGGCCGGCCGCTACTGGGATCTGCAGCTGGTGCAGAACTATATCTATCCGCGCGCCACCTACGGCGAGGAGCCGTTTGCCAGCAACCTCAAGCCTGATGACGAGCTGATCCCGGTGTTCCCGGAAAAGGACATCAACGTGGTCGTGGTCGGCGGCGAGGCCAACGGCTACTGGCAGATCATGGGCGCACGCTACCGCAAGTCGGTTTCGATCGACGCCTGGCGGTGAAGGGTGAATGGCCGCCAAACGCCCGCCCGCTCTCGACCGGATCGACGTCAAAATCCTCGCCACGCTTCAACGCGATGGCCGTTCGACGATTCAGAAGCTGGCACAGACCGTCGGACTGTCGTCACGGCCGTGTCTTGAGCGGGTGCGCCGACTCGAAGCCGCCGGCATCATCCAGGGTTATCAGGCGATCATCGCGCCGGAGCTGTTGGCGCGACCGGTGACAATTTTCGCTGAAATTACCCTGGAAAAGCATGGTCGCCAGGACCGCGTCGAGCATGCAGTCGCCGCCATCGAGGAGTTGACCGAGTGCTGGCAGGTCACCGGCGACATCGACTATCTGGCACGGTTCGTTTGTACTGACATCGCGCGCTATGAAGCGCTGACCAGCGCATTGATCGACGATCCCGAACTCGGAATTGCGCGCATCGTCAGCCACATCGCGCTGCGCCCCGTGCGCCGGTTCGCCGGGTACCCGGTGGCGCTGCTGCTCGGCCAATCAGACAAAGCCGAAGGGTCATAGGCGTTTCCTTCGCGGCGCGCGCGTGCCAGAGTGGCGCCCCTGATCGGAGCCAGCCATGACGCCACATCAGACCGCCGGCGAACCGGATGTCGTTCTCGTCGGCGCCGGCATCATGAGCGCTACCCTCGGAGTTTTTCTCAAAGAGCTCGAGCCGTCGCTCAACATCACGATGATCGAAACGCTCGACGGCGCGGCACTCGAGAGTTCGGATGCCTGGAACAACGCCGGCACCGGCCACGCTGCGAATTGCGAGCTCAACTACACGCCAGAGCGTGCCGACGGCACGATCGATATTTCCAAGGCGCTCGAAGTCAACGTCGAGTTCGATCTGTCCCGCCAGTTCTGGTCCTATCTGGTGAAGAAGGGCGCGATCGCCGATCCGCAATCGTTCATCCATCCGGTGCCGCATATGAGCTTTGTGCACGGGCCCGAGAACGTCGCGTTTCTGAAGAAACGCTTCGCCGCGATGAGCGCGCACCATTGCTATCACGGCATGGAATATACCGAGGATAGGAACACGCTCGCCGAATGGGTCCCGCTGGTGATGGAGGGCCGCACCGCTGACCAGCAAATCGCCGCGACGCGGATCGTGACGGGTGCCGACTGCGACTACGGCTCCCTCACCCGCACCCTCGTCGGCCATCTCGCGGGACTATCGGGCTTCACCGTCCACTACGGACATCAGGTCACCGGCCTTAGGCGCGAGCCGGGCGGGCGCTGGCGCATTGACATGAAAAACCGGCGCAACGGCGGGACGGACTCCACCACCGCCAAGTTCGTCTATCTCGGGGCCGGCGGCGGTGCGCTGCCGCTGCTGCAGAAATCCGAAATTCCGGAGGGGAAAGGCTATGGCGGATTTCCGGTCAGCGGCATCTGGCTGCGCTGCGATGATCCGGAGGTCAACAGGCGCCATCACGCGAAGGTCTACGGCAAGGCTGCGGTGGGCTCGCCGCCGATGTCGGTACCGCATCTCGATACGCGCGTCATCGGCGGCAAGCACTCGATCTTGTTCGGCCCGTTTGCGGGTTTTTCCACTAAATTCCTCAAGTACGGGTCGCTGATGGATTTGTTCGAGTCGATCCGGCTGGCCAATATCGGAGCGCTGTTGGCGGTCGCGCGCGACAATTTCGATTTGACCAAATATCTGATCAGCCAGGTGCTGCTGACGCACCATCAGCGTTTTGCAGCGCTGCAAGAGTACTATCCGCGCGCCAAGGAACCCGAGTGGCAACTCGAAGTCGCCGGACAGCGCGTCCAGATCATCAAGCCCGATCCGCAACGCGGCGGGTTTCTCGAGTTCGGCACGGAGCTCGTTGCGGCGGCTGATCGCTCGATCGTTGCGTTGCTCGGAGCCTCGCCCGGCGCGTCGACCGCGGTGTTCATCGCAATCGGCGTGTTGGAGAAATGCTTCAAGGATCAGCTGACGGCGAACCGCTGGCTTCCCAAGCTGAAGGAGATGATACCCTCCTATGGCGAATCGCTGATCGACGACGCCGCGCTGCAGCGGCGCATCCGCGCCGAAACCGCTTCCGTGCTGCACCTGGAGAATGTTTGACCGACCCTGTGCGCAGCGCGCCAGCGACAGCGCCGCATGCCGACCAGAGCGCTGACCCCGCGGCCCTGGCGCAGGCGTTGGAAACACTGATGCGCTTCGGCGCATCGATGCTGCGCGCCGGCAACGCCGCCTTTCGGGTACGCCAGTGGATGGGTGCCCTTGCGCGCGCCATGGGGATCGACGCACTCGCGGTTCACATTGCGATCGGCGGCGGCATGACGGCGACCGCACGGCGCGGCGGCGCGCATGTCACGCTCGCGAGCGAGATCGCGCCGCTCGGCATCAACGCCAGCCGTCTCGGCTTGCTTGAGCGACTTGCCCGCGAAGCACGACCGGGCCTGACCGCGGCGGAGCTTGCGGCCAAGCTCAAGGCCATCGAAGCAGAACCGCCGTTCTACTCGCTCGCCGTCACCGCCGCGGCGGTCGGCGCCGCCTCGGGGGCGTTCTCGTTCCTCAACAGCGGCGGCCCGTCCGAAATCGTCTCCGCCTTCATCGGCGGCGCCGTCGGCCAGAGTTTACGGTCGCTGCTGTTCCGGTATCGATATAATCAATACGCCGTCACCGCGCTGTGCGCGGCGGTTGCCTCCGGCGCCTATGTGCTGATTGCGCACGGGCTGGCACGCGCCGGCCTGCCGGTGTCGCCGCATGCCGCCGGATTCATCTCGTCCGCCCTGTTCCTGGTGCCGGGCTTTCCGCTGATTGCCGGCCTGCTCGACCTCCTGCAGCACCAGACGGTCGCCGGCATCACCCGCCTCACCTACGCCCTGATGGTGCTCATCGCCGCGGCCTTTGGGCTCTGCCTGGTCGCAGCCGCCGCAGGCCTCAGCACCACACCGCCCCCGCCGCCGCAATTCGGTGAACTGTCGTTGCTGGGGTTGCGCGCACTCGCGAGCTTCGCCGGCGGCTGCGGGTTTGCGATCCTCTATAACAGCACCCACCGCACCGTACTCACCGTCGGCTGCCTGGCGTTCCTTGGCAACGAACTTCGCCTCACGCTTTACGATGCGGGGCTGCAGCTCGCGCTCGCAACCTTCCTTGGCGCACTCACAGTCGGCTTGCTGGCGACTGTGGCGCGACCCTGGCTGCGCGAGCCGCGCATTGGGCTGACCGTGCCCGGCATTATCATCATGGTGCCGGGCACCTACGCGTTCGAGACCGTCGTACTGCTCGATCGCGGCGACGTGCTGGCCGCGCTTGAGGCCGCGACCTTGGGAGCATTCGTTGTCGGAGCCATGGCGCTCGGCCTCGCGGCCGCCCGGCTCGTGACCCAGCGTGGCTGGCTCGTGGAATCGTGACGCCAGTCTCCAAGTTGCGCCACGATTCTTAACCGCAGCCGTTTCAGTAACTTCCACCGCCCTCCCACAGCAGACTTGGCTGCGCGCCACAGCTACTTCGGCCACAACGGCCGCGCAAACTCACTCATGATTCCCCATATGATTCGCCAGCGAGGGTGTCATGCATCCGATCGAGGCCGAGCGCCGCTTCAGCGCAAACAACTACGATCCCCTCCCCGTGGTGCTCGCCCGCGGCCAGGGCGCGCATCTCTTTGACACCGCCGGTCGCCGCTACATCGACATGATGAGTGCCTACTCGGCGGCGAGCCATGGTCATGCGCATCCGCGCATTCTGGGTGCCTTGACCGAGCAGGCGCAGCGCCTCGCGGTGCCCTCGCGCGCCTACTACAATGATCGTCTTGGTCCGTTCCTCGCGGAGCTCTGCCGGCTCGCCGGCCTCGACGCGGCGCTGCCCATGAACACCGGCGCCGAAGCGGTCGAGACCGCCATCAAGGCGGCGCGTCGTTGGGGCTACTGGGTCAAGGGCGTGCCGCATGATGCGGCGACGATCATTGTCGCCGACGGCAATTTCCACGGCCGCACTACGACCATTGTCGGTTTCTCCTCCGAGCCGGCCTATCGCGACGGCTTCGGGCCGTTCGCCCGGGGTTTTCGCGCGGTTCCATTCGGCGATGCCGCCGCGATCGCGCGCGCGATCACGCCGGAGACGGTCGCCGTGCTGGTCGAGCCGATCCAGGGCGAGGCCGGCATTATCGTTCCGCCGGCGGGGTGGCTCAACGAGGTGCGTCAACTTTGCAGCGCGAATCACGTATTGCTCATTCTCGATGAGGTTCAATCGGGGCTTGGCCGCACCGGCGCTTGGTTCGCGTTCCAGCACGAGGGGATCGAGCCCGACGGGCTGATCCTGGGGAAGGCGCTCGGCGGCGGCGTTCTGCCGGTCTCGGCGTTTGTCGGACGACGCGAAGTCATGGACGTATTTACGCCCGGATCGCACGGCTCGACCTTTGGCGGCAACCCGCTCGCTGCAGCGGTGGGGCTCGAAGCGTTGCGCGTCATCGCCGATGAAGGATTGGTCGAGCGGAGCCGCGTCCTCGGCGCCCACATGCTTGCGCGGCTGCGCACGCTCCGCAGCCCGGTCCTCAAGGAGGTCCGCGGCCGCGGGCTTTGGGCAGGTGCGGAGATCGATCCGCGCGTTGCGAGCGCCCGCGAGGTCTGCGAGCGCCTGCTCGGCAAGGGCGTGCTCTCGAAGGACACCCACGACACCGTGGTTCGCCTGGCTCCGCCGCTCGTGATCGCGCGCACCGATCTGGATTGGGCCTTGGACCGGTTCGAAGAAGTCATACATGACATCGCTCGCGCACCGCATCCGGTCGCGGCCTAACAACAAGATCGACCGACGGCACGAGGGGAGCAAATCGCGATGTCCGCACTGGTAAGACCGGATGTGGCGCGGCCGCACTTTCTGATGTGCCGGCCCGAGCATTTCGGCGTCATCTACAGCATCAATCCGTGGATGAACCCGACCGGCTGGGCGCGCGATCAGCAGGCGTTGGCGGCGGCATCCCAACGGGAATGGGCGCGGCTGCACCGCAAGCTGCTCGATCTCGGCGCCGCGGTCGAGCTCGTTCCGCCGGCGGCCGGCTTGCCGGACCTCGTTTTTACGGCCAATTCCGCCATCGTACTCGACCGCACCGCGCTGCTCGCGCGCTTCCGCCACCCCGAGCGCCAGCCCGAAGAGGCTCATTTCGAGGCTGCGGTTCGCCGGCTGCAGTGTCACGGCGTCATCGATGCAGTGATCAAACCGCCGGAAGGCCTCTCACTCGAAGGCGCCGGCGATTGCGTGTTCGATCAGACTCGCGGCTTGTTCTGGATGGGCCATGGTCCGCGCTCCGACCGGCGCGCGCAGGCCGTGGTTGCGGACACGTTCGGTGTTGAGGTCGTTGCGCTCGAGCTCGCCGATCCGCGCTTCTATCACATGGACACCGCACTCGGCGCGCTGCCGGGCGGCGAAGTCATGTACATCCCGGGCGCATTTACGGCTGCCGGCCGGGCCGAGATTGAGGCGCGAGTCGCAGCGCACGACCGCATTGCCATTGCCGAGAAAGACGCGATCGGACTTGCGGCCAATACGGTCTGCGTCGGCCGGGATCTGGTGATGCCGACCTGCGGCGCGCGCCTGCGCGCCGACCTCGGGGACCGCGGCTACCGCGTGCACATCGTGCCGCTGCCCTCGTTTCTGCGCAGCGGTGGCGCGGCGTTCTGTCTGACCTTACGGCTCGATCGCCAGTCCGGCGGGGCGGGCTCGGTGCAGAAGGTCGCGATCGCGTAGGCTCAAGCCCGGATCTTTTTCAACTGCACGGCCCGTGATGTTGTAATCGCAACACGCGCGAATGTGCGCTAGGCGCCGGTGAATTGCGGCTGGCGCCCATCGAGCCAGGCTGAGATGCCTTCCTGGGTATCGCGGGTTGCAACCATACGCGCGAAATAATTGGCTTCGATTGCGAGCCCTTCGTCGATTGGAACGTTGATCCCGCGCGTCACGCTTCCGAGACATGCCGCGATTGCGAGCGGCGGCTTGACGGCGATTGCCTGCGCAAGATCGAGGGCAGCATCGATCAGCTGTTCATGCGCAACGACCTCGTTTACCAATCCAAAATCGCATGCTTGCGACGCCGAGACGACCTCCGCGGTCAGGATCATGCGGAGCGCGCGTTTGCGCCCGATGAGTCGCGGCAGCCGCTGGGTTCCGCCGAATGGGGGCGCGAAACCGAGATTGATCTCCGCCTTGCAGAATTCCGCGCGTTCGCTCGCGATTGCGAGCGGAGCCGCCTCGGTTATTTCACAGCCGCCACCGTGCGCGAGACCGTTGACGGCAGCGATGATCGGCTTGGGGAAAGTCTCGATCCTGGCGGTCAACCGCTGGCCCCGCCCAACGAACTCGCGCAACGCCGCCGCTTGACCGCGTCGCACGCTCGCCGCGAAACACGCAATGTCGGCTCCCGCGGAAAACGCGCGATCCCCCGCTCCCGTCAAAACAATCGCTCGAGCCGTGTCATCGTCCTCGAGTTTATCGAGCGTCACCATCAATTGGTCGATCAGCTCATAATCGAGCGCATTGAGCTTGTGCGGCCGATTGAGCGTGAGCAGCGTTACCGGTCCGAGCTCCTGGCGCAGCACGAGATCAGGCATCGCGCGGCGTTCCCGTCGAGCAAGGGTCGCGACCGCGGTCGCGAATGGACATGGCAGATGCCTTGGTTTAGGCCGAACTCGCGGCGCTGATCGGCGCCTTAGGGGCGCAAGTTCCAGTTCCGCATCAGTTGCTGCATGATATCGCGCTCGATCTGGTCCGTCAGGCGTCCGCCCGACCGCTCAAGGTAGCGCGCGATGTCTTCGTTCACCCGCTGCTGACGCGACCGCATAAGGGCGCTGAATGCTTGGCGGGCAACGCGAGCAACCTGCTCGACTACCGTGCCCTGTTCGCGCCGGCGACGTCCGGCAACATGACGATGAGCTTCGTAGACGGCTTGGATACCCATTGGGGTCTCCTTTTTGTCTTAGATACGATTGAGCAAATCTCATTTATCGCGGTGTCGGTTTGCCAAGTTGACTGCAGTCTAGTTTCGTGACAAACGATCTATTCTCGTCGTATGATTGAGAATTTCTCATGCATAACGCGATGCCGCCGCTCACCGCCCTGCGCGCGTTCGAAGCCGCGGCGCGGCACCTGAGCCTGACCAAGGCCGCGCAAGAGCTGAACGTGACGGCGGGCGCGTTGAGCCACCAGATCCGCGCGCTGGAAGAGTTCATCGGGGTCGACCTGTTCGAGCGCCGCGTGCGCTCCATTGCGCTGACGCAGGCCGGGAAATTGCTTTATCCCGGACTGCAGACCGGCTTCGCCCAAATTCGCGATGCGGTGTCAGGGTTGCGCAACATGAGCGACGCGCGCGTGCTGGTGATCAGCACGCCGCCGGGCTTGACCTCGAAATGGCTGGCGCCGCGGCTCTATCGCTTCGCCGGCGCGCACCCCGAGATCGACGCGCGCATTTCCTCGTCACTTGCCAACGCCAATTTCGCGACCGACGGCGTCGATATCGCGGTACGCCATCTGCCGGTCGATCCGCCGCCCGATCCAGCGCTGGTGACAGAAAAGCTCGTGGAGCTGTGGTTCGTACCAGTGTGCAGCCCGCGGTTGATCGAGACGCAGGGATCGCTCGACACGCCGGACGCGCTGGCTCGCGCGCCGCTGATCCACGACGACACGCTCTATCAACGCGCCGATGTGCCGACCTGGGTCGACTGGTTTGCGGCGGCTCGCGTCGATGGGGTCGACCTCAGCCGCGGGCTGCGATTCAACAGCAGCGATCACGCCCTCGACGCCGCCGGTGAAGGCGCCGGCGTGCTGCTTGCACACGATCTCCTTGCCTATGACGACCTGCGCACCGGGCGGCTTGTAATACCCGTTCCGCTCGCGCTCCACTCCGGCCGCGCCTACCACCTTGTGCGCGCCAGGCGGCGCCGGGAAACGCCGCAGATGCAGGCCTTTCGTAACTGGATCCGGCAAGAAGTGGCGGCGCTCGACTGGACGCAGATTCGTGCTGCCACCGGATCGGGCCGGGGTGCGCGTCGCCGAGCAAAAGCGCTCCGACGCTGATCTATACGCGGCGACAATTACGCCGGCGCCACGACAGACGGATAGTCCGTATAACCCTGCGCGCCGCCGACGTAGAGTGTATCCGGGTTCGGAGCATTCAGCGGCGCGCCACTGCGGAACCGCTCCACCAGATCCGGATTGGCAATATAGAGACGGCCAAACGCGAACATGTCGGCGTGTTGTTGCGCCAATGCGGCCCCTGCCCGTTCGAGCGTGTAGCCGTTGTTCGCGATGTAGGTTCCGCGAAACAGCGACCTCAGCTTGCGGTAGTTGAACGGATATTGCGGTGCCCCGGGCGGCGTGGCGCCTTCGACCACATGCAGATAAACCGGCGCGATGTCGTTCAATCCTGCGACCGCCGTGAAGAACAGCGCCTCCGGATCGGAGTCGTGCATCTCGTGATGCGTGTTGGTCGGCGAGATCCGCACCCCGACGCGCTCCCGCCCGCACGTCTTTGCAACCGCGCGCATCACCTCCCACAGCAGACGGGCGCGATTCTCCGGCGGCCCGCCATACGCGTCGATCCTGCGATTGGTACAGTCGCGCAGAAACTGGTCGATCAGATATCCATTGCCGGCATGCACCTCGACCCCGTCGAATCCGGCGTCGAGCGCATTTGCGGCCGCCTGGCGATACTGCTCAACAATGCCGGGCATTTCTGCGAGTTCGATCGCCCGCGGCACGGAATGTTCGAGCCGGCCTTGCGCGGTGCGCGAACGCCCGCGCGAGGGGACGATCGAAGGTGCGACCGGCGGCTGCCCGCCCGGCTGGGTCGAGACGTGCGAACAGCGTCCGGTATGCCAAAGCTGAACGAAGATGCGGCCGTTGCGGGCGTGCACCGCCTCGGTCACGACGCGCCACCCGCGAATTTGATCCGGCCGGTAGATGCCGGGCGAATCGATCCACCCCAGGCCCTGCTGCGAGATCGCCGTCGACTCGACCACGATCAGGCCCGCACCGGCGCGTTGCGCGTAGTACTCGGCGTTGAGCGGGTTCGGCACTTCGCCGGGTGACCGGTTGCGGGTCATCGGCGACATGACCACGCGGTTTTTCAGCAGATACGGTCCCAGCCGGTACGGTGCGAGTAGTGTATCCGCACCGTGGTCAGCGCGCGCGTTCATACCCGCCGCTTCGCGCAGATTCTCAAAGCCGGGCACTGCTTTATTCCCCGCTAGGAGGTCGACAACCGGCCTTGCAGATCAACCTTGGAGGTCTCCCACAGGAACAAGGCCGTAACGAATGAAATCAGCGCCGCCACGAAGATATATCCGGACAGCGCCAGCGTGCCTCCCGTCCGGGCCACCAGCAGGGCGGCGATCGCGGGCGTCTGGGCGCCGATGATGCTGCTGATCGAGTAGCCGATCGAGATCCCGCTGTAGCGGATGTTGGTATCGAACAGCTCGCTGAACAGCGCGGCTTGCGGACCGAAAATGGCCGCGATGCACAGCCGTGCCAGCAGGATCGCCGCGAACACGAGCACTCCGATCGCCGTGTTCACCAGCGGGAAGAACACAGCTCCCCAGACCATCGCAAACGCCAATGCCCACAGGTAGACCGCGCGGCGCCCGACCCGATCGGACAGGCTCGCGAAATAGAGCGTCGCCGGGATTTCGATGACGTTGGCGATGATCGTGAATGCGAGAATCGTCGAGCGCGTGAAGCCCAGCGATGTAGTCGCGTAGCTCAGCATGTAGATCAATCCGATGAAACCCATCACGTTGGTGAAGAGCGTGGAGAGCGCCACGATGATGATCTCTTTCCAACCTCGGGCAAACAGCGTCACCAGCGGAACCCGGATCTCCTCGCCGGCCTTCTTCATCAAATTGAAAATCGGGCTTTCGCCGATTCGCAAGCGGACGTAGATCCCCACGAGAACCAGGATGAAGCTCACCAGGAACGGAATTCGCCAGCCAAAGGCCTTAAACTGTTCGGTACTGAGAGCCGCGTTCGAAGCGAGGAAGATCAGGTTTGCGAACACAAGTCCGGTAGCAACGCCAAGCTGCGGGAAGCCGCCGAACAGGCCGCGGCGGCGCGCCGGTGCATATTCGACCGCCATCGTGATCGCTCCTCCGACCTCGCCGCCGACTGCGAAGCCTTGCAGCAGGCGCGCGATGATGAGGATGATCGGGGCCGTCACGCCAATCGTTTCAAACGTCGGCAGCAGGCCGATGATTGTCGAGGCCGCGCCCATGATGACAAGCGAGGTGACCAGCATAGCCTTGCGGCCGAGCTTGTCCCCGAAGTGACCCATGATGATGGCACCGAGTGGCCGGGCGATGTAGCCGACCGCCATGGTGCTGAAAGCGAGCAGCGTTCCGACCAGTGCCGAAAACTGCGGAAAGAACAAGTCCCTGAACACAAGGGCCGACGCCGTCCCGTACAGGAAAAAGTCGTACCATTCGATCGTCGAGCCAACGAGCGATGCCAGCGCGACCTTGGTTGCCTCGGAATGTCGTTGCGCCTCGGTTAGCTCGGAAACAGAGGCCTGCGTGACCGTCGCCGCCATGTGCGTCTCCCCAAATACCGCGGGTACAATTTGCAGCGCCGACAGGACCGGGTCGGAGCCGTTCGCGGATTCTTGTTCACGGTATTGTCTACACAACGTGGCGCAGCCGCAAGCATGGGCAATTGTTTGGCTGAGCAGCCCGCGTCGCATAGGGTCGACCTTGTCCGTCAATCGAGCCGACGGATGACGAGTTCTGCGACGTTGGCATCCATGAGCCGCGTCAATTCAAGGGGAGCCACATGAGCATCATCGACGCCCACCAACACTTTTGGTGGATCGCCAAGCGCAAGCGGCCTCTGCCACCGCTGTTCGGCGACCGTCTCGCCCGTGATTTCACGCCCGACGACCTCCTGCCCGAACTGCGGGCAGCCGGTATCGATCACACGCTCCTGGTGCAGTCGCTCGATGACTATGACGAGACGCTCCAGTATCTGGACATCGCCGACGAGTACGCTTTCGTCGCCGGCGTCGTCGGCTGGATTCCGCTCGCCGATGAAGCCGCGTGCGCACGTGCCCTCGACACATTGACAAGGCGACCGAAGTTCGTGGGCATGCGCCATCTCATCGCATACGAACCCGACGCCGCCTGGGTGCTGCGCACGAACGTACTGACATCGCTGGGCATGCTTGCGGAACGACGCCTCGTGTTCGAAGCGATTCCGATCAACCAACAACAACTCGATGCGGTGATCGAGGCGGCGCAGCGCGTGCCCGACCTGTCGATCGTCCTCAATCACTTGGGACGACCACCGGTACCGGAGCATGGCTGGGAGCCCTGGGCCTCACAGATCGCGCGCGCCGCCGCGTGTCCGAACATCAGCGTGAAGCTCTCGGCCGGTGGCGACCTCGTGGCGCGCTGGCAATGGTCGACGGACGCGCTGCGTCGCTACGTTGACCATGTGATCGGGCGCTTCGGACCTGACCGGGTCATGGCGGCAAGCAACTGGCCGGTTGTTCTACTTGGCGGAAACTTTGCGGAGGTCTGGCGCGGCATCACCGACCTGATCTCGGCGCTCAAAACCGCCGAGCAAGCCGCGGTACTCGGCGGAACCGCGCAACGCATCTACCGGCTCGGCGATCGATAGATCGCGGGGCCGCCGTCATTCGCTGTCAGGCTTGATCTTCTCAGCGCTCTTCAAGAGCAGCAATTTGCCGAGCAGCTCCTCTGCCTTGTCCAGCCCGCTTGCGGCCGCGAGCCGAAGCAGCTCCTCCGCTTCCTTGTAGTCGCGATCAACGCCCTCGCCATCGATGTACATTCGGCCAAGAATGAATTGCGATTCAGCGTCGCCCTGTTCGGACGCGAGGCGAAACCAGCGCGCGGCCTGCTTCAAATCGCGCGCCCCGCCGTTTCCGGTGTAGTAGATCATGGCGAGATTGTACTGCGCTTGGGGAATTCCCTTTTCGGCGGCTTTCTGAAACCAGATTTTCGCCTGGGTTTGATTCTTGTCGACCCCGTGCCCGTCCTTATAGAGAAGCCCGAGATTGTACTGGGCTCGCACGTCACCGCGGGCGGCTGCCAATTTCCACCATTTGGCGGCGTCCGCAAAATTCTGCGCCGTTCCTTCTCCCAAGGCATTCACCAGGCCACAGTTGTATTCGGCATCGGAACCGCCTTTGGCGGCAGCCGAACAAAACAGTTCGGCGGCCCGCCTGGCATTCCTGGCGACGCCCTTGCCTTCCCGATAGGCGACGCCGAGACCGAACTGCGCCTCCGGGACGCCCCTCGTCGCGAGCGGCTGCAACAGGCGGAGCGCCTTCGCATAGTCGCCCTCGTTGAGCGCCGCAATTCCCTCATTGAGGGGGTCTGCATCAACCGGCAGACTGCCCAAGAGCAGCAGTCCCATGATCAGAAGCGAACGAAGCATCACTCGCACGGCGTCGTGGGTATCGGTCACGCCCGGATAGGCTGCGGCCAAAAATCGGTCGTGTCTCAGTTTGAATTTTCTGGCACCAATTCGATCTGCCTAAGCGACAAGTCAACCGGGGTAGCGCGGCCGTATGCTTGAACGTTCACTTTGACAGTCTGCTCGCCTACTTCCTTCACTTCACCCCGAAAACCAGTAAAGGGCCCATCGATGACCTGAACAATGCGGCCTTCGAGCCGCTGATGATGTTTGCTCATATGACTATCCGCTTCTCATACGGCCCGCGCGGGCCAGATTTCAAACTGAGACACTACCCAAAAAATCTGTCGATTTGACGACGTTCGAGCTGCCGCCGCGCCGCCGAGGCGCGTCTTACCGCGGGCGAACCGGCAGGTTACCGAAGTGGCCGTCGGTGCTCATCGCTCGTGCAAGATTTCCTGCTGATAGCGCAGCAGCGGCGACAGCAGATAGCTCAGGATGCGGCGCGATCCGGTCTTGATCTCGACCGTCACCGCCATGCCGGGCGATAGATTGACCATGCGGTTTTCGATCTGCATCTGGCTGCGGTCGAGCGAGATGGTCGCGCTGTAATTGAGTTCCTGGCCCTGCGGTTCGCTGCTTTCGTCCTGCGCCCCCAACCTGCGATCATTGGCGCGGTCCTGCGGGCGCTCACGGACGACGGCATCCTGCGATACGCTGAGAACGTCGCCGCGCAGGAGGCCGTAGCGGGTGAAATTGAAGGTGTCGACCTTGATCTCGGCTTCCTGCCCCGGATGGACAAACCCGATGTCGCGATTGGACACCATGGCCTCGATTTCGAGCCGGCTGTCGCTCGGCACGATCACCAGCAAGACCTGTGCGGGTGTGACAACACCGCCGACCGTGTGGATCGCAAGCTGCTGCACGACGCCGTCCACCGGAGCGGTCAGCAGCTGAAGCCGCGTTTTCTGCTCCGCCTTGATCAGATCCTGATCAAGCCCGTTCGCCTTCTGCTCGGCCTTTGCAAGTTCGTCGGAGAGCGAGTGCCGATACTCCGCCGCCGCCTGCGCGCGCGTTTCGATCAGCGCGGCCACCGCCGCCTCCGCCTCGTGCAGATGGCTCTTTTGAACGCCGAGATCCTCCTGTTGCTCGACCAGCTGCTGGAGGGTCTCGAAGTAGGTGAGCTTGGAGCCGAGTTCCTTTTCCATGAGCGTCTTGCGGATGTCGACGCGCTGCTGGACGACCGGAATCATGGTCTCGAGCTTATGAATAGTGGCGGCGGTCGTGTCCTGCTCGGCTTCCTTCTGCGCCTGCTGACGGGTCAGCGCCGCGATCTTCGCGCGATACTCGGTCACCTGATTGAGCAGGAGTGCGCGCTGCGTGCCGACCAGAATTGGATCGGCATCGACAGGCGGCGTGAAATCAGCCAGGGGATCATCGCCGCCGGCAAGCGCTGCGCGCAACCGCGCAATGTTGAGCCGCTCGGCGAGGAGGTCGTTGCGCAGATGATCGCGCTCCGCGGCGTTCACGGTCGGATCGAGCTCG
>Ga0066388_100000528_pt1 | contig 18303 bp, 18 predicted proteins | sample PanSoiMetaGPlot6_FD_64539 | JGI IMG/M metagenome (GOLD analysis project Ga0066388, IMG submission 64539) | Tropical forest soil microbial communities from Panama analyzed to predict greenhouse gas emissions - Panama Soil - Plot 6 (Hybrid Assembly) | ecosystem: Environmental > Terrestrial >... | reverse complement strand
TTCCTCCCTTGAGATACGTCCTCCCCATGCGATGGGAGAGGCGCCCCTTCAGTGGACTATCGTTGTCGTCCGAGGGCGTCCGATCAATCGTACCTTAGTTCGAGATCGGACGATCCTACCTGAGCGCGACAGGATGATGCAGAAGTGGGCGCCATCCCACGTGATAAAGGCGATCACCGTGGCTATATTAGGCGCTTTTTGAAGTTCGTGTCAGGGCGTGCTGAGCCGTATCAGGCACTTCGGAGCCGGGGCACGAGCCAGGTCGCAAGCCGATGAGCGAGCTGCGGCCGTATTCATGGCACTCAATAGACGAATGGAATGAGTCGCCTGACGCGAGCCCGATAGCGGCCGTAGCTGTCGAACTTCTCTTGCAGCCAGCGCTCTTCGCGCCGTGCCTTCATGTCAAGCAGAACAAAGAGCCCCGCTGTTGCGACCAGCGCAGCCATGCTGGTCCAGATCAGACTGTAGCCAAGCGCGAATAAAGTCAGGCCGCTGTAGATCGGATGACGGACGATCGCGTACACGCCCGTCTCCACCAAATGCGTGTCATCCTTCGGACGTGGGAAAGGGGACACGCTTCGACCGAGGCTGCGCGCGCCGAAGGCCGCGAGCACGAGGCCCAATGCGCACAAGATGCCGCCAACGACGGTTGTCGAGATCGGCGAGCTCGGTAACCTGCCGTCAATGGCGGGAGCGAGGAGGACAAGGAGCACAAGCACGCCTTGCGCTAGCACGTACCACTCTCCACGCACGTTGCGGATCCAGTCCTGCGCACTCATCCATGCCTCCTTCGCTTCGTCTTGCGCCGCTTGGCCCGGCTAGTGACGTCTTTGATCTCCGCTGCTCCACAAGGAGCGGCAAGGATCTCGTCGCATGGCGTGCCCCTTCACGGTCCGACTAGGATCGCTCGCCGAACATGAGTGTGAGTAGAGCCGATCGCAAGGCAAATCTAACATGTCGGAAATTATTGACATGTCGGAAATATCCGACATATAGTTGACGTCGGCTGAAGGTTGGACAGCTTCTTGAGCCAGGAGCGCGCAGCATGGGCCAAGTCGATGTGTTCTCGGCGCTGGCGAATCCCGTTCGCCGCGAGATTCTCATGCGCCTGCGGCAGGGGCCGCGCGCGGTCAACGACTTGGCGCAGGGTTTCGAGATCGGCCGTCCGGCCGTGTCCGAGCACCTGCAAGTGCTCAGGAAGGCCCGCTTGATACGCGAGGAGCCGCGTGGTCGCGAACGATACTACCATCTTGATCCACGCCCGCTCACGGAGGTCGAGGACTGGCTGGAAGCCTTCACCCATTACTGGAAGCAACGAATGAAGGCCATCGAACGTGTGTTGGATAAGGAGGACAAGAAATGAGAGATCGCACAGTGATTCAGATGGACCATGTCTATGCGCATCCGCCTTCGGCAGTCTGGAGGGTGCTGACCGATCCGGTCCTGCATGCGCAATGGTGGGCGCCAGGCGATGTGAGGCCCGTCGTCGGTCACAAGTTCGAGCTCGATATGGGAAAGTGGGGGAAGCAGCCGTGCGAAGTGCTGGAGGTCGAGCCGGAACGCCTGCTCAAGTATCTGTTTGCGACCGGTGTTCTGGATACGGTCATCACCTGGCGATTGACCCCGGAAGGTTCGGGTACGCGGCTAACGCTTATCCATGAGGGTTTCAATCTCGATACGCCAATGGGCAGACAGGCGTATGAGGGGATGAAGTCCGGATGGCCGAACGTGCTCACGAGGCTCTCCGCGATCCTCTCGACAGCCTCGCACGCTCATCAGCTGTGAGCGTCCAAGCGGAAGCTCGGGTCGAAACCCAGCTCGCGCTGCGCCTTTGCTATCGAGAGATATGCGCTTGGCTCGGCGATGTTGTAGATGCCGGTATGCGCCTTCTCGATCGCGAGCAGGGCGGCAGCGGCGGCCGCATCGACATGCAGCGATGGCGCCTCAGCGCGATCGGCGCCGGTGCCGGGCCCGTAGAGATGTCCGTAGCGCAGGACCACGCCTTGGAGGGGCGGCGACGACAGCGTTAACCGCTCGAGCGCGACGACACCGGCTACGGTGATCGCACGCACACCCTGCGCGTCTATATCGAGCGGGTCGGCTTCCGAGTACGGCTGCGGGCCTGGCGCATAGATCCACGCGATGCTTTGCACGACCAGTCGGCGCGTCCCCGATGCGAGCGCCGCCCGTACCAGGTTCTCGGTGCCCTCACTGCGAATGCGGGCATTGCGCGGCCCTGCTTCGATCATCCGGCCAGGGTCGAGACCGGGCGGGAGATCGGTCAATTGATGTACGACAAGATCCGGTCGTGCCGCCGAAACCGCGCGCGACAGGGCCGGCGCATCGAACACATCGACGATCACCGCCTCGATACCGGCCGCGTGCAGCGCATCGCCCCTGGCGCTCGATCGGGTCATGCCGACGACGTGATGTCCTGCCTTGCGGAGGAGCGGCAGCAGCCGCCTGCCGATGGCGCCGGTCGCCCCGGCCAGGAATATCCGCATGGGGCCGCGCTCGCCTACTCCTAGAGCGGCTTCGTCAGGTCGGCGGCCGCTGCTCCCTTGGGCGCCACGAAGATCGCAAGCAATGTCGCCGGCTCGGTCGCGCTTGCGTTGCGCGAGACCCGGTGCACCGCCCCCGGAGGCTCCCACCAGGCCTAGCCGGCGCGAAACACCTGCTCTGGCCCATCATTGACTTTGGAGGCGATCGCACCGGAGACAACGAACGCCATGACGCCGTTGGCGTGCAGATGCGCCGGGGAGCCGGCGCCCGGCGCGTAGCTCACCTCGATCAGCAAGAGTTCGCGCGGTGGCTCGCCGGGCAGCTCCTGCTTGATCACCTCGCGCCGCCCTGTGCCCGTTACCGGCGCCCGCGGCTGTGCCGCGGCTTCGTCGACGCATGTTGCGGCTGTAACCGCCAGCAGTGACATGAGGGACGCGCGATTGAAGCCTCTCCTGTCAATGGAACCCGTCGGCATGTCGCTACTCCTGTTGATGGCCCCGGCTGGAGAGTTATGTGCGTAACCATCCAGATGACAGGGCCAAGATCGGATAATGCGACTATGCCATGAGCCTGCGCCGCCTTGCGTCATATCCCTTTTAGGTACTCGACAAGGTCGCTCTTTTGCGCGCTGCTGAGACCGAGGTCGAAATGCTTATCGTAGTGGTTGACGACGTCGATCAGCGCAGCGAAACGGCCATCATGATAGAAGCCGCCCTTCTGGTGGGTCCACAGCCCAGCGAGCGGCGCGGTGCGGTACATACGGGTCGGCGAGCGATCAGCCTGGAAGGAGTCGACACCGATCTCGTCAGGCGCATGCAAGTTGTTGCCGGGCTCGGTGAACAGAGGTGGGACGTGGCAGGTCGCGCACTTGGCCGTGCCGTTGAAGAGGGTCCTACCGCGCGCGAATGCGGCTTGGTCATATGATCCTGCCGGCGCTGCTGGTGCCGGGATCGAGAGCTGGTAGAAGTGCAGTGCGGCGAGCTTCGAGGTCAGCCGATCCGGGGTGCCCCGCGTATTACCCGCGCCGCTCTTTGCCGCAACCGGATATTGCTCCTGGTTATTGAAGCGCGCATCGAAGAACGTGCCCGCGCCGCGCATCTCGGTCGCGCCGACATAGGCGTTCCAGTAGGGCACTGAGCCGAAGCCCGTCCAGGTGTGCAGGTTCACGCCAGCGAGCCCGAACGCGGGCGGAATGAGCGTTCCAGCCTGCTTGCCGTCGGGACGAAAGGCCTTGCCGTCCTTGTCCAGCTCCGCATCGAAGCGGCCCGGGCCCCAGCTGGCGAGGACTTTCTTGACGGTGTCGAGGTCAGCGTCGAGCAGCTCGGTGAACGGCCTGAGGTTCGGGGCAAGTGACACGATCGCGCCGACGTTCAGATCCCGGTTGGCCCAGCCGTCGAGTCGGCGGCCGATGCCAGGCGCAAACGAATCGTCGACGGTCGAGTGGCAGAACGCGCACTGGATGCCCATCGACTTCACGCTGCCGTTCGGATTCGTGAAGGCGGTAACGCCGACGACCGCGTTGAGCTTCAGGAGCGCGATCGTGGTCGCCGGATCGTCGAGATTGACCTTGCCGGCCTTGATCTGGCTCTTTAATGCATTCGGGAGCACATCGGCGTCGACCTTCAGTCCGACCGACAGGGCGGTCTTGGGTGAGACCCCGGGGCCGACTCCGCCGTTCTTTTCGCCGGCAATCGCCTTGTGCAGCTCGAGCGCGTCCCCCCAGAACGCCTCGCTTCCAAACGTGTCGTAACGGAAGGTCTTGCGGCCTTCGTCCATCATTGTCTGCGCATGACGCGCGATCGTGGCATCATGGCCCCTCTGTTGTGTCTGTTGTGTCGGTGGCGCCGCTGCTGCCAACAAGGTTCCACACAGCCCTGCTGTGCAGGCGCTCGCGATCAAAATGCTTCTCGACCTCATGCGTGCCTCCATATGTCGTTGGGAACAGTCGGCGCGGCTGCGCCGCCCGAACCAGCGATCGGTCTTTGGATGCACCAGGAGCGCAAACGTTCCCGGTCAAACCGGCAGGCTGAACCGCAGCAACACGGCGCTCGTCATGCGTGCGCAACGTTGGCCTGCGAACGGAAATGCATCGGTCAGAGCTGAATCGATATGCTGTTTGAGGGCGTCCCTTAGGAGCGTCCGTGCCCGGTGCAATCGGGTCTTGACCGTTTCGGCCCGCAGCCCAAACACTTCCGCAGTCTCCTCGATGCTCATCTCTTCGACAATGCGGGCCATGAGCACGATCCGGAAAGCCGCCGGCAGATCATCGATTGCCTGTTCCACCAGCGACTGAATCTCCCGTTGAGCCATCGTGCGTTCGGGATCGAGTTGGGGTGTGGGGAATGAAATAATTTGTGACGGCGGCCGGTTCTCGATGGTTCCTAAGTCGACTGTCGGACGTCGGCGGCGCAACCGTCCTAACGCCTCATTCAGCACGATGCGGGAAAGCCAGGTCGCGAGGCTCGAGTCGCCGCGGAACTGGCCGAGGTTGATGAATGCGTGGACATAAGCTTCTTGAACCACATCCTCGGCTTCGCTGTCGTTGAGCACCACCGAACGAGCCATCCGGTAAAGTCGCCGATTATGCCGTTGCATGATAGTGCGAAAGGCAGCTCCGTCTCTTTGCAGAGCCAATTGGACGAGCTGTGCATCCCCGAGCACCTTCGAATCCGTGACTCGAGTTGCATTTGGTTCCGGCATCGCCCATCTCCGGAGAGTGCCCATCTATATGCGGCTGACGCGAAAAGGTTCCCGCAAAGCGATGCAGTTGGGAACATATTTGCAGGTCGTGCATCTATTGGCCGTTGGCCGACCGGCCCGACTGCCGGCGATCAACTGCCTATCCGGAGATCCCGATGGCTGCTGAACAATCCAGTCCGACCGGCCCCGATCTGGTGCGGGGAATTTCCGTCGACGCGCTTGCCGATGGCCAGATGCTGCTGGGACATGTCGGCCAGGAGGCGGTGCTGCTCGCCCGCCGGGGCAATGAGATTTTCGCGATCGGCGCCACCTGTACACACTATGGCGGGCCGCTCGCCGAAGGGCTCCTGGTCGACGACACGGTGCGCTGTCCCTGGCATCACGCCTGCTTCAGCTTGCGAACCGGCGAGGCACTGCACGCTCCCGCGCTGAGCCCGGTTGCCCGCTGGCAGGTCGAGCAGCGCGATGGCAGAATTTTTGTGCGTGAAAAGCAGGAGGCAAAAGAGCCGAAAGGCAAGTCCAGGGCTGCGGCACCCGAGAAGATCGTGATCGTTGGCGGTGGCGCCGCCGGGTTTGCGGCGGCCGAAAGACTACGCCGCGAAGAATACCAGGGACGTATCACCATGCTCAGCAATGATGATGCGCCGCCGGTGGACCGGCCAAACCTATCTAAAGACTACCTTGCCGGTAGCGCCCCGGAAGACTGGGTCCCGCTGCGGCCGGACAGCTTCTATCGCGACAGCGGGATCGAGCTTGAGCTCAACGCGAACGTCACCAGCATCGACGTGCGCTCACACGAAGTGGTGCTTGCTGACGGAAGGCGCGTTCCTTACGACGGGCTGCTGCTTGCGACCGGCGCCGAGCCGGTCCGATTGTCGATTCCGGGCGCTGACCTGCCGCATGTGCGCACGCTGCGCTCGCTTGCCGATTGCCGCGCCATCATCGAACGCGCCAAGGCCGCGCGCCGCGCGGTCGTCCTGGGCGCGAGCTTCATCGGGCTCGAAGTCGCTGCCTCGCTGCGCGCCCGCGAGATCGAGGTGCATGTGGTCGCGCCCGAAAAGCGCCCGATGGAGCGCATCCTGGGTCCGCAACTCGGGGATTTCGTACGGGGGCTCCATGAGGAGCACGGCGTGATCTTTCACCTCGAGGATACGGCCAGCGCCATCGACGACAAGTCCGTCACGTTGAAGAGCGGCGGCACGCTCACGGCTGATCTGGTGGTTGCGGGCATTGGGGTGCGGCCGCGTCTCGAGCTTGCGGAAAAGGCCGGCCTCGCCGTCGATCGCGGCGTGGTCGTCGGTCATTATCTGGAGACGAGCGTGCCAGGAATCTATGCGGCCGGAGACATTGCGCGCTGGCCCGATCCGCACAGCGGCGAACGCATTCGGGTGGAGCATTGGGTCGTCGCCGAGCGCCAGGGTCAGGCCGCCGCGCTCAGCATGCTCGGAAGTCGCGAGCCTTTCGCCGCCGTGCCGTTCTTCTGGAGTCAGCACTACGACGTGCCGATCAATTATGTTGGTCACGCCGAAAAGTGGGACAACCTAACGATCGACGGCGACATCGCATCCAGGAACTGCGTGTTGAGCTACAAACGGAATGGCCGCGTGCTCGCAGTCGCGTCGATCTATCGCGACGTCGAAAGCCTGCAGGCCGAAGTCATGATGGAGCGGGGTGTGGCGCACGCGGCCTGAGCCTCAACACTGGGTTGGCGCGATTGAGACCAATTTCGGCCAGCCCACCCCTTGCGTCGCCAAGCGCGGTTTCGCTATTCTCGTCTTGGCCGCACCGGTGGCCTACGGTCCGCGTAAAGGGCTCAGCCCACCGAACACATGCTTCCACATAACCTGACTTCCTGCCCGAGGTACGCGGACGCCGGGCGCACAAGGAAGGAAGGTTATTTATGAACTCTGAACACACTCCCGCTGCGCGTTCCGCCCGAGCGCTGCCCGCGCGACCCAATCTCGAACATCTGAAGAATGAGGCGAAGCAGTGCCTCAAGGCCTTGCGGGCGCAACACCCGAACGCTCAGCTCACCGAGGCCCAGCTCGCGGTCGCGCGCGACTATGGCTTTGCGAGCTGGCGAGCGCTCAAGACCCATGTCGACGAGGTCACCCGCAAGCGCGTGTTCGCCGCGGCCCGTGGCGGCGATGTCGAGACCGTTCGGCGCGCCTTCGAGGGCGGATTTGATCCGAGCTTGACCGACGATGACGGTCGCACCATCCACCAGATCGGCAAGGCCGGCGGCAACCAGGCGATCGAGCTCCTTGCCCGCGATTTCCAGGAGCGTCGCGATCGCCCCGCCGCGGTGGAGCAGGCGGTCGACGCCATCCTCGACGCTGCAGAGAAGGGTCGCGCCGACGAGCTCGGCCGGTTGCTCGATGCGCATCCCGACTTGATCGATGCCCGCGGCTGCGGCTTCTGGGGCCGAACGGCACTGCACATGGCGGCTTGGCGCAATCGCTCGGCCTGCGTGCGGCTATTGCTCGATCGCGGCGCGGATGCTCGCATCCGTGACTACGGCGACAACGCCTATGCGCTGCACTTTGCGGCTGAGGCTGCGGACTTCGACGTCGTCACGCTCCTGGTCGAAGCGGGCTCCGATGTAATCGGCGAGGGCGACGACCACCAGGTCGGCGTGCTCGGCTGGGCCACTTGCTTCGGGCGCGTGCGCGAGGACGTGGCGGCGTATCTCCTCGCGCATGGCGCCAGGCTCAATCTCTGGTCTGCCATTGCACTCGATCGAGCAGAGGACGTGCGCGGCTTCATCATGGGCGACTCGTCGCTCCTCGGCGCGCGCATGAGCCGCAATGAGCACCATCGCACACCTTTGCACCACGCTGCGGCCAAGAACCGCCCTCGGATGGTTCGCCTCCTGCTCGATCTCGGAGCGGAGGCGAACGCAGTCGACGCGATCGGGGCGACGGCGCTCACCACCGCATCACAGGAGCATGCAGATCCCGCCATCGTCAGCATGCTGGCTGCGGCCGGCGCCAAGGTCGATTTCCTGAGCGCCCTCTACCTCGAGCGCTACGAGACGGCCGAAGCCATGCTGAAGGACGACCCAGCTCGCCTCGGTCCCGACGGGCGCGACACGATCGCCTTGCACCTGTCGGTGAGCAAGAGGAACGCTGCCGCAGTGCGGTGGCTGATCGCCCACGGCGTGGACGTCAACGCCAAGCGCAACCTGTGGGACTGCAACGCCACGGCGCTGCACATGACCGCGGAAAGCGGGGCGATTGACATGGCCCGCATGCTCCTCGACGCCGGCGCCGATCCAAACATCCACGACGACAAGTACGACGCGACGGTGCTTGGCTGGGCGGAGTACTGCGAGCAGCCGCAGATTGCCGCGCTTGTGCGCGAGCGCGGCGGAAGTCCATAAGCTGCGGAAATCCGATTCTGAGCAGGCTTGCGCCTTCAGGCCGAAGTCATGATGGACCGGTAGATGGCGGCGGCCTGAAGCGCGGGCCCTAATACGGGACGCGGTCAGCGTGCTTCTATTGCTGCCAACAAGAGAGCGGCCTATCCTGCTGACTGAGAAAAATCGTCTTCCAATGCAATGTCGCTCAGCAGGAGAGACGTCATGAAACGGCGAGATTTCTTGAAGGCAGCGGGCGTCGGCCTGGTCGCTTCCACCGCCGCCGCGGCGCCAGCAATGGCTCAGTCACCGGTCACTTTTCTCGTCGCCCATGGCGCCTGGTCGGCGGGCTGGGCGTGGAAGAAGATGCATCCGCTGCTGAGCGCCGCCGGGCATCGGCTGATCACTCCGACCTATACGGGTCTGGGCGACCGCGAGCATTTGGCAAGCCCATCGAACGATCTCGAGACTCACATTCAGGATGTGCTGGCCGTCATCAAGTATGAGGACCTGCGCAATGTCGTCTTGATCGGTCATAGCTACGGCGGCATGGTCGCAACCGGCGTGGCCGACCGCGCGCGCGAACGCATTGCGCAGCTGATCTACCTCGATGCCTTCGTGCCGAAAAACGGGCAGGCGCTGGTCGATCTGGTGCCGCCGCAGGCACGTCAGCAGATGCAGGAACGCGTCAAGGCGGGTGACGGCTGGCGCGTGCCGCCCAATCCAACCCCGCCCGACACCTCTGAAGCGGATGCAAAATGGATCGCCGAACGGCGGCTGCCGCAAGCGTTCAAGAGTTTCGAAATGCCGCTGCGGCTGAGCGGTGCCGATATCACGCTGCCGCGAAGCTACATTTATTGCAAACGGATCGCACCGGGCGACACCTTCCGCCAGTTCACCGAGCGCGCCAAGAGCGAAGCGGGATGGCGCTACTATGAAATCGACGCCAGCCATTCGCCGCATGTCACCGCGCCCGAAGCACTCGCCGCGCTGTTGCAGGCGATCGTGGCGGAGCGGGGGTAGAAACGTCGAAACGCCGTCCGACCTTGCTCGGGTCAGACGGAATGAAGCACCCGCCGAACTGCCCGGCGATCGACCGATGGTGCAGCCCGCTCCACCCAATCGAGCGGCGTGCAGCCGTTGTCGTCGCGGGCGCTCGGATCGGCGCCGTGCGCGAGCAGAACCTTGATGGTGTTCACGAAGCCGGCCTTGGCAGCGTAATGGAGCGCCGTGGCGCGCCCGCCGTCGGTTCCCTGTCCGATGAGGCGCCTGTCGTCGACACGCGCACCGTGGTGCAGGAGGGCCGTGACAAGCTCGGGGTCATCCTTGCGCCCCTGGTTGCCGGTGCACGCGAGCCCGATCCAGGACCCCGAGCGATCGACGCTCGCGCCCGCACGCGCGAGGATCGGTGCAAGCTCGGGATGAAGGACCCAGCGGCCGGCGCCGACTGATGCCGCGCTCGCTCCATGTTCGAGCAGCATCACCAGCATCGCCGCACTCTCGCGCGTCACCGCTGCCCGGACCGCGCGGGCGCCGCCGAGCAGTGGCTCGTCGCCCTGCGCGATGCATGAGAGCAGCGCGCGCAACGCGTCCACCTGGCCGCCAGCGACGGCGTGATGCACCGGCGTCACCTGAAGCGCATCCACTGCGGGATCGATGGCCTGCGCGGCGCTTGGATCGCGGCTGATGTCTTCGTGGAGGCGATCAAGCTCCCCAAGAAACGCATGCGTGAAGATGTCCTCCTTCACGCCGCGGCGAAGCAGGAGCGCCTCGATTGTGCCGCGGCGTTTCATTCGTGCCGCGCAAAGCGGCGTCACGAAGATGAGCGGCTCGATCGGCGATGGCTTGTTCACATCGACGCCCGCGTCCAGAAGAAATTCGACCATACATTGGCGTCCGCCGAGCACGGCGAGCTGCAAAAGATGGGCGGCATGCGGCGTGGAGATGAGGACGTCGGGCGCATGCTTCGTGAGTTCACGCAGCGCCGCGGCGTCCCCGCGTCGTGCGAGAGTGATCGACTCGATTGCCGGCTTGTAGCGCAAACATATCCCGTGCGGTCGCGCACGCAGCGCCGAGGGCTCGCGTCCTTCGTTGACCAGCGCCATCGCCAGAACGCGGACCTTGTCCCCGATGGCGTGACGCGCTTCGACATCGGGCACCGCCGCATCGAGCGCGTTGAAGAAATGCTCGAGCCACCTTTCGGCGAGCGCGCAGGTAATCGGCAGCAGATCGTGGCGATGTTTGAGTGGCAGGTGGGCACGATCGCTGTAGGCGGTGTCACCGCCTAACCACTCGGCGAAGAAGCGCTTCTGCGCCCCACGCTCGTTGGCAAGATCGCGACTGAACAGCGGCCGCAGCGCCGGGTCGCTCTCGATCCGGTCGTAGAGGCCCTCGATCAGCGCGTCGATGGCGGCATGGCCTCCGATGCGTTGGAGCAGACCAGCGAAGGGGCGGTGCGCCTCGGGGTGGGCAAGAAATCGGCGGTGCTGCATCGAGCGAGCATAACGCCTGGCGGGACAAAGTCGAAGTTCAGCTGAGCTAGATCAAAGCATTTGACGACCGTCAGCCGAGGGCAGCCGCGATCGCCCGCACGGCATGGTCGATGTCGGCAGCGCAGTGATAACAGCCGAAGCCGATGCGCAGCCGTGTGCCGCGCACATCGGTGACGATCCCCGCCCGCTCCAGGCGCGCGTGGATCGACGCCGCCTGTGGCGTGTCATAGCAGAGGAAATGGCCGCGCTCGGTCGTGCCCATCGGCGTCAGCAGGCATGCGTCGCGCAGCGGGGCAATGTGCGCAACGTCCACGCCCTTGAGAAAGCGGTCCTGCAGCGACAGCACGTGCGCATGGATCGCCTCGACCGTAAGACCGATCCCGGTCATCCATTCAAACACGGCCGCGAGCCGGTGTAGGCCGCTGGGGTCGAAGGTGGCCCCCATGAAACGCGAACCGTCAGCGCCGTATGCAACCTCGTCGGAGGCTGCGCTGGTGAGGGCGCCGAAGCCCGCGAACCATCCGGTGTCGCGCGGCCGCGGGGCATAGCCGGGCGGGCAGTGGATGAAGCACGCGCCTTCGCCCGCCATGGCATATTTGTATCCGCCCGCGAGATAGAAGACGCGTGGCGCGACGCGCTGCAAGTCCGCCGGCAACGCCATGAAGCCGTGATAGCCGTCGATGATGACAAGCGCTTCGTGCGATGCGATCGCCTCCGTCAGGGCGGCGATGTCGCCGCATGTTGCGCCGGAGTTGTAGAACACCTGACTGACAAAGATCAGGTCGTAGTCGCCGGTACGCGCCGCTGCCAGAAATCGATCGGGAAAGCTGTCGCTCGGCGCAGCGGCGACGCGCGTGACCGCTACCAGCTGCTCTTCCGCGAGCCGACCCAGCTGGCGCTCGAAGGAATGAAATTCCGAGTCGCTGGTGAGTACCCGGGGTGGTTTGGTCAGCGGCAGGGATGACAGCAGGCGACACACGAGCTCATGCGTGTTGGGGGCAAAGGCCAGCGTTCCTTCATCCGGAAGGTTCAGGATGTGGGCGATACCGCGTCGAACCCGCGGCATCAGTTCGCTAAAGATCGGCCCCCATTTGGCATCAGCCAGGCGCGCGGCCTGCAGCACGGCCTGCTCATGTGCCCGGCATGCGGCGTCGGGCCAGTAGTGATGGCTGTGTGCGGCAAGGTGTATGCGTCCTGGCGCAGCGTCTCGGAAGACCGAGAAGTGCGCACGAAGGTCGAGACTCATCGCTGCGTCCGCTCGGAATAGACGAACCCCATACGGGCCCTCACGGCAGGCGGCAGCGGCGGAATCAGCGAGCGCGGGATCAGATAATTCGAGAGCTGGAACAGGTCGCCGAATATCTGGTGCCGGTCGGCCGTCTGCTTCAGGTAATCATAGCCCGAGGAGCCGCCGGTGCCGACCTTGACGCCAATCATGCGCCGCACCATCAAGGCATGCCGATAGCGCCACAGCGTCAACGTCTCCTCGATGTCCATCAATGCGGTGAGCAGCCGAAATGGCAGCTGCAGCACCGGTTCGTCGCGATAGACCGTAATGAACAGTGCCGCCTGCACCGCGGCGAGCGACATGCGCCAAGGGGACGGCGGGGAGGACGAGGAGGGCTCGGCCTGCGGCTGGAAGATCGCATTGAAACGCGCCAGCGCCGCGGCGATGGCGCGCGTTTCAGCCTCGCGCTGGGATTCACTCATGCCTTCGGCGGCACGTATCAGTTCCGAATCCGCAGCGAGCGATCGGGCCACTGCCTCGCGATAAGTATCGCTGAACGCGTAGCCGCTGAGCTCGACGAAGGGCGTGCGCGCGAGCCAGCGGTCAAGCTGACCGACCAACGTGTCGCCGTGCTCGACTTGCGCAACGCGCCGGCGGTCGTTTTCGGAAAGCTGGAGGTCGAAGCGGGTGTCGTCAAGCTTCAGGCGCCCTTCGAGCCGCAAGCCGAGCCTTATCTCGATCAGGCGAAACTGCAGCGACTGAAAGCCTGAAGCCGGAGTGAGCAGATCGCGGAAGTCGAGAAAATCGAGCGGGGTCATGGTCTCGAGCACGTCGAGCTGATGAACCAGCAGCGCGACGATCTCGTTGATGCGCCCGAGCCCGTGCACCACCCGTCCCAGGCGTTCGTCTGCGACGATGTCGGCGCCGAAGTCCTCCTGGATACGGTCAAGCTCGTGCAGGATGAGCTTGAACCAGAGCTCGTACGCCTGATGCACGATGATGAACAGCATCTCATCATGCGCGGGTGCGCCGACGCGCTCGCTCTCGCGCACCTGCTGCGCCAGCAGCGAGTCCAATCGCAGATAGTCGGAATAGTAACAATGGCGCGGCGCGTCACGATGAGTGGTCATGGAGGACACTCCAAAACAGCGGGTCACATCTTCCGAGACTTCGCTTGCCGCGGCAACTGCGACGCTCCCGCCCGAGACAGCATGCAGAAGACGCCTCTCACTTTGGCATGACTGCCGAGGCCTCGATCTCGACTTTCGCTTCATCTTCGACAAGTGCGACCACCTGCACCATGGTCATGGCCGGGAAATGTGTCCCCATCACGCTGCGATAGGCGTCCCCGACCTCAGCCAATCTGGACAGATATTCCTTCTTGTCAGTAATGAACCAGGTCAGCCGCGTAATGTGCTCCGGCGCCCCGCCGGCCTCGCGCAAGACCGCAACGATGTTCTGCAAGGCCTGCCGGGTCTGTGCCACGAAGTCCTGGCTTTCGAATTTCTGGTCAGCATTCCACCCAACCTGGCCCGCGACAAAAACGACCCGACCTTCGGCGGCAATGCCGTTCGCATAACCCTTTGCCCGCTTCCAATGGCGCGGATGCAAGACCTGATGGGGCGATTGCGCTGCGGTCATTGGCTGGCCTCGGATGACCGCACACCGTGCCGCAGTCTGAATCGCTGGATTTTGCCGGTTGGCGTCTTGGGCAGTGCATCGATGAACTTCATCGACCGCGGATACTTGTAGGGCGCGATCGTCGCCTTGACGTGATCCTGCAGACGCCGAGCGGTGTCCGCATCGTCAACAACGCCGTCCTTCAACACCACGTGTGCCTGCACGACTTGCCCACGTTCGTCGTCCGGGATGCCGATCACCGCGCACTCCTTGACATCGGGATGCGACAAAAGGGCGGCCTCTACTTCCGGACCCGCAATGTTGTAACCAGCGGAGATGATCATGTCGTCGGTGCGGGCGGCGAAATGGAAATAGCCGTTGTCGTCCTGCCAGAATGCATCGCCCGTGAGATTCCAGCCGTTCTGAACGTAGGTCTTCTGCCGGTCGTCGGCGAGATAGCGGCAGCCGGTCGGGCCGCGGATCGCGAGCCGGCCAACCTCGCCACGCGGCTTTTCGTTCATCGCCTCGTCCACGACCTTGGCCTCGTAGCCGGTGACTGGCCGGCCCGTACACGCCGGCGCGGCATCGCCGACGCGATTGGTAATGAAGATGTGCAGCAGTTCCGTCGAGCCAATGCCGTCGAGGATCGGCTTGCCGGTCTTGCGCGTCCAGTCGTGGAACACCGGCGCGGGCAGGGTCTCGCCCGCCGACACGGCGAGCCGCAGCGACGACAAGTCCGCGCCTTGCTCCATGGCGGAAAGCATCACGCGGTACGCGGTCGGTGCGGTGAATGCGATCGTTGCCTTGTAGGTCTCGATGATCTCGATCATGTTCGCCGGAGAGGCGTTTTCCAGGAGCGTTGCCGTCGCCCCGAAGCGCAGTGGAAAGATCGCGAGCCCACCGAGACCGAAGGTGAAAGCGAGCGGCGGCGAGCCCACAAAAACGTCATCCGGTTTCACCTGCAGAACTTCCCTGGCATAGCCGTCGGCGATGATCAGCAGGTCGCGGTGGAAATGGATCGTCGCCTTCGGCTCGCCGGTTGTGCCGGACGTGAATCCGAGCAGCGCCACGTCGTCGTGCCCGGTGCGCACCGCCTCAAAACGCACTGGCTTGCTGAGCGCGATGCGGTCGATCTCGGCGTCGTGATTGGCGGTGCCGTCAAAGCCGATCACCTTCTTCAGGAACCGGCTGTTCTTCGCGCAAGCCACCAGCTCATCCATCAGCCGCGTATCGCAAAGTGCCAGTGTGATCGCGGCCTTGTCGACGATCTTGCTCAATTCGCCGGCGCGCAGCATCGGCATGGTGTTGACCACCACGGCGCCCGCCTTGGTCGCGGCCAGCCAGCAGGCGACCATCGCCGGATTGTTGGCAGAGCGCACCAACACGCGATTGCCGGGCTTGACGCCGTAATCCTCGACCAGCGCGTGGGCGATGCGATTGGTCCAATCGGACAGCTCCTTGTAGGTGCGCCGGCGGCCGTTGCCGATCAGCGCAACCTGGTCGCCGAAGCCGCGTTCGACCATGCGGTCTGTGAGCTCGACCGCGGCGTTGAGCTCCTCGGGATAGTCGAAGCGGTCGAGGGGAAGGTCCGGCCATAGCTCCGGGGGCGGAAGATTGTCGCGTGCGAACGTGTCCGTATGCGCTGTCTTTCCGAGCATGATCATCCTCCGGAAAGTGTCTGCCTTGCGATGATGACCTTCTGGACTTCGGAGGCGCCTTCATAAATGCGGAGCGCGCGGATTTCGCGATAGAGGCGCTCGACAATGTGCCCGTGGCGGACGCCGTCACCACCATGGATCTGCACCGCCCTGTCGATCACGTCCTGCGCCTGGTCGGTCGCAAACAGCTTCGCCATGGCGGCCTCACGGGTGACCCGCTGGGCGCCCATGTCCTTGGTCCATGCCGCGCGGTAGACCAGGAGCGCTGCCGCATCGACGGCGAGCGCCATGTCGGCGATGCTGGCTTGCACGATCTGGAGGTCCGCAAGCGGTGCGCCGAACAGCCGGCGTTCGCGCGCCCTGTTGGTTGTCTCATCGAGCGCACGGCGAGCGAGGCCGAGCGCCGCCGCCCCAACGGTGGTGCGGAAGACGTCCAGCGTGGCCATGGCAATCTTGAAGCCTTCGCCAGGCGCGCCGATCATGGAAGAAGCCGATATGCGTGCGTCATCGAACCTGATGCGTGCGAGCGGATGCGGCGCAATCACGGTGATGCGTTCGGCGACTGTGAGGCCAGGCAGGTCCGAGGGCACGATGAACGCAGAAATGCCCTTGGCGCGGGGAGCTTCTCCGCTACGGGCAAAAACCACGTAGACATCGGCAATGCCGCCATTCGAGATCCAGGTTTTTTCACCGTTGAGAATGTAGTCGTTGCCGTCGCGCGTCGCCGTCATGTCCATGCCGGCAACGTCCGAGCCTGATTTCGCCTCAGACAGCGCGAATGCCGCGATCGCGGCGCCGGTCCGCGTCCGCTTGAGCCAATGTCGCTGGGCCGTGTTGCCGAACAGGCTGATGGCGCCGGCGCCGAGCCCCTGCATGGCAAAGGCGAAATCAGCAAGCCCGTCGTAGCGAGCGAGCGTTTCCCTGATGAGGCAGAGGGTGCGGACATCGAGCGCGCCCGGAGCATCTGGGTCGATCGCCGTGTGCATCAACCAGCCGTCGCGGCCGAGATTCGCCACGAGCTCGCGAGATGCAGCATCGACATCGCCGTGATCGACCGACAGATGGCTTCGGCACCATGCGTCAATCGCCTCGGCAAGGACGCGGTGCCGGTCCTCGAAGAACGGCCAATTGAGAAAGCTTTTGTCCGGCATCAGTTGCCCTCGAAAACCGGCTTCTCCTTGGCGACGAAGGCGCGATACGCGCGCTCGAAGTCATTGGTCTGCATGCAGATCGCCTGCGCCTGCGCTTCCGCTTCGATCGCCTGCTCGAGGCTCATCGACCATTCCTGGTTTAGCTGCGTCTTGGTGATGCCGTGTGCGAAGGTCGGCCCCGACACGAGCTGACGCGCGAGTGCCAGCGCCTCTCGCTCAAGCTCGTCGGCGGCGACCAGCCGGTTGAAGAAGCCCCAGCGCTCGCCTTCCTGCGCCGTCATCGCGCGGCCCGTGTAGAGCAGCTCGGCTGCGCGTCCCTGGCCGATGATGCGGGGCAGGATGGCGCACGCGCCCATGTCGCATCCGGCAAGCCCGACGCGCGTGAACAGGAAGGCGGTCTTCGCCTGTGGCGTCGCCATGCGCACGTCCGAGGCCATCGCGATGATCGCACCGGCGCCCACTGCAACGCCGTCCACGGCGGCGATGATCGGCTTGCCGCAAAGAACCATCGCCTTGACCAGATCGCCGGTCATGCGCGTGAAGGCGAGCAGCCCCTTCATGTCCATGGCCACTAAGGGGCCAATGATGTCGTGCACGTCGCCGCCGGAGCAGAAGTTGCCGCCGTTCGGCAGGAACACCACGGCTTTGATGTCGTCGGCGTGACGCAGATCGCGGAAGGTGTCGCGCAATTCGGCATAGGATTCGAACGTCAGCGGATTCTTCCGCTCCGGGCGGTTCAATCTGATGATGGCGACGTCGTTCTCCACCTGCCACAGGAAATGCGCGGGCTTGTGCGTTGCCATGGCGGTCATGTCTCGCCCTCCCAGTCGCTCCTGAACGATTTGAGCTTGGCCGACAGATGCTCGGCGTCGCGCACCTTCACGCCGCCCAGGAGCTCGTTGATCCAAAGCTCATGCGCCGTTGCCATTTCGACGAATGCGGCGTGGCCCTTGGCGGTTAGCCGCACGAACGAGGTCCGGCGATCACCGTTGCGCTGCGAGCGCACGATGAACCCATCCTGCACCAGCCGGTCGACGATGCCGGTGACATTGCCGTTCGACACCAGCAGGAAGCGGGAAATCTCGCTCATCAGCATTCCGTCCGGCTTGCGATAGAGCGCCGCCATCACATCGAAACGCGGCAGGGTGACATTGAACTTCGACTTGAAGCGCTCGCGCGTCTCGCTCTCTATGCGCCTGGTCGCGCGCAACAGCCTGACCCACAGCCGCAGTCGCGCCTTGCTGTCGCTGCGTGTCGAAGGCAGCGGAGCGCTCACCATGTCTCGCCTCCGGAAACCGTAATCGCCTGTCCGGTGACCGCGGCGCCTGCATCGCTGCAAAGCCAAAGCACGACGTCCGCGACCTCCTTCGGCTGGACGAAGCGAGCTTGCGCATTGCGTTTTGCAAGGGTGGCGCGCACGTCCGCCTCATCGCGCTTCGTCGTTTCAACGATATGACGAATCGATTCGTTCAGCATCGGCGTGTCGGTAAAGCCCGGGCACACAGCGTTGACGGTGATGCCCGTCGCTGACAATTCCACGGCCAGAGCACGCGCAAGCCCGACGACACCGTGCTTGGCGGCGACATAGGGCGCC
>Ga0066388_100000527_pt1 | contig 18351 bp, 15 predicted proteins | sample PanSoiMetaGPlot6_FD_64539 | JGI IMG/M metagenome (GOLD analysis project Ga0066388, IMG submission 64539) | Tropical forest soil microbial communities from Panama analyzed to predict greenhouse gas emissions - Panama Soil - Plot 6 (Hybrid Assembly) | ecosystem: Environmental > Terrestrial >... | reverse complement strand
CGCCGTCTCTACCGGCTGAAGCCGGAGCCGTTTCAGGAGGTGGATGAATGGCTGGATCCGTTCCGCCGGTTCTGGTCTGATCGCGTGGACGCCCTGGAACGCCACCTGGACCGGATGGATCAACAAGCACCGACGAAAACCAAGACGAAGAGAAAACGCGGCGCAAACCGCAAACGTGATAAAGGAGAAACGAAATGAAAATCAAATTGACCAGCGTGTACGTCGACGACCAGGACAAGGCTCTGCGCTTCTATACCGAGGTACTGGGCTTTGCCAAGAAGGCGGATTTCAGCAACGGCCCCTATCGCTGGCTGACCGTGGCCTCACCCGAGGAACCGGACGGCACCCAGCTGCAATTGGCGCTGAACAACAATCCGGCGGCCAAGGCGTACCAGCAGGCGATCTTCCAGCAGAGTCAGCCGGCCGCGATGTTCTACACCGACGACGTCAACGGCGATTACGAGCGGATCAAGGCCCGCGGCGGCGAGTTCACGATGCCGCCCACCGACGTGACGGCGTCGACCATCGCGATGCTGAACGATACCTGCGGCAATCTCATTCAGCTCACGCAGCTCGCGCGCTGGTAAACAGCCCGTCGCCTCACCCCTACAGGGCGGAAGCCTTAGCTCGGTGTCCAGATTCGCGGTGCGGCATGGCCGGCGAGCGCGAGCATCGCCTCGTTCAGCCGCCGCACGAACCCGGCCGGATCCTCCAGCTGGCCGCCCTCGGCGAGCGTCGCCTGATCGAACAGGATCTGGCTCCAGTCGGCGAACCGCCGGTCGTCGGCTTCGTCGTTCAGCCGCCGCACGATGGGATGACCGGGATTGATCTCCAGAACCGGAAGCGCGACCGGCACCGGCTGCCCCGCAGCCTTGAGGATCCGTCCCAGGTGCGTGCCGACGCCATGCTCGTCGCTGACGAGGCATGCCGGTGAGTCGGTCAGCCGGTGTGTGACACGCACATCGCTGGCGCGATCGCTGAGGACCGCCCGCATCCGGTCGAGCAGCCGCGTCGAATCGCCTGCGGCCGCGGTCTCGTCCGCTTCCTTCCCGGCGTCGCCGCCGAGCGTGCGCAGGTCGAGACCGCCTTTCGCGACCGATCGCAGCGGCTTGCCGTCGAACTCCGTGAGCAGCGACACGACCCATTCGTCGATCGGATCGTGCAGCAGCAGAACCTCGACGCCGCGCTTTCGGAAAATCTCCAGATGAGGACTGTTGCGCGCGGCCGAGAGCGTGTCGGCCGTGATGTAGTAGATGGCATCTTGCCCTGATTTCATCCGGCCCAGATACTCGGCGAGCGACACGGTTTGCTCGTCGCCCGCGCTCTGCGTCGACGCAAACCGCAGCAGCTTCGCGATCCGCTCGCGGTTCCCGGCATCGTCGGCAATTCCCTCTTTGAACACGCGACCGAACGCCTTCCAGAACGTGGCGTACCGATCGGAATGATTGGCCACCAGATCCTCGAGCAGGCTCAGGACCCGCTTGACCGACGCGGCGCGAATCGTCTGCACGTCACGCGACTGCTGCAGGATCTCGCGCGAGATGTTGAGCGGCAGGTCATTGGAATCGATGATGCCCCGCACGAAGCGGAGGTATGCCGGCATCAGCTGCTCCGCATCGTCCATGATGAAGACGCGGCGGACGTACAGCTTAATGCCGCGGCGATGCTCCCGATCCCAGAGATCGAACGGCGCGTGGCGAGGGATGAAGAGCAGCTGCGTGAACTCCTGCCGTCCTTCCACCTTCGCGTGGGTGAACGCGAGCGGCGGCTCGACGTCGTGGGCGACGTGCTTGTAGCACTCGTGGTACTGCGCTTCGCTGATCTCGGCCTTCGGCCGCGCCCACAACGCCGACGCCTTGTTGATTTGCTCGTCCTCGTCGGTGACCACCTGGGTGCGGGCAGCCGAATCCCAGCGCTCCTGCTTCATCAGAATCGGGACCGCGATGTGGTCGGAGTACTTCCGCAGAATCTCGCGCAGCTTCGCGCCCGACAGCAGATCGTCTTCCTCGGGACGCAGATGAAGCACGACCTCGGTTCCGCGCGCGCTCCGGTCGATGGTTTCGATGGTGTACTCCCCTTCTCCACTGCTCTCCCACCGGACACCATGCTCGGCGGTCACGCCGGCCCGCCGCGTCGTCAGCGTGACCCGGTCGGCGACGATGAAGGCGGAGTAAAAGCCGACGCCGAACTGGCCGATGAGCTGCGCGTCCTTCGCCGCGTCCGACGTCAGCTTCGCGAGGAAGTCACGCGTGCCGGACTTGGCGATGGTCCCGATGTGCTCGACCACCTCCGGCCGCGACATGCCGATGCCGTTGTCGGAGACGGTGATGGTCCGCGCCGCTTTGTCGTAGCTGACGCGGATTCCCGGCTCGGGATCGTGCTCGAAGAGCGCGGCGTCGGTCATCGCCTCGAAGCGCAGCTTGTCGGCGGCGTCCGAGGCGTTCGACACCAGCTCGCGAAGGAAGATCTCCTTGTGGCCGTACAAGGAGTGGACCATCAGGTGAAGGAGCTGGCTCACTTCGGCCTGGAAACCCCGTGTCTCGCGCGTCGTGGTCGTCTCGTTCATGAGTGTTGTCATCCTCCGGCGCGACGGGCCTCCGGCGCCGGGCGTCGATCATCATCGCCGCGGGCACGATAGCCCTGTCAAGCCCGACTCTTACGGCGACGCCAACCGGCCAATGTCACGGTGATGATGGCAGTGGCACGGCGGTGTGAAACGTTGGTACTCTCATCCGATTGTGGAGTCGACGCAATTCTGGGTTGGCGTGGATTTCGGGACGACGAACAGCGCCGTCGCGATTGCGCAGGGAAGCGAACCGCCGCGGCTTGCGCAGTTTCCGACGGCACACGGCGGATCGGTCACGTTTCCGTCGGTCCTTTACTTCGAACCACGCAAGCCCTCGGTGGCCGGGGCGGCAGCCATCGAACGATATCTCGCGGCGGAAACGAAAGGCCGCTTCCTTCAGTCGCTGAAGGCCTACCTCGCCGATCGAACCTTTGAAGGTACCGCCGTCGGTTCGCGGCACTACACGCTCGAGAAGCTGATCGCGCTCATCGGGATGCACATGCGCGAGCAGCTGGGCCTGTCGTCGTGGCCGCAACCGCGGCACATCGTGCTTGGCCGCCCGGTCCATTTCTCGAACCCGCCGGACGCCGAGCTCGATTCGTTTGCGGCGGAGCGTCTCTTCACCGCGATCCGGACGGCCGGGTTCGACGAGATCGTCTTCGAGTACGAGCCCGTCGCTGCCGCGTACGCCTATGAAGCACGTCTGCGCCACGACGAGCGGATATTGATTGGCGACTTCGGCGGCGGCACGAGCGACTTCACGATCATCGCGATCGGTCCCGGCGTGCGGCAGCGCGGACGCCGCGCCTCCGACATCATCGGCACCGACGGCGTCCCAATCGCCGGCGACGCGTTCGACAAGCGCATCATCCGCAATCTGGTCGCGCCGCGCCTCGGCATGGGCGGCGAGTATCTGTCGCCGCCCGACAAGTTCCTGCCGGTGCCGATCTGGCCGTACGAACGGCTCGAACGATGGCACTACCTGTCGTTTCTGAACACGCCGTCCACGCTCGAAATGCTCGAGCGGATTCAACGAACGGCGTCCACGCCCGAACGCCTCGAAGCGTTCCTGCTGCTGATCAGGAACGGGCTCGGCTATCAGCTTCACCAGGCCGTGCAGCGGACGAAATTCGATCTGTCGACGGCAACCGAGTCGGAGTTCTCGTTCGTCTCGGGGCCGGTCACGATCAGAAAGAAAGTGACGCGCGCCGACTTCGAGTGGTGGATTGCCGAAGAGCTCGCGTCGATGTCGGGATGCGTCGATCGCCTGATGGCGGCGTCAGGCCTCGCCTTCGCGGACATCGATCGCGTGTTCCTGACCGGCGGCTCGTCGTTCGTTCCAGCGGTGCGCCGGATCTTCATCGATCGATTCGGCAGCGACAAAGTCACGGGTGGAGAAGAGCTGACGTCGGTCGCGACCGGTCTGGCGCTGCGCGCCCGCGAACAGTGGCCATCGCACTCGGTTCAGGCGGTCTCTGGCTGAATCGCCGTGGCCCAGCGTTTCATGCGGGAACGGACCAGCGATCACGGCGCGGTCTGAAGGACCTGCCCTACGCCTGCTCGCGCTGGCGGCTGTTCCTCCGTGTGCTTCCTCCGTGTGCTCGCCAGCGTCGACGGCCGTGACGCTCCGGCTGAAGCCCTTCGCGCGCTGTGTCGCTTGTCACGGTGCGCAATGCTGACCGAACGGCCGATAAGTAAGACGAGCCAGTCTCGTGGTGAGCGGAAACGCACAGGTCAACGACGCGTCGAGCGCGAAACGCTTCGCTCGGCCGCGAAATGCTGCGCAACCGACGGACTCCATGAGGCCGTCTGCCGAGGTCGACCCGTTGCCCGATCTTCGCATCGCCACCGCTTTCGCCGTCTCTGCCTTGCGCGAATCGTTCAAGACGATCGTGCCCAACCGCCATGCCCAATAGCCCGACGGCCTGGTATCGGCGTCTGTCGCTCGCCCAAAAGCTCATCGTCGCGACGCTGCTCACCAGCACCATCACCCTGCTGATCGCGTGCGGCGTGCTCGCCGCATACGACTTCTCCGCCGCGCGCGACCGCACGATGGACGAGGTCACGGTGCTCGCCGACGTCGTCGGCGCTGATGCGACGACGCCGGTTGCGCTCAAAGATCGTACGGCCGCAGCCGACACGCTTCGGGCGCTGGCGGCCGACAGCCACATCATGAGCGGCCGGCTGGTCGCGAGCGACGGCACGCAGCTCGCCAGCTACGCACGACCCGGCTGGCACAACGACGCCAGGCGTCCCGGCAGCGATCTGATTCTGGGCACCGCCTTCGACAGCGGCATGCTGCGCGTCGTCCGCCCGATCCTCCTCGACGCCCGACCGGTCGGCGCGATCATTCTCGAATCGGATCTCACCGACATCACCGCACGGCTCGAACGATTCGCCGGCATCGTCGGACTGGTGGCGCTCGGAACGTTCGCGATCGCGTTCTGGCTCTCGCGCGTCACCGCGCGCCTGGCGTATGCGCCGATCGGGCACCTGATCGCGGCCACGCGACAGGTCCGCGAGAGCGGCCACTACGACGTCCGCGCCTTGAAAACGTCTGACGACGAAATCGGCGAGCTGATCGACGACTTCAACCAGATGCTGTCGGAGATCGACCGGCGCGATCGCCAGCTGCTGCTGCAGCAGCTGGACCTCGAGCACATGGTGGACAAGCGGACGGCGGAGCTGCGCTCGACCAACGCGGAACTCGTGGCGGCGCGCGATCGGGCGATGGACGCGAGCCGCGCGAAGGGCGAGTTCCTCGCCAACATGAGTCACGAGATTCGCACGCCGATGAACGGCATCATGGGCATGACCGATCTCCTGCTCGAAAGCCCGATGACGCCGGATCAGCACGACAGCCTCACGACGGTGAAGGCGTCGGCTGAATCGCTGCTCGCGATCCTGAACGACATCCTCGATTTCTCGAAGATCGAGTCGCGGAAGCTGGAGCTCGAGACCATCACCTTCTCACCTGCGCGCGTGATCTCCGACGTGCTGAAGCCGCTCGCGCTGCGCGCCCATCAGAAATCGCTCGAGCTGCTCTGCGAGATCGACCCCACGGTTCCCGAAGCGGTCGTCGGCGACCCGGTTCGCGTCAGGCAGATCCTGACGAATCTGGTCGGCAACGCGATCAAGTTCACCGACGAAGGACATGTGCTGGTGACGATCCGCGAGACGGCGCGCCACGACCAGCGGAGCTGCCTGCAGGTGTCGGTCGCGGATACCGGGATCGGCATCGCCGCCGAGAAGCAGTCCGCGATCTTCGAACCCTTCAGTCAGGCGGACGGATCGACGACGCGCCGCTTCGGCGGCACGGGCCTCGGACTCACGATCTCGACAACGCTGGTGCAGATGATGGGGGGCCGGCTGTGGGTCGAGAGCGAGCCGGGCGCCGGCAGCACGTTCCATTTCAGCATCGAGCTCGACGTCAGCGAATTGCCCGGGTCGACGGCGCCGATTGAGAAACTGCCGCCGTTGTCCGTGCTCATCGTCGATGACAACCCGGTCAACCGCCGCATCCTCGTCGAGCAGGCGAGCCGGTGGGCGCTGCGACCGCAGGCCGTGGACGGCGGTCGGGCGGCGCTCGAGGCGCTCGACGCGGCGGCCCGCGATCGACGGCCGTTCGACCTGGTCCTGCTCGACGCGAACATGCCGGAGTTCGACGGATTCGACGTCGCGGCGGAGATCGCGACGCGACCCGACCTGGTGCGTCCGACGGTGATGATGCTGACCTCCTCGGGTAAGTACGGCGACCACCATCGCTGCCGCGAGCTCGGCATTGCCGCCTATCTCACGAAGCCGGTGCACGGCCGCGAGCTGTTCGTCGCGATCGCGCGCGCGGTCGGCGCGCGTCAAGGAACGGCGCCCTCACCCGCGCCCGCACCACCGGCGACCGGCACGCGGGCTGCGAGCGCTCCTGTGCCGCGCCGCCGAGTGCTGCTGGTCGAGGACAACGCCGTGAACCAGCGCGTCGCGATCGGCCTGCTCGAACGGCGCGGTCATCACGTCACCACCGTGGACAACGGCCGCGCGGCAATCGAGCAGCTCGCAGCGGGCACGTTCGACGTCGTGCTCATGGACCTGCAGATGCCGGTGATGAGCGGCCTCGACGCGACCGCCGCCATCCGCGAGCGCGAGCGCACGACGGGTGGACACGTGCCGATCGTCGCGATGACGGCGCACGCGATGGCCGGAGACCGCGAGCGCTGTCTCGGGGGTGGAATGGACGGCTACCTGTCGAAGCCGGTCGATCCGCAGTTGCTGTTCGCCGCAGTCGAGCAGCAGGCGACGAACCCCGCTCCTGCGGCGAAGACGCCGACGCCAAGGGTCTTCGACATGGACGCACTGCTCGGCCGCCTCGGCGGCGATCGCGAGCTGATGATCGAAGTGATCCGGCTGTTTCTCGAAGACTATCCGACGAGGCTGGGGAACATCGAGGCGGCAGTGAACGCCAACGATGCGGACGGCATCCGGGTGGCCGCTCATGCGTTGAAGGGGGCGGCCGGCAGCCTCGGCGCTGTCGCCGTCTACGAAACGTCCAGCGAGCTCGAACAGATCGGCGCTGAACGCCGTCCCGACGCGGCACGCGCCGTCTGGGAACGGCTGCGTACAGACGTCGACGCGTTCGTCGCCGAGATCCGCCCACTGGATCGCCCGGTCCTCGAAGCGACGTAGCGGGTTCTATCCGTAGCGTCGGCCTTCAGGCGGACTCCACCGGTCCGGCTGCGGCCGCACATTCCATTCGTGTCCAGCGAAAAGACGCCCGACGGTCTAGCGAAACACGCTGTCCGGCTGAAGCCATGCGCTTCGAAACTCCGACTGCGGACGCGGGCGGCGCTGCGCCAGTGGTCGCGGCGTGGGCATGTGAATGAAGAACGTCGTGCCGCAGGCGGCGCAGCGATACTGCGGATCCTCGTTGGGCGACACGATGCCGCGAACGCGCTGCTGGCCGCACCACGGACACGATTCCGGATGCGGTGTCTGCGCCTGGGCGTCGTCGACGGAAGGCGCGGCGGCGTGCCGATGGCGGAAGATCTTCATCGCTCCTCCGTCAGCCGACGCGCTGCAGCGTGAGCACCCGCTCGGTGAGGCTGTCCATGCGCTCGCGAGCGATGCGATTGAGCGATTCGACGAGACGCGCGGGAATCAGCGTCGGCAGCAGCCGAGCCGGCACCGCAATCGACAGCTTGTGACGGACGTCGAGGCCGGCCACGCAGAAATCCCAGCGGCCGCCGACGCGGGACGGCTTCACCGTGACATGCCAGGCGCCGGGCAGCGAGAGCTCCCTGAACGAATCGCGGACTGCTCGTTCGACGTCGGCCGCGATCGCCTGATCGTCGATGCCTTCGACACTGACCGAGAATCGGTTGCTCATGTGTGTGCCTCCTCACGAATCGCCATCGCCGCCGCTTCGGCGGCCCGGGCGGCGCGCAGCGCGCGCCGGATCGCCTGCAGCACCGGCAGCACCAGGTTCGGCGAACTGACCAGCTCCACGAGCGGGACCGCGGTGCCCTGCGGCCCTCGCGGCAGCCGATCGCGCAGCACCGCGATGTCGCGCTTCGACGCGACGATGAGCTCGGGACGCAGGGCGCTGAACAGCTCGAGCGCCGGAGCGGCGCCGGCGAACGGCACGACCGCGAACTTCCGTTCGAGGAGAAACGCTTCCCAGAACAGCAGGTGCTCGGGGTCGCGGGTCACGAGGAAGACGACCGGCCCGTATCCGGGCCGATCGCCTGGCCGCCGTCCGCCTCGCGGATGCCTGCGCCGATCGCCGCTACGCCGTCTCTCGTCTTGTGCCATGGGTCCTAAGCCCTTTCGGTCCGTGCCAACGAGTGGCGTCCCGAGTTGCGCGAACGCCGTCCGGCCTTGTCGTGGTACATCCGCTCGTCGCCTGCTGCCAGCAGCTCCTCGAACGTCTGGCCGTCGTCAGGGAATCGCGCGGCGCCGGCGCTGATCGACAGCGACACGCGCACGCCAGGTCGAGGCTCGAACGGGAACGCCGCCACCGCGCTTTGCAGTTCGGCGACGCGACGCCCCTCGTTCTCCGGCAGGCAGTCCCACAGCACGACGATGAACTCGTCGCCGGCAAACCGCGCGCACAGGTCGTTCTGCCGCACGGTTGACTTAAGAACGTTGCCGACCACCCGAAGCGCACGGTCTCCTGCTTCGTGGCCGTAGGTGTCGTTGATTTCCTTCAGCCGATCGAGGTCGAGGACCACCACGCTGCCGGGCGTCCCGTTGCGGATGGCGCGCGCCAGCCCGGCCTCGAGCTGACGATCGAGCGATCGGCGGTTCGCCATGCCGGTCAGCGGATCGGTGTGCGACTCGTGCTCGGTCTGCTCGAAGCGCGTCGAGTTGTAGATGACCGCCGCGGCCTGTTCGCTGACGCGGCCGAGCACCCGGCGATGCTCGTCGGAAAAACTGCCGGCGACCGTGTGATAGATGACCAGACCGCCGATGAGGCGTCCTTCGCTGACCAGGCGGCACGGCAGCAGCGCCGCGAGGTCCTCGCCACGCGGTCCGCGTCCGTCGGCGCACGCCGGAATCCGCAGCGCCAGGTCGCTCCACGATTTCGGCGCCCACCGCATGAGCGCTTCGGTCCCCGGCCCGTATGCGTAGCGGCAGATGAACCCTTCGTCGTCGTCGCCAAGAAAGAGCGCGCAGGTCGTGAACGGCACGAGGCGGCTCACCTTGTCCTGAATCAGGGCCATCGCGTCGCCGACGCCCAGACTCGACCCAAGGGCCTGCGCGATCTCGTAGAGCGTCTGCTCCTCGCGATGCGCGCCGGCGATGTCGCGGAGCGCGAGCGGCTCGGCGTCCGTCCACTCGGTCTGCTCGTCGGGCGGCGGCGCCACGATCGGATCGGCGATGCGCAGGCGCGCGATCAGCAGATCAACCAGCTCCGGATCGAACGCCGTGCCCGCGTACTCCTGCAGGATCGTCAGCGCGTCGGCCTGCGACCGCGCCCGGCGATACGGCCGGTCGGCCTGCAGCGTGCTGAAACAGTCGGCAATCGCCAGGACTCGCGCGCCAATGGGAATGTCCTTGCCGGCAAGGCCGGCCGGATAGCCGAGGCCGTCCCAGCGCTCGTGGTGGCAGAGCACCAGTTCGCTGACCGGCGCGGCGAACTGAACCCGGCGGAGGATATCGGCCCCCACTCGAGGATGGATCTTCACGCGCTCGAATTCCTCGGGTGTGAGCGCGTCGGGCTTGGCCAGGATGTGTTCCGGCACGGCCATGTTGCCGATGTCGTGCAGCAGCGCAGCCGTCCGGACTCCCTGCACGTCGGTGTCGCTGAACCCCGCCGCTTCGGCGAGCATCGCGGCGTAGTGCTGAATCGAACGGATGTGCTCCGGGGTGCAGCCTGCCCTGGCTTCGATCGCGAGGGCGAGCGCTTCGATCGTCGCGAGCTGCACTTCCATCGCGTGCTGCGTCTGTTCCTGCTCTTCGCGCAGCCGCGACACGACGGTGTGATAGCTGCGGAACACGAGGTAGAGCGGAATCGCGAGCAGCGCGAGCCACCCGAACCAGCCGCGCTCGGACGCGGTCGTCGCGATCGCCGCAAGCGCCGCACCGGCGAGATAGCTCGGCGCGCTCCACAGGAAGTTCCGGTGCCAGATGGAGACGATTGGCTGCCGGGTGGACAGCGCGATGGCGCCGGCAACCAGCGCCGAATTGACGAAGAAGTAGAGCGGCGCCGCGACGGCAGCCGCGCGCAGCAGCGATACCGCGGTGCCGTCGCTGAGCAGCAGGCGCACCGGCACGCCGGCGCAGGCCACCGTCACCGTCAGCGACGCGATGCTGAAAACGAGGCGGTGAAGCGGATTGCGTGAGGCCGCGCGGACGCGGAGCGTGCACTGCGCCCACGCGCTCGCCGTTGCAATGCAGACAGTCGGCGCAGGACCGAGCGCGAACAGCGCCCAGAAATTCACCGCATGCGACAGCGACAGGTTCGACTGGCTGCGTCCCAGCGGCAGCACGATCTTCGCCGCCGATGTCGCCATCGCCAGCACGAGCAGCGCGACGAACAGCATCGGATTCGACAGACGGAGATACGCGAGCGCACCGGCGAAGCACGCCACGCCGGCCAGGACGACGGCGATCACGTACAGACGAGCCGCCAGCGGCAGCGTCCGAAGCGTCGTGGAGGGCGTGCCGGACGTCATCGCCCGACGGCTCCCACGAGCACGAGCCCGCGACGCCGCGAGGTGCGCGGCGGGCTATTCGACGGCAGCAGCGGACGCAGCTGCCAGATGACTTGAAGGAATGAATCGGTCAGCTCGGGATCGAACATCGAGCCGCGCCGGTCGGAGATCATCGCGATGGCGGAGTCGTGGCTCAGCGCGCAGCGATAGGGGCGATTCGACGTCAGCGCGTCGTAGCAATCAGCGAGAGCGAGCACGCGGGCGCCAAGCGGGATCTCGATGCCCGACTGGCCGTCGGGATATCCGGAACCGTCCCAGTTTTCGTGGTGGTGCCGAACGAACGCGGCGAGCGGCCCGGGGAACGCGACTTCGGCGAGGAGGTCGGCGCCAATTGCGGCGTGCTGCTTGACGCGGTCGTATTCGTAAGGCGTCAGCGGTCCCGGTTTATCGAGCAGGTCGTCGGGAATTGCGAGCTTGCCGACGTCGTGCAGCAGCGCGGCCGTCTCGATCGCCTCGAGCACTGGTGTGTCGACGATGCCCGATTGCCTGGCCAGCGCGATCGCATACAGCCGCACGCGATCGGCGTGCTCCCACGTCGCGAGATCCCGAACGGCGATCGCATTCGCGAGGGCGGCAAGGAATGGCTTTCTGAGACTTGAACTGACAACAGACGACACCACAGTCACACGTAAGCCCGGCTGCAACGGCGGTACCGATCAGCTTCTTCACGGGTGAGAATGGTCGTCCGGCGACGGGTTCAAGCTCCCAACTGAGTGCCGGTCAAGCGGTTGCAGATAGTCCCGTGGCAAACGTGCTCATTGACGGCGCGCCCGTGACAGCTGCCGACCAGCGTGACTCGTGTGCCGTTTCTGGGCATCGAAGGACACGTTCGCAATCAGAATGGAACACGCGCCCCTGTCTGGAACACGGGGACGCGTGCGAGGAATGAGATCGAAATGCTAGTTCCGTAAGCCGAAGAGCGGCCTGAGCCGCGTACCTGCGACGTTGCCCACGAACGCGGCCGGCAGCCACACCCACCCGTGCACGCTGCCCGACGCGATGCCGCTGAAGTACGCGCCGATGTTGCAGCCGTAAGCGATCCGCGCGCCATACCCCAGCATCAGTCCGCCGACGATCGCCGCGGCCAGCGAGCGCATCGGCACCCGCCACGCCGGTGCGAAGCGGCCCGCCGCTGACGACGCCGCGAGTGCGCCGAGCACGATCCCGAAGTCCATCACCGAGGTTACGTCGGTCAGCACGCTCGCGTTGAGCGACGCCGCCTGTGCCGGTGCCGTCCAGTAGGTCCAATGCGCTACGTCGATGCCAAGCGCCATCGCGACCTTGGCGCCCCACAGCGCGAACGCGCTGGTCACGCCCCACGGACGGCCGGATATCGAGAGCGTCGCGATGTTCACGAGCGCGAGCGCCGCGCCACCGGCGAGAAGCGGCCACGGACCCTGCAGGAGACGATGCCAGCCCTCGCGCGACGATTCATCGTCAGCGAGCCGCCCGTGCCGGCGCCGCTCGATCACGACCGTGGTGATCGTCAGCGCCGCGAACGCGGCAAGGCTCACGGCGAGCGCGGCTGCCGCGCCGAGCATCGTGACCAGCGACAGCGGCTTTGTTGCGGGAAGCGCCGTCCACCACGGCATATGCGCCGTTCCGATCACCGAGCCGGCGATGAACGCGGCCAGCGTGACGAGCATCCTCGTGTTCCCGCCGCCGGTCGAGTACAGCGTCCCCGACGCGCATCCGCCGCCCAGTTGCATGCCGACGCCGAAGAGAAACGCGCCGACAAGCACGGACACGCCGACCGGCGACACAGACCCGCGCACCGCCTGCCCGAACAGCTGACCGCTCGCGAGAACCGGGAAGAATACGGCACAGGTCAGCGCCAGCATCAGCATCTGCGCGCGAATCCCGGCGCCGCGGCCGTTCGTGATGAACGTGCGCCACGACGCGGTGAATCCGAACGCCGCGTGGTACAGCGCGACGCCCGCAGCGGCACCGACGAGAAAGAGGAGCGACTGCCGTCCGGTGACGGTTGCGTTCAGGTAGAGGGCGCCGGCGCCGATGGCGGCGAGGGCAACCGCAGCGGGAGCCGGGTTGAACGATGGCCGCTCGAATGCGAGCGGCCGATCCAGGGTCGCCGTAATGGCCAAGGTAACGCGATCGTAGCGTAACTTTTCGTCGACCCGCCCGTTTATATACTCGGCGACCGATGACCGACGCGGATGAGCGCCTCCTGGTCGAGGCGGCCCAGCGCGACCCGGCGAAGTTCGGCGAGCTCTACGAGCGCCACTTTCACCGGGTGTACGCGTTCGTCGTCCGGCGCGTCCGCGATCGCGACGCGGCGGAAGACGTGACGTCGGAGGTGTTTCACAAAGCTCTGGCCCGGCTGTCGCAGTACGAATGGCGCGGCGCGCCGTTCGGCGCGTGGCTGATTCGCATCGCCGCCAACGCGGTCCACGATCGCGGGAGGCGGGCCGGCCACGAAGCGATTGCGACCGACGCGCCGATCGCCGACATGGCGATCGCCGACACGACGATCGATCGCGATCTCGATGACGTCGAGCGGACCGCCGAGATCTTCCGGCTGGTCGATCAGCTGCCGTCGGATCAGCGCGCGGTCATCGTCGAGCGGTACATCGAAGAGCGCAGCATCCGCGAGGTCGCGGCGCGTTTGCGCAAGAGCGAGGGCGCCGTGAAGCAGCTCCAGCTGCGCGCGCTGCAGACGCTCCGCGCGCGCATGGAGGGCACCCATGCCTGAGTACACAGGGATGGACTGGCTCGAGCGCGCGCTCGGCGATCTTCCGCGTCCGGAGTTCAAGCGGCGTCTGAAGGCGGAGCTCGAAAGGAGCACAGCGATGGCAAAGACAATGGAGACCATGACGATGGAGACCACGCGCGTGCAGCAATCGGTGACGCCACTGCTGCGCGTGGCCAATGCGAATCTGGCGATCGAGTTCTACACGCGGGCATTCGGAGCGCGCGAGCTGATGCGCTTCGAGCACGGCGGGCACGTGGCGCACGCCGAGCTGCTGATCGGGGGATCGATGTTCTTCCTCGGCGACGAAGCGCCCGAGTGGGGTTATCCGAGCGCCGCGCGACTCGGCGGCTCTCCTGTCGCCATGCAATTGCGAGTGGACGACGCCGACGCCGCGATGGCGAAGGCGGTCGACGCGGGCGCGCGAGTGCTCACCCCGGTCGCCGATCAGTTCTACGGCGATCGATCGGGACGCGTCGCCGACCCGTTCGGCTACACGTGGACGATCGCGGCGCGGAAGGAACAGCTGAGCGTCGAGGAGATGCATCGACGGATGGCCGCGCTCGCGCCGCCATCCGAGGAGCCACGGCCGGCGTTCAGGCGTGAGGGGTTCCTCGCCGTCACCCCCTACATCGTCGTCGAGGATGCGCCGGCCTTCATCGACTTCATGGTGCGGACGTTCGACGCCGTCGAAGGTTCACGCTTGGTGGGCGAGGCCGGCGTCCATTCGGACGTGCAGATTGGCGATTCGAAGCTGATGATCGGCGGCGGCGCGCCGGGGCGTGGGTTGCGCGGCGACGTGCTGCCGGCAGCGCTGCATGTCTATGTGCCGGACACCGACGCGGCGTTCGCGCGCGCGGTCGACGCCGGTGCCACTGTCATCCAGCCGCCCGCCGACCAGGCGTACGGCGAGCGCTGCGGGAACGTGAAGGATCCGTTCGGCAACGTGTGGTACATCGCCACGGCGTTCGGCTCCCGTCATGTCCCGGAAGGGTCGCACACGATCACGCCGTCGCTGCATCCACATCGCGCCGACCCGGTCGTCGCGTTCCTGAAGCGCGCCTTCGACGCCGAGGAGCTCGAACGGCACGCGTCGCCCGACGGGATTGTCTTCTACGCAAAGATCCGGATCGGCGACGCCGCGATTGAGCTGGGTGAAGCGCGCGGACCGTATCAGCCGATGCCGACGCGGTTCTATCTGTATCTGCCGAACGTGGATGCCTCGTACCAGCGCGCGATCGACGCCGGCGCCACATCGATCCACCCGCCGGCCGACCAGCGCTACGGCGACCGCGTGGCCGGCGTACAGGATGTGTTCGGCTATCGCTGGTTCCTCGCGGCGCGGATCGCGGGCCAGTAACGGGCCACCCAATCGCCACGTCAGAGCATCGACGCTGAGCCCGCAGAGAGCGACGCAGAGCCGGCGAAGTACTCTTTGTCCGATTGTGCTCCGCGACCTCTGAATTCTCCGCGGCCTCTGCGTTCCTCGTGGGCAGTAAACGCCGGGACGGCGGCGTCCGTCTAACCGGGCCGGAGGATACGCATGAACCGCTCCGCCTGTGTCACCGTCCTCGCTGCCGCGCTTTGCACGGCTGCCGTGTCGGGCCAGTCGCGCAGAGGCGACCGGTCGATGGGCTGCAACGACCAATTCAACTCCGACCGCGCGTCGTTCTGCGAGATGCGCGAGGAAACGATCGCGACCGGCGCGGTCAACCCGCTCGAGGTCGATGCCGGTCAGAACGGCGGGATTCGTGTCCGCGGCTGGGATCGACCTGACGTCCACCTGCGCGCGCGGATCGCCGCGTCGGCCGATTCGGAGGCCGAAGCCCGGCAGCTCGTCGCGGGCGTGCGCATCGTCACTGGCGGCGGCACGATTCGCGCTGAAGGCCCGGCGTCGCGAGGCGAGGGCGGCTGGTCGGTGAGCTTCGAGCTCGATGTGCCGCGCACGGCGATTCTGACTCTTCACACGCACAACGGCGGCATTTCGATCGGTGACTTCCAGGGCACCGCGAAGTTCAACGCGGTGAACGGCGGCATCGTGCTCAGCAACGTCGGCGGCGATCTCAAGGGCGAGACGACCAACGGAGGCGTCACCGTGGACCTCAGCGGCGACCGCTGGGACGGCGCCGGTCTCGACGTCGAGACGCGCAATGGCGGCATCACAATGTCCGTCCCCGAGCACTACTCGGCCGCGCTGGAGACCTCGACGACGAACGGCCGGATCAGCATCGACTTCCCTGTCACGGTCAGCGGGCGCACCAATCGCGAGTTGACGACGACGCTCGGCTCTGGCGGCGCACCCATCCGCGCGATCACCGTCAACGGCGGCGTCAGGATCCATCGGAAGTCATAAGCGCGCGCAGCGGCGCGGCGGTCGGCTCGTCGCGTGCGATACTCGTCGCATGCGGACGCGTGTGCTGGTCGGCGCGATCGGCGGACTGCTGGTGACCGCCGCGCTCGCGTCCGGCCAGTTCGGGTTCGCGCGCGGCCCGTTCCGCGAATACCCTCCCATCCCCTACGACGGACGATTCACCTTCGTCCGGCTGAAATACACGACGGCGCCAGGCGGCTACTGGTACGGCGGTTGGCCGGCGTGGGGACACGGCTATCCGCTGTCCGAGCAGAACCTGATGCGGATCATGGACGAGGTGAGCTTCCTCAATCCGCACGTGGAAGACATCAACGCCCTCACCCTCGACGATCCGGAGTTGTTCCACTACCCGATCGCGTACGTCATCGAAGTGGATTGGTGGGCGATGACCGATCACGAGGCCGAGGCGCTCCGCAGCTACGTGCAGAAGGGCGGCTTCGTGATCGTCGACGACTTCAAGCCGCGCCGGTTCCGCGGCGGCTTCGGCGGCGAGGGCGGGTATGGCTACGGCAGCGGATGGGATGTCTTCGAGGCGGCGATGCGGCGCGTGTTCCCCGACGGCCGCTTCGTCGATCTCGACGCGAGTCATCCGATCTTCCATTCGTTCTTCGAGATCGATCGGCTCGACATCATTCCCCAGGCGTACATCGCCGGCAAACCGATCTTCCGCGGGTTGTTCGAGGACAACGATCCGCAGAAGCGGCTGCAGATGATGGTCAACTACAACACGGATGTGTCGCAGTTCTGGGAGTGGTCGGGCACCGGCCTGCGTCCGATCGACGATACCAACGAAGCGTACAAGCTCGGCGTGAATTACATCATCTACGGGCTGACGCACTAACAGGGCAGGAACGGCGGGCGCGGCAGGAAGGGCAGGAAAGATATCGAATGCGCCCGACCCGAGCGTCACGGAATCAGAATCGTTGCCACCCGCCCGCGCTCGCGCTGGTAGCGATCAGTGACGTGCTCCGCGACCGTTTGCGCCGTTCCCCGCCGCACCAGCGCGACGATTGATCCGCCGAATCCCCCGCCGGTCATTCGTGCGCCGAAGACGTCCGGTTCCTGCTGCGCGATCGCGACGAGCGCATCGACGTCTGGCGTCGACACCTGAAAATCGTCGCGCATCGACACATGCGAGGCGTTCATCAACGCCCCGAACGCCTCCGCATCACCACGGCGCAGCGCGTCGCGCGCAGCCAGCACACGCTCGTTCTCGGTGACCACATGACGCGCGCGGGCGTCGAGCGGCCCCGGCAGCGCCGCCGCGCGCAGCCGATCGGACGTGACGTCGCGCAACGCCCGCACTCCAAGCCGCCGCGCGCTCTCATGACATTCGTCGCGGCGCGTCCGATACTCTCCGCTCGCGTGCTGGTGCGCGATTCCCGAGTCGATGACGACGAGCTCGACGGCGGCGGGAAGCGGCATCCGTTCGTACGCAAGCGTCCGCGTGTCGAGGAAGAGCGCGGCGTCCGCCACCGCGACGCTCGCCGCGATCTGATCCATGATCCCGACCGGCGCGCCGACGAGCCCGGTCTCGGCGTCGTGGCCAATGTGCGCCATCTCGAGGGGATCGAGGGTGAAGTGGAACACGTCGGCCAGCGCCCGGACCAGCGCAATCTCGAGCGCGGCGCTCGACGCGAGGCCGGCGCCGAGCGGCACGGCGGACTCGACGCGCGCATCGAATCCGCGGACGTCGTGGCCGCGACCGAGCAGCGCCGCCGTCACGCCCTGCACGTAGTCGATCCACGAGCCGCGCCGCTGTTCCTCGCCGATGCGATACTCGATCGATCCGCCGTCAACGCTGGCGCTCCACACGCGCACGCGATCGCCGCCGCCGGGCGCCAGCTCGACGCGTGTCCGCTGCGGCGTGGCCACCGGCATCACGAACCCATCGTTGTAGTCGGTATGCTCGCCAATCAGGTTGACGCGCCCTGCTGCGTCAGCCACGACGGTCGGCGTCCGTCCGAACAGGACCTCGAACCCGGTTGCCCCGCCGTCATTCAAACGACACCTCGACGCGCTTCAGTTCAGCCGCGGTCCGATCGGGATCGGTGTCAGCGGTGAACACGCCGGCGCCGATTTCGCTGCCGGCGAGGAACTTCAGCCGGTCGGTCATCCGGTACGGCGGATAGAACTCGACGTGCAGATGCGCCTCGGGGTGCGGCTCGCCGTCGGTCGGCGCCTGATGGAACACCATCACGTAGGGAAACGGCCGCCGCCACAGCCCGTCGTACTTCAGCAGCACCGTCTTCAACGCCCGTGCGAAGTCGGCGCGGCCGGAGGCGTCGAGATCGGCGACCGATCCCACGGCACGGCGTGGTGCAATCCAGACCTCGTAGGCGTAGCGCGCACAGATCGGCACGAACGCAGCCGTGTGCGGACCGGCATAGAGCACCCGGGTCTCCGCCTCGACCTCGGCAGCCACCATCGTCTCGAGCAAACCGCGACCGTGTTCGTCGAGGTAGGCGCGCTGCTGCGCGAGCTCCTGCGCCGGAACCGG
>Ga0066388_100000526_pt1 | contig 18370 bp, 14 predicted proteins | sample PanSoiMetaGPlot6_FD_64539 | JGI IMG/M metagenome (GOLD analysis project Ga0066388, IMG submission 64539) | Tropical forest soil microbial communities from Panama analyzed to predict greenhouse gas emissions - Panama Soil - Plot 6 (Hybrid Assembly) | ecosystem: Environmental > Terrestrial >... | reverse complement strand
CCCAACCAATGCCGAGGCATCGTTCTCGTGAATGGTGAGCGCCTTGGCGAAATCGTCCATTGCGTGGTCGAGGTCGTCCTTCAACACATAAATCCAGCCGCGATCGACATAGGCCTTTGCGTCGTCAGGTGTACGCTTGATCACCTCGGTATAATCCGCCACGGCGCTGTCGTAGTCCTTCTTCTGCCGGTACAGCTCGGCGCGCTTCGAGTAGCCTGGCGCCGAGTTTGGATCGAGCTTGACCTTCTGATTGAGCTCGGTGATGGCGCGGTCGAGATCACCCTTGTCGCCGAAGATCATACCGCGCAGCATATAAAAATCGCCGCGCGCCGCGTCGAGCGAGATGGCCTGATCGATATCGGCCGTGGCGTTGTCGAAGTCGCGCTTGGCGCGGTAGGCGGCAGACCGCATGAAATAGAGGTTGGGCTCTTTCGGGTCGAGGCGGAGCGCCTCGTTCATCTCGTTAACCGCACCGTCGAAATCCTTGACGGCGGACAGGCCAATAGCGCGGTTGCCGTGGGCCGCCACGATCTTTTCCGTGTCGGTCGAGCCGGAGGTGATAAACGCGGTGCAGGCGTCGAGCACATCCTTGATAGAGCCTTTGCCGGTGAAGCAGGGATTGTCCTCCACACTTGTCGGGGAGGCAGGGGCGGGCGTCGCGGCGGACGCAGGAGCACCCTGATTGCCGGGGGCCAGGACCAGCGGCTTCGCCTGATCACCGGGTGCAGGCGCGTCCTCGGCCAGCACCGTTGTGGTTAGCGCCGCTACCAGCGCCACGGTTGCCGCCATAATCGCGGTCTTACGCCCAAGCCCATGCATCTCTTCCTCCATAACCCGAGAATTTCTGAAATTTGCGCCTCTTAAAGCTTCGGCCGGGTCTTCCGTCAATTGAACTTCTCTTCATGTTGCGAAGGCGGCCTCTGCTCACTCTTGGCCGAAATCGAGGGTATAAGAGCGCTCAAAGGGGCCACGAGAGGCCGACCGTTTTAGGGGCAATGGGAGGCTTCAATGTCGATACAGGCCATGCTGATGCCGGTGTTCGCGCAAGTCGCGCTCACCTTCGTGCTGTTGTTCTGGATGCAGTTCCTGCGCATGCGGGCGATCCGCCGGGGTCAGGTTCCTGCCCACTCGATTGCGCTCAGAGAGCCGAACTGGCCCCCGCGCGTCACCCAGATCGGCAACGCCTATCACAACCAGCTCGAGACACCGCTTTTGTTCTATGTGCTGATCCTGCTTGCCATCGTGACGCAAACCGCGGACTCGATCCTATTCGTGCTGAGCTGGCTGTTCGTCGCCTCGCGCTTCGTGCACGCTTACATCCACCTGACCAGCAACCGCATCGACCGGCGGGCGCCAGTGTTTCTCGTCGGCGCCATTGGGTTGGCGCTGATGTGGATCATCGTCGCCGCTCGTCTCACCATCGCCGCCGCTTAATGACTCCAGGAGCTCGCGCCAGCGCCGCAATAGAGGTCCTTGCCGATATCGCTGAACGAAAGCGGCCAGCGGCAAACGCGCTCAAGGATTGGGGCCTTGCCCACCGCTTTGCCGGCTCCGGTGACCGCGCGGCGATCGGCAATCTCGTACTCGACGCCTTGCGCAAGCGCGCCTCGAGCGCCCATGCAATGAGTGACGACAGCTCGCGGTCACTCGTGCTGCGCACACTCGTGTCAAGTTGGGACATGACTCCTGAGGCCGTCGCGGCACTCGCCGACGGCAGCCGCTTCGCGCCGGCGCCGCTCACGCCCGACGAGGTTGCTGGGCTCAGGCGTGAGATTCCGGCGGACGCCCCCGCTTACATCCGCGGCGACTATCCGGACTGGCTCAACCCGCTCTTTGCCCAGGCCTTCGGCGCCAACGCCGCAGATGAGGGGAGGGCGCTGGCCACGCGCGCGCCCGTTGACCTCCGCGTCAACACCTTGAAGACAACGCGGGACAAGGTTCTGCACGCCCTCCGCCGCTTCGACTCAGTCCCCACGCCTCATTCGCCGCTCGGCGTCCGTATCACCTCCGGCATCGGCCCGAGTCGGAGCCCGCATGTCGAGGCCGAGCCAGCCCACGGGAAAGGCTGGTACGAGGTTCAGGACGAAGCCTCGCAGATCGCGACGCTGCTTGCGGGCGCCAAGCCAAAGGACCAGGTCCTCGATCTTTGCGCCGGCGCCGGCGGCAAGACGCTTGGCCTCGCCGCTGCGATGGAGAACACCGGCCAGCTCTATGCCTATGATGCGGATCGCATGCGGCTTCGGCCGATCTTTGAGCGGCTGAAGCGGTCAGGGGTGCGTGATGTCCAGGTGCTAGGGCCGGACGAGGCCTCTGCGCTCGCCGAGCTCAAAGGCAAGATGGATCGGGTCATCGTTGATGCGCCCTGCACTGGCTCGGGCGTCTGGCGCCGCCGGCCCGACGCCAAGTGGCGGCTGTCTCCGCAGATGTTGGAGGCAAGGCTCGCCGAGCAGCGAGCTGTTCTTGATCAGGCCGCGCCTATGGTGAAGCCAGGCGGCAGGCTCGCCTATATCACATGCTCAGTGCTGCCGCCGGAGAACCTCGACCAGGCCCACGCCTTCATCACCCGTCATCCTGAGTTCAGCATTGTACCCTGGCAGGACGTGTGGCAGGCAGCAGCTCTCTCTGCTACACCGCCGCGATCGGCTGATGGCTCCGACAAGACGCTGCTCATGACGCCTCGAACCTTCGGCGCTGACGGCTTCTATGTTGCACTGCTCCAGCGTCGGTGACGGCCCTGCCACGCCATGGGAAAAAAGTTTGGGACGCGACGCGATTACCCCTTGAAATCGATAAAGGAGTCGCTGAAATGACTCGCGCTTTTTGAGGGCGGGAGACCTGGCGATTGGCGTCAAGGGCGGTTCGCGAAAAGCCGGAGGGATTTTAATCCGATGGACTTGATTCACGGCGAGCCTGAAGAGCCGCCCAGTTGCCACACGGCAACAACACTCCTCACCAAACCTCATCGTCGCATCCACTCATCTTTGCCCGTCACGGCCAACGGCTTTGGCGCCCTCAGCGCGCGGCCTGAGCGCTTCCCGCTCGGGCCGGCGACGCGCGCCTTCCGCAAGCGCTTCTTCCCCGAGGTCGAGCTCGCCGAGTGGAACGATTGGCGCTGGCAGGCGCGGCGGCGCATCCGCATGCTTGCGGAGCTCGAGCGCCTCTTCGTGCTGTCCGATGACGAGCGCGATGCGGTCGCACGCCTTCAAGGCTCTCTGCCGCTCGGCATCACGCCCTACTATGCGAGCTTGATGAGCCGCGAGGACTCGTTCGAACCGCTCCGCCGCACCCACATCCCCATCAGCGCCGAATATCTCAAGACGCCCGGTGAGGCCGACGATCCTCTCGGCGAAGACGGTCACACCGCCGCGCCAGGCCTCGTGCACCGTTATCCGGACCGCGTGCTGTTCCTTGCCACCGGCTTCTGCTCGACCTACTGTCGCTATTGCACGCGCTCGCGCATGGTCGGGGAGCCAGGCGGCGAATATTCCTTTAGCCGCCCGCAGTGGCAGCAGGCGCTCGATTATATTGCTGCGCACCCTGAGATCCGCGACGTGCTGATCTCCGGTGGCGACCCGCTAACGTTGTCCGACGAGCGGCTCGACTACGTGCTTGGGCGGCTGCGCGCCATCCGGCACGTGGAATTCGTGCGCATCGGCACCAAAGTGCCGGTGGTGCTGCCGATGCGCGTCACCCGCTCGCTGGTGCGCGTCTTGAAGAAACACCATCCGCTGTGGATGAGCCTGCACTTCACCCATCCGGCCGAGCTGACGCCTGAGGTCACCGAGGCCTGCACTAGGCTTGCCGACGCCGGCATTCCGCTCGGCAGCCAGACGGTGCTGCTCAAAGACATCAATGACAGTGTCGATACGCTGAAGGAGCTCTATCACGGGCTGCTCAGGCGGCGCGTGCGGCCGTACTATCTCTATCAATGCGACCCGATCTCCGGCTCCTCGCATTTCCGTACGAGCGTCGATAAGGGCCTTGAGATCATGCAGGGCTTGCGCGGCCACACCACCGGCTATGCCGTGCCGACTTATGTGATCGACGCGCCCGGCGGCGGCGGCAAGATTCCACTGTTGCCCGACTACGTGCAGGGCCGCGACGGCGAGGACCTCATTCTGAAAAACTTCGAGGGCAAGACTTATCGCTACACCGATCCCGAGGGGACTGTTGGAGCGGATCGGACGGCTCGCGCCGAAAGGCTGTGATGCGTATCGCTCTCGTTTACGATCTACGCGACGACTATCGCACGCTCGGCTTCTCCGAGGAGGAGGTCGCCGAGTTCGACAATATCGACACCGTCGACCAGCTCGAGGATGTCTTGCGTGCGCTTGGCTGTAACGTCGAGCGCGTCGGTCGTGGACAGGTTCTCGCAGCGCGGCTTGCCGCGGGCGAACGGTTCGATCTCGTGTTTTCCATCGCCGAAGGGGTGAAGGGTCGCTCGCGCGAGGCGCAGGTGCCTGCGCTGTGCGAGCTGTTCGACCAGCCTTATTTACTCTCCGATCCGCTCACGAGCGCCGTATGCCACGATAAGGCCGTGGCCAAGCGGCTCGTGCGTGATGCAGGCGGGCCGACGCCAAGTTTTATCGCGGCGTCGGATGTCAGCGAGCTCGCCGGCTGGAACGAGTTTCCTGCCTTCGTTAAGCCGGTTGCCGAAGGTACCAGCAAAGGATGTGAGTCAGCCTCTGTGGTCAACACCCCGCAGGAGCTTGCTGCGGCCGCGGCGAAACTGCTCGAGCGCTACAACCAGCCAGTGCTGGTCGAGACCTATCTGCCTGGCCGCGAGTTCACCGTCGGCATCGTCGGTAACGACGAGGAAGCGCGCGTGCTTGGCGTCTGCGAGATCGTGCTGAAAGAAAATGCCGAGGCCAATATCTACTCGCTGCACAACAAGGAGCTTTGCGAGGATCTGGTCATCTACCAACGCGCCGACGACGCGGAGGCGCGGCTCGCGGGGAGCCGGGCGCTTGCCGCCTATCGGGCGCTCGAATGCCGGGACGCCGCCCGCATCGACTTCCGCTCCAACGAGGCGGGTGAGCCCTATTTCCTCGAGGCCAATCCGCTCGCCGGGCTCCACCCGCATCACTCCGACCTTCCCATCCTCGCCGCGCAGAACAATGTCCCTTACGTCGAGCTGATCGGCATGATCCTCGATGCCGGGCTTGCCCGCTACGGCCTTGCGGGGCCAGGCCTGGAGCGAGAGCGGAGACGCGCCTGATGGCGCTGAAGCCAGGCGGCTTCATTCCCGTCGTTCATGCCGCGACGAGCGAACGATCAGACGAGATCGATACACTGCTTTCCGCCGAGGCCGTGGTATGCACGCTTGCCGAGCTCGGCTTTGCCACCGAGATTGTGGCCGTCGATCTCGACCTCAACCACTTTTACGCCTTGAAACAGCGCAATCCGCTGCTCGTCTTCAATTTGGTGGATGCGGTACGCGGCGATGGAAGGCTCGCGCCAGTGATCCCATCGCTGCTCGACGCGGTCGGACTCCCCTACACAGGCGCACATTCCGATGCATGGCTCGAGACGCTGTCAAAGCTCGCGACCAAGCTAAGGCTTGAACGCGCCGACCTGCCTACTCCCGGGTTTTCGGTCGATGGCGCCAATCTCCGTCCCGACTCTCTCTATATTGTCAAGGCCGTGTGGGAGCATGGCTCGCTTGGGCTAGATGAGAGCTCGGTGATGAAGGGCGCGGACGTAGCGACGGCCGTTGCTGAGCGCACGCACCGCTTCGGCACTAAGCATTTCGCCGAAATCTACATCGAGGGCCGGGAGTTCAATCTTGCACTGCTCGAGGAACGCGGCCAGCCGCGCGTGCTGCCCATGGCCGAAATCCTGTTCGAGAATTGGCGCGAGGGCATCCCACGCATCGTCGGCTATGACGCGAAATGGACGAGCGACAGCGAGGCCTATGTCGGCACGCCGCGCTTTTTCGGCGTGGAAGAGAGTGAGCCCGCACTCGCCGTGAAATTGGGAACGCTCGCCACGTCCTGCTGGGACCTGTTCAACCTTGCCGGCTATGCGCGTGTCGACTTCCGCGTCGATGCCAGCGGCAAGCCTTGGATCATCGAGGTTAACGTCAATCCCTGCCTCAACCCCGATGCCGGCTTTGCCGCTGCTGCCTCCCGCGCCGGTCTCACCTACCCCAATCTCATCGGCAGAATTATCGATGCCGCGCCGCGAGCCTTGCAAGCCATCGCCTGACATGCTTCGCATGTGATATGTTGCGCATCCGCAAAGTGGCCGACGGCACCACCGCGCCGAACCGCGCCGCAATCGGGGCGGCGCAGAAGATTATGCGCGAGCAGTTCCCTGCGATGCCGGAGTACGACATCGCCAAGCTTCCCGACCAGCTCGCCAACCCACTCAAGCATAAATTTGTCTCGCGCCTGTTTGTGGCCGAGAATGCAAGCGACCAGACGCTCGGCGTGGCGCTGTTGCTGCATGCGCCCGACATCGGCTTCTCCTATCTCGAGATAATCTCCACCGCACTCGGTCGTACGGGGTGGGGAATCGGCGCCACGCTTTACGAACGCGTGCGCGAGGAGGCGCGCGCGCTTGATACTCAACTCTATTTCGAGAGCCTGCCCGATGATCCGGTCCTAAGCCCGGATGCCGCCATCCGCACAAGGAACGCGGCGCGGCTCAAATTCTACGAACGCTACGGCGCGCGGCCGATTATCAACACCGCCTATGAAACACCCGTGACTCCAGGCACAACTGACCCGCCCTATCTCTTACTCGATCCGCTCGGTTCAAACGATCTGCCGTCCCGCGACCAGCTACAGAAAATCGTGCGCGCCATCCTAGAGCGGAAATACGGGTTGCCGCAGACCTACGTGCAGATAGTGGTAGACTCGATCAAGGACGATCCGATCCGCCTGCGCGAGCCGCGCCACGTCAAGCGCAAAGTCCCGGAGAAGGCTGAGGTCCGCGCTGCAGGCGAGCCGCGTATCGCGCTCGTGCTCAATGACGACCACACCATCCACCACGTGCAGGAGCGGGGCTATGTCGAAGCGCCGGTGCGCATCCGCTCGATCATGGCCGAGCTCACCGCCTCAGGTCTGTTCGAGCGTGTGCAGACCAAGCGCTTCTCCGACCGCCATATCCGCGCCGTGCATGACGGCAGGCTCGTGGACTACATCCGCAAGACCTGCCTCATTGCCGGTCCGAAGAAGTCCATCTACCCATATGTGTTTCCGACGCGGAACCCGGCGCGGCCTCCGAAGGACGAGACGGTGCTCGCCGGCTATTACTGCATCGACACCTTCACCCCGCTCAACCTCAATGCCTACCTCGCCGCGCGATCGGCGGTCGACTGCGCGCTGACCGCGGCCGAGAAGGTGTTGGAAGGCGCCGTTCTCGCCTACGCTCTGGTGCGTCCGCCGGGGCATCATGCCGAGACGCGCACCTTCGGCGGCTTCTGCTATTTCAACAATGGAGCGATCGCCGCGAACCTGTTGTCGCGCTACGGCCGCGTCGCCATGCTCGACATCGACTATCATCACGGCAACGGCCAGCAGGAGCTCTTCTACGCGCGCTCGGATGTGCTCACCGTCTCGATCCACGGCCATCCGAGCTTCGCCTATCCCTATTTCTCAGGTTTTCGCGACGAGACGGGGATCGGTCCCGGCGCAGGGTACAATCTGAACATCCCGCTGCCTGAACATATCACGCCGGAGCAGCACCGGACCGCGGTGACGGAGGGGCTTCGCCGCATCCGCCGCTTTGCTCCGGCCTTTCTCGTAGTGTGCGCGGGCTTTGACACCGCGCGCGGCGACCCCACCGGCACTTGGCCCAACCGCGCGCGCGATTTCGAGCAACTCGGCCACATGATCGGCGAGCAGGGCTATTCGACGCTCGTGGTACAGGAGGGCGGTTATCGCGTGCGCACGCTCGGCACCAATGTGCGGAATTTCTTCGCAGGCCTGTTCACTGGTCACTCGGCCGCCCGTCAGGTCGCGCCGGCTCTCGCGCGGAGCGTCGCCGAGAAGGCCTTCCATCGCAACGGGCTCGAATGGCGGAGCGCGGTAATGGCCGATGATGTCGGCCGTGTGCGCTCGCTCGTCGCCTCCACCGGCTTCTTCAACGCGGCGGAAGTCGACGTCGCCGCCGACCTCGTCACCGAACGCCTCTCCAAGGGCATTCGCTCCGGCTATCACTTTATATTGGCCGAGCGCGGCAGCGGGCTCGTGGCTTATGCCTGCTACGGTCCGATCGAGGGCACGCAAGGCTCCTTCGATCTGTTCTGGATCGCCGTGGCACCAGAGGAGCAGGGCAAAGGATTGGGTCCCCAGGTCTTCGCCCGCGCCGAGACCGCCATGCGCAAAGCAGGCGCCAAGCGCATTTATGTCGACACGTCATCCTCCGACCGCTACGCGCCGACCCGAGGCTTTTATCAGCGCATGGGCTTTGAAGAAGACGCGAGACTTCCGGATTTTTACGCGCCCGGCGACAGCAAGGTTATCTATGTAAAGGATGTCTCTGCCTCCCCCTGAAGGAGGTGGAGGAGCCGAAGCTTCCTACAGTTGACTCACCTCCGCCGTGGGGGATCGTTGCCCTCACGAAAGCGTCTTAAGGAAGGCAGACAATGCCTCGGCGATACTCTGCGGATTTCAGCCGCCGATTCGTCATTTCTCTTTTGGGTTCAGGCGCGCGGCACGGCGGTTGGGTGCGCTGGCGCGGAGCACCGAGCGATGACCCTGAGCCGCGCAGCTCCAACCTGGCCGGTTCCTCTAGCATTCGGAGCGCGCGCCGCAGGATCGGCTCAACTCCGATGCGGCAACATCAATCCTCGTGTCGCGCGCTGACATGAAGATCCACATACTGCAGAACGTGGACCTCGTCGCTGAGGGCGCCGCGGTCATCACCCGTCGAAGTCGATCGTCTCCAATGTCTTCCTGTGGCTAGCTGGCGATGCCAACGGCTCGACCGTGGAGGGCATGGGCTTTCGTCGCCGAGCCGACGGTTCTCGCCGCGCCGAATACCGAGGTGCTTCAGCGCATTGACGGCGTGCCTCAAACGCGATCAGGGCGCGCATCAAGCCCGACACTGGTGACCACTGACCTTGCCGCCACGCCCGAGACGCGCAGCGACGCCGGCTTATGGACGCGCTGACGAGCTGATCTTAGGCTGGTACAGCCTCGATGATTGATAGTCTTGAGCGCGTGGAGGTTACGTTCGCCAGCGCAAGGCCGGCTTTCTCCATCCGGCATCAGCCGCTCGATGACGAGGAGCCTGGCGTGCTCGGGCATGGCTTCGCGGCCGCTCTCCAGGATCGTCCTTGCCGCCGCATCGTCCCAATGTTGCAGCACGTCCTTCAACACATAGACGTCAGCTTCGACCGGGATCTCCGCCAGGAAATCTCCGCCGACGAGCGTCACGCGTGCGTCCACGCCGTGAGACTTCAAGAATTTTTTGGCGCTGATCAGCGTGCCTGGCAGGTCGAACAGGATGCCGCTCATTTCGGGATTCGCCTGCAGGATGGCGGCAAGCAGCCCGCCGTGGCCGCCGCCGATATCGGCGGCGCTCCGTGTGGTAGACAAATTCACGGAGTCGATGATCGGCCCGGCGTGAGCGAAGGTCTCGCCTGCGAGATAGGCAGCGAAGAGGTCGCCAGCACGAAAATTCTCGTTTCGCCACGTCCATACATCCGTGCCAAACACCGACTCGAAGGCGGGGGTGCCGGTCTGCATTGTGTGCAGCAACTCACTCCAGGGGCGCCAATATTGCTCGACCACGATCATGACCTTCTCGGCGAGCCGCGACGGTGAGCCTGGTGCAAGAGATCGACCAAGACTTGTGATGGCGAAGGTGCCGTCGGCGTGCTCTTCGCAGATGCAGATAGTGGCAAGCCCACGCAGGAAGCGGAGGAGAGGATGCCGCGACAGGCCAAGCTCTGTCGCAAGTTGCTCCGCGGTCCAGCGCCGCGTGCCCATCTTGCTGGGAAGCCCAAGCTTCACTGCAGCATAGGCGAGCGCCGAGGCGTGATACGCCTCGATCGCCGCGCGGAGCCGCGCCTCGTCTTGCTCGTCCCGTTTCCCGGACATAGCGACCCATGTGACACGATTGTCATGCCTGCGAAAAGCGGTCATCCAGCAATCGTTGGCTAGTACCGTTCCCCCGACGAAAGCCGATACGACCTGAAGTCATGAGACCCACTTCATCATTCCTCGCGGGGAAGGATGAACAGAGCACCAATTATCACCGCTTCTCCGCACGCGGTTAGACTCCACCCCATCTCTCGTACATGAGGACGCGAGCTGCAGACTGTCTGCTTCTCGGGGCAAGGATCGCAGCGCCTGAGGAAGCCCGCGGGACGAACACGGGTTGTGCGATTTGCCCCGGCCTGATGCCGCCGGCAGGAGTAACGATCTGGCTCTGGGGTCCTCGCTTCACAGTGGACGAAGCGTGCTGCTGAGGGCTGCAATATCGCCGCAGAGCGGGACGCCGGAAGGCTGCCCATCAACTGCAGTCGGACGCGGCCCTCGGCACTCTGCCAGTCCTCCCTTCCCGGAGGGCAACCGAGACGAACCAAACTCCGGGCACTTGACCGCGTCGCGGCGACGGGGAGGCATGTCAATTGTTGGGGCCAGCACCAGAGCCATTGCCGACTCGGTCGGCTTCCGCTAACCAACGCCATGACGGAGCGCCCGGACAAAGTTCTCATCGTCGACTTCGGCGCGCAATACACCCAGCTCATCGCGCGGCGGGTGCGGGAGGCCGGCGTCTATTCCGAAATCGTGCCCTTCGACAAAGCGGAAGCGGCGCTCGCCCCGGTTCTGCCCAAGGCCATAATCCTCTCAGGCGGCCCCGCCTCCGTGCATGAGGCAGGTACACCTCAGCTCGCGCCAGCGCTGGTCGAGTCCGGCGTCCCGATCCTTGGCATCTGCTACGGCGAGCAGGCGATGGTCGCCGCTCTCGGCGGCCAAGTGGAAGGCGGCCATACGCGCGAGTTCGGCCGCGCAGAACTTAAGATCACCGGCGATACGCCGCTATTTCACGGAGTATGGCGTTCAGGCGAGCGGTTTCCCGTTTGGATGAGCCACGGCGACCGCGTGACCTCCCTGCCGCACGGTTTCCGCGCCGTTGCTACCACTAACGGCGCTCCGTTCGCGGCGATCGCCGACGATGAGCGCAAGCTCTACGGCGTGCAGTTCCACCCGGAGGTCGTGCATACGCCGGACGGTGCCAAGCTCATTGCCAACTTCGTGCATCGGATCGCCGGCTGCCCAGGCGATTGGTCTATGGCACAGTTCCGCGCCACCGAGGTCGCGCGCATAAGAGAGCACGTAAAGGACGGACGCGTGATCTGCGGATTGTCCGGCGGCGTGGATTCGGCGGTGTCGGCGCTGCTCATCCACGAGGCGATTGGCGATCAACTCACCTGTATCTTCGTCGACCATGGTTTGTTGCGCGAGAACGAGGCGCGCGAGGTGGTAGATCTGTTCCGTGGCCACTACAACATCCCGCTCGTCGCGATCGGGGCTGGCGCCCGTTTCCTCGCCGCGCTTAAAGGCGTCACCGATCCGGAAGAGAAGCGCAAGACCATCGGCCGCCTGTTTGTCGAGGTGTTTGAAGAGGAGGCCGACAAGCTCGGCAAGGTCGATTTCCTCGGGCAAGGCACGCTCTATCCAGACGTGATCGAGAGCGTGGCCTTCTCCGGCGGTCCGTCGGCCACTATCAAGTCTCACCACAACGTTGGGGGTTTGCCAGAGCGCATGCGGCTCAAGCTGATCGAGCCCTTGCGCGCGCTGTTCAAGGATGAGGCGAGGGCGCTTGGCCGCGAACTCGGGCTTCCGCCTCCCTTCGTCAACCGCCATCCTTTCCCGGGGCCTGGTCTTGCCATCCGCGTTCCTGGCGAAGTGACGGAGGAGAAGCTCGCGATCCTACGCCGCGCCGACGCCATCTATCTTGACGAGATTAGGAAGGTGGGGCTCTACGACACGATCTGGCAGGGCTTCGCCGTGCTCCTGCCGGTGCGCACCGTCGGCGTAATGGGCGACGCCCGCACCTACGATTACGTCTGCGCGCTTCGCGCCGTCACCTCGACCGACGGCATGACCGCCGACTACTACGATTTCACTCACGAGTTTCTCGGTGCAGTCGCACGGCGCATCATCAACGAGGTGCACGGCATCAACCGCGTGGTCTACGACATCACCTCAAAGCCGCCTGGCACCATCGAGTGGGAGTAGTGAGGCGTGACCCGCGCCCAACCCTGGCGCGCAACGTCACAACAATGACGCAGGAGGGCGCGCGAGTCTGTGGAGACTCAGAAGAATCTGGAGGAAGACGTCATGTTGACGGCAGCAACGAGTCGATTTCCCGTTCAACCCCGACGGCGACAAGGCTACGGTCACCTGGACGGTCTCGGGCCATCAGGGTTTCATCGCGAAGGCCTGGGCCTCGCCAACATGAATCGGTGGAGGAGGCAACCAAGACGTAGCCTCTCGCTCAAGGTTCGGGGCTAGGGACAGCCATGTATTTCGACGCCAAGCAGTTCTATCTCTGGGCAGTTGGCGGCGTTAACAGGAGCCAAAGGTGGCTCGGGTTGATCCTGCCCGTCTTCCTCATCGCCCCTAGTCTCATGGCCATCGACATGACCACTGGCACTTACGACCCGCACCGCGGCCTTGCTACGCTGAGCGGCTTGTTCATGGTGCGCGCGGTCATTCCGTCGATCATCGTCCTTATCAAGCGCTTTCACGGCCTGGACAAGTCGGGCTTGTGGGTGTTGATCGGACTCATTCCGGTCATCGGCGCGCTGTGGTCCTTGATCGAGCTCGGCTGCCTCGCCGGAACGCTGGGTCCGAGCCGTTTTGGCGAACCGGTGATGGACTAGAGAGGCGCAGCATGACTCTGCTCATCATCGGCATCATCGTTTTCCTTGGCGTGCATTTGCTGCCGACGCTTTCCGATCTGCGCGGCAGACTGATCGCCCGTATGGGAGAGGGGGGCTACAGGGCACTGTTCTCCATTCTCTCGCTGCTTGGCTTCGTGCTCATCGTCTGGGGATTCGCCAAGGCGCCGGTCATCCATGTCTGGACGCCGCCGAACTGGACGCGCTACGTGGCCATCTTGCTGATGGTGCCGGTGTTCATTCTGCTGTTCGCTGCTTACCCGCCGGGCGAGATCAAGTCCAAGGTAAAGCACCCCTTCCTCGTCGCCATCAAGACCTGGGCGCTCGCCCATCTGATTGCCAATGGCGACCTTGCCTCGATCATCCTGTTCGGCTCGTTTCTCGCTTACGCGGTGTTCGACCGCATCGCGCTGCAGCGCCGGCAGCCGGGCGGCCACGTCGCGCTTGCCGAGACCGGCCTGCCCCGCAACGACATCATTGCCGTGGTCGGCGGGCTTATCCTGTATGTGGTCTTCCTGGTCTGGCCCCACCCGCTCTTGATCGGCACCTCGCCTTTGCCGTAAACCCTGGAAATCGGGCGCAAAATAAGGTTGCCCTCGGCAGTATTTTGCGTTGCAAAAATCCCTATATATTGCCCCCAAGGATCACACTTTGCGTCGCTGTTCGGGAGTCAACTGACGTGGATGATGATTTCGCCTTCAAGCGGGTGACCGCTCCGGACATCGCCAAGCGCAAGGGCGGCTCGCCAATCGTGGCGCTCACCGCCTATCACGCGCATACCGCCCGCATCATCGACCCGCATGTCGATATGCTGCTTGTCGGTGATTCGCTCGGCATGGTGATGCATGGCTACGAGACCACGGTGCCGGTGCCGCTCGAGCTGATGATCATGCACGCGCAGGCGGTGGTACGTGGCTCCTTTCGCGCGCTAGTGGTGGTGGATATGCCGTTTGGCTCTTATGAGGAGAGCCCGCCGGTCGCCTTCCGCAACGCTGCGCGGATCATGAAGGAGACCGGCTGCGGCGCGATCAAGATCGAGGGCGGCGCGCATATGGCCGAGACGATCCGCTACCTCGCCGATCGCGGGATCCCGGTGATGAGCCATATCGGCATGACGCCGCAGGCCGTAAACACGATCGGCAGCTTCAAACCGCGCGGACGGTTTCGCTCCGAATGGGCGGCGTTCGAGGAGGATGCGCGCGCGGTCGCCGAAGCCGGCGCCTTCGCCGTGGTTCTGGAGGCGCTCGCTGAGCTCCTCGCCGCGCGCATCACCAAGCAGATCCCGATTCCGACCATCGGTATCGGTGCGTCAGCCGAGTGCGACGGTCAGATCCTCGTGCTCGAGGACATGCTTGGCTTGAGCCCGCGCGTGCCGAAATTCGTGAAGGAATATGCCCAGATCGGCGAGGCCATCGAGATTGCGGTAAAGGCCTTCGCCAGCGAGGTGCGCGGCCGCGTCTTTCCGTCCGACGCCTACACTTATCCGATGTGCGACGAGCCTTCGCCAGTCACGAAAAAGCCAAAAATGACAGGCAGTTAGCCTGAGAAACGCATCGTTATTGCTTAGCCTTACTGCTCGCGCTTAAGGGTGGATTGGCTTGCGCGAGCGGCACGCCTTCACTATACGGCGGACTGGGAGGAGCGGATGGGCGTCTGCCTCCAAAACCTGTCCCTATCGTGATCTTAAAGAGTTCGCCGCCAATGAGCGACCGTGATTTTTTTCGCGAGGTGGACGAGGCCGTCCGCCAGGACCGCTACAACGAACTGTGGGACAAATACGGCGTCTATGCGCTCGCCGCGGCGGCGCTGATTGTTGCCGGCGTCGCCGGCTTCAAGGTCTGGTCCTATTGGCAGGAGCAGAAAGCGCAGGCGGCCGGCACCGAGTTCAGCCAGGCGGTCACTGAACTTGACAGCGGCGATGTGGCCAAAGCGCGTGACGTCCTCAACTCCTTGGCCGCCAAGGGCCCGACCGGCTATCAAATCCTGTCGCAGTTTCAGCTTGCCGCGGCCGAGGCGCAAGCCGGCAATATTGACAAGGCGGTAGCGCTCTACGATGCGCTTGCCGCCGATCCTGCGACCGACACCATTCTGAAGGGGCTCGCCACGATTCAGGCGGCGATGCTCAAGCTCGATACTGCCGACTATGCGGAGATGGATCGTCGCGTGAAGGGTTTGATCGATGAGAACAGCCCCTGGAGATATTCGGCGCGCGAGCTGCTCGGGCTTTCGGCCTACCGGCAGAACAATGTCCCTGCCGCCGAGAAGCAGTTCAGCGAGCTCGTCGCCGATCAGGGTACGCCGCAAAATCTCCGCGAACGTGCCGACATGATGCTGTCGCTCATTGTCGGGGTACCGCAAGCGATGAGCACAACGGCGAAGTAGCGCATAGACGAAGGTGGCTCGAAAATTGGGCCCTGTTCGTATACGGGGAAGGGACTGCCGATTATGGCGCGCGTGCATTGCGGCGTTGCTCGCCGCGAGCGTTGCCGGCTGTTCAGGTGGCATGCCGTCACTTTCGAGCATCAAGAACCCCTTCAAGAAGAAGGAAGAAATCTTGCCCGGTGAGCGGGTCGCGGTGATTACCGACCCCACAAGTGAGAAGGTCGACCCCGGTGCGGCCGCGAAGCCCATCTCGCTGCCTGCCCCAGTTGCCAATGCCTCCTGGACCGAGCCTGGAGGCAGCGCCGGGAACGACCTCGGCCATCTTGCCCTTGGCGACCGCCTGGCGAAAGCATGGCAGGCAGATGCGGGCACCGGTTCCTCCTCCAGGGGACGCTTGAGCGCGATTCCGCTTGTTGCCGACGGCAAGGTCTACACGCTTGATGCCGGGGGCAGGGTGTCGGCCTTCTCCGCTTCGGGCGGCGGCAGAGTGTGGGGGACGAGCCTAACCCCGAAGAACGAGAGATCTTCGGAAGGGTTCGGCGGCGGGCTCGCACTCGACAGCGGGCGGCTTTATGCCACCACCGGTTTTGGCAGCGTGGTCGGCCTCGATCCGGTGAAGGGCACGGTGCTGTGGATCCAGAAGGTCGGTGAGCCCGTGCGCTCATCGCCGACAGCGGCCAGCGGCAAGGTCTATTTCGTATCCACCGACAGTGTATTGCATTGCCTCGATGGCAATGATGGACAGGAGCTATGGACCGCGAAAGGCGTGCCCGAGCCGGCAGCGCTGCTCTCCAATGTGAGCCCCGCGGTTGGACAAGGTCTCGTCGTTGCGGTCTTTCCATCGGGCGACGTCACGGCTTTCGGCCTCGGCAATGGGCAGCCCACGTGGAAGGAATCCCTGAGCCGCACCAGCGAGACGAGCGCGGGCGGCATCCTAGCCGATCCCGCGCGCCCGGTGATCGACCATGGCGTGGTGTTCGTAGCCGGCCATGGCGGCAGGATGATCGCGTTGTCGGAAGCCGGCGGCGAGCGGCTATGGAGCCTGAATGTGACCAGCACGCAAATGCCGTGGCCGGCCGGCGATACGGTTTATGTCGTCGATGTCACCGGTAAGCTCATGGCCCTCACACGCGCCGAGGGCAAGGTTCGCTGGCTGACACAGCTTCCCGGAAGCGCGCGCTGGAATGGACCGGTGCTCGCCGGCGGCAAGCTGTGGCTTGTATCGGCGGAAGGATCGCTGGTTGGCGTGGACGCGAGGTCCGGCCAGGTTTCGAGCACTACCGCACTCGGCGAGAAGGTGTTCGTCTCCCCCGTTGTCGCCGGCGGCCGCATGTATATCCTGGCCGACAACGCCACGCTCATCGCTCTCAATTGACGCAAACGGGAGCGGTGAATTATTGCACGCACCGGTCCCACCCCATGCCTTTCACCATCGCCATCGTTGGACGGCCGAATGTCGGCAAGTCGACGCTGTTCAACCGGCTCGCCGGCAAGCGCCTCGCGCTGGTCGACGATCAGCCTGGTTTGACGCGCGACCGGCGTGAGGCCGACGCGGAGCTAGGCACGAGAACTGTCAGGCTCATCGACACGGCTGGACTCGAGCACGGTAACCAGGGGCTGATGGCACGCATGCGCGAGCAAACCCTGGCGGCAATCAAGCAAGCTGACCTTATCGTGTTTCTCATCGACGCCCGCGAAGGTGTCGTTGCCGACGACGAGACCTTCGCCGAGCTTCTGCGCAGCTCTGGAAGGCCGGTGATCCTCGCAGCCAATAAATGCGAGGGGCGCGGCGCTGAGCCAGGCATGTACGACGCCTATTCGCTTGGCATCGGCGAGCCGCTGCCCATCTCAGCCGAGCACGGTCTCGGCATTGGTGAGTTGAGCGATGCGATCGAAGAAGCTGCACGCTCGCAACGCGGCGGTGCTGAGATCATGAAGCGAGACACCGAGGAGGACGAGGCCGTTGTCCATCCTTTGCGCATCGCGGTGGTCGGACGGCCGAATGTTGGCAAGTCCATGTTGGTCAATGCCATCCTCGGCGAGGAGCGCATGATCACCGGGCCTGAGTCTGGGATCACGCGCGATGCGATCGCCATGGAGCTCTCCTGGCAAGGCCGGGAGCTAAGGTTGTTCGACACGGCTGGCTTGCGACGAAAGATGCGGGTTGAAGGGAGCGCGGAAGAGCTTGCCGTCGGCGACGCGCTCAAGGCGGTCAAGTTTGCTGAGGTTGTCGTGCTGCTGCTCGATGCCCAGCGGCCATTCGAGAAACAGGATCTTCGGATCGCCGATCTTATCGTCGAGGAGGGACGAGCGCTGGTCATCGCAGTGAACAAATGGGATTTGGTGCGCACCCCGCAGGCGTGGCTCGCCGAGCTCAAGGAGATGTGCGAGCGTCTTCTGCCGCAGATTAGGGGTGTGGCATTCGTCCCGATTTCGGCACTCACCGGCAAGGGGCTCGATCAGCTGATGCGCGCCGTGCTTGCCGCCGACGCCCTGTGGAACAAGCGGCTGCCCACCCACGCGCTCAATCAATGGCTCCGCGAAGCAGTCGATGGGCATTCTCCGCCTACTGTGTTGGGGCGGCGCATCAAGCTCAGATACATTACGCAGAGCAATGCGCGGCCGCCGACCTTCGTCCTCTTCTGCTCGCGGCCGAAGGCGTTGCCGGACTCCTATACGCGCTATCTCGTGAACTCCTTGCGGGAGAGCTTTGACATGCAGGGCGTGCCCATAAGACTCCATCTGCGCAAAGGCGAGAATCCTTATGCCAAGTGAACGAATGAGCGACGACGTCACCGAAGTCTATTTCTACCATTTGGAGCGGCGGACCCTGGAAGAGGTGCTGCCCACGCTGCTTGAGCGCTCGCTCGAACGAGGTTGGCGCGCCGCGGTACAGGCCGCGAGCGAGGAGCGGGTCGAGGCGCTCGACACGTTGCTGTGGACGTATAGCGAGGAGAGCTTTCTCGCCCACGGCACCGCGCGCGACGGGCAGCCTGGCGCTCACCCGATCTATCTCACCGCTGGCGGCGACAATCCGAACGGCGCGCAGGTCCGCTTTCTGGTCGACGGTGCCGAGCTTGATGATGCGGCAATTTACGCCCGCGTGGTCTACGTGTTCGATGG
>Ga0066388_100000525_pt1 | contig 18396 bp, 16 predicted proteins | sample PanSoiMetaGPlot6_FD_64539 | JGI IMG/M metagenome (GOLD analysis project Ga0066388, IMG submission 64539) | Tropical forest soil microbial communities from Panama analyzed to predict greenhouse gas emissions - Panama Soil - Plot 6 (Hybrid Assembly) | ecosystem: Environmental > Terrestrial >... | reverse complement strand
ACAAGATGAGTGGCCGGTCTTGCCCGCGCATCATTTAAGCAAGCGGTGGCAGCTGTTCGACCGTTCTGGTCATGAATCTTTTTTCGCTGCCGGTCCGAAGCGCTGAGGGATGTGCTCGGATCAGGCGGGCCGCGGTTTGAACTGTGGTCCGCCCAAAAACCCCAGGTGAACCCGCATGCACTTCGCCCTCATGCTCATGCTTGTCGCCAACCTCCTCATGCTCTTCGCCTTCGGTCTCGTCGTTGCCCGGATTAAGAATCCCTGGCTGGGCAGTCTGCTTGCTGGCGCCGCCGGTTTCGTGGCCGCCCTCTGCGGTGCCGGACTGCGCGGTTTCGTCGTCTTTTTCCTCGTTTACATCGCTGGCCTGGTGGTCGGCCTCTACCTCGGAAGGAAGCCGGCCAACAAGGGCGATGGCAACGAGCAAAGCTGATCGATTAGCCGGTCATCGCTGCTAGCGGTGGCTCACTGAGCTGACTTGAGAATGTGGAGGGCGGAGGTCACCTGATGCCGGCCCGCCCTCCACATTAGAGGCCTCTCGCTCGCATTTTTTGAATTGGAATTTCCACTATATCTTATAGCGTGAGTTTACCGTTCTGCTAATCTGATTGGCGAGGGCAAAAGCTGCTTCCCCGGTCAACTGCCAGCCTGGAGGCTCGGCTCTGGCTAGCACACCTTGCCACCATTTTTGGTGAACGGCTCGATGAAGTTCTGCTAAAATTAGCTAGCTTCAAACAAGAGTTATTCTCAGAGGGCCGGGCATGGAGACCGTCCGTTTGAACACCCACAATCCAAACCTTTTCAAGCTCGTATTTGACGACCGGTGTCCGGTTGTGCGCAGGCTTGGTTGGATTGTCAAGCTCTGGGATCGGCAGCACACGTTCGATTTTGTTGGCCGAGACCGCAGCGGAGGCGGCTATCAAGATCTGCTCACCGAGCTGGACAATTCTCGCTGGAGCCTTTTGCTGGTTGACAGCTTCAACCAGCGGTGGTCCGGACCGGAGGCGATTCCCATAATTCTCAAGAACCTGCCCTTTGGAAAGCTGGCTGCTGTTTTGTATATATTGCCGGGTACCATGTGGGTCACGCGCCAGCTTTATCTCCTCGTCTCGCGCAACCGCCGCCGATTTGCTTGACCTCTGATCACCATTTGCTCGCAATTTGGCCTGCGCGGGGCTGGGCTTTCATGCTAATTTGCAGTTGACACCAGCCGTGATACCAGTCGATCGAGATTGGCGGAGTGAGACCCTTTGATGAGAACACAGGAGTCAGAAGTAAGGCGTTCCCGCAGGCAAGCCTCCGCTTCACCGGCGTCCTGGCACGCCAGTACCTCGAAACCAGCTCCCTGAGCGCCATCGGCAATATGCCTGGCCAGCTTTCCGACCGTAATCAGACCGGAAAGCTTCCTCTCCTTCAGCCAGATCCCGAGCTCGCGGTGCAGCCTAAAGGTATGCTCACCAAGCTCCGCCAATTCACCAAGCACCACAAATTTGCGCGACTGGGGAAAGACGCGAGCATCATCAAAAGCGATGACGGAGGCACGGACTGAGTCAGGGTTGGCGTTATAAGCCTCGTCAACCACCACGGCGCCATTACCGGCCGCCAGACGGTTGCCGCGCCCGCCCACCGGCCGAAACTCCTTAAGCCCGCGCGCAATCGCCTGATCATCGAGCCCCGCCTCCCTGCCTGCCATGATCGCACACCAGGCATCCTGAAGCATGGAGATACCATGGCTGCTCACCTGGAACCGGCAGACCTTACCAGCGGCAAGGCTCCTGTCCAGCAGCTCGAATACCGTGCAATCGGGGGTAACTTCCAGCTCTCGCAGGAGATCCGGATCAAAGCTCAACGTCTTGCCGGTAAAGACCTGGCTGACCCGGGTCATCAGAGGCTCCGAAGGACGACCGATGATCGCCACCGCCTGCGGGCCGGTCATGTTCTCCAGGAGCTCGCACTTGGCTCTTATCACATTCTCAACACTGCCCAGTAGCTCCAGGTGCGCCACACCGGCATTAACTATGATCCCGATATCCGGCAATCCGGTCCTGGCCAGGACGGCAATCTGTCCGAGTCCCCGCATGGCCATCTCGAGCACAAGCGCCTGCGTGTCTTCGGGCATGGACAAAATTGTCTTCGGCACACCGATCTCGTTGTTGTAGTTTGCCTCTGACTTGTACGTCTTGAGGCCAGCGGCCAGCACGCATGCGGTCATCTCCTTGGTGGTTGTCTTGCCCGAGGAGCCTGTGACGGCCACGACCAGCGGGTCAATGCGCTCACGCCAGCTTCTGGCCAGGTGCTGATACGCTGCCACCGTATCGCCCACTGCTATTAGGGGAAAGGCGGTGCTGGCGATCGGATAGCTGGGTCTCTCGGCGACAATGCAGCCGATTGCCCCACAGCTAAAGGCCTCGCCCAGGAAGTCATGACCATCGAAACGCTCCCCGGGTAGCGCCAGATACCAATCGCCCTCGCTGAGCTGCCTGGTGTCAGCCGAGATTGCCCCGACACGGTCGGGCAGGACACCCTGGGCCAGCCGCCCACCAGTGACTTCGAGAATCTGCTCAGCGGAAAATTGGGCCGTCACTTGCTGTCTCTCCAAACTGCCCTGATGAACGCCGCCGCGATGGTGCACCCTCCAACCAAGACATTCTAACCAGAAGGCATTAAAAAGGGCTCCCGCAGGAGCCCTCGCATGCTTTCAAATTGTCGATCGGCAGGAATCAGTTCTTGACTGGTGCAGCCGTTTCCTTGCTTTCCGTGGGGGACTCCGTCGCAAACTTGGTCGCATCGGCAGGGGTGATAGCGCTAAACTCACCGGTCTTCTTGCGGTCTTCGATCGCCTTGTTTAGAAGCCTGCTCGCGAAGCTGTTGCGTCCTGTCGTTGCTTGGTTGTTATTGCTGGACATTCGATCTAGTCCTCCCGATCCGCTCACTCTTTGGTTAAGTCTACTGAGCCGCCAACTCCACGGCATGATGGTAGCGAAATCGTTACATATTGGCAACCCCCTTATTGATATTCTAAGACGCATTTAATCAAAATTGCGTGATCCCCGCATCGATAGAACTTGGCTCACAGAGCAGGTTTCGCGCAAACCATTCCAGCAACATCAGCTGAAATGGGGGCTGGGAGCCGCCTTCTGTCCATCCAGCAAGAATCAACCAGCCTCCAGCAGGCTAGAACTACCCTAAGTTAAGCTGGAGGCTGGCAACAATCCGAGAAATAGCGCCGCGCCTTCGCTTGCCAGCGATGTCAGCCCGGACCAGCCCCGGTCGGGCAGATTGACAGTCCTCTTCTTCACTTCGATAATTCCAGGAGCCGACACACCTCGCGGCTTCAGAGCACCTATGCGCGATCTCTCACCGGGCAAAGCCAATTCCGCCGAATCGCTGACCACGATGCTTACCGCCGAGCTGCCCGGGTTGGAGAGCTGGAAAACGCGCCGTCACCTGCTGGACACCAAGGGGCTGAGCCGGTTAGAGGTGGACGTCTTGATGCAGCTGGCCGGCGTCTGCAAGCGTATATACCAGCAGGGTACGGCCCCGCTGTCACTGCTGGACAACCGCATTGTCGCTAACTTGTTCTACGAGAGTTCTACGCGCACGCGCAGCAGTTTCGAGCTGGCAACAAGAAAGCTCGGGGCCTCTGTGCTCAATCTTGATATCCGTAGCTCTTCGGTAACCAAGGGGGAGACGATTACCGATACGGCACAGACTCTAGTTTCTATGGGTGTCCATGCTGTCGTGCAGAGACACAGCTCCTCCGGCAGCGCCCACCAGCTGGCCGATGCTTTGCACGATCAGGTGCACGTGATCAATGCAGGTGATGGTTGGAACGCGCATCCCACACAGGCGCTACTTGATCTGTTCAGCATGCTGGAGGTCAGGCCGGAGCTGTCGGGAGCCAAAGTTGCCATCGTCGGCGATATCACTCACAGTCGCGTGGCCCGCTCAAATATCTGGCTTTTGAAGCTTTTCGGCGTGGACATTCATGTGGCCGGTCCGCCCACCCTGATTCCGGCAGAGCTCGATGCGCTCGGCATCACCGTGCACAACAGGCTGGAGCCGGCAATTGAGGATTGTGATTTTGTGATCGGCTTGCGCTTGCAGCTTGAGCGCCAAAAAAGCGGGCTGATTCCCAGTCTTGGTGAATACAGGAGGCTCTATCGACTGGACCATCATCGTATCCGGATCTGCAAACCTGGTGTGCGAATCCTTCACCCTGGACCGGTCAACCGCGGCTTGGAGATTACCGACGAGCTGGCCAGCGACCCTCTAATCTCCTTAATTAATCTCCAGGTGGCCAACGGAATTGCGGTGCGCATGGCTTGTCTTTATTTGCTGCTCTCCGGCGGAGGAGATCAGGCATGACCATATCTGTGCTCGTCAAAGGCGGCCTGATTCTTGATCCAAGCTCGGCAATCAAGGCCGTTCTAGACCTTCGTATAGTCGAGGGCCTGATTGCGGCCATGGGCGCCGACCTGGCTCCTGAGGCCGACGAGGAGGTTCTGGACGCGTCTGGGCTATGGATCACGCCTGGTTTTATCGACCTGCACACGCACCTGCGCGACCTCGGTCAAGCTGATCGTGAAGACATCGACACCGGCACAAAAGCAGCCGCCGCTGGCGGTTACACTACGGTTGTGGCCATGGCCAACTGCGAGCCGCCGGTGGACTCAGCCGCCATCCTGTCCCTGGTCCTGCACAAGATTGAGAGCAGAGCCCATATCGATGTTCTGCCGGTCGCCTGTGTCACGAAGAGCATGGCAGGTTTAGAGCTCACCAACATGGTAGAGCTGGCTGAAATGGGTGCCGCCGCTTTCTCTGATGATGGGCTGCCGGTAAGCAATCTCGGTCTGCTGCGGCGAGCGCTGGAGTATGCCCGGCTTGCCGATCGGCCAATCATCAGCCACCCGGAAGACAAGGATCTCTCTGCCCTCGGAGTCATGCACGAGTCTCAAGCAGCCACCCGCCTCGGGCTGCCTGGCATCCCCGCTGCCTCAGAAACCGCAGCGGTCGCCCGGGAGATTGAGGTCGTCAGGCAAACTGGTGGGCGCTTACACTTCGCACACATATCCTGCGCGCACTCCGTGGAACTGATCCGGCAGGCGAAAGCTGAGCGTTTGCCGGTCACTGCTGATGTCACCCCGCACCACCTGGCGCTGACTGTCGAGGACATTCCTGGTTACGACACCGCTTACAAGATGAATCCACCGCTGCGCACAAAGGCCGATCAGACCGCACTTGTCGCCGGGCTGAGCGACGGCACGCTCGATGCGATTGCCACCGACCACGCTCCGCATACCAAGCTCGATAAGGACAAGCCGTTTGACGAGGCCCCGTTCGGCGTAATCGGCTTAGAAACAGCATTCCCGGTGGCTCTTGCCAGGTTGGTCGGGAGCGGCAAGCTGCCCGAACTGGAGTTCATCGCCCTATTTACGAGCCGGGCCGCCGCAGCGCTCGGCCTCCCGTGCCCGGCAGTCAAGGTGGGCAGCCCTGCCGACCTTGCCGTGTTTGCTCCCGAGCATCGCTGGCTTTACAACGCATCTCGTGGCTTCTCCCGCAGTCACAACTCCGCATTCAACGGCCAGCAGTTAACGGGTAAGAGCCTTATCACGTTGTATCAGGGCAAGGCAGTATATAAAGATGAGCAGCTGCTCGCCGGTCGCCTTCACAGCGCCCGAATGGCTGTCTGACAGATGGCCTGGCTCCATGATGGAAGCGCTCAGTGGCATACCATGAAGCAGGGCCGGACTGGAGCGCTTGCCTGGGTGAGCTTAAGAAGCGCCAGACAAGCAGACGGCGTGGCCACTGAGACTAACTGAAGAGGTCAAGAGTTATGCGGAATCCATCCCAATTCCTCTCCGGGGCAATAATTGATCCACCGCCAATCAGGCAGGGCATGGGCGTGGCCGAGCTTGTGAACAGCACTTTCCTGGCTTACAACGCCGGGCGCCTGCGTGAGGCCTGCCAGCTTTTCACCGACAAGATGCTGGCTGAGGAGGTGACTATTGGCTTGAGCCTGACCGGCGCCCTGACCCCGGCCGGGCTGGCCAGATCGGCCCTCATCCCGCTAATCGAGGCGGGCTTCGTCGATTGGATTGTGAGCACCGGCGCCAACCTCTATCACGATACTCATTTTGGCATCGGTTGCACGCTGCATCGCGGGAACCACCAGTGGAACGACACCGTTCTCCGCGAGGATAAGGTGATACGTATCTACGACATCGTCTTCGACTATGACGTTCTCCTGTCCACTGATCGGTTCTTCCGGGAGATCCTCTCAACTGCGGAATTTGACAGGCCGATGTCCACCGCTGAGATGCACTACCTGTGCGGGAAGTATCTGGCTGAGCGGGAAAAGAAGCTGGATCTGAAGAGCTCTACCTTGCTGGCTACGGCTTACCGCTGTGGTGTACCTGTCTACACCTCCTCACCTGGTGACAGCTCCATCGGCATGAACATCGCCGCTCTGGCCTTGCAGGGTAAGGGGCCGCACCTTGATGTCTCAGCCGATGTGAATGAGACCGCGGCCATAGTGCTCAACGCCAAGAGAAGTGGTGGCAGAAGTGGGGTGTTCATCCTCGGCGGCGGCTCGCCGAAAAACTTTTTGCTGCAGACGGAACCGCAGATCCAGGAGGTTCTTGGAATCGATGAAGCCGGTCACGATTACTTTATTCAAATCACCGATGCTCGACCGGACACCGGTGGCCTTTCCGGGGCCACCCCATCGGAAGCCGTGTCCTGGGGCAAAGTTGATCCCAGGGCTCTGCCGGACACTGTAGTTTGCTACCTTGACTCCACCATTGGACTGCCGATTGTGGCAGCCTATGCGCTGGAGAAGCATGCTCCCAGAAAATTGAAAAGGCTGTATGATCGGCGCCGCAAGATGCTTGATCAATTGAAGGAGGAGCACGAGTCAGCCTTGTGCACCGGTAAGTGAGTGGATCGCCGTAATTGCTCTTTGAGGGGAAAGTCAAGCATCATTTCATCGTCTTGCTGGCAGTTGCGGCAGCCGGCCTTGTTCTCGCCACGCCTCTCCAGCTGCGATTCACGCTCGGCCGCTACCAGCACTACGGTCTGGCCGTGTTTGTGCTTGGCCTCGGCTACGTGATCCAGGCTGTCTGGTCCTGGCGATCGCTCAGGCTCTGGGCACGAACCGGGTTCCTGGCCACCGGGCTCTATCTGGGCGGGATCGGCATGGTGATGTACGCGAATCCCTGGCTTGATGCTCGGGTGGCGATCATGACCACATCCAAAGTAAGCATGCGAGCCTTCATCGGCTACACATTTACCATTTTGGGCGTCCCGCTCGGCCTCATTTATCTAGAGTGGCTCCTGGAAGATTACAAGATCAAGCGCAAGCGGCCCAGGAAGCCAGATTGAGCCGAGGACGGCGAGCGCTCGCGAACGAGGACGAGGTCGTAAAATGATACGCGGAGAAAATTAGAGTTGAAGCGGCTCATTTTACTGGTCGGGATCCCGGGCTCAGGCAAGACAACGTTGGCCAAGAAGCTGACGGCCCGGGGGTTCCTTCGTTTAAATGCCGATTCCATTCGCGAGGCGCTATGGGGCGATGCCGCCGACCAGCGGGAGCCAGAAAAGGTGTTTGGAGTGTTCTTCAAGCAGCTGGAGGAGGCGCTTGCCCAGGGGCTGGACATCGTCATCGACAACACCAATCTGAACCAGAAGCAACGAAAGCCGATTCTCGACCGGGCGGCTAAGGCCGGCTATTCCGATGTTGACCTCTGGCTTCTCGACGTCCCGCTCGATGTCTGTTTGAGCCGGAACCGAATGCGTGAACGCGCTGTCCCCGACGATATTGTCGCCAACATGTTCATAGAGCTGGGCCGCTCCGGCAGGCCGCGCAAACAGGAAGGCCGGCTTGTGATCATCCGCCCGGGAAAGGATGAAAACGACTTCCGCATCTTCTACCCTCAGAACTACTAATCAGAAGCAGACTGGAAATTCTTAATGTCAGCTAGCGCAAGCTCAGCAAGAGACTGGCACTGGCTTGGCGCTGCCCGGATCACCCAGAATACGGTGAATTTTGGGGGCAGCCGGCTAACTGCCGCATGGGATTATTTCGCTCCGGAGCTCTTGATCCAGAACAAATTTAGATGCAGGGCCTGGATTCCCGAGCCCGGATTGCGCCAGTCTGAGCTTGATCTCTGAATCCATTATTGAACGGACAGCACCTAACGCTCTTCAAATAACTGCCAACCGCCGTAGCTTGCTCATCTGCTCGCACCGTCCCTCACGCGTGCGGTGCGGCCGGTTGGTCATGTCGTCGCACAAACCCAAGGCAGAGGAAACCATGAAAAAGCTGGAAATCACCAAGGAGGATCTCGAGGCTGCCGCCTCGGAGGGGGTTATATCCAACCGGCAGGTCGACGATCTGTGGGGCTACCTGTCCACGCGCCTGAAGAAGGACGATGGCGTCAACGCCCGCTTCGATCTGGCGCATCTGGCCTGGTACTCGGGAGCGGTCATCGTCATGCTGGCCATGGGCTGGTTCTTGAGCGAGGTGTGGGACCGGTTCAATGGCGGAGCGGTGCTCTTCACGTCGCTTGCCTATGCGCTGCTCTTTGCGCTCATCGGCAGATCGTTCTGGAGGAGGGAAGGGCTCAAAGTTCCCGGCGGCCTCCTGTTCACCCTGGCAGTGTGCATGACGCCGCTCACCATATTCGCCCTCGAACGCATCTTCGGGATGTGGGCGCCGCTCAGCTACCCGTATCCACCTGGCTACTTCCACCTGGAGGTGGGCAGGCGTCTTGTCATGGAGGTGGGAACCGTGATTGCCGGGCTGGTAGTCCTGCGCTTCATCCGCTTCCCTTTCCTGACCGCACCGATCACATTTGCCCTGTGGCTTATCTCGTTTGACGTGGCCAACTACATGGCCGGTCACGAGATGAGCTGGAACAGCTTCCGCTGGGTAACCATGGCTTTTGGCCTGGTCATGCTTGCCGGCTCCTACGTGGTCGACCGACGCACCCGGGGCGATTACGCCTTCTGGGGCTACCTGTTCGGATGCTCCGCCTTCTGGCTGGCCCTGACCCTTGTGGACACCGGCTCCGAGCTGAGCAAGTTCATCTATTTCCTGATCAACCTGGGCTTGATGCTCACCTCCATTTTGCTCAACCGAAAGGTTTTTGTTGTCTTCGGCTCCGCAGGCGCAATCTTTTACCTTGGCCATCTGACCTACAACGTCTTCGCAAACTCACAGCTTTTCCCGGTTGTCCTGTCGTTGCTGGGTCTCGGCATTATCTTCCTTGGTGTCCGCTACAACCGAAATCGAGCCGCTATCGACAAGGCGATTCTCGGGTTGGTTCCGCAGGCACTGAGGCGCTACCTCCCGGGCTCGCGCGAGACCGGGGTCTAGGCCATCGCTTTCCTTGTGACATTGGGAGCAGCCCCGGGCATTTTTCCCCAGGGGCTGCTCCAGCCGCTCCCGTGCCGGTGGAGCGGTCAAGCATCTAACTTTGCAAGCGCTCAATCGGCAGCTGCTAAGAAAGAGAAGTGCTCATGGATTCCCAGCAGGAGCCCGACAGAGGCAGGGTTGTTGATTCGTTTGCCCCCAAAAAAGAAGCCGGTAGGCACGGAACGGCCCAGGCATTAGCCGCAGGCTACCGCAAGAGCCACCGCGCCCTGGAGATCTTGGGCATTGCATCCTTCGTCATCTTCGCAGCAATCCTCGCCTGGCGCATCGCCATGCCGGTGCGCGGCCATTGCTGGCTGATTCCAGCCGGCGCCCTGGCCGGATTCATCTCAGCTGACTTCCTCTCGGGTCTGGTGCACTGGTTCTGCGATACGTGGGGAAGCGTCGAGACGCCGGTGATAGGCAGGCTCTTCATCCGCTCCTTCCGCGAGCACCATGTCGACCAGGAAGCGATTACCCGTCATGACTTCGTCGAGGCGAACGGCAACAACTTTGTAGCGGCCGAGCCGCTTCTGATCATCTCCATCTTTCTCCCGGTGGCGACCGGCGGCTTGGGAACGCTGTTCGCGGCGATCTATCTCCTGGCCCTGGCTCTTTTCATGTCCGTCACCAGCCAGATCCACAAGTGGGCGCACATGAAGCGCCCGCCTGCCTGGATCGCCTGGCTGCAGCGCCGGCGGATCATTCTCTCTCCTGCGCATCACGCGGAGCATCACAGATCGCCCTTTGACAAGCAGTACTGCATCACCGCCGGGTGGCTGAACGCGCCGCTCGAGAGAATCGGCTTTTTCCGCAGAACGGAGCGGTTGATTACGGCCATAACCGGCAGGCAACCGCGCACGGACGGCAGAAGCCTGCCCTGAACATCTGGAACAGCCCCGGGGCAGACGCTCAGGGGCTGTTCCAGCCACACGCCAGGCGCTAGCGACCAATCGTATGTTTTTATCCGGTTTGATACTATACTCCCTAGCAGGCACCCGGATGCTGATCTGTGCACACCCGGACACCGGGGTCAGATTGGCCGACCGATGAGGTAAACGAGCGAGCGTCCGGAACCGCCTCGCAGCCTCTGAGCCCAGGACGTGCAGAGCTTGGGCCAGTCACGTCTGGCCAGGCTGCCTTGCTCGCATATCTCGAATCCCGCCTCTTTGTACCTGGGAATGAGGGTAGACTGCACAAATTCACCGGTGAGGCGACCAAGCCCAAGCCGCTGGCACTCTGCTTTATCGCGCTCATAATCAATGCCGATTATGATTTCAAGCCAGGCATCCGCCGCACAAATACGCCTGATCCGCTTCAAAATCGGCGCGTCCCCGAGCGCAAGAGCACCCAACAGGCTGCCCCAGGGAAAGTGAACGTGAACCTCATCGGCCAGACCGTCCAGCTCCGAAGGTAGATCCTCAACCGAGCAGTGCACAAACAGGACATTGGACAGCCCGCCTTTAGCCGGCTTCCGATGAATCTTTTCTGAGATCTTCTCCAGCGCTGCCGGCGATGCGTCGATCCCGATGTAGAAGCGATCCGGATTCTTGAGTGCGCTCTGGTATACAAAGCGACCGTCGCCGGTCCCCAGGTCGACTATCACTCCACCGCTGATAGCTGGCAATGAGCTCTTGCAACGCTTGTCAGTCGAGTTAATAGAATCCCTTACCACGAATTATTTTCAGCATCCTTCTGCCTCTTCTAGCGCCTGCAATCACTATAACCCGGGGCGTAGCTGTTAACAAGAATTGACCTGCCAGCGCCACAGCAGGAGCTAGTTGCCAGCCTTACGCAGTACGAAAATGTCTCCGTTCCCGGGAGGCAACCACCTCCGGAAACGAAAGCGCCTGATCTCATCGTATCCGGGCACTGGCCCAATGGTGACAAGATATTGATTTTCATGGCTGAGGTCGCCGCTTAAGAAATTGAGCTTGTCCCGATACTTGGCTTCGTATGAGTACCAGCCGTTAAACTCCCAACCGCCGTTGATTTGCATCGGTGACACACCGTCCCTGTCGGTCAGGTCGCTCAGAGCCTGCCAGCGTGCCCTGTTCCAGGACAGATAATCATGGGTGCCAGCAATAGAAAAAATGCCAAAGCCAAGCACCAGCGCCATTGCGATCGCCATGTGCGGCAACTTCCAAGTCTCAATCTTTTCGAGACTACTAGAGCCGGAGAAGGCCACGAGAGCGGCCATCACTCCCGGAATCAAGAACAGCAGGTAACGATCAATGAGGCCGAGACAGGCCAGCTGCAGAGTGTAGAGCACGAATATATAGAGAAGGAACAGCAGCTGCCAGTCTCGCTGTGGCTGCGCCGGTCTCCATTTTGCAGCAGCGAAGCGTAGCGAAAGTAGAATCAGGAAACCAAGCAACGCGGACCCGGCGACTACACCGAGGATGGTGACCGTTATCCAAACCGACAAAGGAGCTTTTGGCCAGTGTGCCGGGATGAGACTACCCGCATGGGGCAGGAGAACTGGCCCCAGCCCGATATTGAAGATAATGTTGCTCGACAGAGGCATGAGAAGTTGCTTGACCGCTAGACCGACACCTGCGATCAGGACCACCTCCAGGATCAGCAGGGTCAAGAAAATTTGCTCACGACGCTCCAGCGTCTTCCAGAGCCGGGGAGCCACTGCCACGAGAAACGGCAAGGCCATGACGCCCAGATAAATGAAGACAATGGTCGCGTTAGCCAAACAGTAGTAGCTGTACTTGAAGAATCCGCTCTGCAGCATGGAGGCCAACTGAATATTCCAGACCTTGAAGCACTCGGGCAGGCCGACTGCCAACTTTATCCAGGCCAGGTATGGCACGAGACATGCGGCGCTGACCGCCAGCGGAAAGAAAGCCCTGGGCAATGACCGCAGGCTCGGACCGCTCTTTGCCAGGTATGAAGCAGCAAAAGAAACGGGAATTACCATCCCCAGTTGCCTGCTCATGACCGACACCAGACTGAAAACCGCGCCCAGGATCAGATCTCCGGTCCGGTCCTCCTTCAGTGTCTTCACCAAGAAGAGGCATGCCCACAGGGTTGCGGTCAGAAATGGCACATCCGACATAAACGTGTGGGCGAGATTAAAGTAGAGCGGGTTTGTTGCCAGCACCAGGGCACCAATGAAGGCAAGAAAACGATCGGCCCGTAGCTCCCTCAAAAGGAAGTAGGTGGCCACAATCCCAAACAGCCCCAGGGCAAGCGCGGACAGCCTCAGGGTCTCAAAGGAGAACCCGAAGATCTTGCAGACCAGGGCGCCCCAGAGAGCTTGTGACACCAGGGTAGCGCAGGACCAGCAGGTGAGGCCCCACCTCCCCTCCTCCAAAAGCCATTTAACCGTACGAGCATAGTTCCAGTCGTCATTCAGTGGGAAGTTCCCAGAGGGGTCAGCCAGCATTACCGCCATCATCCAGAAGATGCTGATGGCCGCAATTACAGGGATGTCGCTTCTCCAGGCGGGGCGGTCGGCAGTCATGGCTCGCTCTCCCAAAGCACCGACACATTCACGGCCAACACCTTCATCGACGGACTGCTGGCCACCAGACCGACCATCTCCCTCCTTCGAGCCGAGCTCTGGCAACCGCGCAGTCTCGATTATAGAGCGAGCACCAGCGGCGGTCAGGCGAGAGCAAAGCAGCTCTGAATCTGCAGTGAAGGTCATCGCTGTGCCTGCCTGGTGGGGTTCTTTTTGCTATCCTGGATAATACTATATCTTCTAGAACGACCCACGGATGCTTAGAGGGTGGCGCAGGATGCAGTTGCTAAGACTAAGCCGGCCCCTCTATCGCGCAATTTCACCTGGGGCGCTTCGCAACTGTGCGCAAGCAGGCAGCGGCGCGCCAGGGAATCAGGGTCAAATTGTCCGACCGATTAGGTAGATCAGTGAGCGTCCAGAACCGGTTCGCAGCCTTTGTGCACACGACGTGCAAAGCCTGGGCCAGTCGCGGCTGGCTAGGCTAACTTTCTCGCGAATCTCAAATCCAGCCTCTCGGTACCAGGGAATGAGGTTCGATTGCACAAACTCACAGCAGACGATTCGCAAGGCATCAACGCCGAAAATGGTGGCTGCTGTCAACAGGCCAAGGCAGTAAAGTTGCGCTTGAAGTCGCCGAGGGTAAGCTGAAAGACGCCGTCATCGCTGTCTTCTCTCGCTCCACATTGAGATTTCATGGTCCCGACAGTACCCCAGGGATTACGAATGGTCACGATTCTGGTCTCTGGATCGTAGCCCAGAACGCTAAAGCCATGTAGCCCATCCACCTCGTTGCCATCAGTGACAAGCGGCTGGCCATCTTTCATGGCCCCCCGCAAGCTATTTTTGACATGGCCAGAAACGACAACTGGCCGACCGTCATTGATTGCCCCCTGTAACAATTGAGCGAGTTGGCTTTCAGAGCGCTGCTCAATAAGGATGAACTGGGAGTCCTTTCCTGTCATTGCTTTCAAGCCCTCGCGAAGGCGTCCACCTCCATCACCGCCCTCTGAAGCAGGGCCCTTATTCTGGAAGAACAGCTTGTGGTTATTTCGGTACTGTCCGTAGGCTTTCTCCAGCACCGCCGGCCACACTCCATACCGTCCCCCTCCAGCATAAAGAATGAGCTCCAGATCTGTCGGAGTCGTCACCGTGATCGGCTCACTGGGTGCGCCCGGCAGTCTAACCGTATAAGTCCCGTCATGATTGTCGCGGATCATGTCCTTGATTGCCTGAGGATTGCAGTTGGCAAGAGATGCCATTGCACACATTAAGTAGCAATCGCCGACACTACCTTGAACGACCGCCTCAGGCTTAATGCTGGCAAGAGGGTTGTCTTGGTCCGCATAGAGACTCCTTGACGACTTCTCCACTTTGTCCTTTGCCCTGCATAGCAAGTCGTCAGTGCCCACGACCAGCTTGTAATCATCGGATTGCGCGAACTGCCTGAGATATGCCTCGATGTCCTTCTTCGTAATGCCACTCCGCTCGGGACCCCATTCATCATTGCTGGCGCTTTCTATCTCGGCAAATTTCTTGCGCATGAATTGCAGAGCCTGGCGATCTTGATCCTTGATTTCCGTCTTGGCTAGAGCCCGGTCAATCTCGTCCCGGGTTATGAAGCCATTGTCGTCGCTATCGACTAGCGAGTAGCTCTTGCTGCCGAACTCACCCAGCATAGTGAGCTGCAAGCACTCGGCATTGACCGAGCGTTGAATGGCGTCGAACTTCAGCACCTCATCCATGCTGATTCCATTCTGGTCCGACACGATCTCACGCACCACGCTCCACGGCGACCTGGGCTTCAGCGCCGCGGCATCGTCAAAGTCTTGAGAGCGCAAGCTGCGGAGGAAAGAATAGGCAGCTTTCAATACCGCTACCATCTGTGCGTCCTCGCCAGTGAAAGACCTGTCCTCAATGGCTGCGTTGATCTCTTCTTCGGAGATAAGCCCGTCGTGGTTCTCGTCCAGTCGATCGAAATCTTTCTTGAGAATGCGCTTCAAGTCTTGGCTATCTATCTGCGGCTGGCTTTTTCCGCTTTCCCCGCTGCGGTAAAAAACCTCCCTTGTACCATCTTGGTGCAAGAAAGTAGACGAGCCTTCCAGTTCGACAAGCAACCGCCCGGTCCGCCTTCCTCCTTGGTCAGATGCCCATTGGTCGCTCGTGCCGTCGCGAGTCCATACTGTGCCGTCTGGAGTAACCTCCTTGATAGGCTGTGCTTGCTTATCGTACTCGAATTCCCGGCTACTCCCGTCAGGATACCTGATCTTGGTGACAAGTCCGTCGCGTAGCTGCTGCCGTGAACCATCTGGATTGAGCACAGCGCCTTTTTCATCGGGTGGTGAGACCTGCTCGGCGAGCGGTCTTAGATCGGATCGGTCAGTCTGGGCTAGTCTGCCATGTTCGTATCCTGCTGCGAGATCGCCCCGGAGGCTTCCACGAAGAAGCTCATAGACAGAATCGGACAGTATGTCCGCAACCTTCTGTCCCTGATCATTAGAATCAGACCATTCCGACAAGTCATGGTGTGCATCCAGTGGCGGCATTGAGCATTCCCTCCCGCATTGCCTGGACTTGCTGCTTGTTCCTGTCTACGGACGAGCAAATGAATTTAGGATGAGGGGTCGTGATTAGCCTGCTCGGGCGGTCTCGGGTCTAGTTACTATAACATGTCGTTCAAAGTCAAAAATATCAAGATTAACTGCGCCGCCGGAGAGTTCTGGACTTTCCGCCCAGAACTCTCCGGCACTATCGCATTACCGAAGCTGTCGGTAATCGCTGAGCACGCGCAGGAGCTCCGCCACCGACCAAGCCTGGGCAATGCAGCCGCACGCCTGGTGGGGTCGATCGCCATCGAAAATCTCCGAGACGCTACCGAGACCAGCCTCGGTCAGGATGTGCTTCCTGATTGCAGCCAGATGCTCGGAAATGAAGCGAGTGTTCTCCGGATGGTCACCGAACACCTTCATCCTGGCCTCCACCCAGGGACCAAGAAGCCACGGCCACACTGTCCCCTGGTGATAGGTGATATCGCGGTCGTATTGATTGGCCTCCACCTTGCCACCACCGTAGCGCCCCTGGTAGTGAGCGTCTGACGGTGCCAGCGTCCTCAGTCCCAGCGGTGTGAGCAGATCGCGCTCGACCACAGCCAGGGTTGAACGAGCCTGTTCAGGTGAGACGAGCTCAAACGGCAAACTCAGAGCCAGCAACTGGTTCGGCCGGATGCTCGCATCTTTGCTGCCGTCCTCATGGATCACATCAAAAAGGCAGCCACTTTCCGGATTCCAGAAAGCGCTGAAGCCGGTTCGCACCTTCTCGGCAAGGGCAGCATACTCGGAGCCATCACCGCCAGCGGTGGCATGCAGCTGCGCCAGGATCTTCAAGAAGTTAAACCAGAGGGCGTTGATCTCTACTGCCTTGCCCTGGCGAGGCGTCACCACGTAGCCTGCCACCTTGGCGTCCATCCAGGTAAGCTGTACTCCGGCTTCTCCGCCGCTAACAAGCCCGTCGGATTCATCCACATGGAGCCGGTAGCGGGTTCCCTGGCGGTGCCAGGTCACCACTGAATCAAGCAGCGGCAGCTGACTGGATACGAACTCCAGGTCATCGGTTTTCTGGTAGTACCTGAGCAGCGCCCAGGCCCACCAGAATGTAGCGTCCGATGTGTTGTACTGCGGCGTCAGCCCGGAGTCAGGAAAGTTGTTCGGTAGCATCCCCTGGTTGACGTAGTGCCCGAAGGTCTGCAAGATGCTTCTGGCCACGTCCGGCCTGCCGGTAGCAAGCGTCAAGCCCGGCAGGCTGATCATCGAGTCGCGGCCCCAATCGCTAAACCAGGGATAGCCAGCGATGATCGACTGGGCAGCTGTGGAGCGCCGCTGGACAACGAAGCTGTCGGCGGCAAGCACAAGCCGCTTGACGTCCTCGTCGGAGGGCTTGCCGGCAAGCTCGACGAGCCGCTGCTGGCCGGCCACCAACGTCTGCACCACCTCCTGAATGGAGCCTGCCGTTATGCCGTTGTCGAGACCAGCCCTGACAGTTGCTGACTCACCGGGTTCGAGGGTGAGCTCGAGCGCACCCGGGTGAAAGTTGTCTTCGTGGAACTCCAGCCCACGCTCATGTTCCCTTGGCCAGTAGTAGTTCCAGTACCAGCTGGGCGCCTGCCGATAGCTGCCCCGGGAAAAGGCAAGCGTTAGCTCCTGAGCCGATTCGTAGGCCCGGACCTTGACGCGTTCCGCTTGAACATCCTGCTGAAACTGCCAGTCGCTTGAGCCACGTGTCTGCGCATGGTAGTCCCGAAAGTTCACCAGGAAGTCCAGCGACAGCCTTGCCGGCTTATCACCGATCCAGGTGTAGCCGACGACCACCTCCTGCTTGCCGGGAAGCATGGCTACCTGCTTGACGAGATGGCCCGCTGGAACGGCAAAAACCCAGGTGGGGGTCGGGTAGATCGTGAAAGCAACCAGCCTCTTGTAGCCCTCTGGGCTGACCGCTCCTGAGGTCCAGTAGTTCGTGGCCAGCTCCTCGCCGTCGAGGAGCTCGTCGATCCTAGCCAGCAAAAGCGTCCGCCGGACCGGCGGCTCCAGGGCGGCAATCAGGAGGCCGTGGTAGCGCCTGGTGTTGGCTCCCCAGATGCTAGCGGAGGCAAAGGAACCCAGCCCATTGGTCAAAAGCCACTCGCGCCGGTCATCTGGCGAGCGGGCGGAGATATCCACAAGCGGGATCTCGAGCCCGTAGGCGCCGATCTGGCTTCTCAGCCAGGAAACCAAATCAAAGCTCATGAGATCCTCCTTTCTTGTGTATTGTCGCCGCTTGCCAATTGTTCCGGGACGAAGCATGGCACTGCGAGAGCCGACTCTACCGGTAGCCAGGCTGGCACCACCGGTAGAGTCATGCTCAGCTTCGGTCAACCAGTCGATCTGGCCGGCTTGGAGGGCCTTATTCACCGCCAGCGGTACCACCACTCGAGCCGGGAACCCCAGCCGGTGCGCGATCCAACGTCTGGTCGTCACCAGCGTCAGATTCACCTGAAGGCTCGCCCGCAGGAGCAGAGCCGCCAGCCAGTGGCCGGTCCCCGAAGAGGTTGCCAAGATCCGCTCCCGATTGCTGTACGGGCGGCCCCGTGACCACCGTAGTGGCGGGGGCAGCCGGAGCCGGGACAGCAGCAGGCGCCGCAGTCGACTGGCCGGCAGTCGAAACCGGGGCAACCGACTCGAGCGCCGGCGCTGCCTGTGGCGCCAGCAGGCTCTCTTTGAGCCTGCGGTTTTCGCGCAGAACCGGGCACTGGGGAAGCGGCGGATGTGCTTTGATGAACTCGAACAGCCGCCGGCCAAGCTTCTCGGCTGCCTCCTTGTGCCGGGCGAACCACTTCTGGTTGTGCCCCCAGGTCTTGAGGATGGGGTTCCAGACCAGCAGCGACTCGATCTTGATCACGAGCTTTGTCTGCAGGTCACCGATGTCGTCGTAGCACCAGGTGACGCACTCTACCTCCAGGTAGGTGCGGGATTTGAAGCAC
>Ga0066388_100000524_pt1 | contig 18397 bp, 22 predicted proteins | sample PanSoiMetaGPlot6_FD_64539 | JGI IMG/M metagenome (GOLD analysis project Ga0066388, IMG submission 64539) | Tropical forest soil microbial communities from Panama analyzed to predict greenhouse gas emissions - Panama Soil - Plot 6 (Hybrid Assembly) | ecosystem: Environmental > Terrestrial >... | reverse complement strand
AGGCGGAAGGCGCTGGTCAGCCCAGCGCCTGGTCGTAGGTCTCCGGTTTGAAGCCGACGATGAGCTTGCCTTTCACGTCGAGCACCGGCCGCTTGATCATGGAGGGCTGATCGAGCATCAACGCGATCGCCTTCTTCTCCGTGATCGACGCCTTGTCCTTGTCGGGCAGCTTGCGAAACGTGGTGCCGGCGCGGTTGAGCAGAGTTTCCCAGCCCACGGCACGCGCCCAGCCCTCGAGGCGCTCACGCTCAATCCCTGCCGTCTTGTAGTCGTGGAACGCGTAGGCGACGCCGTGTTTTTCAAGCCACGCACGCGCCTTCTTCATCGTCTCGCAGTTCTTGATGCCATAGATGGTGATCGATTTGGCCATGATGCTCTCGTGCCCGGCAACAACGGCACAATAGAAGACCACGAAGCCAGCCTCAACCTGCACGACGACGTCGCCGCTCAGATGCGTTCGAGCCGGAACCAGGGCTCGTAGCTTGGCGCGGTCGTTATCCTGGCGACGGGCATGACCGGGCGTGAGGCATCCTCGAGCGTGACCCTGAAACGCGACAGCAAGGTCGCGAGCATGATTTGGGCCTCGGCCATCGCAAATGTCGCGCCGATGCAGATGCGCGGGCCCGCACCAAACGGCAGGAATGCGCCGATACTGGTCCAGGGCGACAACTTGCCGGCAAAGCGGTCGGGCATGAATGCCGTTGGATTGTCCCAGAACTTGCGATGACGATGCAGCACCCAGGGGCTGACCCACACCTGCGTTCCGGTCCTGATGACTTCGCCCGCAACCATGTCATCCGCAATCGCTTTACGGGACATGTAGGCGGCCGGCGGATAGAGCCTCAAGGATTCAAGCAGGACCTGGCGCAGTCGTGGCCAATTGAGGAGGTCGTCGAGATTGCTGACGCGCTCGGGAGGAAAGGCCGCGATCTCGACACGAAGCCGGTTCTGCTCCGCCGTGTCGAGCGTCAGGAGATAACTGGCCCAGAACAGCAGCCGCGCAGTCGTTTCATAGCCTGCGATAAGCATGGTCGAGCATTGGTCGCGAATTTCGGCCTCCGAAAGCCCTTCGCCGGCTTCGGGATCCCGGGCCGAGAGGAGAAGATCGAGAACATCGGCGTTGGCCCCTGTTGCTCGTGAATTTCGTCGGGCCGTGATGATCGCGTCGATCATATCTGACCAGGCCTTCTGGAATCGGCGGCGACCACGTAACGCAAACGCAAACGACTCCTTGGTGCGCGCAAACACGTCAAGAATGTTGGGCCGACCGGGTCCCGCGAGATAATGCCTGACCATCGCGGTGATGCGCGCACGCTCGGCACTCTCCGGCAGCGAGAAGAGCGCGCGCAGTACGGCATCCAGCGTCGCCTCCTGGAAAGCCAGCGACAGATTGGCGCGCGGCGAGCTGGCGGTCCGCTCAGCGAGCGCACTCGCCGCCGCCATGAAATGGGGCAGAAGCAGGCCGACCTTGGCCGGCGTGAATACTGGCGCAAGCATGCGACGCTGCCGCCGCCACTGCGATCCGGCGGAAAGGAACATGCCATCGCCGCCGAGCGGCCCCAGGATGCGGTCGGCGGCCACCAGCCGCTTGTACTTGTCCATCGCGGTCGCCAGCACATGCCGCACGCCGTCCGGATCGTTGACCAGGATTGATTCAATGCCAAAGATGCGACGGCGGATGATCAGCTCCTCGAAGGCGCGCCGGGGTTGGGTTGCGACAGTGTTGCGATTGAACTCGAACAGTACCCTCCAACCGGGAAGATCCTTCTCGTGCACTTTTGGCGCCGGCGGAATGAGCGGCCGAAACGGCGTGAGCATGATTAGCCTCGTATTATCGCCGCCGCATGTACGACGCGACTGGGGCGTCACCAAGGCTTTCGGCCGTTGTTGGGCAATCCTTCGGTCAACGCGCCGATGCTCGGAGAAGGTCAAATGACCGTCGCGATGCCGCAGCTATCGTGTCCTTGATAGCGTCGCATATGGCCAGTGGCGCGTCGCGCTGAACGAAATGTCCGCTGCTCAGAGCCAGCGAATAGGTGGCGCGATTGGAAAGCATGAGGAATTGCATCTGCTGCGCCTGCCAGCGCTTCTGCAATCGCTCTCGCAATTGGGGAGGAACAAGCGGCTGATGCAGAAAAGTGCCCGCGATAATGATGTGCAACGGAATGTCTCCTAGTGACTCGATCTCGCGTGCCTGACGGATGCTCGAGACAAAATCGATTCTCTCTGCTGTTGTGCCAGGAAAGCGCCAGCCTCCCTGCCAAAAGGCTCGTACCCGTTGCAATTCTGGCGGGTCGGAGTGAGTCGCCGGAGGGAACAGCGGGCCAAAGACATCGAACTGGTCCTCGTGCATGGCATCCACCAGGACAATGCCAGCCACCTCCTCGGGGTAGCGATGCGCGTAGAGGCGCACCAGCAACCCTCCGAACGAATGCCCCACGAGGATATGCGGTCCTTCGACCTCTGCCACCTGCAACAACGTATGGAGATCCTCGACCATGTCGAGCGCCGTGCGCGGACCTGGGATGCCGTCGCTTGCACCTCGATTGGCTCGGTCGTAGCGGATCACATGCGCGTTGGTGGACGTATCACGCTGAACGAGCGCCCACTCCTCGCTTTCAGCGCCCAGACCCGTTTCAAGAATCACGGATGGAGATTCGGACCCGGCGCAAGTCAGCGCCAGACGGCGCCCGCCGATGTCGATCATCCGCAATCCTGACATTGCAGGAGGTGGTGCCGCATCCATACCTGCGGTGTATTTGCATTCACTCATGACGAGCCCTTTCGCAACGTTGGGAGCGGCGTTCTTGGCCGAGCCGGCCCTTCAAAGAAATTGCATATATCCGTTCAGCTGCCATACTATTATGTATGGCTGACCTCGAACCCGATTGGAGCCACTATCGGACCTTTCTTGCGGTCATCCGGGCCGGCAGCTTCTCGGCTGCGGCGCGGCTGACCGGATCCACTCAGCCGACGATTGGCAGGCAAATCCAGGCGCTGGAAGCGACGCTCGGCCGCAAGCTGTTCACGCGCTCGCAGCGTGGCCTGTTGCCGACTGCCGCAGCGCAGGAGCTCCTCTTGCACGCCGAATCCATGGCGGCGGCCGCCGCCGCGTTGCGCCGTGCGTCCTCGGGAGGGGCGAGCGAGGAGGCCGGCACGGTTCGCCTGACCGCCGGCGAGCAGATGGGCCTCGAAGTTCTGCCGCCGATCCTCGCGGAGTTCGCGCGCGAGCACCCCAAGGTCGAGCTCGAACTTTCGTTGTCCAACCGCAACGAGGACCTCCTGCGCCGTGACGCGGATATCGCGGTTCGCTTTGTGCGGCCAACGCAAAAGGCACTGATCGCCCGGCGTATTGGCAGTGTGAAGTTCGGGCTGTTCGCCCACCGCAACTATATCGACGCCTATGGGCAACCTCGCACGCTGCCCGACCTCTCGCATCATCGCCTCGTCGGGTTTGATCGTGACATGCACGTCCTGCGAGCGCCGGGCGGCGCTGCCGCCAAGTTGCAGCGAGAGGATTTTGCTGTCCGGACCGACAACGTCGCAGCACAAGTGGCGATGCTGCGAGCCGGTCTCGGCATCACGGCATGCCAGGTCAATATCGCGCGCCGGGACCCGAATTTGGTTCCTATTCTGGCCAAAGAAATGACGTTCGAAAGAGAAGCCTGGCTGGTCACGCATCCGGACCTGAAAGACGTCAGGCGGGTCCGTTTGCTGTTCGATCACTTGGCACGGGGGCTGAAGCGATATGTCGATCACAAGGGCGTGTAACCTGCTCCCGCATGTCTTTTTTGAAGGAAATCGGAGACCAGCGTGAGCCTCATTCTCTATGCCCATCCCTTCTCCTCCTACTGCCAGAAGGTGCTGACCGCGCTTTACGAGAACGCAACGCCGTTCGAGCTCCGCATGCTGTCGCCCGACAATCCGTCAGCCGGCGCCGAATTCGTCAGCCTCTGGCCGCTCAAGCGCATGCCCGTGCTGCGCGACGGCGAGCAGATCCTGATGGAGGCGACGGTCATCATCGAGCATCTCGACCTCCGTCATCGCGGCCCTGTTGCGCTCCTGCCCGAGGATCGCAAGCAGGCGTTGCACGCCCGCTTCATGGATCGCGTGTTCGACAATTACGTGATGACGCCGATGCAGAAGATCGTGGGCGACCATCTCCGTTCGACCGACGCGCGCGACCCGCACGGCGTCGCCGAAGCACGCGCGCTTCTCGACACCAGCTACGCGTGGCTCGAAACCAATCTCTACAGCTCGGGCTGGGCCTGCGGCGATTTCAGCCTGGCAGATTGCGCCGCCGCGCCCTCGCTGTTCTATGCCGACTGGGTGCAGCAGATCGGAGCGGACTACCCGAATCTGCGCGCCTATCGCGCCCGCCTGCTCAAGCGGCCGTCCTTCGCGCGCGCCGTCGAGGAGGCGCGGCCCTTCCGCCCGCTCTTTCCGCCCGGCGCGCCGGACCGCGATTGATTGGCCGAAGCTTGCGCTTTCTTGCGCGGCGGCGCGCCCTCGAGTTCGAGAACAATGTCCTGCGCGGCCGCGCGCAACGCCGCCTTGCGGCGCAGCGCAAGCGCGCGCCAGGCGATGCCCCGGATCGCGCATTCAAGCGCATAGATGAAATTCGTCGACACGCGCCGCCCGAAACGAAAGCGCAGCGCTCGGAAACACGCCAGCGGACCCAATCGCTTGAGCGCCGCCTCATTGGGGACACCGACCTCGACCAGCATCTGCGCCGATGTGCGCCCGAGGCTCGGCAGCGCCGCAAGCGCGGCGAGATTTGAGCCGTCGTCGCGCGCGCGTGCGATCGGTCCATGGAACCGTTTTGGGCGCTTGATCATTCACCAGTTCGTATCAGCTCATGGTCGCAACAGGCATGACTGCGTCTCATTCCAGCATTGTCATTCCGGTAGAATTTTAGCGTTGACGCCGCGGCCGCCGCCAGCTGGTGTTCAGGATCAAGATACGTTCAGGATCAAGACATGGCCATGCCGCACTACACCGCCATCGTCACACTGCTCGCTGTCGCACTCTATTTCTTCTTTGCGACCCGCGTCGCAGTGGCGCGCGGGACGTTCAAAGTCAAACATCCGGCAACGACCGGCAATCTCGATTTCGAGCGCATCTTTCGCGCGCATGTGAACACGCTCGAATGGATGCCGACGTTCCTGATCCCGCTGTGGCTTTGTGCGCTCTATTTGAGCGACATTGGTGCAGCGGCCCTTGGCCTGGTCTGGATCGCGGGTCGCATCGTATATTTTATCGGCTACAAGCAGGCCGTGGAGAAGCGGTTGCCCGGCTTCTTCATCCAGGGGACGGCGTGCCTGTTGCTGTTCATTGGCGCGGCCGTGGGCGTTGTGATGCGCTTGGCGGGCGGATGATATGGGCGTGCTGCTGGGCGATCCAATACGGAGGGCGCGGGGATCATGACATCGGAGACCGTCAACGTTCGTTACATGGTCGAGGACGTCGAGGCCGCGATCGCTTGGTACACCGAGCACCTCGGATTCACCCTCATTTCGAAGTATCTTCCCGCCTTCGCCGATGTCAGCCGCGGATCATTGCGGCTGTTGCTCAGCGGACCATTGAGCTCGGCCGGCAGGCCCATGTCCGACGGCGAGCGCCCGGTGCCTGGAGGATGGAACCGCATTCATCTCATCGTCGATGACCTTCCCGCCGAGGTCGCGCGGCTTCGCGCCGCGGGTGTGCGTTTCCGCAATGACATCGTGACCGGTCCGGGTGGATCGCAGGTCTTGCTTGTGGACCCTTCGGGCAATCTCGTGGAGCTGTTTCAGCCGGAACACCGGCCGTAGCGAGCGATCTCCGGCGGCAGCGCTACATCCCGCTTCGCAACCGCGACCAGCTGCTCGAGCGCCTTGCCGGTCTCAAGAATGTCGCGCAAGCGAACAAGATGAGATCGCTTGATCACTCAAATAATCCGTATCGCTTCAGCCTCGATTTGCGTCCTCAGCAAAGGATGCAGCCCTTCTCGCGTGGTCAGGTCGGCGGACCGCCCCAAGATTTGCGACAGCCGTTCACGCAGGCGGATCAGTTCGACAAAGCTGAAACGCTCGGGGTCGTAATCAATGAACAAATCAATGTCGCTGTCATCCCGCGCTTCCCCGCGCGCGGTCGATCCGAACAGGTACAGCGATGTTGCCCCGAGCGCGCGAATATCAGTGGCGCGGGCTTTCAGCGAGGTCATGACGTCGGCGCGGGTCATTCAAGAAGTATAGCACACATTTGCAGATCGTTCCTATCCTTTGGCATTGCTCACTGCCCACCCGCAGCGCGGAACGCGCTCGGCGTCATGCCGATCAGCCGGCGGAAGCGGCGGTTGAAGGTGGCAAGATCATTGAACCCGGCCTCGAACGCGATCATGGAGATCGGGTCCGCGCTTGCGCGCAGCCGCTGCGCGGCGCGATGCAGCCGCGTATGCAAGACATATCGATGCGGTGTCATGCCGGTCGCCTGCCGGAATGTGCGCAAGAAATGGTACGGGCTCATCGCCGCCCCGCAAGCGAGCGCGTTCAATCCGAGGTGCTCATCGGCCTGCGCCTCGATCCGACGCACCGCCATGGTGATGCGCCGTTCATCGCGCACGCTCGGTCTGCGGGCGGATGCAACTCCCCCGGACGTGATCGTCAGCACCGCACCAGCAAGCCGCGTTGCAAGCTCCTCAAGCGCAACACTATCGCGCTCGTCGCGTGCAACTTCCGCTTCGGCAAGTACACCAACCAGCTCGCCTGCCGGCGGCACGCTGGCGCAGCTGAACCTCGCCTTGCGAACGCCCGGCACGCCCGCTGCGATGCTCTCGAAGAACGCCGGCGTGAAATGGAAGGCAAGGCAGCGGTCGCCTTGCGCATGCTCATGCCCGCACTCGAAGCAACCGCCGGCATTGCCAAGCAAAAGGGCGCCGGGCACCAACAGCGCCGACCCTGCCTGCGTGCGGTACTGAAAGCTTCCCTCCATCACCGCCGCAATCGCGGTGTCGGCATGCTCTTCGGTGAATGCACGATCGCGCGGCCCGTGGTCGCACACGACGTCTTGTACCCTCCACCCGGTGCCGGACGCCAGACTCTGGGCGCTGATGGCCATGGCAAAATCTCACGGCGGTTCACCGCATTATATAGGCGCCGCTCGCTTCCTCTACTCACGCGCAAGTTAGCAATTTTTCCCAAGCGGGAGCCAGCACTCTCCCTTATTTCGATTCAGCAGATGACGAGGTTCCGCATGAGCGAACAAACAGGTTTCATGAAGGCTCTGCATAGCGAAGGCCCCGCCAACGACCGGGCCGAGCACTTGCAGCTCTATGGCCGGCTGATCGGTGACTGGGTGATGGATGCCACAGTCCACAGGGAGGATGGCACGACCCTCAAAAGGGCCGGCGAGATCCATTTCGGCTGGGTGCTGGAAGGGCGCGCCATCCAGGACGTGTGGATCCTGCCCGGCGTGTTCCACGGCACGACCTTGCGCGTCTACGATCCCGGGCTCGGAGCCTGGCACATTCTTTGGAGCGATCCGCTGCGCCAGTTCTACGCGCGTCAGCTCGGTCGCGCGCAGGGCGACGACATCGTGCAGATCGGCAAGAACGACGGCGGTGTGATGCTGCGCTGGAGCTTCACTGACATCACACCGAGCTCGTTCCGTTGGCTTGGTGAGAGCTCGGTCGATGACGGCAAGAGCTGGCACCTGCAGGCGGACTTCCGCGCCCGCCGTTCATGATGCTCGGTCATGCTTTCGCCTCTGCGTCGCGCTTTCGGAACGCGGCTTCTCCAGCGTCGGACACCTTGACCCACTTCGGGTCGGGCGCGGCCTCGGCATCGTAGTTGTCGTGCCAGTTCCACCACTTGTACGGCAGGGTCTGGGGATAGCCCTCGGGCGAATCCTCCCACTTCTCCTGGCGCCCGAGCGCCGTCAGGTCGAGATAGCTCCAAACGGTTCCCATCGCCTCGTCGCCGCGATTATTGATGAAGTAGGTACGGAACACGCGGTCGCCGTCGCGGAAGAACACGTTGTGGCCGTGCCACTCGTCGACTCCGAAGTCCTTATCGAAGCCGTCCGTGATCGTGTACCACGGGATCATCTCCCAACCCATCCGCGCCTTCAGGCGCGCGATGTCCGCCTGCGGCGCCCGCGAGGCATAGACGAGCGTGGTGTCGCGAGCGTTCAGATGGGCGAGGTGCGAGACCTGATCGGCGCCCAGGGAGCAGCCGCGGCAGGCATGGTCAGGCCAACCGAACACGCCGGGCTCGAAGAAGGCGCGGTAGACGATCAGCTGACGGCGGCCGTCGAACAGGTCGAGCAGGCTCGCTTTGCCGTTGGGTCCGTCAAACATGTACTTCTTCTCCACCGCCTGCCACGGCATCCGCCGCCGCATCGCGGCCAGCGTGTCACGGGCGCGGGTCAGTTCCTTTTCCTTCACGAGCAGTTGCTGGCGGGCAGCTTCCCACTCCTGCGGCGAGACGATCGGGGGTGTCTGCATTGCAATGTCCTCCTCCTTTATCGATTCAGGTCCAACGCTCCTGCGCCGGCCTTGGTTTCCGGCGCTTTGCTTGTCACTTGAGACGCTCGCGTAGCCCGCATGGAGCGAAGCGGAATGCGGGGGCAGCGCTGCAACTGCTAGACCCGGATTACGCTCCGCTCCATCCGGGCTACGAGGGTTACCAGCGCTACGGGCGCTTGCCGTACATGTCGTGGTGGCGCCACCAGAAGCCCGCCTCGTTGCGCCCCTTGGGTGCGCGGTCGAGCCACTGATACATGCCCCAGAGGCCGTCCAGCCCCCGCGCATACGCGGAATAGGTATGGTAGACGACGCCATCCTCGAGCACGAACGCGCTCATGCCCGGCAGCTGGCGCACGAAGGTGGCTGCGTCGGTTCCGGCCGACGCCGCGACCTCGGCGACCAATCCGCCGCCTCCGCTCGATTGCATCGGCCTCCCGGGCCGATAATTGTATTCGTAGCGTCCCTCGCGCTGTTGCTCCTCCGTGATTGAGACGTTGAAGTCGAAATTGAAATCGCCGCCGGACGAGCAGGCCCAGGGAAACGTCCACCCCATCCGCTGCTTGAAGGCCTGCAGCTTCGCGACTGGAGCGCGCGACACCGCCCAGAACTTCACGTCGTGGTTCTCGAGGTGGACGACGATGCCGTTGAATCCGTCTGCGATCGCCGAGCAACTCGGGCAGGCCGCCTTGTACTCGGGGCCGAACATCATGTGGTAGACGAGGAGTTGCGAGCGCCCTCGGAACAGGTCAGGGAGCGAAGCGGCCCCCTGGTCGGTCTCGAACCGATACGCCTTGTCGACCCTGACCCACGGCAGCTCCTGCCGTCGCTGCGCCAGCTCGTCGCTGCGCCGCGTGAGCTCCTTCTCGGCCTTGAGCAGCTCCAGCCGCGCCGCCAGCCACTCGTCACGTGTTCCGGTCACATGCTTTGTCATCACTCGTCACTCCCTGTTCTGTTACATCCGTGGCACGCCGCAAGTTCTGTCATGCGGGCATGCGCCGCTCGTATTCCTTCTGCAAACGGGTCCAGCCGTCCCAGAACGGCTCCGGCTCCGTGCCTGTCGCGCGCGCGAGGAGGATGTCGAGGTGCATGTGCCAGCCGGGTCCGACCTTGAGCAGCGTTGAGCGATCAGGCACGCGGCGGTGCGTCACGGTGAGCAGCACCTCGTCACCCTTCGGCTCCAACTCGAAGCTGACGTCGCCGCTGCCTTGCCAGGTGAAGGCGAGCTTGCGCGGCGGATCGACCTCGGTGATCCGGCTCTGCATTCTGTGCTCGTCGCCGAAGCCTTGCGGCCGCCGGCCGGGCGGATTGGTCAGCTCGCTATTGCGCCAGACGAATTCGAACGGCGCGCCGACCTTCAGCTCCATCTGGCCCGCCGCCAGCCACTGGCGACGCAATTCGCCCTGCGTGAGATACGCCCAGACGCGCTCGATCGGGCCAGGCAGCAGGCGCTGAATCTTCAGCGTGGCGGGCTCGACCAAAGCGCCATAAGGATCGGGCGTCGGACGTTTGCTCATTGCTTGTTTCCTTTCCTGCGCGCGAAGGCTTTCTTGGACGCGCTCGATTTCTTGGAGGAATCCTTGGGCATGGCTGATTTGCGCGCATCCTGGCGAAGGAGCCGTTCGAGCAAATCCAGGTGTTCGGTCCAGAAGCGCTCGTAGAAGCTCAGCCATTGGTGCGCGCTGGCGAGCGGTCCCGGGTTGAGGCGGCACAGATGAGTGCGGCCGCGCACCTCGCGATGGATCAGCCCGGCATGCTCGAGCGCCTTGATGTGCTTCGAGGCGGCCTGGAACGAGATGGCGAAGGGTTCCGCAAGCTGGCCGACGGTTCGCTCGCCACTGGCGAGCTCGCGCAGCATGCGCCGGCGCGTGGCGTCGCCGAGGGCGTGAAAGATGGAATCCAGCTGGTATGCATGTAATTCAACCATACGGTTGAATATAGACGTGCGCCTTGGGATAGTCAACCGAGGGGTTGAATGATTGCCGACGCCGGATCGCGGCAGTCGGCGACGCGATCCGATCCCGTCAGCCTTGGCTCGATGCGCTATTGATTGATCTCAGGCTCAACGAGCTTTGCCAGGTTTCGCAGCGACTCCTGCCAGCCGAGATAACAAGCCTCGGGTGGAATGACGTCCGGCACGCCTGCCTGCACGATATCCAGCTCGGTGCCGACCAAGACTTTCCTCAACGTCACAGTCACCTGCATCTCGCCGGGCAGGTTGGGATCGTCGAATTTGTCCGTGTAGCGCAGGCGCTCACCCGGAACGAGCTCGACATATTCACCACCAAACGCGTGGCTCTTGCCTGTCGTGAAGTTCCGGAAGGACATTTTGTGAGTGCCGCCGACCTTTGGTTCCAGGTTGTGCACAGTGCAGGCAAAGCCGTTGGGCGGAAGCCATTTCGCGAGCGCGTCCGCTTCGAGGAACGCGCGATAGACTTTCTCCGGGCTGGTCGCCAGAACACGGTGCAAGCGGATGGTATTGGGCATGCTGATCTACTCCATGAATTGCCGGTTCATGCCCCTAGGACGACCGAGGCTTGGCCAAGCCGACACGGGATCTCAGATATTTCTGAAAGCGGCGGAAGCAAGCGTATGGCGCAATACGCTTCGCTATTGCGCCCTACGGCCCTAAGCCCTCCTCCCAGTCCGTCTGGCCATTGGTGTGCGACGCCGCTGCCGTTTGCCGCGCGCGATCTCCGTCGCCAGCGCGTCCAACTTCGGCTCCCAGAAGCTCCTGAACTGACTGATCCACGCATCCACCGCCTGGAGCCCCGCAGCATCCACGGAATAGAGGCGCCTTTGCGCCTCCGCCCGGACCCGTGCAAAGCCGCTCTCGCGCAGCACCTTGAGGTGCTGCGACACTGCCGCCTGCGTGATCCCGAACTCGGCCCCGATCGCCTCGACCACTTCCCCAGACGCCATTTCCCCAGAACCGAGCAGCTCGAGGATGCGACGGCGCACCGGATCGGCCAGGACTTCGAAGACGTGCATCAGCTTCCTGTGCCCGGGTGCGCGGTGCCCGGCGGGGTCTCGCCGCGATAGAAAGCGATGGTGCGGTCTGAGCGCTCCTTGGCCGAGGCCGGATCGACTCCGCTCGCGACATGCGCCGCACGCCAAAACTCGCCGCTCTGACTCATGAACTCCCTGCCGTTTGGAGAGCCCATCCATGCCTCGGCCGTCGCGTGGTCGACTGACGCCCCGGTCGCCAGATGCCGCTCAAGTCCCGTGACGGCGAGGTCCCAACCGATGCCCACCGCGCCTGGACCGAACTGGTTCCAATGATCCTCGATGATCGCGGTGTGCTCCAGCGTCATCCGCGCCTTGCCGCTGTCTGCCGCCAGCTTGACGTCGATCCAGCTCGTCCCGCCGCCGAACTCCCACGTCGCCGCAAAGTGCGTGGGCGGCGTACACGCCGTGATGGTCCCGCCCGCGTTGCCCTTGAGCTGGTACCGTCCGCCCAACCTGAGGTCTCCCTCGACCGGCAAAAACCATCGCGGGATGCGTTCCTTGCTGGTCAGTGCGTCCCACAGGTCATCGACGCTCGTCTCGTAAAGACGTGACAGCGTCACGGTGCTTGCTGGTTTCCCGTTCTTCTCAAAATTGCGCACCGAGCGCGTGACAAGTCCCAACACCTTGGCGACGTCGAACTCCATCCCTTCCTCCTTGTCAGTTCCGGCAAGGATTATCGGTGTGGGCTTATATAAGTCAAGGCTTTTAATATCAGTCCTAACAAAGGAACGGCGTCAAGAATGATATTGTCCCTCACTCCCACTCAATCGTCCCCGGCGGCTTGCTGGTCACATCATAGACCACCCGGTTCACGCCCTTCACCTCGTTGACGATCCGCGTCGCCACCGCGCCGATGAAGCCCATCTCGAAGGGATAGAAATCCGCCGTCATGCCGTCGGTCGAGGTGACGGCGCGCAAGCCCACCACATAATCGTAGGTGCGGAAGTCGCCCATCACGCCAACCGTGCGCACCGGCAGCAGCACCGCGAAGGCCTGCCAGATCTCGTCATAGAGGCCGGCGCGGCGGATCTCCTCGATGAACACGGCGTCGGCGCGGCGCAGGATCTCGAGCTTCTCGTGGGTGATCTCACCCGGGCAGCGGATCGCGAGGCCCGGCCCCGGGAACGGATGGCGGCCGACGAACTTCTCCGGCAGGCCAAGCTCGCGGCCGAGCGCACGCACCTCGTCCTTGAACAATTCGCGCAGCGGCTCGACCAGCTGCATGTTCATGCGCTCGGGCAAACCGCCCACATTGTGGTGTGACTTGATCGTCACCGAGGGCCCGCCGGTGAACGATACGCTCTCGATCACGTCGGGATAGAGCGTGCCCTGGGCCAAAAACTCAGCGCCACCGAGCTTCTTCGCCTCGCCTTCGAACACGTCGATGAACAGCTTGCCGATGGTCTTGCGTTTCTGCTCTGGATCGGTGACGCCTTTGAGCTCGCCGAGAAAAAGCGCCTCGGCTTCGACATGCACGAGCGGGATGTTGTAGCTGTCGCGGAACAGCGCCACGACCTCCTTGGCTTCGCCGAGTCGAAGCAGCCCGTGGTCGACGAACACACAGGTGAGCTGGTCGCCGATCGCCTCGTGGATGAGCACCGCCGCGACCGCGGAATCGACGCCGCCCGAGAGCCCGCAGATCACTCTGCCCTTGCCGGCACCTTTGCCAACTTGCGCGCGGATCTTCTCGATCGCCTCGTCCTTGAAGGCGCGCATGGTCCAGTCGCCCTTGGCGCCCGCGATCTTGCGCACGAAATTGCGGATCAGCGCCGCGCCGTGCGGCGTGTGGATCACTTCCAGATGAAACTGGGTGGCATAGAATTTTCGCTTGTCGTCGGCGATCGCCGCGATCGGCGCGTTGGGAGCGGCAGCGACTGCGCGGAAGCCCGGCGGCAATTGGGTCACCCGGTCGCCGTGGCTCATCCACACCGGATATTTCTGGCCCTTCTGCCAGACGCCTTCGAACAGCTTCGAGTCTTCGACGACTTCGACCTCGGCGCGGCCGAATTCGCGGTGGTGCCCGCCCTCGACCTTGCCGCCGAGCTGATGCGCCATCGCCTGCTCGCCGTAGCAGATGCCGAGCACCGGCACACCGGCCTCATAGATCGCCATCGGGGCGAGCGGCGCGCCTGCCTCATGGACGGAGGCAGGGCCACCGGAGAGGATGACGGCCTTCGGCTGCATCGCCTGGAAGGCAGCTTCCGCCTTCTGGAACGGCACGATCTCGCAATAGACTTTCTCCTCGCGCACGCGCCGCGCAATGAGCTGCGTGACCTGCGAGCCAAAGTCGACGATCAGAATCCTGTCATGGGAGGGGGCTGTCATGGCCAGCAGTTAATGGATCACGGGGCGAGCGGCAACTGGTCTTGTGGACTTTTCTAGCGAAATTGACACCTTCCCACATCGCAGGCGAGGTAACCGCCTCAATCCTTGCGCCGCATGACCGCGACATAGAAACCGTCGGTATCGGTGCGGCGCGGGCTCATCAACAGCCCCTCCTCCGACATCAGCACGGCGCGGCGGAACAGGAAGGCGCGCTCGCCCAGCGCGCCTGCAACCTCGGCCGGCGGCACAGCCAAGACATGCGGATGGCGCGCGAGAAAGGCGCGCACCTGGTCACCGTTCTCCTCGGTGAGCACCGAGCAGGTGACGTAGATGATGCGCCCGCCAGGCTTCACGAGCAGCACGGCCGCATCGAGCACCGCGGCCTGCTCCTTGAGGCGCATCGCCAGCGCGCCCGGCCGCACCCGCCACTTGGCGTCGGGATTGCGCCGCCAGGCACCGGTGCCGGTGCAGGGCGCGTCGATCAGCACCAGGTCGGCGCGGCCGGCGAACTCGGTAAGCGGAGCCGCATGCCCCTTTGGGGTGCGCACCTGAACATTGTGGGCGCCCGCGCGCTCGATGCGAGCATGGATGGGAGCCAGCCGGCGCTTGTCGCTGTCGGTCGCATAGATCTGGCCACGGCCCTCCATCGCGGCCGCGAGCGCAAGCGTCTTGCCGCCGGCGCCGGCGCAGAGATCGACCACCTGCTCGCCGGGCCTGGCAGCGGCGCAAAGCGCGGCGATCTGCGAGCCTTCGTCCTGCACCTCGACGAGCCCCTTGAGAAAGGCCGGCTCGGCATGGATCGCCGGGCTCTTGGAGTCGGGCGAAAGTGCAATGCGCAGTCCGACAGGCGACCAGCGTGTCGGCGTCGGCGCCAGATGCGCAAGCGCTTCGGCGGCTTGCTCGCGACTGCCCTTGAGCGTGTTGACGCGCAGGTCGAGCGGCGCGCGGCTTGCGAGCGCCGCGCCTTCGGCGATCCGCTCCTCGCCGAACGTGCGCGTCAGCGCCGCATCGAGCCATTCCGGATAATCGCCGGCAACATGCGCTGGTGCGCCCTCGAGGCTCGGCGTCGCAAGCCGCGCGCGCTCATCACCGCTCAAGGCGCCCGGCGCGTGGCGTCCATCCTCAGTGAGCCGCGCGATCGCGGCAACATCGAGCTTGCGCTCGAGCGCCAGCATGCCGAGCGCGACCGCACGCGCCGTGCCCTCGCCCATCACGAAGGTCGCGGACGCCTTGCGGCGCAGGGTGTCATAGACCAGGCCAGCAATGGCGGCGCGATCGCCGGAACCGGCGAAGCGATGCGCGAGACCCCAGTCCTTGAGCGCATCGGCAGCCGGGCGCCGCCGCGTGTCGATATCGGCGAGCACCTCGATGGCAGCAGACAGGCGGGCCCCGGGAGTCATGGCGCTCAGTTGCGCCGATTCAGCCGCGAAGGCAAGACTGGCGCGGCGTTGCGTCGATAGTCAGTGCCTGCCGCGCACCGCGATCATGGTGAAATCCGGATCGGACAGGAAATATTCGCCGATCGGGCACTGCTGCTTGAGCAGATCAAGCCGCGCGGCGCTCTCCTTGCCCTTGCCGACCGGGATCGGGTTGAGCACTGGATTGACGCCAACGAGCTCCTCGACGTCGTCCTTGAGCTTGTCGACGCTCTCGACCGTAAAGCCGACATGGTCCATGCCGGTCGGCAGGATCGAGGTGCCGAGATAGTTCTTGATCCGCCACGGCATGATCATCAGCGTCATCTTGCCGTCGCTGAGATAATGGTTGGGATCGCCGGGCTTGGCGTTCTGCTCGGACAGCTGCAGCACGTCGATATAGAATCGCGCCATCTCGTCCGGCCGCATCGTGCGCATCGCAACGTGGCTGATGTGGCGGTCATGCTGCGCGGCTTTCTCGTTGTCGACATAGACGCCCGCGCGATTGGCCATCTGCTTCTGCGACAGGTCAAACACATTGCCGTCGGGATCGTTGGCGGTGATGCCGGCGAACGGCCGCGTCGAGGGCCGCTGCACGTAATCGGCGCCGGGATATTTGCGCAGGCGCTCCAGCACGGCCGCGACGTCCTCGACCTCGACCCCGAAATGATCGAGCCCCGCCGGCCGCCCGGCCTTGCGCGGATTGATGTTGAGGCCGACGTAGCCGTCGCCGACGGTGATCGCGCGGTTGGTGCGGGTCGTCTCCGACGTCGTCATTCCGAACAGCGACTGGTAGAAGGCGGCGAGCAGCGTATAGCGCTCGCTCACGATGGCGACGTGGTTGATCTTGGCGAACAAGGGCGCTCCTCCGGAGACGGTTCAAGCGTTTCGGTTTCATTTTATCGGCCGATGGAGCTGAATGCCAAGAGCGCGCGACGCATTCAGGCGTCGTAGGGTGGGCAAAGGCGCAGGCACCATCACTCCGGCGGCGCCATCTCGAACATGAAGGGCGAGACGCCGCGTATGGTCTCGTCGAGCACCAGCGGCCGCGTGAGCGGCGGCTCGGCGCGCTGGCCGCAATTCATCCGCTCGCACAGCCGGCAATTGACGCCGATCGGGGTCGGCTCCGTCTTGTCGAGATCGAGCCCGGCCGCATAGACGAGCCGCGACGCGTATTTGAGCTCGCAGCCGAGCCCGATGGCGTAGCTGGGCTGCGGCTGTCCGTAGGGAACGATCGCGCGGTGCACGGTCTGGGCGATCGAGAAGTAGCGGGCCCCGTCCGGCAGCTCGACGATCTGGGTGACCAGGCGGTCCGGCGTCTCGAAGGTTGCGTGCACATTCCAGAGCGGACAGGTGCCGCCGAATTTGGAGAACGGAAATGTACCGGAGGAGAATCGCTTCGATACGTTGCCGGCGCGATCGACCCGCAGCATGAAGAACGGAATGCCGCGCGCGTTCGGCCGCTGCATCGTGGTGAGGCGGTGGCAGACCTGCTCGAAGCCGGCGCCGAAGCGATGCGCAAGGAGCGCGATGTCATAGCCGAGCGCTTCGGCGGTCTCATGAAAGCGGCCATAAGGCATGATTACTGCGGCGGCGAAATAGTTGGCGAGCGAGATGCGGAACAGCCGCCGCGCCGGCTCGTCGAGCTCGCCGCTTGCGCGGATGATCTCATCGATCGGCGGCCGTGCTTCCGCCAGCGCCAGCTGAAAGGCGGCCTGGAAGACGCAGCCGGTCGCGTCCAAAAGCTCCGAAAGCAGGAGCTGCCGGCGGTGATGCACATAGCGGCGCAGCGTGTCGCGCATGACATCGACCGGCAGCGTCCGCACCAGAACCCCATGCCGCTGCCGCAGCCGCTCGCACAAGGCGCGAAACAGCTCATGGCTCGGCGCATCGAGCTCATCGCGCAGGCGCTCCGCTGTGGTCTCGAGCGCCGGAAAATGATTGCGATTGGCCTCGATCAGGTCGCGCACGCGCTCGACCGGATTGGCCTCGAAGCTTGCGGTCTCATCGCGGCCGGCGAGCCGCGCCGCCGCCATGGTCTCGCCGCGGCGCGCCTCGACATAGGCGCGATAGAGCCGCTGCACGGCGTTCGCCGCATCGGGACAGAGCTCCACCAGGTCGCGCAGCTCCTGCTTGGGCAATTCGATCTGCCGGAACAGCGGATCGCTGAACACCTCGTTCAACTCGGTGAAGAAGCGGTCCTTGTCGGCGGCGGCGAGATCGCGCAGGTCGATGTCATAGGCCTCCGCCATCTTGAGCAGGATCTGCGCCGTCACCGGGCGCTGATTGCGCTCGATCAGATTGATGTAGCTCGGCGACACGCCGAGCTCGTCGGCCATCTGGGTCTGCGAGAGCCCAAGCTGGCGCCGGATGCGGCGGAACCGCGGGCCGATGAACAATTTCATGGCCGTTTCGGCCGGAACTTTTGACATTTGTGACATCCGTACAAACATCTGTGTCACAGTTTTACAATATGGCACGATTGCAGGGCAATAGCCTTTTCGAAGTCATTCCGCAGCGAGTTATCAGCCCCTATAGAGTCATCGGTCAAACGGACCCACCGTTTGTCAAGATTGTAAGAGGACTGACATGCCTGACCTGACCTTTACCGACCTCGTCCCGGGCACTCCCGCGGGCCGTTTCGACGGCATTGCGCGCCCCTATTCGCCTGAGGATGTGCTGCGGCTCTCGGGCTCGTTCCAGGTGCGCCATTCGCTCGCCGAGCGCGGCGGCAACCGGCTGTGGCAGCTCCTGCATTCGGAACCCTATCTGCCCTCGCTCGGCGCCATGACCGGTAACCAGGCGGTGCAGATGGTGCGCGCGGGCCTCAAGGCGATCTATCTCTCGGGCTGGCAGGTTGCCGCCGACAGCAACACTGCGGGTGCCACATATCCTGACCAGAGCCTCTACCCGGCCGATTCGGGACCGCAACTGTGCCGGCGCATCAACCAGGCGCTCCAGCGCGCCGACCAGATCGAGCACTCGGAAGGCGGCTCAAAGCGCGATTGGCTCGCGCCGATCGTCGCCGACGCGGAAGCAGGCTTCGGCGGCCCGCTCAACGCCTATGAGATCATGAAGGCCTACATCGAGGCGGGCGTCGCCGGCGTGCATTTCGAGGACCAGCTCGCGTCGGAGAAGAAGTGCGGCC
>Ga0066388_100000523_pt1 | contig 18411 bp, 13 predicted proteins | sample PanSoiMetaGPlot6_FD_64539 | JGI IMG/M metagenome (GOLD analysis project Ga0066388, IMG submission 64539) | Tropical forest soil microbial communities from Panama analyzed to predict greenhouse gas emissions - Panama Soil - Plot 6 (Hybrid Assembly) | ecosystem: Environmental > Terrestrial >... | reverse complement strand
GCAAATCACGAATGCCCTTTTTGGATTGACTTCGAAGGCAGAATTTCTGCCGCGACTAGCTAAAGTACCGAGTAACTGACTTGGCCTTGTATCGTGCGAAGCTAAGTCAGACCTTCTCCGCGACAATGAGTAGGTGTGCATTGATACCCAGCAGGGATGACTCCGATTCCAGGCTGCGCGCAACACGCAGCAAGTCGGCGCGGCGGCGCGAATGTGACATTCGGGCGTCAATGTCAGGAAGTATCCAGCCCGGCCCTTCGATTCCGTATAAGCCCAATACTTGGAGACCCGCTTCAGCCACTTCCGAGCGAAGCTCTTCTGGACGATGGAAGTATGCGGTGGTGAAGTAATCGAGGCGCTCTGTTGGATTCCGGTGCTGTCCATCACGCAAGTCTCGGTCGGCAATTTCAGCAAACCTCGGGTCCTGGAAGAGGTCCCTTGCCAATCCGTCGAGCACCGAAGCCCATCGGGAAATGGCCGCAGCAAAGAGCCGTCCTCCCGGCTTTAAAGCACGGGCCGCTTCCTTGATCGCGGCAATACGCTCTGTTGCCGTTGTCAAGTGGTACAGAGGACCAAGAAGGAGGACAACGTTGGCATATGTATCGGGAAAGCGCAGATTACGCGCATCCCCGACTTCGCATGATGCAAGAGGGCTGTGACTGGTGGCGCTACGACGTTGGGCTTCGTCAACCAAGCGCGGAATGGGATCAATAAGGTGAACGATATACCCGCATTCTGTAAGCCAAAACGCATACGCTCCGGCCGCCCCCCCGATGTCGAGCACGACGCCCGGCGGCGGTGGTATGTGACCTTGGATCAGCTCGCGCGTGCGGACGGCCTCCAAAAGAAATGCCCCCTGTTCGAGACGACGCTCTTCGGGCGTCTGTCTGTAGTAGTCAGCTATGGCGGAATCGATCGGAGATTTGTGGTTCATAGGTAGACCAATCTTTTGTTTGCCTTCGCCAAAAGATCGTAGGTCAACGTACAGTGTCCGACCAACTGGAAAAACACTTTCGGATGCAGCAGTGCGCTCGCCGGTGAGCTACCTAGTTTGAAAATGATGCGCGAACTTTCAAAGCTCATCAGTTGTATGGATTTTCGGCCATCTGCATTAATTCCAATGTTGTAGCCAACGCCAGACCCACTGACCGAAATTCAATAGCTTACGAACGCCGTTTGACTGGAATTGATTTCAAAGTTATCTACCGCAAGGAAATAATCCTCCAGCTGCCACCAAATAATAATCCACCGATGATGGTGACACGTCGCGTGTTTTCATTATCTCAATAAAGGAATGTAACGAGGAGGTGCTCGGGATCGTCGGAAATCGACTCCATCAGCGGTGCACCGGTTTGTGTAACCTCATTCCAAAAGCGTCAACTATCGTTGCGTCGCCAGCAACAAGGCGACTTCGCACCGCACCAAGCTGAGGACTGAATAGCCTTGTCGGGTTCATATGCCACTGCCGACCGAGACAAGAAAACCGCGATCATAAGTCTCACGTATGGCCCCTTTCTGGTGGCGCGCTTGGCGCAGCCCGAACGCTTTGATTCATAATTGAGTGATCACTCAGGCCAAATGCCGCTGGGAGTCGGAGCGGCCTCTATCAGTCAATACCATGAATTCGTAAGGTGACCAACTCGTTGATGGTCGGATGCTGGATACCTTGAGCGCGCAACTTGGCGATATACTCCGGTGTTACGTTGTGAATGCGCATGGCGATCAGGTCGTCGGGTTCGGGATGCTGATATCCGAGGTCTTGCAATTTTTCGATGAACTCCGGTGACACGCCGTGGATACGGAAGGCAATCAATTGTTCCAACTCCACATGGTCGTACCCGACTTTCTTCAACGCTTGCATCCATTCGAGTGTCGCGCCGTGGATACGCATGGCAATCAAGTTATCTTCATCCGGTGAATAGCCGGCCTGTTTGAGGGATCGAATGATCTCCGAAGTCACACCATGGATGCGGAAGGCCACGAGCTTATCGCTGTCGGAAACGTTTAGCCCCGCAGCACGAATGTCGGAGATGAACTGCGAATTGACGTTGAAGATGCGGAACGCGATCAGCTTGCCAGTGTCGAGATTAGTCAGGTGTTCGGATTTCATCTGCCGGGCGAACTCAAGACTTACATCCTGCACAGCCATGGCGTATTGCTCATCATCACCAACATGAAATCCGAGAGACTGCATCTGAAGAGCATAGTCAGGATTGGGCTCGAAGCGGAAGAACCCGGCACCCTCGCCGTCCTTGAGATAGCCTTCGCACTCGAACCTTCCGGCATCTCGAGTGATGGAAAAGTGGACATCCTGGCGGCCAGGTTTGGAGAAGTCGACGCCTTGAAAAGCGCTCGGCGACCAGTCTGATTCGCGACTTGAGTTGCCGCCGTGGTGATGCTCGATCAGTGAGAATTCGACCTTGCCGGGGACGTCGGACTTGTGAAGTGTCCAGTCGCCGCTACGCGTGGCGGTACTGGCACCGTTGGCAATGATCGCCCAGATGATGATCAGGCCAAAGACAAGGAAGGCTACGATGCGGAGGTTTTTCATGGTGGGTCTCCACTGTCGAATGTCGTGTAGCGAGTGCAGATGCACAGATACGAGCTTGATGGTTCGAGATTCGTTACTCTCCGTTAAATTTCTGCTTCGTCGTCCAGAACTCCGACGTGTTTCAGCTGGATAAGCTTCTCGATCGTCAGGTTCTGGAAGCCGTGCTTATGGGCTTTCTCGATGAACTCCGGCGTGATGTCCTGCACCTTTGCCCTGATCACATCGTCAACGCTGACCTGTAATCCGGCGGATTGCAGAACCTTGATATAGTCGGCGGTCACACCCTGCACTTTCATTCCAATCACTTCGTCGACAGTCGGTTTGAACCCCAAGGCGGTAATGTCGCGTACGTATTGCGGAGTCACGCCCTGAACTTTCATGCCAATGAGGCCATCGACGTCGGGTTGAAAGCCCAGAAGTTTGAAGCCACGCACATATTCGGGTGTGACGCCCTGCACCTTCAGTCCGATCAATTCGTCGGCAGTGGCGTGAATGCCTTCCTGCTGCATGGCGCGGACGTAGTTTGTGTCAATTCCCTGGACTTTCATGCCGATGAGGGTCTCTGGGCCGGAATGGATGCCGAGCTCCTTCATCTTCTGCACGTACTCGGGAGTTACGCCTTGAATCTTCAGAGCGACGAGCTCGTCGACGCTGAGGTGGCCGAGTCCGGCGGACTTCATGGCCTCAATATAAGATCCGGCGGAGACAGGCGCCTCGGCTGTTACGGTAGTACGCACCGGAGAGGGCCTGGTGCTAGGCGCAGCCGTGGTGGACGGTTGCGGTTTTGCCGGAGGAAGTGGCGTGGGCGTCGCCTGCGCACTGACTCTTTCCGTGATGCCGAAGATAGCATTGACCGACACAAGGGCTACACTCAGACAGAGCGCGGCGGCCATAAGGCCGACTCCACGCAGGTCAGAACGCAGGTGGTCGATGCCAAGCAACCGCATGATGCGGCCGGAAAGCGGACCACGGTTGGCAGCCATAGCCATGGCAGGAGCGACACGCCATTCTTCCATCAACGCAAGCGCTCGCGCATATTCAATGGCATCGCCACAGAGCACGATGGCTATGTCGTCACAGCAGTTTTCGCGTTCGGTACGAATGTGGCGGTTCAGCCACCAGACCGCAGGATGATAGAAGAGCAGTGTTTCGACCACGACCTGGAACCCATTCACGAATGAATCGAAGCGCTTGATGTGGGCCAGTTCGTGAGCAATTACGGCTTTGAGCTGAGATTCCGAGAGACCGGTGAGGGCAGTGAGCGGCAGAAAAACCACCGGGCGAAACCATCCAATGACCGCGGGCGCTTCCAGCCAGGCGCACCGGCAATAACGGATAGCACGACGCACACCGAGGCGAGTTTGCAAGTCTTGGCAAAGGTCGCGCAGCTTTCCGGTCAGCGAAAGTGATTCGCGCCTGCTCATCCGCTCGAGCAAGAAGAGTCCACCCACTCCGCGCAGGCCGAAGCAAACCACCCCGGCAAGCCATGCGTTGACGATCCAAGGGAAGAAGTTAGGAGCCGCACGCCGTGGCGCAAAAAGGGCCGCCGGCAAAGCGGGCGTTTGCATGACATGCGCGACCGGGCTGGCAGACAGCTGTGCGGTCCAGGTCATGACCGCGGGGGCTTTCCAGTAATAGACAAACGTCGCAACCGGAGCGGCCAGCATCGCGACGAGGATGCTAACCGCCGCCAGATAACGGGCCGACGCGCGGCGAAGAGGCGCCATTACGACCGCCGCCAGCGCCGCCAACGCTGTCCCCTGCCATAGAAAATGCAAGAGCGCCCAGCCCGCCGGCTGCATTACTTGGGGAGAAAGCCAGTTCGCGCTAATCATCGGCGGTTCCTTTCATATTCATTGAGCAAGCGGCGTAACTCTTCGATCTCTTCGCGGGAGGCCTTTTTGCCAGCGAGCACATGCATCATGAGCTGGCTCGCCGAGCCTTCGAAGACCCGCTGCAGGATATCGCCCGCCAACTGGCGTTTGGTTTGCTCTGCGGGCAGGCATGCTGCATAGACATGCGCACGCTGCGTTTCGTTTCGCTTAACCAGACCTTTTGTGGTCATGATCTGAAGGAATTTCAGGACGCTGGTGTAACCGACATCTTTAGCTTCGGCCAGCGTTTCATGGACTTCTCGCACCGTGGACGGCCCACGCGACCACAACACGCGTAGGATTTCGAGTTCGGCGGCAGTCGGCTTCTGCGGGGGCGATTGCTTCACGACAAAGCACAATACTACGAAGACGTTCGTAGTGTCAACGAAAACGTTCGTAGATTGAATTTTGCGTTTCGCGGTAGGTCGACGGATTCATATACCTAACAGGATGTTTTTGTCAGAATCTTCGCTTGTCTGCGTCTCGCTGCTGTCGCCTGCGATCAGGTTCGCCGCACCAGCATTTCGGCGGCCTACCGGCGATGGAATAGGAGGAAGTTCATTCTTTTTCTCCTTCCGGAAAGGGTTGTTCGGCGTGCTTGCTCACACGTTACCGCCTTCTGGTTGTCATGTATCTCAGTGTCCGAGTTGTGTCCGAAAACTGCGGCCAAAAGTGGACAACCGTGAGAAGGGAAGTGCTGTTACTTCGGCTGTTTTCTTGGGTTTTGGTTGGTTTCCCTTCCTTCGGATCACTCGCTGAATTGCCCGCATAACCAAAGGTCGGTGGTTGAAATCCACCTGCCGCTTTGCAAAGCGCATCGATCGCGTCTGGGTAAGAGAGGGCACGAGGTGGTCGCGCCCTGTAGAACTTCAATCAACTTTGCTACTGACACCCCGTGAACTGCGGGAGGGGTACAGCAAAGGTCGGCCCTGGAGTGACTTTGATCGGATTTGTTTGCTTTTCACCAGTGGACGCCAGCGTGAAAGGTCATAGCCGTTGGTTCGTCTCGGATTTGGCTTCGTGAATCTTCATCCCCTCTGCGGCTGCCTTAATTGAATTATGGAGTAGGGACGGCCAGACGCGGTCGTCCCTACGTGGGTACGCAGAACTAATGGCAGACCGGACCGGCATCGGTAGCGAAGGTTCCATTGTCTGAGAACCAGTTGTTCACGCCAATCGAAGGTGCGCCATAGAACCAGGAGAAGAACGCTAACTCCTGCAGGTGATAGGTGAAGCCATTAGGCATCGTCACCGCCGGGATGTTCGTCCCGGTTAAGGGATCGCCCACTTCCAAGTTACCCTGACACCCACGCACTTGACCGGTATGACCCCAGGCGGGAGTAGGATTGTTCCCAAAGGGATCGTCCTGCCACTCCCCCACCTCGTGCGCCATGATGGACGTATCCGTGACGCTAGGCCCGAAGAGGCCCGTGGTGTCGAAATCCAGGGGGGAGAACGTCTGGATAGGCCGGCTGACGCCGTAACTCTTGGCGCCATGGAATCCGAGCACGCAGCACTTATTTAGATCGGTGGGGCGCCCAATCGACATAACTACGTTAGACATCGGGAAAATTGGGAACGTGGAGGGGTTCACACCTTTCGAGCGAAGAGCGGGGAGCAGTTGGTTGGTGAGCAAATGTGAGAACTTGTTGATGTTGACCACGCCCAAGGGGCAGGCAGTGCCGAAGGCGCTGGGAGCGATCGCCAGGCCGGTACCCGCGGGGATATCCACCACAATAGGCGAAAGCGTGTTCACTTGGCCCAGAGTCGCATGATAGTCGGGGCCGATCTGCTGGAAGAAATTGGCGCGCTGAAAAGCGTCGATATATTGCGTATTCCCGACGAAAGTGCCTCCGAAGGTAAAGCTGGTGGACTGGAAGATCGGGGATTGCTGTACCAGGGCCAATGGAACATTATTGGGTGCGGTCAAGCAGCCGCTGTTGTCGGCGGCGGTGGGATCGAAAACGGTTTGGCCCAACGCTGTTTGCAGTACGTTCTTGCTGTTCACGCTGACAGCCACGTTATGCGTCACGATGATTAGGGGGATGATCTGCGTGGCCACTGAGGTCTGGCCGTCGCCGCCGTTAAACGGATTGCTGCCAACCATTGCGCCGCTGGAGCTGTTGCCATCGCGGGTCGAAGTGACGTTGTAGGTGAACAGCGGAAAGTGCTCTGGCGGCCATTGGCTGGCGTTCCAGCGCCAGCAGGCAGAACAGCAGTGTAGGCTTTTAGCCTGGCTGAGTGTGACCGTGCCTGTCCGAACAAGAGACTACCGCAGGCGATGACTAAAAGACACGAAAGCCATTTCAACTTGTGCATCAAGTATCTCCTTCTTATGGACTGATAATGCAAGGGTTACAAGGAAAGCATAGTAACCAGTTTCATAACTGACATGGAATTTCTTCGGCTCGCAGTCAAGGTGCGACCTGCGAACTTAATCTCAGTGTGGCGAACTGACGCTAGTTGGAACGTCAGTGTGCTACACGGGTCTGAACATAACAATCAGGTGATTACTGTACGAGGTGTTTCGGGGTTTCACCCGTGTCGGGTTGTGAACTGCAATCCAGTACATCTGGTTTGCGAGCACGTGGCGCAAGGCTAGAGTCGTAAATTCCAAATGCGGAAGGCAACATCGCAAGTATTCCGGACGCGAGCGCAATCGCTCTCGTCGCGCTAGATCGCAATGTCATGCTTTCTTCTTTGGTTGCACAAAGGAGGCGGGGAATTGGCATTTCGCATTTCAATCGGCCGCACGCACGCATCTCATTCGGAGGCATCTATCCTTAGTTGTGCTTGGATTGTTCCTCGGGTGTGCATGGCGACAGTTGCCGCAGCAGAACGCGCGCAATAGTTTGCCGAAGAATAGCGATCGACCAAGGACTATGCCGTTCCGTGCCAATCGGGCCCGCCCCGAGCGCGGAACGGTAACGTTTCGGGGCTAGGCAAGTGCACACGGCCGGCGCGCGCGGAGCGGGAAAAACGGCTCCGTTCGGCTACCAGGAACCCGTAAGCCGAAATACACAGGGTGGCATGATGGTGAAAGCCGCGCCAACCCCGTCCTTCGTAGTGGCCCAAGCCCAGTTCTTGCTTGAGTTCCTGGTAGTCGCGCTCGATAATCCAGCTATGCTTCGCCCAGTGCACTAAATCGGAAAGCTTGCTGTCGATCGGCAGGGTGGATAACCAGTACTTTGTGGGTTTTGTCTCGGAACTGGGCCACTCGATCAGCAACCACTCTTCCGGATGGGGCCGGCCGCTCCAGTAGTCGCGATAAGCGGGGCGGGTTCGCACGGCAGCAAAACGAGAGCGCAGAGTCTTACGAGTTCCTTCTCGCCAGACGACTGTCCTCCAAGCGGAAGAAGACAAGCTCATCGCTAGTTCGTGCACCGAGATAGGGTGATGTCGTCGAACGCGGCGCAACAACGAGGTAGGACGCCCGATTCCTTTCCATTTGCGTTTGGGTAAGGGCGCTTGCCCTGGCTTCCACACCGGGGTGGAAACCTGCACGCCCACCACATAGAGCAACCCTAGATCGCTGATGCCTTTGCGGAACTTGGTGTGATTGCCATAGGCTGCGTCGGCCAATACCGGAGCTGAGGGAATCTGTCGGTCGAGCGCGGCGCGTATTTGTTGCAAGGCAATTTCTGGCTTGGTTTTAAAAACAATGTCGTCGGGTATGCGCGTCGCCTTTCTGCGTTTCCTATCTTTGGTCCACAGTTCCGGTAGATAAAGACGCCAGGCAATCGGGAGACTCGCTGCCGCCGTGCTGACCGACAAACTTACTCCGGTGCGACAGTTCTCTACCTTACCCACCTGCCCACAGTACTGGCGCGTAACTCCTACCGAGTGCGTTCCTTTTTTCACGAATCCGGTGTCATTTACCATCCAGGCCACCACCGGTCCCTGCTTCTGCATAGCGGGAAGCACGTAATGGTGCACTTGGTCTAGCAGATCTTCGTCACTCCCAGGGGGCATCGGCCACGAGGTGGTGCAGCGATTGATGCGTTTGTCGAACGTTATCGGGAAAAAGGCGGGCCGCCATCGGCTCCACACTCTTGCGCTCCCCGGGCAGCAGCAAACCGGTGCAATAGGATTTCAAGGGAAGCGCTCGATCCAGGTGCCCCGCGGCTTGCGCCAGGCAATCAAGATAGGCCGCGAAGCGTTTTTGCTGGCTGCCTGGCGCGATAGCGTTCGCGCTCATGAGTTGCACCGTATCACTAAAAAGGTTGTAGCTACTCTGGATTTATATTCGAAGGTACTATTTTATAACATAGTAGTACGAGTGAAATTAATTGTACTTGACTCGAGAGCAGCAGGCACGTAGGGTGACTGAAACTTTGGAGAGAAGGGTAAATGCAGATTCTTCTGGGTCGGCCAATCCGCTGCATCGGTTGTATTCTTTCGCTTCTCAATGAACAATCGTCAGACAGACAGCATTACATTCGCAAAGTGATCGGTGTTGTACCGTTCATGTTGGCTACACTGATTGTCGTTACCGCCGCCTATGGACAGCGGGTCCCTTTTATTCCGAATGGAATATTTTTCCCGAATCCGGGTGGCGCGTCGCAAACCTACAGCACAACTGGTGGGGGCATCGACCTAACCGGGCCTTTTTTCCAGAGCCTGGGCACCAACGGCCGTACCTGTGGCTCGTGTCATCAGCCGAGTGATGGATGTCCGTTTCAGCCCGCGACCTCCAGTTGCGGTTCTTGCATACTCGAGGCCAGGACCCGATTTTCCGTACCTTCGACGGCTCCAATTGCAACCACAATATCGACATCTCCAATCTTGCCAGGATGCGATCTGCTTACAGTCTGTTGCTGACGCGGGGTTTGATCCGTATTCCCATCGCTGTTCCCGCAAACGCAGACTATCAAGTGGTTAACGTGAGCAATCAATATGGCTGTAACGAAACGGATGTGATTTCGATGTATCGCCGACCTCTGCCCGCTACAAACCTCCGCTTCCTGAGCGCAGTCATGTTTGACGGGAGGGAATCAACGCCGGCCACGGGAGCAACAACAATCTTGGATGCCAATTATCCGAATTCACTTCTGAGTGACCTCGCGCACCAATCCTTGGATGCCACTATTGGTCACGCGCAGGGAGATGGGACGAGGCCAACCGCTGCGGAGCAGCAGCAGATCGTGAATTTTGAAATGGCCTTGTCGACGGCACAGGCGTTTGGCATAAATGCGGGGATACTAAACCGGAATAGGGCGAATGGCGGCCCCATCCCACTCGTCACTCAGTCATTCTTTATCAGTATCAACTCCAGCATAAACTTCTTACTACCGCAATTCGAGCAGCCGGGCGGGCTCGTAACTCGGGGTGATGACCAGTTTACTCCCGCTATCTTCAACACCTTTAAAGCGTGGGCCGCGCTTCCTTTCAATGATCCGCGGGCGGCGGTCGCGCGTGGCCAGGCTATTTTTAACTCTAAGCCCATCAACATCACGGGTGTAGCTGGCATTAATGACGATGTGAACGCGGGAGGCTTGGTTGCCGGCGGCATGCCATCGCTTACAGGAACCTGCGGCACCTGTCACGATACCCCTAACGTGGGCAATCATTCTTTCCCGACGCCCCTAAACATCGGGACCGGTGATTTCAGTGCTTCCAATCCGCCCGTGAATCTTGGAGGACTCGATGTGAGCTATCTACCCAGCATCACAGTCTGTAAAACAGATCCCGTTACAGGTCAGGCGACTAGTAACTGCAAGACAACCAGCGATCTTGGCCAGGCCCTGATAGATGGCAAGTTCGACCATGTTGGTAAGCTCAAAGGACCGATCTTGCGAGGTCTCTCTGCTCGTGCCCCATTCTTTCACAACGGCTCAGCGAAGACGTTGTTGGATGCAGTGCGTTTTTACGAAAATCGCTTTGGCCTCATCCTGACAGCTCAAGAAGAATCTGATTTGGTCGCTTTCTTGAGCGTTCTCTAGCTCTACGTGTGGTTATCCGCGCGAGGCTTAATTGCGGTTATTACTCGCGAACTGGCCATACGGCTTACAGTCGGGTCTTGGAACAAAGAAAAGCAGCACTCAAAAGAGGGTTAACGGACTCGGGAAGCGAGCACAGCGCCATCCTGTGCTCTCGTTTTAGGTATGAGAGCAAGTCTCATCCCTAGGCGTCATCAGGCTAGTTATTTGTTAGTTAGCTCGGCGACGGAAGAGAGGCTCTGCTTCATTGGTCGTTTAAGACGATCATTGGATCGATCCGCATTGCCCGGCACGCTGGTATCAAAGAAGCCGTGAACGCGACCGCTCCCAGCAGTGCCCCTACAACCAGAATCAATTCCGGGTTGAGAACTCCAATGCCGTAGATCTGGTCTGCCAGCGCGTGGCGCAAGGCGAGAGCCGTGCAAAATCCGAGGAATAATCCCAGCACAACAAGGATAAACGCCTCCTTTAGAATAAGCCCAACAATCCGTTCCCGCGTGCTGCCGACCGCAATGCGAATTCCAATTTCGCGCCTCCTTTGCGCAACCAAATAGGCAAGCACTCCGTAAACTCCAATCGCGGAGAGCAACATCGCAAGTATTGCGAACGCGAGCGCAATCGACATTGAGGTCCGGCGAGAAGAAAGCGACAGCTCCCTTCGTTGAGTCATAGTCCGAACGTCAAACAGAGCAAGATAGGGATCGAGCGTTGCAAGTTTCGCGCGAATTGTGGAAATGACAGCAACCCCATCTCCCGGAGTTCTGATTGCAAAAGTAAACGAATTGGACGGATGCTGGGCGTATGGAAAGTAGTAAGCACCTTCCACATTTCCTTTACCTGACAAATCTTCCATGCGCACCGAATGCACGACTCCCACGACCCGATACCAGACCGTGTGTTCATCCGTCTTGGCTGCGTTTGCGAGACTCGGTTCGTACATGCGGCGGTCGATCGGGTCTTTATTCGGCCAAAATTTTTGTGCCAGTCGTTCATCGACAATCACTACCGGCGGCGAGCTTTCCTTGTCGCTGTCCAGAAAATAGCGTCCTCGCACCAGCCGGATTTGCATCGTCTCAAGGTATCCCGGGGTTACCGAGATGCGAAGCGGCGAGACAAGAGATTCGCCGGGTTTCATTACGTACCCTTCGGCTAGCATTACGCTATCGTTGTAGTCGCCACCAAATGGAATGGTGGTTGTCGCTCCCGAGGAAAGGACTCCCGGGGTCGCGCGGATCTCCTCAAGCGAGCGGTACATGAGCGACTGCAGTTGGGTCCCGCTCGCATATCTGCTGGCGAGAGCACTGACCGAGGCGGTTACAATTCTTGCGGTGCGAAATCCCGGATTGACCTCGACTAGCCGGCGGAAGCTGACCAGCAGTAACGTGGCGCACATTAGCAGCGCGAACGCAAAACCGATCTGCGTAACCACAAAACCCTGGCGTAATCTGCGGATACTTTTTCCGCTCGTACCGGTTCGTTCGGTTTCGCGTTGAGCAATCGTCAGCGCCCGCCCCGTATAGGTGACAAACGGCACGATCGCACTGCCGACTGCGACTATGAGGGTCAGGAGAATTGCCACCAGCACGACTCGAAGATCCACATGGACTTCATAAGCTCGCGGAAAGTCCTGAAGCCCAAGGCTCTGCAAGCTCTTCAAGAAGGCGACTCCCAGCATTACTCCAGAGATCCCGCTTAACCCTACCAGGAACAAGCTTTCCATTATCAACTGGCCGGCCAGATTTCTGCGATTTGCTCCCAACGCGAATCGCGTGGCAAGTTCACGAGTGCGCAGAGTTGTTCGGGCGAAGGAGAGGTTAAGGACATTGAGAGCGCCAATCAAAAGCACCAGTCCGGAACCACCCCATAGCAGGTACAACGCGCCTTCCACGTCTCTTACCACCATTTTCTGGAGAGGCTCGACTGCGGTGTGGAAACCTGCATTCAGCAGTGCTTCTCTCCACTGCGGAAAGCGCTGCAAATTCTCCATATTAAGCGCGTCAACCTGGGCCTGGGCCTGCTGAATACTTGCGCCAGGCTTAAGGAGTCCAATGTTGTACCAATTATTGCTGTGGTGGATGGTGCGTTCCTGGGGCGTAAAGGCCAGAGGTATCCAGAAGCGAGCCTCCGGATCAATGAACACGAACCTAGGCGGCATAATGCCCACAATGGTGAAAGGCCGGCCACTCAACAGGAGCGCTCGTCCCAAAATGTCTGACTTGCCACCATACTCCTGCTGCCACATGCCATAGCTGAGAATCACTTTCTGATCGTCCCCAGTTTCGCCCTCCGACTCCAAAAACAGCCTCCCGACAAGAGGGTGGGCCTCGAGAAGGCGGAAAAGTGATGGCGTAGCCAACACCCCATGCACGCGTTCTGCGACACCATGGGAGGTGATTGTGTGATCATCAAAACTGAACATCGCCTGTTCGCGAAATACCGACATTCGCTCGCGCCGATCGTAGTAATCCCCTGGGCTACTTGTGTCTAGATTTCCCACCCCTGCTCTGGGATAGCGATTGGCCATCAAGACGATTCGGTCCGCGTGAGGGAAGGGAAGGGGGCGCAGTAATACCGAGTGCACAATTGCGAAAATCGTGACATTGACAGCTATGCAAACCGAGACCGTGACCACTACCGCTGAGGCAAAACTCTTGTCCCGGAATGCAGACCTAGCGCGTTGCTGGAGATTTCCAAGCATGTTCGCCTCTCAGCAGCTCTGCTTGCATATTTTGTCCCGAATCCATTGGCCGGCAGTCCATGTCATTCCGTGCGAAGCTCGCCGGTTCGATCAGGTCGCTGAATGTGCTATTCCGGTTCTTGAAGTCCACGTGATCGGGATAGGACTGATTGTCATAACCTTGCCCGTCGTGTACGACGTTGTAAAGGCCCGTCGGCTCCGGCACATCGAGCGGGCGAAGAAGTAAAGCATTGAGGACACCGAAAACAACAACGTTCGCACCGATTCCCAAGGCCAACGTCCGCAGGGCCGTCGCCGCAAATGTGGGCGACTTCAACTGGCCTTGCGCAAAACGAAAGTCCTGAATTACCCCTCTCATACTTGGTTCCCGGCTTCGGCGGGCATCACAAACTCAACATATCCCCACTTTTAGGATTTCATTCGAAATTGGCAAGTCTGTCGCCAAAGCCTTCACTCGCACCATCCCGTTGGAATTCAACGAATTGTGAGGCCGTGGCAATCACCGATTGGACTATCGACTGTCCGCCGATGAAAATAGACGTCCATTTTCGTACATGTCCAAACTGATGATACGGATTGCCCAGCTGACGAATGGTTCCTGAGCTGACGGGCTTAGCGTGTCCGGTTTCGGACGGCGCCAGCTGATATCGGACAATTTGCTATCTCGATTCTCGCTCAAATAGAAGGGAAACAAGGCCACGCTTGTGCAAAAGATTGGCGAGCAAGGTGCTCATTTTGCTCGAATCGTTGGCGCGGGGAGGCTAGCTGGAGCTTCTAATTATTGCTGCTACCTGGCCCGTACCCGAAAGCCCTCCCATCAGACGTGTTGGCGAGTTATTGATTAAGGGCGAATGATGGTGTCATTAGGTCAAGATCTTCGTTACGCGTTGCGGCAGTTGCGCAAGAGTTCGGGATTCACCGCAGTTGCTGTGATTACTCTTGCGCTGTGAGTAGTCGCGAATACAGCTGTATCAGCGTGATGAACTATGAAAGGCTTACTACAGGATCTTCGCTACGCACTGCGCCAGCTGCGGAAGGGCCCAGCTTTCACGTTCACCGCCATCATCACACTCGCAGTTGGAATCGGAGCAACCACGGCCATGTTCTCGGTCGTCCTCGATGTGTTGTTGCGTCCACTGCGCTATCCCGCGCCAGAACAGTTGGTTGTTATTCGCGAAAACATTTCCACCACTACCCGAGAATTCACCGACCTGGCGGTGAATGCGAACCACTTTATGTTCTGGCAGCAGCAGAATCGGTCCTTCCGTTCGATCGCCGCAGTTTTACCGTTTTCCATCCCGGTTGGGGGCGTTCAAACGGAGGAGATCGGAGTCGCGAAAGCAACGTCAAATTTGATTTCTACGTTAGGCTTCCAACCGCGCTTGGGTCGGACGTTTACCGAAGAGGAAGAAGAGCCCGGGCACAATGTTGTCCTACTCACGGATGGGTTCTGGAAGCGCCGCTACGGTGCTAACCGCGAGATCGTGGGAACGACCATCCCGCTTGATGGGTTGCAGTATTTGGTCATCGGAATCTTGCCACCAGAGTTCGCTTTGCCTGATTCGCGCGCGGTGGGCGGACTTTCGGGAACAGACAAGTCGATCGAAGCCTTCGTTCCGTTTGGATGGTCTGACGAGCAACGCCAGCAAATTGAAGGGGACCATGATTACTTCGCGATCGCCCGACTCGGAGACAGTGTTGGTATAGGGCAGGCAAGTGCGGAGCTCAATGCGCTCGAACGACAAATTGGCCAGCAAACACCCGACAAGGCCAATCTGAGCGCCACACTGGTCCCATTCCAGGAGTATCTGGTCGGTTCAAGTAGAAGAGTTTTGCTAGTGTTGCTGGGCGCGGTAATTGGTCTGCTGCTGATTGCCTGCATCAATCTCACGAATCTTCTGCTCGCCCGCTCCGCAGGCCGCGGACACGAATCCGGAGTGCGCGTCGCGCTCGGCGCCAGCCGCGCCCAGATAATGCGGCACGCATTGATGGAACCCTTGCTGCTTGCAGCGTCCGGCGGCATAGCGGGAATGCTGCTCGCCAGGTACGGCCTTCCGTTGCTCCTGCGCGGTGTTCCTTGGGATCTGCCAGGGCTTGCCGAAGTTCGCGTCGACATGAGCGTTCTTTGTTTCTCGCTCGGCATCTCCTTCCTCGCGGCCATGGCCTGTGGAGTTCTTCCTGCTTTCCGTTCGGCTCGAAGCGCACCGCAGAACGAACTTCACACTGAGAGCCGCACCACGAGCGAATCTCATGGTGCCAAGCGCCTGAGGCAGATTCTCATCATTACCGAGGCCGCAGCTAGCGTCACGCTCGTGCTGTTGTCGGCTTTGTTCATTACCAGTCTGGTGAAGCTGATGCATGTGGATCGTGGCTTCCAGACCGAGCACGTGCTCAGCGCCAGCGTCATGTTGCCGACTGGCCAGTACGGCGATTCGGCCGACGTGCGAAATGAATTTTATGAACGCACGCTCGCCGGGCTCCGCGAAATTCCCGGCGTAACCAGCGCGGGAGCGGTCAGCGTTCTGCCGCTCGATGGAGATAAGTGGAGTGATCTGATCACGAAAACAGGGGACATCAGGCCTGCATGGCAAAGACCGCTCGGCCACTTCCGCTGGGTCACTCCTGGATATCTGGAGGCCCTGCGTGTGCGGCTGTTGGCAGGCCGATTTATTACCGATGCCGATCGTGGCCGCAACGTCGTCCTGATCTCCGAACGGGTAGCCCGGACTGTTTGGCGCAACGAAAACCCAGTCGGTCAACGCTTCACCCGCTTTGATCCAGGTGAGCACCCGTTCGAAATCATCGGAGTTGTAGGCGATATTCGCACCGTCGACCTGGCGCAAGATCCGCCGCGAATGGTCTACGTACCGTATTGGGTTCGCAGTCGGACCGAAGCTGCGCTGGTGCTGCGCGCCTCGGTCGATCCGGCTGCGTTAGCCGACGAGGTGCGCAAGACCATCGGCAAAGTCGACGCGCAAGTTGCAGTTCCGAACATTCGCACCATGGACGATGTGGTTGACGTCTCTGTCGCGGCCCGCCGTTTTCAGATGCAGTTGCTGCTGACGTTCGCGATTTGCGCTCTGCTGCTAGCGGCGTTGGGCACTTACGGCGTAGTGGCCTACAGCATCGTTCAACGCACGCGGGAGATTGGCATTCGCATGGCCTTGGGAGCGAATCGCAACGATGTCTATCGAATGATTCTGGCAGAAGCGGTCACACCCGTGTTCATCGGAGCCGTCGCCGGAGTGGCGCTGGCATCAATCTCTGGTCGCGTCATCGCGAACTTGCTCTTTGAAGTTCGCGCGAGTAATCCGCTGATCGCCGCGATCTCCTGCGCGGTTCTCGTAGTAGTCGGCGTCGTCGCGTCGTTATTGCCGGCGGCGAAAGCTGCTCTGATCGACCCGATGAACGCGCTGCGCTCGGAATGATTTGAGGAGATAGAAGCCGCTTCGTGATGCCGACCCTTTCCGCCAGAAAACGCGGGTTTGTGGAACAAAGAAAAGCGGCACTAAGAAAGCGGGTTGACGGCAGGACTCGGGAAGCAAGCAAGCGCCATCCAGTGCCTCGGTCCCAGCTTCACTTCATGAAGTGCGATAGTGTAATTCACGAAATAAATAAGGTGAGAATCCGGTTCACCCATCGAGCCCCAACATGTTGTGCTTTACAGCGATGTCGGCGTGAATTATCTCGTAAATCGTAACAGGTCCTGCGTTTACTGCTTGTTGTGCGAGTCGAACCAAAACGTTGCCGCGACTCTTTGAGCGGGGACAATTGTACCGGAACGTGAATTCATCCAGATAATCATCCAGATAGAAGCTCTCTTCGCACACCGTTTGCACAGGCCGAGATCAGTTTATAGCAAGTGCTGCTTTTCGATGATTCCCAAGATTGTCTTCTCATCTCGGATCACCGTTTTGTAAACCCACGTGTAATGGTCTCCTGCCCAAAAGTCCACAACCTTGTTCGCACGCTCTGCGCCCATCAACTGCTGGTCCGCTATCATTTCGAGATAACAGTCGATCAGGTGCAGATAGGTGCTTTCCTGGTCCTGCGCTCCCTCCGAATAGCCCACTGGCACCTTGGGGTACAGCTTCCGCAACTCGTCCTGCGCAACTTCGGTCTGTGCTCGATGAGCGTCCAAATACCAGTGCAACTGCTCGTGAACTTAGGTAGAAAGCAACTGTTCATCGGAACCCAAATGACGAGTGTGCAGCGTCAACACCGGGTGGCTATGGGGAATGGCTTTCTCGTCGATGATCACTTGGTAGGTGAACGTGTAACGGCTCAAATCATAGGACGCGAGTATCCGCTCCTCGAAAATGCGCAATGAGAACGGCGGCGGGTCGAGGGTCCAAAAGAACAGTCGAACAACGCAGACAGGTGTCCGGTAATGGACAATCGATTCCACGCGCGAACATTCTTCTCGCCTATCGACGGCCTCCGCGGCCGACAACTCCGATAATTATCAATGGCATAGCTGCTCTTTACATCTGGCTGGAAGTTTGCATATTTTCAGACTACATGGATATCGCCCGGCCAGAGTTCAAGCGGCAGAAGCGCAAACGCCAGTTCATTTGGGGGGCGATCGGTCTGGTATGCCTTGGTGCCGTGACGGTTGGTGTATCGAGGCTCAAGCCAGCAGCGCCCGAAGTCGAGCGCAGCACAGTATGGACGGACACGGTAAAACGCGGACCGATGCTTCGCCAAGTGCGAGGTTTGGGCTCCCTGATTCCGAGCCAAGAGTTCACCCGCCAAATTCCCGCAGAGACGGAAGCCACGGTAGTGCGGATTCAGAAGCTGCCCGGCTCGCAAGTGAAAGGCGACACCATTCTCCTCGAGATGAGCAATCCCCAGGTGGAACAGGCGGCGGTTGACGCCAGGCTTCAGTTGAAGGCCGTGGAGGCGGAATACCAGAGCCTGCGCGTCAAGTTGGAAAGCGATCTGATGAACCAGAAAGCAGGCGCGGCAACGGTTAACGCTGATTACACGCAAGCCAAGCTCCAAGCCGACATCGAGAAAGCCCTTTATGAGCTCGGCGTGATCTCGGGAATGGCTTACAAGAATTCGAAAAGCAAGGCCGACGAGTTAACTACCCGCAACAACATCGAAGGCGAACGGCTCGATATCAATCAAAAGGCGATTGAATCTCAGCTGGCGGAGCAACAAGCGAAGGTGGACGAGATTCGTGCGCTAACTGAACTCAAGCAGAAGCAGTTGGAAGCACTGAAAGTCCGCGCGGGAATTGAAGGCGTGCTCGTGGATTTACCGCTACAGGTAGGGCAGCACGTCACGCCAGGGACGATGCTGGCGAAGGTTGTTCAGCCGAATCACCTCATTGCCGAACTGAAG
>Ga0066388_100000522_pt1 | contig 18417 bp, 11 predicted proteins | sample PanSoiMetaGPlot6_FD_64539 | JGI IMG/M metagenome (GOLD analysis project Ga0066388, IMG submission 64539) | Tropical forest soil microbial communities from Panama analyzed to predict greenhouse gas emissions - Panama Soil - Plot 6 (Hybrid Assembly) | ecosystem: Environmental > Terrestrial >... | reverse complement strand
AGGTGGAAGCAGTACACCGGTTTCACAAGCAAGCTGGCAGACTTTGTCGAGTCCAGATGGGGCTGTCTGCACATCGTCGCCATCGCCCGCTTGATCTGCCAGCCGCGCACGTCGCGGCTCCAGCCGGAACGCTATCCCTTCCCTCCCGTTGTTCACACACGCTAAGCGACTGAGCACATGCTGCCGCCGGCAGCGCGCTGCTTGATCGCTCCCCAGGTTTCCACCGGCAATCTTCAAGAAAGGCGGCTCGATGCGAGTTGCTCTTCCCAAGGGACATTTGCAAGCTGGCGTTCTGTCGCTCCTGAACAAGGCAGGGCTCAGCTTCAGCTTCGCAAGCGACCGGGACTACCGGCCGCAATGCGGCCAGGCGCATGTAACGGCAAAGCTCTTCAAGGTGCGCGCCATTCCGCAGCTGGTGCACCTCGGTCAATACGAGGTCGGTTTCTGCGGGCTCGACCTGATCCAGGAAGCGGACTACGAGCTGGTGGAGCCGCTCCTCGATCTTCGCCTCAACCCGGTGCAGATCGTGGTGGCTGTTCCACGCGGAAAGGAGGATATCCTCAGCAATCCGCCCAGGCGGCCGCTGCTGATCGCCACCGAGTACTCCCGGCTTGCTGACCGCTGGGCGCTCGCCAAGAACCTGGCCCACATCACGATCCAGACCTTCGGCTCGACGGAAGCGTACGCGCCGGAGGATGCCGACATCGTCTTCGACAACTGCGAGACCGGGCGCACGATTGCCGCAAACGGGCTCGTCGTCGTCGAGCGCCTGCTGCAAAGCACCACCCACCTGGTGGTGAACAGCTTCGCCCTGCAGGATCCGGCTCGAGCCGCCGAAATCCAGGCTCTCAAGCAGAGGCTCGAGGAAGCAGTGGGAGTGGCCAATGGTTGACATCAACACGCTCTCGGATGAACAGTTCGCCCGGCTGCCGCTGGTCATCGAAGGCGAAAGCAAGGAGGTCCGTTACGCCGGCAACGGGCTTGTGGTCATCCGCTTCAAGCCGACCATCTACAGCTACACCGCCAACCGCTGTGGTGTGGTGCCTGGCTCCGCCGAGCTGCGCCTGAGGGCATCGGCTGTCTTCACGCAGGTGCTCGCCGAGGCAGGCGTCAAGCATGCCTACCGCCAGATCAACGAGCGCTGGGTGCTCGCTGACCTGGTTCTGCAACCGCAGACGAAATGGGATCCCAACCCGTTCCGTCCTGCCGACCTGGGGCCGCCCGCCCTGGAGCGCCTGCCGGTCGCCCCGCCGATCGAGGTGGTGCTCAAGCGCATGCACAGCGGCACGAGCAAGCACCGTTACTACCACATGGACGGGCATCCGGTGCGTGCAAATCATCCGCTTTATGCGGGAGCGAGCTTCGGCCCCGATGACGCATACCCGCAGGCGCTCGTGCGCTTCGACTGGCGCAACCCGCTCTACGACAACAAAGGCAACAGGCTGCAGGACGAGATCCTGCCCGACAGCATGGCCGACTGGTACATCGATTCGCAGCGGACGCGCGCCACCGCGCTCAAGGTTTACGAGGCGCTCTCCAACTTCCTGGCGAAGCGGGACATCGTCTGCTACGACCTCTGCCTGTTCGTGTCCGAGGATGGCGAGCTGGTCTTCGGCGAGATCTCTCAGGACTGCGGACGCTACCGGCACTTCGACCTCGGCTCGCTGGATAAGGATGTCTGGCGTGCCGGCGGCTCCAGCGCTGACGTGCTGGCCAAGTGGGCCCTCTTGCTCCAAATGATCGAAAGTAAGGAGAAGTGAAAGATGCGATTCTTCATCGGCACCACCAACCCTGGCAAGGTCAGGGAGATTGCCTCCATCCTCGCTGCTACCGGCTGCACCTTCCAGGTCACCGACCCGGTGGACCCGGAGGAGACGGAGGATGACTTCGAGGGCAACGCGCTTCTGAAGGCATGCGTCTACGCCCGACATGCCGGCGGCATCACCATCTCCGAGGACTCTGGGCTGATCATCCCGGCGCTCGGCGGTTTGCCCGGCCCCTGGTCGGCGCGCTTCAGCGATTGCCAGATCGACTGGCATACCGACCGGGTCGTGGCCTGCACTCCCAGCAACAGGCCGCGCCAGGAGATCGACCGGCTGAACAACCAGCGCGTGCTCGATCTGCTCAAGGGACAGGAGCAACCACACCGGGCAGCCTGCTTCAAGGTGGTTCTCTGCGTCGCCGCCCCGGACGGGGAGATTCTCTTCAAGGGAGTCGGCGAGAGCCACGGCTGGATCGCCAGCGAATGCCGGGGAACGAACGGCTTCGGTTACGACCCGATCTTCATCGGCGGCGACACGTTCGGCAAGACCTATGCCGAGCTCGACTCCATGCGCAAGAACCTGCGCAGCCACCGCAAGGAGGCGCTCGATCAGTTCCAGGCGTGGCTCGGCCAGTACCTGAAGCGGCAGGTGCGCTGAGCCAGTCCGATTTCGTCTATCGATCTGACTCGGCGTGCAGCTCCGGCAGCCGGGCGAAAACCACAAGAGAGGAGTTGAGACAGATGCGTGTCGTGGTGGACGGCAATGACGGTCTTGGAAAATCGACGCTTGTCGCGGCGCTCAGGCAGCTGGGCTACGAGGTGAGCGACCGCGGTCTGCCCACGAAGATGACCGACGATCCGTCGCTCGCTGAAAACAAAGACGAGTTCTACCTCATCCTCGATGCCCCGGTCGAGGTGAGCAGGCAGCGCCTGGCGCAGGCCGGCAAGGACCTCAACGAGCGGTACCACACCGTCGAGGACCTCACCTACTACCGGCAGCGCTTCCAAGATGTGGCTCGCCAGCTAGAGAACTGCGCTGTTATCGACGCCACCGGGGACGCGGAGAGCGTTCTGGCGGCTTGCCTTGCTGTGCTCCGCAAACGCACTGCGCAGGCTCGTCAGCCGCCAGCGACAGCCCAGGAAAAGTGAATTCACAGCTGGCCAGGCCGATAGCCTGGCCCATCTGCCGGCTCTGGATACGGAGCCTGGCTAATCCAGCTAATCAAGACCATTAGCAGCAACCAGGGAGAGACAATGGCCACCGAACCGTACAAAGACGACAACTGCCGCGTGGTGATTCGCTACATCTCCGGACGGCACGAAGGCGGTACCTGGAACCCCGGGCGTGACGAGGTGCTGGCGGAGGTCGCCGACGGCAAAGACAGCATGGACAAGCCGCTCTACCGCCCGGCCAAGAGCAAGGAGGAGGTCGAGCAGGTGCTCGCTGCATTCGCCCGGCACATCCAGCGCGAGCGGGAGCGCGAGGCGGCCGAGCGCTGCCCCCGTGGCGGTCCTGACGATCGCTGAGACGCTGCCCTTCCCGGAGACCCGGCGCAGCTGAAGCCATTTAGCGAAGCTTGATCGGGCCACAACACCGGTCCCGCTTCCTGCTTCAGCACGTTTAATGGAGCGGGTCTTTGCCAACGGCCAGAGGCCCGCTCCATCCTGCCTTCATCGGGCTTTCCGTGCAAGTGCCGATCCGGAGTCCGCAACCGATGACTCGAAAGAAGCACGAGTGGGAACGGTCTGCGATCGGAGCAAACAGTCCAGACAGTGCCTGGTTTGCAGGCATTGCTGGCTAGGTTCTGCTCGGCCAGATCCCAAGCAAATCACAGCTGAGCTGCAGAGTGCTGGCGCCTGATGGCTGCCAGCTCTGAGTTGCCACTCGCAGAGAGACCAGGAGCAAAAATGATGAAATTGACCGCCACCATGCCCATCAAGGGCAATTACAGCCTTACGTACAAGGACAAGCAGCAAGCCGGAGACCGCGCCCAGAGAGTTAGCCGCGTCTCGCGGACCGCAGGCCTGTTCAGGCAGAACTTCGGCCGAGCGTTCACGTCTATGAACGAGCTGCGGCGTCTCGGCATGTTCACGGTGCACGCCGACTACAAAGAGACTCTGGAAGATCTGCCGGTCGAGTACGAAGGCTTCGCGTGCGGTGAGGTCATCGACGACAGACTGCAGCAGCTGCCCGACTAAACCAGCCGCTGTCCTTTCGCGCTGATCCGGAAAGCGGAAAGAGCAGTGGGAACGCCTGCCGGCTCAGGCTACCCACTGCTCTTTTCCTATTGTCTTATCTACTTCTCTGTATAGTTGTCCTAACTGTCTAGAATATCAGGCTGGCACAGCCTGGAGCTGGAAAGACTCTGCTGGAGGCTCAGGCGTTGTCAGAGCGTTCATTTCTTGCCTCTTCCCAGGCTGCCAGCTCCTCTTCGGGGCTGTCGTGTTGGCCCGCATATTTGAATATTGAGGTAAGACCGGACGCCAGCCGGTTTCGGAACTCCCGGATCTCGATGTTCGTGGGCAGATAGAGCACGGTCCCTGGTCTGAGATCCAGGACTCTCTCGCCATGCACAACGATGGTCTCGATCCTCCCCTTGTTCTTTTCCAGGAGAAGCAAAGCCAGAATGCTGTCGCAGTATCTTCTGTCCGCAATCGACTCGAGCGTGTCACCGGGCTTTACGACATGTACGTTCTCCGTCACAAGCTGGGCACTCTCGTCGCGCTCCCCGGCAATCTCCGAGTCGATAATGTCCGCCAGCGCCGCCGCCTCGAGTTCAGCCGGCTCAGCCATCTCGATGTCACTGTCGGCGTCCGCCGGCGACACCGCTTCGGCGCCGGCCTGGTAGCAAAGATGCTGCTCATGCTCAGCAAACATGTGCTCGCTGCCTTTTGTCTCTTCAGCCATCTCTGGATCGGTCGGCGTGCCTGTAAATGCTGGTCTTGGCGCTTCTGTCGCCGGCGCTGGCGCAGCAACCAGCCTGAACGTTTTTGGAGCTTTCGGCATCTCACTTTGCCCGGTCGCATTGCGCGGGGTCGCGAACTCTCGCTTGGCCAGATCGGAAAAGCTCGGCGCGCCGCCGGCCCTTAATCCATCTTGGGCGGGTCTGCGTCCAGCCTCCTGGCCCTCTTTCTTGAGCAAATCGGGCTGAGTCTTCGAGCGCTCGCCGATGATGCTCAGGCTCGGGAGCTCGTACGCCTTCCGCTCCGGGGCTGAGCGGTCCGGAACCGCTGATCCATCCTTGGGTCGAATCGTATCCCTCGTGCCGGCACCGTCTCTGAGCAGCGCCCCCTGGCTGGGTCCTGCTGCCCGCGATAAAGCATCACCGGCGGTGGCAGGCAGATCGGCTCTTCTTGCGCTCGTGGACTCCCTCACTTGCCTGGATGGCGATTCAGCGCGGCCGGGTATCTGCCTTTCCGTCGGCGTCGATGGTGCCGATTCATTGCGCGCCAATCTGCTGCTTGCCTCTGAGGCCCTCTTCCCTGCTGCATCTAACATTCCGTATTGAGGCGGAATGGCCACCGGTATGAACGGCGCTTTCTCCGGTGGCCGATTGCCCGGGGCATCAGCGATGCCGCCCCTGTCGCCTCTGGAGCCGACATCGCCGGCAGCCTTGCCGCCCGGTCCGGATGTGGCTTTTGAGCCAGCGTCTACAGCGCCAGCGCTACTGGTTTCACCGGCTGGTCTGCCAGGGCGGCCGCTTAGCATTCCCTTGATGCCGTCCATGGCAGGCAGCCCGGGCGGCATTATGATCGGCACCTCACCTCGTTTGCCACCACGGCCTTCAGATCCGGATGGAGACTTGCCGGAGTCGCTGCCTTCTTTGCCACCCTTGCCGCCAGGAGCGACGTTTTCGGATTGAGCGGGTACGCGACCCTGGCCTGCCCTGGGACCGATACCGCCGGTGATATCCCCAGGGCCGCCTCGACCTCCGGCTCCGCCTTGATCTTTCCCGGGGATCTGCCCGGTGCCTGCTTTGTCGCCAGGTCGCCCGCTGCCATCGGGTGCCGTGCCGCGCCCGCCGGTGGAATCCTTGTCTGGGACTCGCCAGGGCAATCCCTTGCCGCCAAGCGGCAGGTCTGGTACGCCGGGCGGCAGGATAACCGGCGGGATATCGACCGGCTTGCCGCCAGCAATCCCCATACCCTTCGAGTCTCTTCCGGGACCGCCGGCGATGTCGCCAGTGCCGCCGCGACCTCCCGCTCCACCCTGATCTTTTCCTGGAACCTGCCCGGTGCCTGCTTTGTCTCCTGGTCGGCCGCTGCCATCGGCGGCGGTGCCACGCCCCCCAGCTGCTGGATCTTTGTCCGGGACTCGCCAGGGCCAGCCCTTCCCATCGAGCTGCACACCTGGCAAGCCAGGAGGCACGATAACTGGCGGGACATCAACCGGTTTGCCACCGGAAATTCCCATACCCTTGGGATCTCTGCCAGCGCCCTGCTCTGGTCGATCAGCAGAACCCGCCTTGGTTGGTGGTTCCCCAACCTTTGTAATCGGCATGTCGGTACGTGATGGCTCAGCAGGCGGTCTGCCCACCTTGTCAGTAATCTCCGGCCGGCCCGCCTCTTGCCCGGGACGCATCCCCTTAACGTCGAGATCGCGCGCCGCTCCTGCTTGTGCGCTGGAACCTCCATCCTGAGCCAAACGCCCTGCTCCAGCACCAGCCGGGCGCGTCCCCTCTCCCTGGGAGCTTGCCGTCCGGGTTCCCGGCTCGCCAGACACACCCAGAGGCTTCTGAGTAAGTCGCGGATCACCTGGTGATGTGGTTCCCTCGGCTCCGCCCCGCGAAGTAATTTCCCTGGCCTCGCGCGTGGTCGCTTGGACCGGCTCGCCGCCCTTTCCGGGTGCTGCCCGATCCTGGGCTGAACGGCCGTCCACGGAGGCACCCTCCGCTGCTACCGCACTACGGCCGGGCACACCCCCGGCTGCCCCCAGTCCACCAGCAGACATAGCGTTTTTCCCTGCATCGGCTAAACGCTCAGCTTGAGCATTTGCTGGTGCACCCGGTTTCTGGTCCACAGGCCCTGGCGGGTGCTGGCCGGTCGAGTCTGCCCGCGGTACCGCCGGCTCAGTCTGCCTGCTATCTGCAGCACCAGACTTTGGCGCCTCCGGGAATCTTTGCTCCTGGCCCGGGACTGAGTCAGCTGTCCGCAGCCCGGTTGCCGGTGGTGGCAGCACCGCAGCCTCGCTGGCAGGCCGACTTACCGCTTCATCGCCTTTCTGTGCCGACGCCGGACGCGCCTCTGGAGGAGCGGCTACCTGGTCATGAGCAGATGGCTTTTCCACATCGCCCTTCAATCCCGGGTCGGCACCAGCAGCCCGACTACCGGCCATCTCTCTAGCCTCGTTCTGGATGATCGCTTCGACTGAGCGCTCGGCTCGATCATCCCTTGGTTGCTGATCGGCGGGTCCCCTGGCGGGGCGTTCGACACCGTCTCCTTTTTCCGAAGTACCCGCCCGGGCTCCTTCCGGGGGAACATACCCCGGGTGCGGATGGCTTTGAACCGACTGCCATCCTTCCGTGGCGCTCCTCTCCGGCGCCTGCGGCACAGGCAGTGGAGCTGGAGCGCCGGCATCAGGGCGGCGCGCATCTGCTGTTGGACTACCGCTGGCACCAGCCGGGCTGGCACCCGCATTACTTTTGTCGTCCTGCGAAACGCCGCCCGTGCCCCGACCTTTATCCAGGTCTGCCAGGAATTGTTGCATATTGCCACCGGTGGCCACCGGGTTAGGCCGCGGTTTCTCTACGGTTTCCTTTGCAGAGGTGGTGCCAGCGCTCGGCGTCCCAGACTCTCGCGCAGGCTGTTCCAACGGCCCTGCCTGCGTTTGAGGCCGGGTGGAATTTTCGCCGCCCTGGTTGGCGCCCTTCAGCGTGCTCAACTGGTCCTGAATCTTCCCCAGAGCTCCTCGGCGCTCTTCTTCGGCGTCCTGAGCATGCGGATCCGGGAGCCGGTCCGAGCCATCTTGACCCTCTCGCTTGCCTGCCATGAGCGGTGACCCCCTGTTTCGTGTGCTCCAGTATGAGGGGACTCCAGCTACGTCAGTTCAATCATGCCCAGCTACAGCCCTGGTTTCACCAGCATCAGGCGGACAAGCATGGGGGAAATACGTAGACCAAGATTAAATGACGCCGCTTTTGACCATCCTCGGGGAGCACATTCATGCAGCTAACGACGCGGCGCACCGGTGAACACCGGCTGTTGAGCCCATCTTTGTGGTCCGCTTACTCAATGCTCCCGCTGTCGTCGGAGCTCACCTTCTTGGCCTGTTCCCAGGCGGCCAGCTCCTGCTCGGGGGTGTCGAATTCACTCTCATACTTGAATATGGAAGCTAGACCGGCCGCCAGCCGGTTTCGGAACTCCCGGATCTCGACATTGGTGGGCAGACGGAGAACGGTCCCGGGATTGAGCGCCAGCACTCTTTCGCCGTTCACGAATCTGGTTTGGATTCGCTCCTTGTTCTTCTCGTGCAGCAGCAAAGCCAGCATGCTGTCGAACAATCTCCTGTCGGCAATCGATTCCAGGGTGTCTCCTGGCTGCACAATGTAGATGTTCTCCGGAGCTGGTTGCAGATCCCGCTGACGCTCCACGGCAATTTCGGAATCGAGTTGCGAAAGCAGAAGGTCAGGCTCGAGTGGAGCGGATGATGGCGCTTCGGTGACCTCTGTCTCTTCCTTCCACTCCAGCTCCTGCGGCTCCCCTTCACATGCAGCTGGTTGACCCTCGCTGCTTGATGCTTCAGCAGGCACCAATCTGAATGTTCTCGGGGCCACAGGCAGACTACCGTGCTCGCCTGATTTGTGCGGCGTAACGAACTCGCGCCTGGCGATACCGGTAAAGGTCATCGGTCCACCGGCCTTGGCTGGCTCTGCCGCTGTCCTCATTCCGGCGTCCTGTCCCTCCTTCCCCGAAGGCTCGCCGTGTGGCTTCGAGCGCTCACCGGTAATGCGAAGACTGGGGAGCTGATACGGCTTACGTTCTGGAGATGGTCGTTCGGGGGCGGCTGATGACTCCCGGGCCCGATTTGCCTCCCTTGCGCCGGCGCTGTCTCTAGGAATCGAACCCTGGCCAGCTCCGGCTGCCGGCCGGGAAGCATCACCGGCTGTGGGAGCGGCATCCGCTCTTCGTGCACTTAGAGAATCTCTCATCCTGCTGTCTGCAACCTCAGGGCGACCAGGCATCTGCTTGTCCGCAGGCGTGGACGGTGGCGTTTCGTTGCGGGCTGGTCTGCTGCCTAATTCACCTGCCCTTCTCGCTGCCGCATCCATCCCGTATTGAGGTGGAATGGCTACAGGTAAGAATGGGGTTCTCTCCACCGGCGCCCTCTCGGGAGCTGCGTTGCGGGCCGGAGGCGGTTTTTCTCCTGGTGGCGGCGGTGCCGGCTCGCCCCGTGATGCTTTGCTGCCCGTTTCAAGCGCGCCCTTTCCTCCAGCATCGGTCACACCATAGCGATTCGGAATTGAGACAGGTATGAACAGAGTCCCATCCGCCGGGCGCTTGTCTGGGACGTCCCGGGAGCCACCTTTTTCGCCTTTGCCCGCGCTGTCACCGCTGGCCTTGCCACCAGGCGCGGGCATTCCTCTTGGACTGCTCTCGCCGGTACCCTGGCTGCTGGCATCACCAGACTGTTTGCCGGTGCGTCCGCTCAGGATGCCCTTGATGATATCCATACCGGGGAACCCAGGGGGCATTACTACCGGGATTTCACCTTGCCTGCCTCCCCTCGCATCAGATCCAGACGGCGACTTGCCCGAGCCATCCCGCTTGCCGGCAGCGCCGACGCTCTCGGATTGACCGGGCAGACGACCAGAGCCTGCCCTGGAGCCGATACCGCCGACGGTATCAGCCGTGCCAGCGCGGCCGCCGCCTGCGCCCTGATCCTTGCCGGGAGCCGGCCCGGGGCCAGCTTTGTCGCCAGCTCTGCCGGCAGCATCGGCAGCAACGCCGCGCCGTCCTGCCGTGGGATCTTTGTCAGAGATTTGCCAGGGCAAGCCCTTTCCTCCCAGCTGCACGCCGGGCAAGCCAGGGGGGAGCACAACCGGGGGCACATCGACCGGCTTGCCGCCGCTAATCCCCATGCCCTTTGCGTCCTTGCCACCAGGTTGCTCGGGCCCGCCTGCAGAGCCGGCTTTTGATGGCGGTTCCCCGACCTTGGTAATCGGCCCGTCAGCACGAACGGTACCGACTGGTGAGCTGCCCACCTTGTCTGAAATGTCGGTCCTGCCTGCATCCTGGCCGGGACGAATTCCCGTGACGCCGCCATCGCGCGCTCCACTTCCTGTCCTAACACCGTGGTCACCAGGTAAGCCACCAGCCCTGGTGCCGCCATCGCGTTGTGCCGCTCCTGCTTTTTCGCCAGCGTCTCGGCTACCCGCACCGGTCGCCGGCGTTCCCTCAGGGTGAGCCATCGCCGTACGGGTCGCCGGATCACCAGCTCCACCCGCTGCCTTCTGTATCAGCCGCGGATCGGCTTCTGCTGCCCTTGGATCGGAACTCTTAGGCCCCAAGCCTCCTCCAGCTGCTTCTGAGGTGGGCCGAACCTCCCCTCCAGCCTTTTCCCCTGCTGTCCGCTCCTGCCCCGCTCGTCCGTCTTCCCGCGAACGGTCCCGGGCTGGTACAGCCCCACCACCTGCAGCGCCGGCGACTGCACCCTCACCAGCTGCAGCGGCGGCGACTGCACCCCAGGCTACTTCGCCCCCGCCTTTCACGGTCCCTGACGCCCCGACAGCGCTAGAACTAGCGCTGCCGTCCCGGGAGCTGGGGCCGATGCGCTCAGTTGTTGTTGCTGCGTCTTGCTTTGGATCAGCAGCGTTTGGGGCTCGCTGGTTAACCGAGTCTGCACGCGGAGCTAGCAATTCACCAGCCCTGGACTCTGTCCCACCAGATTTGGGCGCAGGCACGTTTGCCTGCTCATTGCGCTGTCCTGAGTCGGCCTGCGGAGAGGCGGCAGCCGGTCGCGCCGGCTCCCTTACATCCTGCGGGTTGGCTTGGTTGCCTGGCTGTCCACCCTGGTCTGGCTGCCTTGAACCGCTGTACTTGCCATCGGCAGGGGGCGGTATCCCCGGGTCGACCTTATCTCCCGGCGACTTGGCTCCGGCCGCAGTTGCGTCGCTGGAGCCCGGCCCCTGCTGTCCTTCGGACTTCTGGCGGTCTCTGCGTGCCCAGTCGTCTACACCATCGATTGTTCTGCCCGCAGTTTCGCCGGCTTTGTCACCAGCATTGCCTTGCGGTTGCCCTCCAAATCCGCTTGCCGGACGGGCATCGCTGGCAGACGACGGCGAGGCCAGCTGCATCGCCTGAGCTCGCGGCACCGCTGTCGCCAGGCGGACATCATTGGCAGGCGCTGGCGAGGCCGGCTGCCCGGGAGAGGCTGGTCGGATTCCGGCGCTCCATCCCAGACTGCCAAGCTCCTTAGTAACCGTCTTTTCGTCCATCTGATCAATTGGGGCCCCACCCCTTTCGCCGGGGCGCGGTCCGGATCCATCTTTAGGCAATGTGTCGCCGCCACTCCGAGGGTCCGGACCATTCTTTACAGTGTCTGGCCTGCCTCTAGCCACGTTGGTGTCTGCACCAACAGATTCGTTTGGCACGCTGGGAACATTCTGATTAGGAGGCGCTCCACGATCCCCAACAACCATCCCCTGGCCCTTGGGATCATTCTCTTTCACGAACGTTTGGCCAACAGGCGTTCGACCGTCGCTTGGCGTTGAGGCTTCCTGCTGGCTAACCGTCGGCGGGACCGATGGTGCGGGGCGAAAGTCGTTCGGCTTGTTGGTAGGACCGTGAGCTTCGGCCGCTAACGCTTGGCCGGCCTGCTTCCTCTCCTCCTCGCTTCTCTGGTCACCAGCATCGCCGGCGTTAAGGTCTCTGTCCCCTATTCTCCCCATGCGCGGCAACTCCTTCGGTTGGGATCCCCCGACTGCACAGTCCCTTCCCTTCCCGCCGCTGTCTCGATTATTCCCATCTTACGCCCAGCCGCTATCAGCGCAAGACGCGAATTCATGCGGGAAATACGTAGATTCAGATTAAATCAGCAACCTGCGTCCTGCGCCAATCCTGACCCGCTCAGCGCTTTGCAATTACGCTACATTGTATAGTATAACCCAAGAAAGCAAAAGGGATGTGGGTTTGTGGCACACATCCCTTCCACTCGGCTGCCGGTCGTCGCTTAGACGTCCTTGTCGGTCAACCCCGCCTCCGGATCATCGTCCGGGAAGCTGAACACCCGGAGCGCTCCTGCCGGCAGGCAGCCGACGATGAGCACGTTCTGGGTGAGGATGTCCACCTGTTTGATCCGCCCTGCTTCCGGATGCTGCTCCAGCCGGGAGATGAACAGGTGCTGCTCGTGCACGGACATCCAGCGCTCGGGAAAGACAAAGGTGAGGGCCAAGCCGTCGCCGGCCATGGGCAACGGCCGGTGAAAGATGATCGGCTCGATCAAGCCCCGGCCCATCTCCATCCAGTACGTGAAGCTCTTGCGGCGAGGCGTTACCCTCGGGCCGGCCAGCAGCACGCGCAGGTGGAACGGGTAATCGGGCAACTTCTCGATCTGAGCGCCGCCCAGGTTGTCGAACCAGCTGCTACCGGATGCAAGTCTCGGGGAATTGTCCGCAGACATGCTCCCTCCGTGTTTGTTCGTGGTGGTTGTGCTTCAAGAACTGCAAACGGATCTGCTCGTCTGGAACGCCTGCGGTCCCTTTGGCTGCTGCTTCGGACCGCTTGCAAGCGGCAAATTAGTCAGCCGCTTCTGGGAATGAGGACGAGCAGCGGTTCGCAGATGTACAGTCTGCTCGCCGCTGCCGGTCCTCAGGGTTTACTTGCTGCCCTTGTCGGGGGCCTCCGGCGCCGGCTTCGGGTCGGAAGCGGGCCTCTCGGGCGCGGCTTGCGCCTTGGACTCGAGCCGCTCCTTCACCGTCTCCAGCATCTTCAGCGCGTTCGCCTCGACCAGCGGCGTCGCCTTCAGCGGGTGGGTGCCCTTCTTGACGAGCGCCCAGTAGGCGAGCGTGGCAGCAGCCGCGACGTAGGTGGCGAAGAAGTCACCCTTGTCGGTCGGCACGTCCGCCTTGCCAGCCATCAGGTTCTCGACCAGCGAGTTCACCTTGTCCTGCCTGCGCCTGGTCCAGTTGACGATGCTGTCGGCGCTGACACCGCCCAGCGACTTGAGCGGGGTCTTGATGATCGCCTCGGCGACCACCGGCAGGACCTGCTTGAGGTCGGAGACCGGCACCTTGATCACCAGCTTGCGCTTGCCCTCGGCATCCTCCCAGGAGATGTCCTTGGGAAGCGGCTGGCCGACAGCCTGATCGGCCATGACCCGGCACTCGTCCGCCTCGGCCTTGAAGCCAAGCAGGTCGAGCGCGGAGGCCACAAGGAAGGCCCGGATGTAGTCCGGCAGGTGCACCTCAAAGTTGAGCCCGCCGTCCTTGTCCACCTCGTACACCGACTCGCTGCGCAGGAGCGACTCCTGTCCGAACACGCCGCTCTCCTTGGCGTTGAAGGCCGAGAAGGTGGCGAGCATGTTGTACAGGAAGGCCGGGCCGGACAGCAGCACGCCGCCGCAGATGTCGGCATCGTTCTCGCCCAGCGTGTCGACCATGATCTTGGTGAGCAGGTCGGCCATGCTGACCGCCCCGCGCCCGATCTTGACCTTGTCGGTGCTGAACTTGAACTTGCCCTCGGCGTTCGCCTTCTGGATCGCCTCGACCACCGCCGCCGTCATCTCCTCGTCAAGCCCCTCGACATCAGCGAAGATGTCGTGACGGAACTCGTGCAGGTAGAGCACCAGCATGAGGGTGATGATCTTGCGCTCGTCGTGCGGAACCTCGATGGCGTGCGCCCCCACCGGACCACGCGAGCCGGGAATGGTGGCCGGCCCGTGCTTGCTGAAGCGGGCCACGAACACGTCACCGATGCCAAAGACCCTCGACTTCAGGCGCTTCTGGCACTCGTCGTCGCAGGCGCCGGTGATGTCGCCGGTGCGGAACAGGTGGAAAGCCTGCTCGACGGTGTTGACCACCGCCTCGAGCTGCTTGTACTCGCCGTCCCGGAGCTGGCCGAAGGCGTCGGTCCAGATGCGCAGCACGTAGAGGATCTCGGCGAGCTGCTCGTCGAGCACCTGCACGGCCGCCTCCAGGAGCTCCTCCTTAGAGGCGTCCGGGAACTGGGCCGCCAGGAAGTCCATGATCTTCGGCAGGGCCTCGCGGTAGAGCTCCTGCAGCTTGTCCAGGTGACCCTGCAGGCTCGTCACAGCCGGCTGATACTTGGCCGCCATGTGCGTGCTTGCCCAGTTGACGGCACCGGTGAGCGGGTCGAACTTGTCGGCGACGATGGCGTCGAAACGGCCGTTGTAAAAGACCTGGCGCAGGCCCTCGGCCGCCGCGAAGATGGCCGGGCCGGCGGCGCCACCAGTGGGGGCGGGCTCCGCAGGCTGCACGCTCTTCCTGGTGTGCGGCTTGGAGCCCTGACCCGGCTTGTGTTCCGAGCGGATCCCCTTGCGCGCGAGCGCGACCTGGCCGCCCTCGCTGCCGTCGCCCCGGCCGTGCGCCTTGCCGGCGACACGCTGGAGCTGCTCGAGCACGCTCTCACAACCCTTCTTCACCACCTCGTCGACAGAGGGGAACGGGTACTCGCGCTGGCCGTAGCCGGGCACGAGCACCATGTGCTTGCGGCAGCAGTTCTTGGTCTTGTGCTGGCAGCACGGCTTGGCGGTCGTATCCGCCGGAGCCGGCTCGCTGCCCGTGACGACGACCATCCGCTTGCGGCAAGCGTTCTTGATGCAGTTCAGATCGATGCTAGCCTTCCGTTTCATGGAAAACTCCTTCCTCGGGTTGCGAACAGGAAGCCCGACTGGCAGGCGCCAGCCGGGCATCTCGGTTTCTCCGGGCGCGCGTGCGACCCGGAGAGAGTCAGGGAATGAAGAGCGCCACCAGCCGGTCTGCCGAGCTGTGCCCAGCAGCCGGCCGCTCAAGCGCCATATCGAGTTAGCTGAGGATCTCGGAGAGGGCGTTGACCAGAACATCCGGCGAAGGCATGCCCCGGTACTCGGGGATGTCCAGCCGCAGGTAGCTGGAGATCGGTGCGCTCGGCGTGATGATCGGGTCCCAGGCCTGCAGCCTGCGCTTCAGCTCGGCCGGGGAGAGACGATCCTTGTCGGCGCGGAAGCAGATGATCGAGGGCACCAGCGGCCGATCCGGAGCGTTCTCGAGAACGATCAGGCCAGCAAGGCGGGAGAGCCCCTCGATCACTGCCTGCCGGAGCTTATGCATCTGAGCCAGCTGCCGTTGCCGGCGCTCCACGTAGCCGCCGTCACCGCCCCTGATGTAGAGATGGTAGAGGGAAGAACGCATGGAGACGATCTCCGGAAGCGACACTGCTCCTGCCTTGAGAAGCCGCTTGGGAAGCCGGCTTTCCCAGCTTGGGGTGAACTGGAAGTGGGCGAAGCAGGCGCCTGAGGGATCGCCTCCCTGAATACGATCGAGGAAGGTCTCCAGGATCTCCTCCTTGACCAGCGCTGCCGAGGCGATAAGCGTACCGCCCAGCGCCTTCGAGGAGCCGAACACGTACGCATCGCAGAAGCTGAGCGGATTGGCCGTCGCCTCTGGGTGCACGCGGCCGATGCCCTGGATGTCATCGACAACCAGGTAGACCTTCCTGCCTACCGCCCTGAGCTGAGCCACCATCTGTCCGACCTCACGGATCGGCAGGATGCGCCCGGTCTTGCTCACGTGCGGTAGCACGATGCAGCCCGGCGTCGTAGAGCCGCTCACGGCCGCGCGGATCTCCTCGACCAGCTCGGCATCCGTCTTCTGGGCAAGGTGCACCAGCCGGCAGGAGAGCTTCGCCCCCGCCGGGTAGGTAAGCACCGGCTCCGGCTCGTAGAAGAGCGCCGAGGCCGGCTGGAACATCACCTTCTCCAGCTTGTTGGGGTCCACGCCACGCAGCGTCCCCGGCACCAGCGACCCACCTTCGTCGGTGGTCAGCGTCCAGAACTCCTTGCTCTCGTCCCCAGCCGCGTAGCTGATGATGCGCGTGGCAGTCAGGATGGCCGCGGTGCCGCTGGCATCCAGGATGACCGGCGTGTCAGCCGGCGCCATGACGACTTTGCGCACCCATTCCCTGGCGTACTCCGTCTCCTCGACGTAGTACGCGTTCAAGCGATCGACCTGGTCGACCTGGTCGACCAGGCTGAGCACAGTCTTCAGGGCGTGGTCCGCAGGGGCAACCATTGCCACCGTCGGCGAAGCGATGGTGGCGCCACCCCACCAGTTTGCCCACTTCCTCGTCCAGGTCTCCCCGTGCGTTGGAACGACGGAGATGTCTGCCGGCACGGGCTGGCAGAGCTTGGGATCAAAAATGACCATAGTTTCACCCCGCTTGTCCTTATGGACATGCAGCCCGACCAGCTCTCCGCGCACACGCGCAATCGTCCCGCCGACACCTGGTCGGAGGGAAAACGTGGAGGTTAGCTGGCAGCGGGCTGTCTTAGGTTGTGGTTGCTGGTTTGTAGCGAAGAAACGATCGGGTTGCGATCGTCACCCTACTCGCAGTGAGCTTGATCTCACAAGGAGTGGGAAGCGGGTCATGGTTGGGATGGCATCCGTATCTGACGGCCCGGCGCTCGCTTAACCATCTTTGCCGGCCAGCCGCTGCCCCGTTTTTGCCGACATCCCGGGCAGCTAAATGGCGGTCTGGCAGCAGCGTGCCCTTAACGCCCTCATCAGTATTTTCCGCAACAAGGAGGCTAGCGCAGCCTCGTGCACCGGCGCTGGCCAGCGCCGGTTTGCGCTGCTAGATTCTGACGACCGTTGTTTGGCGCGGCTTAACCTGGGGGCGCAGGCGTCTCGCCTGCCTATGCCGGCATTGCGCCGGAAAGGCGGGCAGGATGCCCGCGCCCCCAGGAGTGAACGGCCCGCAGCCAGCGCTACTCAGCTTTACTTCTCGGTGTACGAACGCAGGATCGGCGTCTCCGGCACGCCCTCGAGCTGCCGGAACTTGCCCTCGACGATCATGTCCGCGAGCCGGCTCGACGCCTTGAAGTCGTCGTCGGTCGGCTGGGCACCGGTGAGCTTACGCCGGAGCTCCCGGCAGAGCACATCGGCAGCCGCCACCGTCGCCTCGTCGCCGAGCTGGTTGGCGTACTGGCAGGTGACGAGGATGGTGGTCACGTCCTGGACGCGCTGCGACATGTGGTAGATCCGGCACTGGCGGTCGGCCAGCTTGAGCTGGTGCTTGACCATGGCGCTGGAGAGCTCCACCGGCAGCTTGCGGAACGCCTTCTGGGCGAAGGCCACGTGCTTCTTCAGGCGCGGGTGCATGCCCGGGACCTGGCGGCTGAAGCCGGGCAGGCGCTTGCGCAGCTGCCAGAAGGCGTAGGACAGCCCGGCGAAGATGAAGCTGAAGAGGCTGCCGATGAGGGCCAGGAGCTTGAACTTCTTGGCGTTCTTCAGAACCGCATTGAGCTGGTTGCCGAGCGGCAGCATGTACTTCATGCCGTGCTCCTTGGCCAGCGTCTTGAAGAGCGCCATGGACAGCATCTGCCCCTCGCCCTCGTAAATGCAGGGGGCGAGGTAGTCGTGGATGTTGTCGCCGATCAGGTGCCCGTTCAGGAAGGAGCGCCCGCCGTGCGTCTTCATGCCGATCTCGATCGCCGCCTCCTTCTGGGCCTCGGAGCCGAAGACCTTGGCGACGATGCACTCGAGCTCGCCGCGGTAGCCCTGGTCGAGCAGCGAAGCGCACCAGGCCACGAGCGCGTCCGCACCGACGATCAGCGAGGCCGCCCGAGCCATGCGCGCCTTCACCAGCTCGCGCTTCTCGATCGACTGGCCGTACGTCTTGCGGAACCTGCCCCAGGAGTCGGGCGTGATGCTGCGCAGGATGAGCCGCATGACGCCGGAGGCGTTGGCGCACAGCGCCACGCGCCCGCGGTTGAGCCCGTGGTAGGCGATGGTCAGGCCGTCGCCCACCTCGGTCTTGAGCAGGTTCTCCTTGGGCACGCGGAAGTCCGTGAACTTCAGCCCGTTGTTGTGCGTGTGCGTGAGCGCGTGCAGGCCGTAGCGCACGACCTGGAAGTGCTCGTCCTCGACCCTGGGCAGCTCGACCACGAGCACCGAGGGCTTGCCCTCGATCAGGCAGACGAGACCGATGGTGTTGCCCGGGGTGGCATTCGAGATGAACAGCTTCTCGCCGTTGACCAGGTAGTGATCGCCGTCGAGCTTGGCTGTCGTCCTGAGCGCGGTCAGGTCCGAGCCGGCGCCCGGCTCGGTGAGCGCGAAGGCCGAGATCGTCTCGCCGCTGGCCAGCTTGGGCAGGAAGTAGGCCTTCTGCGTGTCGTCGCCGAAGGTGCGCACCGGGTCGACCGCGCCGATGCAGCCGTGGATGGAAGCCAGGCCGGCGGTCGTCGGATCGCCGGTGGCCGACATCTGGGTGAGCATGTTCATGAAGCTGCGCATGGACGAGCCCTGGCCGCCGTGGCTCTTGTCCACGAGCATGCCCCAGTAGCCGGTCCTGGCCAGGTCCGAGAGGACCTGCGCCGACACCTTCTTGTTCTCGTCGTAAAGCGTGCCGGCGGCGCGGTGCTTGCGCACCACCTCCAGGCAGGCGAGCATGGCCGGCTGGCAGCCTTCGCTCGTGTCCAGCTTGCCGGCCACGAACAGCTC
>Ga0066388_100000521_pt1 | contig 18449 bp, 15 predicted proteins | sample PanSoiMetaGPlot6_FD_64539 | JGI IMG/M metagenome (GOLD analysis project Ga0066388, IMG submission 64539) | Tropical forest soil microbial communities from Panama analyzed to predict greenhouse gas emissions - Panama Soil - Plot 6 (Hybrid Assembly) | ecosystem: Environmental > Terrestrial >... | reverse complement strand
CGTTTGCGTTTCTTCGCGGACAAGTCCTGCCTTCTTCAAGATGCGTGACATCTCTAAATACAAACGAGATGCAAGTTGTGAGTCGTTCCGCCCCGAAGGCTTCCCCCGCAACTGCAAGAAGAGGCGCGCGTAACGCACAATTCGCGCAATCAAATTGAATCGCAATACTAAAAGAAACGTCACCAGTGCGATCGGTAACAGCATTCCCATTGATCCGTGCCGGAATTGCCATCCGCGAAGCAAACCCTTGCCAGCACTCTGTTTGCGATCGAACCAATTGCGCGCCGAGTCCAGCCAGTTGCGCGATTTCGTCTGCAGAGATTGCGCCAATTGCACCTGATGGCCAAAATCATAGTTGACTACCCATTCGTTCCAGGTCAGCTCGAGCCAGTCTGCAATTAACGCAAGGCGGGAAAACATTCCTGGTGCTGTCGCAGTGGCCGGAGGTGTTGGATCGAAAACAAGCCAGCCGGTTCCCGGAAAATACACTTCCACCCAGCTGTGCGCATCGCTCGTGCGGACAATGTAGTCGCCGCCAAGCGTGTTGTATTCACCCGGCAAGAAGCCGTTCACTTCCCTTGAAGGGATTTGCAGCGTGCGCAACATAACCGCCATTGCCGAAGCGAAATATTCACAGTGTCCTGCATGTGTCTCGAACAGGAAATGTGCCAGTGGATCTCCGTTCGGTTTTCCCGTCAAGTCGAGAGTGTACGAATATTTCGTGCGCAAGTAATTTTCGATCGCAATTGCTTTGTCCACGGGTGTTTGCGCGTTTGCCGTCACGCTTTTCGCAAGCTCGGGAATTCGCGGATCGAGTTTCGGCAATTGCAAATAAACATCCGTGACCGGGGCCGGATAATTGCTGCCAGCAGCGCGCAATTTTTCCAATTGAAATTGAGGCAAACGCGAAACACCGGAATACCGCATCGCCGAATAATTGTGAAATGGATTGAAAAAGGAATCGGAGCTGTCGCGGAAGAGATAGCCACGCCGCCCATATGGACTCGCGCGATCGCCGTAAAAGCTCCCGCGAACCGAAACACCAATCCCCGGAATGAAAACCGCGTCGCTCGCCATCGGTTCCAGAATCACAGTGTATTGCAGAATTTTCCCACGTTCGCCCGTTTTTGGCTGGGGGCTGCCCAGAGGAATCCAGCCGTCGCTGTTTGCGAGCACGGCGACAGCGCCGTGTCCACCGGAACTCCAGCGCATTCCATCAAAATTTGCCAGAGCAATGCCGCGCCAGCGCAGTTGGTTGTATTCGACAGGCGCGCCGGTCTGCACGCGCATCACCACCGCGGTGTTCTTCTTGATCTCGCCGATTTCGCCGAGCTCCACATTATCCGTAAAGCCGGACATCAGGGTTGTGTTCATGCTGGTGCGGCCCAGATATCCGGCGCTGAATCGAGGGAAGAAAAAGAAGAGCAAACTGCCGGAAATAATCGCGCCAATGGTCACGCAAAAAACAGCGACGCCGAGGGCTCGTGCGAGGCGTTTTTCTCGTTCGCGCGGATTCGGAAGTTGCGTGGACAACGCTTCCGCCGCGCCGCGCCGCAATTCCAGCGACGCAAATGTGGCGACGGCAAACAGAAGATAAACAAAAAACAAGATCAGAAATGTCGTGTCAACGGTAAGAACCGCGGAAGCGAGAACCGCCGCGAAAGAAAGCATCGAAAGAAAAAGCGCGTCGCGATCCGTCGTCGCGCTGTACAAACGCACCAGCGTGATGAAGAAAAGGAAATGGATTGCAGCGATCAAGCCGCCGTAAAGCGCTGGATTCGGCGATCCGGCTGCGTATATTCGAGACAAAACAAAAATGTCCACAGGGAAAAAAGCAAGATATCCGGTGACGAGCCAATTTGCGGCTCGCGCGCTCAGTTCCGTCGTGCGGTGATTCCACCAACGGTGGCCTTTATAAAGAAGCCCAGCGACGGCAAGCACGCAACTCGGCAAATCGAGTTTACCGGTGGAGATAACGCAGACGGTACCTATGAGCATGAGCAGGAAAAGAGAAGCGCGAAAAAAACGCTCGGCAGGCAGTTCGGAAGAATGGAAATTTGGAATCGCGGCGGTCATGATGAGTTTTCAGAATAGCACCGGCGCGCGAAACATCGCGACGCAGCGAACGAAAGAATAACGCTGCGTTAGAGGGCTTTTTCTTTGAGCGCGGCGAGACCGCGTTTTGCAATTTTCCGTGTGAGGTTCGAGATGGCAAGGTCAGTGACGTTTTCGAGCGAAATCGTTTTCGTCTCCCGGGTTTTTGGCAGACGGCCAACGCGAACCAAGAAAGGATGAACTGTGACTTTGCGATAGGTTACAGAATGTCGAACGGGAGGAAGTCGCAAAAATCCCGACGATCGCGGAACTTTGCAAGCAAAGAAATGTTTCCATGCGTCATAGCCCGCCTTAGCCGCGTCTCCATTCGTGGAAACAGTAGGGAAGTGCCACAAATTTGCGACGAGAGTCGGGACATGGTCGGCCAAGTCTTCTTTGTTCTTTTGCGCCGGCGGAGGCAGCAGCAAAGTCTCGCCTCGCGAATTCGCCAGCACCAGGCTCGCAAGTGCGACATCCACTGTGTCGCGCTTCTTGCGCGCCTCCGGCAGATCTTCAGCGATTCCTAGTTTGCGTCCTTCGCAGTACATTGAGACCGGACAGAGCAGACATTGCGGCGCGCGCGGCGTGCAAAGTGTTGCGCCGAGCTCCATCATGGATTGGTTCCAGTCGCCTGGTGCGTTCGGATCCAGCAAACAGTCCGCTTCTTTCTGCAGAGCAATCCATTTTTTTGATTCGCGCAAGTCACCGCGCACCGCGCCGAGGCGAGAAAGCACACGCGCGACATTGCCATCGAGCACGCCGCATTTTTCGCCAAACGCGATACTTGCAATCGCGGAAGCGGTGTATTCGCCGATTCCTGCCAGCGAAAGAATCTGTTCGCGCTTCTTCGGAAACTGTCCGCCGAATTCAGTGACAACTTGCCGCGAGGCCCTTTGCAAATTGCGCGCTCGGCTGTAATAACCGAGACCCGACCAGAATTGCAGCACCTCTTCTTCCTGCGCAGCAGCAAGCGACTGCACATCGGGGAATCGTGCGAGAAAGCTTTCATAGTAAGGAATTACAGCGGCAACGCGTGTCTGTTGCAGCATGATCTCCGAAAGCCATATGCGATAGGGGTCTTTCGTCTTTCGCCAGGGCAAATCGCGCTGAAATTGGCGAAACCAGGTGAGCAAGGATTTGCGAAACGAAGCGCGCACGCGGCGGTTGAGTTTCATCGGCTCGTATTCTCGCACAGCCGCAAGGGGGAAGCTTTAGTCGACAAAATCGTCGAGGAACAAAACGTACGAGGTATGCCAAAGCGCGGCGGGGATGGAGCCGTGCTTCTGACTAGTGACGATGATTTTGAAGATGTCAGGAGCAGAAGCAAGGTCCTGCATCAGTGTGTGAGAGGGATCGAAAGGGAGCGGCTGGACTCGGGCAAGATGTTCGAGAATTTGAAAGATTTTTTCTTTGGCTGCACCGACGGAAATGTCAAATCCCGGACTGCGATATTGAAGTTGCGTGCCGCGCTCAAAGAAGTGCCACGCCAGACCGGCGCAAAGCGTGACGGCTTTCTCGAAACGTGGATTACGAGCTTCCGGCGAAGAAGGAACCGCAATGTCCGAGGGGAGGTGCGGATCGAGCACAAGGAGTACGCGAAAATCCTCTTCAAGCGTGAATTCGCGCACCATTAGCAAACCAAGGCGTGCCGAGGCTTTCCAGTGCACGTGGCGCGCGCTGTCGGTCGGCAAATATTCGCGCAGAGCGTATAGATCCTGGCCACGGCCTTTGGACATGCTTTCGAGCGAGCCTTCGATCCCGGCAAAAACTTCAGAAAAATCCGCAAGCGTTTCGACGCTGGGATAAACGAGGACTTCTTTTTTCATTTCCAGGCGGCGCGCCTTTTGCAAAAATCCGAATGGAAATCTCGTAACGATACGGAACGCGTCCTGGCGATAGACGCCGCGCCGCGGAAACGTAACCGGTACGCGCTGGCGAAAAGATTCCCTTCGAGGTAAATAGGAGAAGTAAACTTTGGACTGCAACACTGCCGCCGCCGGGTTTGAATTCTTGGGGGTGACGGCTTCGACCATCAGCGAGAAAGAGGGCACTGTCAATTTTTCGTTGTTTAATTCGACGGTGGCGCGTTCCTGCTGGCCTGCAAAGATATGTTCCGGCATTTCAAGTTGCAGTTCGACGCCGGAAAGGCAAATCCAGGAAAGAAAGCCGGACATTAAAATAATGGCAATCAAACAGGCGAGAATCAGGAAGAGGAGATTGTTGCCCGTGTTCAGCGCGGCTAGCGCAACGACCAGCGTTCCTCCAATATAAATCCATCCGGCGCGCGTGACTTTGTACTCCATTTTGTAACCGATCCAACGGAGCGGCGTGCGCTTGGCCAGAGTGGGGACGAGTGTGACGGCAACCCAACCTGCGACCGCAAGGGCAAGCAAGGCGCAGGTTCCAGCGAGGATGACGTTGCCAAATTCCGCTGCGACGCCGGAATAGAGCGCGAGAATCAGCGCGACAGCGAGCGCGGAAATGGAAAGAAAAAACGCACGAACGCCGGGTCGGTCGGCTTTCGCCCAGATTTGCGCGAGGGTGGATTGCTGGCTCACGAAAAATCTTAGAGCGGAACGCGAACGGATTCGACGATTTCGCGCAGGGCGGTTTCCGTCGTTTCCGATTTTCTTTGTAGCGAAGCGTGGCGCGCACTGGTGACGACGCGATGAGCAAAAACCGCGACCGCAAGTTGCTTAAAATCGTCCGGCAAGCAGTAATCGCGGCCATCCAGAAAGGCGCGCGCTTGCGCGGCACGCTGCAGCATCAGAGTACCGCGAGGGCTGACGCCGAGCGCGAGCTGATCCGATTTGCGGGTGCGATTCACAATTTCGAGTGCGTAATCCTGCAAACTTGAATCCACTTTGACGTGCGTGACGGCTTCTTGCATCGCGAGAACTTCGGCGACATCCGCAACAGGCTGCAAAGAATGCAGTGGATCGTCGTTGGCACGTTTGCGCAAAATTTCCTTTTCCGTTTCGTGCGAGGGATAACCCATTTTGATACGCATCAGAAAACGGTCGAGCTGCGATTCGGGAAGCGGATACGTGCCATGATGCTCCACGGGATTTTGCGTGGCGATGACCAGAAAAGGCTGAGGCAGCGGAAAGGTCCTGCCGTCGATGGTGACTTGTGCGTCGTTCATGGCTTCGAGCAACGCGGATTGCGTGCGCGGCGTGGTGCGATTGATCTCATCGGCGAGAACGACGTTGGCAAAGATCGGACCGGAACGAAATTCAAATTCGCGGGACTCGGGATTGTACACGCTGACGCCGAGAACGTCGCTCGGAAGCAAATCGGAAGTGAACTGAACGCGCTGGAATCCGCATTGAAACGATTTCGCAAGGGCTTGTGCGAGCGTGGTTTTTCCCACGCCAGGGACGTCTTCGATAAGCAAATGGCCGCGTGCAAGGAGCGTGATGAGCGCGAGCTGAATGGCTTCTTCCTTGCCGTAGATGGCGCGCGCGATCGTGCTCTTGAGTTGCGAAACGACCTGAGAGGTGGCGGTCGGCATTGGTTGAAAACCCGGGCCCTTCCTGTTACAAATGAAGTGGAGCTGGGCGACTAGCTCAGTTGGTTAGAGCGCTCGCCTCACACGCGAGAGGTCAAAGGTTCAAGTCCTTTGTCGCCCACCATTCCCAATTCCAGAATCCATCTTAGCCGAAGAAATTCATGAACAACATTCTCCGTGCGCTGGAGTTTCTAGGGCTGAGCGTGTGGCTGGGAAGCGACATTTTTCTGAGTTTTGTCGTGGCGCCGGGGGCGTTCCGGGTGCTGACGCCGAACCGGGACCAGGCCGGGGCGGTCGTTGGGTTTGCGCTGACGAAAATGCACATCATTGGCATGGCTTGCGGGATAGTGATTCTGTTGCTCAGGTTGTTGCGAACGAAGTCAATTTCCAGTGTTTTGGCTCCGGCTGCGCTTTGTTTGATGCTGATGATCGCGTTGACGGCGGTGTCGCAATTTACCGTGACTCCGAAAATGGCGACGCTGCGAGTGCAGATGGGATCGATTCAGACGACGGCGGCGGATAGTCCGCTGCTGGCAGAGTTTGACAAACTGCATCAGATTTCGGTTTCGCTGGAGAGTGGAGTGCTGCTCGCCGGATTTGCCTGCATTTACTTGATGGTGCGAGAGTTAGCGCAATCCTAATCTCTCACTCCAATAAACCCACATAAAAGAAATTCCTATCAACGAGAATTCCACTTGACAGTGACCTCAGCCATGCTATTTTTGTAGCAGTAATGCTAGAAAAATAGCAGATTATGGCGAAAAACCCTACATCGGCGGCACTTTCGCGGCGCGAACGGCAGATTATGGATGTTCTTTACAAGCTGGGGCGGGCGAGCGTGGCGGAAGTTCTAGACAAGCTCGATGGCAAGCAACATTACTCCACGGTGCGCGCACAATTGAGAGTACTCGAAGAAAAAGGGCACTTACGCCATGAGGAAGATGGATCGAAGTACGTTTATTTGCCGGTTATACCGCGAGAAGAGGCGCGGCGCTCGGCATTGAGCCATTTGATGGATACGTTTTTTGATGGATCCACGGAGAAATTGGTGGGCGCACTTCTTGGTGAAGAGGGCTCGAAAATCTCGAGCGAGGAATTGGAGCGGTTGGTGAAGCTCATCGAAAAAAACAAGAAGGAGAAGCAGCCATGATTGAAGGCGATCGTCTTATGCCGGTGGTGCTTTTCTTGATGGCATGTTCAGTTAAGGCGACATTCTTATTTGCGATTGCGTGGATTGCGGCAAGCGTCGCGCGCGGGCGATCCGCAGCTTTCCGGCATTCCTTATGGGCTTCGGCAATCGTGGGAGTGCTTGCGTTGCCGCTGCTGCAGCCGCTTGTGCCGACGTGGCATTCCGCAGTTCTAAAGAATGCGGCAATGGTTTTGGCTCCATCTCCAACAGCCGTGGCGGAGAAAAGCAGCCCGGGAATTTCAGCGATGGTCATGAATGCTGTGCTGGCATCGCCCGCGCAAGGGAAATGGGAGCCGGTGATACTGCTTTTGTGGGCGGCGGGATTCTTCGCTTTTTTCTTGCGGATGATGGCGGGCTTCGTTGGTCTGCGACGGATTTATCGCCAATCCCGAGTGCTTGAAAGCCCGAATTGGCGTGCGAATACCGCAGAGATCTGCGAGCGACTGGAAATTCGGCGCACTGTGCGGTTGCGCCAATCCACGCGTGGAGCGCCTATGCCTGTGACCTGGGGAGCGGTTCGCCCGACGATTCTTGTTCCAGCTAACGCGGCGAAATGGGCGGAAGAGCGCAGATTGAGTGTGCTGACGCACGAGCTTGCGCATATTGCGCGGCTAGATTGGCTGCTGCAGATTTTTGCGGAGCTGGCACGAGCCATTTACTGGTTCCATCCGCTTGCCTGGGTAGCGGTGAAAGAGATGCGGCGAGAGAGCGAGCGAGCCTGCGACGATCGCGTGCTGAACTCCGGCGTCAAACCGGCCGAATATGCAAGGCAACTCTTGGACCTTGCCATGACTTTAGAGAATTCCGGCAATCGGTGGCTGTCCGCACTTGCGATTGCGCGGCAGACAAATCTTGAAAGGAGATTTACGGCGATGTTGAATCCATTGGTTTATCGTGGGAATTTGTCGCCGAAGGTAAAGGCGCTGGTTTGTTTTTCCGCATTGCTTTTGCTGTTGCCACTGGCCGCGCTGAGACTTCCGGCGCAAGACGCTGTAAAACTTGGCGGAACGATTTCCGACCCAAGCGGCCTGCCGATCCCGAACGCCACGATTGCATTGAGAAATCACAAGACGAAACAGGTTCAAATGACGACGTCGAACCGGGAAGGCAGGTACAGCTTTGTGGGCTTGCCGGCAGGGGAGTACGAACTACGCGTGATGAAGCAAGGATTTGCCGAACTGCGAGCGAAGATCATGGCGGAAGGACCGGCGAACGAAGGAGCGAGCCAAGACTTTACGCTTCTGATCGAAAACTTGAACGACGAAGTAAACGTCGTCGCGGATGGCGGACCCAAAGAGGGAATAAAGCAGGGAGTGCAAGGAGGCATTGCCGGAGGCGCGAGCGGAGGAGTGAAGGAGGGTGTGCGTGGAAGAGCAGCAGGAGGAGTTGCGTCCGGGGTGCCTGGAAAGACGATCAGGATCAGAATCGGTGGAGACGTGCAAGCCGCGAAGATCGTGGAGAAAGTGCAGCCGGTATATCCGGACAAGGCGCGAATTGCGGGCATCGACGGGACTGTGATTTTGCATGCAGTGATTGGCATGGACGGAACACCGTATTCCTTAGAAGTGATGAACAACCAGATCGACACGGATCTTGCGCGAGCGGCAGTGGAAGCGGTGAGCAAGTGGCACTATCAGCCCACGCTTTTGAACGGGGACCCGGTGGAAGTGGACACGACGATCAAGGTGAATTTCACGCTTGCGAAGTGAGAGGAACTGAAAGAGCCACCATTACTTATGTTATGAACAAATCCTAAGCGGCTGAAGCAGTGCAAAAGCGAACGCTACGCCGCGCATGAATCTCGGCACGGTTCCATTCCCCCCTGAAATAAATCGTTATTTGCGACGAGGCTCGCGACCTTGACGCTTAGCAAGAGTTTTTCTTGAAGCGGGTTTGCGCCGCTTCGGTTTCCTTGGCTTGATTTTGTTGGTGGCGGCGTAGCCGGCACGCTGGAAGGCGCGCCACATGTACCAGCTTGCGACGGTGCGATAGGGCCGCCAACGTTCGCCGAAGGCGAGGAGTTCTTTGGGGCTGGGCTTATGTTTCCTGCCGTAGGCGACGGACCAGCCTTTCTGCACGCCGAGGTCGTGGATGGGGAGAACGTCCGGCCGGCCCAGGCGGAAGATCAAAAACATTTCGACGGTCCATGCGCCGATGCCGCGAACGGAGACGAGGCGCTTGACGAGTTCTTCGTCGGAGAGTCTTTCGGATTCTTCGAGGGAGGGAACGACGCCCGCTATGGTTTTTTGCGCGAGGTCTTTCATGGCGAGGACTTTTGCGCCGGAGAGGCCGGCTTTGCGGAGGGCTTTTGTGCGGAGCTTGACCATTTCTTGCGGAGTTGGGACTCCGCCGTTGGAGCCGAGTGCTTTGACGCGACCGAATATAGTAGCCGCGGCTTTGCCGGAGATGGATTGGTAAGCGATGGCTTCGAGGAGCGCTTCGTAGGGAGATTGGTGCGCGTCCATTTCTGCCTGGAAAGGCCGGCAGTTGCGGATGAGTTCGGCGATGATGGAATCGGAGCCGGAGAGATGTTTTGTGGCGGTGTCGAGGTCGAAGGGAAGTGCAGGCGGCTGGTTGATCACGAGTGTGGTCCTTTGTGAGACGAATCAGGATAGCGCAAAACGGAGGGGAGCGAAAGAAAAACGAAGAAGATTCAGGGCCGTTTCAAGATGCAGAATTTTATAGAAGCGATGTAGCGGCCGCCTTCTGAGGCGGACGGCTTTTAAATCTGTATGGCGGCAACCAATCTTTGCCTATCACATGCGCGCTAGGCACCATGCCGGGAAAGGGAACCGGCAACCGATACTCGCCAACGCTGCCAGCCAATGCGGCCCGGACCGGATTCATCCAAATGTACCAAGCTACTCTGTCAGGCACCTCCCCAGGGCGCAGAATGTGATCGAATACTTCTTCTGCCACAGCTCTCCTCCGCCTTGCGTGGCGAAATTCACGGCTCGTTCTTACCTTTAGAGTTTTCATGAAATTCAGGAGATCCGCAGTTTCGTCCAGTCCCTCCGCCAGCAAATGGACATGATCCGGCATGATGCAGTAAGCATGAATTACGAATGACCGGCTCGCGGCAGCTTGCCGCAAATGTTCGAGAAACGACTCGCAGCGGCTGGGAGATGAAAAAATCCTCCTGCTGTCGGCATAGCAAATAGTCACAAAATACCATCCACCGCCGACGTAGTTTTGCGAACCAATGCGGATATTCTTGTGCTTAGAACTGTTCAAGCCGTGCCTCGTGGAACTTGCTTGGCTAATTATATGCATTGAAGTTGTGTAGCAACTAGCCCGCCTCAGAAGGCGGTCGCTACAACGGAGCAGCTGCGGACGGTGTGATAAAATTTGGAGTTTATGCAGACGGGAATTATTGGACTACCACAGGTTGGGAAGACGACGCTGTTCCGGATTTTGACGAAAGCAACTGTCGACGCGTCAAAAGGCGGGCAAGAGACGCGGGTGGGCGTGGCGAAAGTGCCAGAGCCGCGGCTGCTGGATTTGGCGAAGCTGTATAGCCCGAAAAAAGTTACATACGCGACGGTGCAGTACGTGGATTTGGGCGGCATGCAAAAGGAGCGCATGCGCGAATCGCTGGCGTCACTCCGCGAAGTGGATTGCATCATGCACGTGATTCGCGTGTTTGACGATCCGAGCGTGCCGCACGCGGAGGGAAGCATCGATCCGCTGCGCGATGCGACGAATCTGGAACTGGAGCTGATGTTTTCGGACCTGGATCAGATTACGAAGCGGCTGGAACGGCTCGAAAAAGATTTGAAGAAGAAGGCCGACAAGCAGTTTGAGCTGGAAAAAACGGTTCTGGAAAAGTGCAAGGCGCATCTGGAAGCGGAAAAGCCTTTACGCGAGTTGGAGTTGACGCCAGAGGAGCGCAGGCCGATCGGCGGATTTTTGTTTTTGTCGCAGCGACCAATGCTGTTCGTGCTGAATTTGGGTGACGACGAAGCGGGCGAGTTGGATAAGGCAGTCGAGCGGCACAAGCTTGGCGCGCTGCAAGGACGGCCGAACACGGGAGTTGTGGCGGTGTGCGGGAGGCTCGAGGCGGAGCTCGCCGAGATGGATGAGAAAGAAGCCGCGGAGTTGCTGGCGTCGTATGGACTGAAAGAGCCGGGGCTGAATCGCTTGATACACGCGACGTACGATTTGATGGGGCTGACGTCATTTTTCACGGCGGGCGAGCCGGAAGTGCGTGCATGGACGATTCACAAGAATACGAACGCGGTGAAAGCGGCGGGCGCGATTCACAGCGACATTGAAAAGGGATTTATCCGCGCAGAAGTGGTGCGCTGGAACGATTTGGTTGCGGCCGGGAGTCTCGGCGTGGCGCGGGAAAAAGCTCAGGTGCGGCTTGAAGGGAAGGATTACATCGTGCAGGAAGGTGATGTGATTCTGTTCCGGCACTCGGGATAAAGGAAAGCGTCCTGAACGTCAGGAAGGCTGAACGTCGCAAGGTCAATAACCACGGCACCAGAGCTTCTCCAAAACGCACGGGTAGGTTTCGGTCACATAGATAGCGCGCGTTCGTTGCGCGGCCAGAAGTTAACCACCAGAATCAATTCGAATGAAAACGATGCAGGATACTCGGCGCGATTGGGTTCGCGTGGCGTTGATTGTAATTGCGCTGGTGTATGCACTGCTCGCCGGATTGCGGACGGTGAGCGAGACGGATCTCGGCTGGCAGATGGCTGCAGGGCGTTACATCGTTCAGCATCATCAGATTCCTTCGACGGCTTTGCATACGTACACGGTTCCAGGAGCGCGATGGGTGTATCCGCCGCTGGGAGAAGTGATCTTCTATTTGTGTTTTTTGGTTGGCGGATATGCGGCGCTTTCGTGGCTGAATGCAATTGCGTGCGCGGGAACGGTTGCGCTGCTGACGTGGCGGGGAAGTTCGGCGACGGCGGCGCTGGCAATTGTGGCGGTTCCGGCGATTGCGTTTCGAACGGCGCCGCGCGCGGATCTTTTCACGACGGTTTTGTTCCCGGCGGTGCTTGTGTTGTTGTGGCGGCATCACGAGGGTGAGCGCGTGCGATTGTGGCTGCTGCCAGTCCTGATGCTGGCGTGGGTGAATTTGCACTTGGGATTTGTGGCGGGGCTTGCGCTGATGGGCGGGTATTTGGTGATGGAAGCGTTTGCGGCGCTTTTTGTGGAACAAAGAGCGGGCGCATCTTTGCGAATGAAAAGGGCGCTGCCGTGGATTGCGGCAAGCGTTGCTGTCACGATTCTGAATCCTTGGGGAATCGGAATCTACAAATCGCTCGCGCTGCAGAATGCGGTGGCGCAGCCGTCGGTGGATTTTATAGGTGAATGGTCGGGGATGCAGTTCAATGCGTTGTCGCTGCGACAATTCTTGAGCCCACGCGATCCGGCAAGCGGCGACTGGTGGATTCTTGTGATCGGCGTGTTTTTGCTGGTCGTTTGCAGTTATCAGAAAAGAATTGGCGCGGCGATTTTGCTAGCGGTCGGGATGGTGGAAGCGATCCGGCATATGCGCTTTCAAGCGATTTTCGCGATTTTAGTTGTCGTTTTTGGTGGAACGCTGCTGTCGGAGTTGAGGGAATTTTTGCTTCTGAAGAACAAGACAAAGGCAATCGGAATCACCGTCGCCGCAGCTGTGCTAATTCTTGTGGCGTTGCGTTCGAAAGACCTCGTAACTCAGCAGCGATACGTTGACGCTGGAGAAATTTCGCTGTTTGGTGCGGGGGAATCGTGGTGGTTTCCGGAAAAAGCGATGGGATTTCTCGAGCACGAAAAATTGCCACAGAATCTTTTTCATAGTTACAACATCGGCGGCTATTTGAGCTGGCGCGTTGGAGAAGACTATCCAGTATTTGCAGATGGGCGCTACATCCCGTTTGGGAAAGACGTGTTTTTGCAGCAGCGAGGCCTGTTGGCAGCGATGCCGGATTCGCGTCTATGGGAGGAATCGGTCGCGAAGTGGAATATCAATACAGTTGTATTTTCGCTTTCGCGGTACTGGGGGTTGAACTCGTATCCGCTGGCGGGGTTTTGCCACAGCGCGGCGTGGAAGCCGGTTTATGTGGATGATGATTCGATCCTCTTTGTGCGAAATCGGCCTGAAAACGCGAAGTGGGTAGAAAAATTCGCCGTAAATTGCGAAAAGGCGACGCTACCGGAGCCTGCAGCAGCGAAGGGAAGTTCCTGGCGCGCGCAGGCGGAGCGATTCAATTTTTTGCTCAATTCGGCGTCGGTTTATTACGTCTTGTCGCGCGACGCGGAGGCATACGCCGCGCTGCAGCAAGCCGAGGTGCTCTTTCCGGACAACGAGAGTTTGCATTTGACGAAAGCGCAGCTTCTGCAGGCGAATGGCCGCTTGGCCGATGCGGAGCAAGAATACCTGCGCGCGGTGAAGAAGCGTCCAAGTGACTCGGGATGGTTTGCACTGGCGGCGCTTTACAATAGCGAGAAGAGATATGCGGAGGCGGAGCGCTGCGGGAAAGAAGCCATTGAATATTCGCTCGTGCCGCATGAACGGCTGCGCAGTTTAGGGCTGATTGAAATTTCAATGGGGCGGCCGAAGGATGCGCTTGGGGAGTTTGATCGCGCGGAAGAAAAAAGTCCGTTCCGAGGTGATGCAGGTTCGGAAGAAGGGCGAAGCTTTAACGCGCGGCTTGCCGCGTCAAGGGCCAAAGCGCTGCGTGCGATGAACGATTTACCGCGAGCAATCGCTCAGCAGGAGCGCGCTACGCAACTGGCCCCAGAAAATGCCGCCGCTTGGGATACTCTGGCAGAACTTGCGCAAGCGCAGGGCGATGCGTCAAAGGCGCAAATGGCGCGAGGGCGTGCGGAAGCGCTACGAGCGGCACAAGAAAATTCTTCACGGTAAATTCCAACCAATTTGCAGAGTGGTGTATTCTGCTGCGTTCATAATTCACTCTGAACGGGTCAATTCGAACAGACGATGGAACAGGAATTGGCAATTCGAACGGCGCTGGCGGCGGGGCTGGGGCTGGTGGCCGCGGCGGGGAATTTACTCGGCGGATATTTTGTCGTTCGCAAGGATTGGCCGCGGCAATTCCTGCAATATTTCTTGGCGCTTGGCGCAGGCTACATGCTCGCGGTGGCGTTTTTAGAAATTATTCCGGAATCGATTGCGCTGGCCGGCCAGGACGCACTTTTATTTGTGCTCATCGGTTTTTTTCTGGTTCACCTCTTCGAGCACACACTGGCGCCACATTTTCATTTTGGCGAAGAGACGCACACGGAAGAAGTCTCGCATCATCGCGCGCAAAGCAGCGTGATGCTTGGACTAACGATTCACACTTTTTTTGACGGCGTGGCAATCGCCTCTGGATTTTTGGTTTCCACCTGGCTGGGCACAGTGATATTTTTGGCGGTGTTTCTGCACAAGCTGCCCGAGGGATTTACGGTGGCATCGGTTTTCATGGCGTGTGGGAAGGGCAGAAAGCAGGCGATTCAAGCGGCTGCGGCCCTGGGTGGGGCGACGCTGTTGGGAGTTCTGCTGACGAGCGTGCTTCAGAGCCAGCTCCGGTATGCGCTTCCGCTTTCGGGTGGTGTGACGGCATATGTCGCCGCGACCGACCTTTTGCCTGAAGTAAACCGAGAGCCTAACTGGCGGCTGGCGGTCCTGGTCTTCCTAGGCGTCGCTAGCGTATTGATAATGCAGCACTTATTTCATGTTTAAGTCGAGCTTGAGTGTCGTCCAAAAATGGCATCTGCCTGCAACTTTCTGATAATTCAGGTGTTCGATAGGGTGTGGTTGCTATGACCAGGTCAGACGTCCAACTGATGCTGGACGTAAAGGCGGGCGACCAACAGTCGTTCGAGCTTTTGCTCCAGCGCTACCGGACGCCACTGGTCAATTTCCTGTACCGGATGGTTCGGAACCGGGAACAGGCGGAAGACCTAGCCCAGGAAGTTTTCTTGAGAGTGTATCGCGCACGGGAGGATTACGAGCCGAGCGCGAAGTTCACTACCTGGCTGTTCCGGATTGCAACCAACCTCGCGCTGAATTCTGTGCGCGACCATCGGTACCAGAAGTTGGAGATTTCGATGGACGCGCCAATCGTAGCCGATACGGAAGAAGGCGACGAGCGAATGATGGAAGTGGCAGACGCGCATCCGGACATAGAGCAACACCTGGTGGAAAAGACGCGAAAGAAAATGATTCGCCATGCGATAGAAAAGCTGCCGGAGAAGCAACGCGCGGCGGTTCTGTTGCATAAATACCAGGAGTTGGACTACGCGGAGATTTCTAAGATTTTGAAGTGTTCGGAAAGCGCGCTAAAGTCCCTGCTGTTCCGGGCATATGAAACGCTTCGAGTGGAACTGGCCCCGCTGGTGGCGCACTCGGTAAAGCACTAGGGCCCAAGGATGGTTGTTATGAGCTGTGAAAAGATGGAAACGCGGATTCTGGCGTATATGGATGGCCGCCTGAAAGAAAACGAGCGAGCCGAGGCGGAAAAGCACCTCGCTGGCTGTGCGGCGTGCCGTTTGCGAGTGAACGAGTTTCGAGCCGTGAACGATTTGCTGGACGAGCTGCCGGCGATCGAGCCGTCGGGCGCGTTCAATGCGCGCGTGCATGCACTGGTGGCGGCGGAGCCGCAGAAGCGGAGCAGCTGGCTAACGTGGCTGGCGCCGTCGCCGCGAATTGCGTTTGTGGCTTCGATGCTGCTGCTCGCGACGGTATGGGTGGGAACGCAGGCGCCTCCGCCACCGATCGCGACACAAGATTTGCCGGTGGTGGAGAGCACGGATTACGACGTGATTTCGAGCTTTGCGCCGCTTTCGGATCTTTCGCAAGCGCCGGATGACGACGCAGATGATTCGGATGCGCCGCAGCAGCCGCAGCAAATGTAACGAGGTATGAAGGCGAGACTCCAATTCGCGAGCTGGTTGCTGGCCCTGAGCCTGGGCCCGCTGATGGTGTTTACAGCGAATGCGCAGAATCGTCCGCCGAAAAATAACCGGCAGGAGCAAAGGCAGCAGCGTCAGGAACAGCATCCAAATCGAGATCAACAACGAGCCAGCGCGCCACGAGGCAATCCGAACCGACCGCCTGCCCGCGAGTCTGTGGTTCCGAATACAAATCGTCCGCCAGAGCGCGCGCGGAATCAGCAGAATTTGAATCGCCCCCCGGCGAATGCGCAGCCGAGAGACTTCAATAGTCTGAATCGACAGCAACAGCAGAGAGCGCTCGAGAACAATCGGGACTTCCAAAGACGGACGCCTGCCGAACAGCAGCGAATGAAGCGCGGCTTGGAAAACTGGAACCGGCTGACGCCGGAGCAGCAAAATCACATCAAGAATGATGTGCTGCCGAAGTGGCAGAGGCTTCCTTCGGATCGCCAGCGAGCGATCGGGAGCCGCCTCAACGTGCTGCAGAACATGCCAGAGTCCGCGCGAAACCGGCACCTGGATGATCCGAATTTCACGCGAGGCATGAGTGAAGAAGACAAAGCGATGCTGCGCGATCTGGCCCACCAGCACGTAGGCGGAGCGCCTGAACCGCCGAACGAGTAAGAGTTGTAAGCTCTAAGTTTTCAGTCAAGTAGAATTGTCACTTTGCACTGTCTATAGTACTTGCTTTGCTATCGGCGTATTTTCTTTCGAGTCTTACCTTTTAAGAAACCAAAAACAAAACGCCTAAGCACAAAGAAAAACCCTCACGCCGCGCGAACGCGAGGGTTTTCCACAGGCAGAGACTGTCAGTATTTACGGTTGGCCGGGAGACGGAACCGCCACGCGGTTGGCGGGAACGACCTGCGTCTGGAACGAGAAGACTTCGCGGCCATTCGGATTAACATTCACTTTCACCCAATTGTTGTCGTTTGTTCCGTTGGGCGCGTTGTCCCCGTAGGTCTCGAGGCGAGTGAAATTTTCGAGTCGCACGCCTTGTGCATTCAGGAAAGGCTTGTCGATTCGAAAGTAGTGGGTATCACCATGGACGTAAACGACCGGCTTGCGGAAAGCGGTGACTTCGTCGCGCAAGGCGAGCAGAATTTCTTGGAAGCCGTCCGTCACACCGGGAGCTAGAGCGAGAGTGTTAGGATTGCGAACCGGCTCGCTTTCGACCGGATGGTTGTTGAATCCGGGATCCGCCTGCGAAATTAACATCACACCAGCTGAATTGCGATCCTTTGCATCCTGGAAGGTTTGCCGCATCCACGCGATAACAGCGTCGCGCCGGTAAGCCCACTCGACGGGGTCGGGGGCGTCCTTGCAGAGGTTATTGCAGGATCCTTGGATGTTGAGCGTGGCGAAGGTGACGCCGTTGTAAGTCCAGCGGCGATTTTCGACGCAGGGAACCAGACCTCCTCCGGAGCCAAGGCAGATAACATCTGTCTGTACTAGCTGCCGAAGCCTGTGCTGGCCCAGTGTGAAAGGCGATTTGAAGAAGAGCTGCCGCTCATGGTCGAGCCGCTCGAGAGAATTGAAAGGTCCATTCTCAGGGGCGTCGCAGTCGGTCCAGTCGTTATCGCCCGGAGTGAAGGCAGCGGGCGCTTTGAGCTGGCTGAAATAGTGGTCGAGGGCATACTGGTAGAGGTCATTGCTGCAGGTCGTAGGAGTTACAGAACTGGGGATTCCTTTTCCGGCCTTGAGGTCGCCATCGTGCACGGTAAAGGCGAGGTCTTGGGAATTCATATCCGCAATCAAATTAGGAACGCCGACGAGCGCCTGGACGTCGTTGTACGGCATGTCGCCCCACAGCCCGATAGCGAAAGAGTCGCGATCCTGGCCTTGGTCGTCGTCTGCCCAGACTAACTTCCCGGCCGCCAGCGCCGAAGAAACGACGATGAGCAAAGCTAGATACGCTCTCCACCAAAAATGCGAGGAGTGCCATAAGTTTACAATTCGATTTTGCCCGCTTGATGCCAACTCCATTATTCCCTCCGTTGATCAGCACGCACACGTTACGCGCTGTATGAAATCGGTCTGGAATTTGCCGCCGCCGTCTTACTGCACAATGAAGGGCGTGTTTAAATAAGAAGACAGCGAGCCGTGTCACCCAAATTGGCGCGATTGACAGTGATGAGCAATCGCTGCATTGTGACGGTTCGCCCTTTTTCGCATCGAACGGAAAGAGGAGATTGTTTTGGCAACCGGCCGCAGCGCCGTCAGTCTGGATGAATCCACCGGCACTACTTCTTCAGCGCGGTTTCGCGCATTAAAGCATCGCAACTTTCAGCTATTTGTTGGGGGGCAGCTCGTCTCCCTGATTGGCACGTGGATTCAAAATACCGCCCAGCTTTGGCTCATTTACCGCCTGACCGGTTCAGCAGCGCTGCTCGGAGTTTTCGGATTTTTGAACCAGATTCCGATGCTGCTGCTTTCTGCAGTAGGAGGATATGTAGGCGACCGCTACAGCCGGCACCGCGGGGTGCTTGCAACGCAAGCGGCTTCTATGGTGCTGGCATTCTTGCTCTCCGGATTAATGCTAAATGGAAAGATTCACGACCGGCGGGGAGCCTGGCTAATCATCGTGATTGGGTTTCTTCAAGGAGTTGTGAACGCGTTCGACGTGCCGATCCGGCAATCATTTTTTGTGAACATGGTGGGAAAGCCGGACTTGCCGAACGCGATTGCGTTGAACTCTTCGATTTTCAACGGAGCGCGGGTCGTGGGCCCAGCGATTGCAGGATTTGCAATTAAACT
>Ga0066388_100000520_pt1 | contig 18449 bp, 14 predicted proteins | sample PanSoiMetaGPlot6_FD_64539 | JGI IMG/M metagenome (GOLD analysis project Ga0066388, IMG submission 64539) | Tropical forest soil microbial communities from Panama analyzed to predict greenhouse gas emissions - Panama Soil - Plot 6 (Hybrid Assembly) | ecosystem: Environmental > Terrestrial >... | reverse complement strand
GCGACAAGATGCACCGCTCAACGATCTCTTGGTCGTTGATTTCGCGCCGCGCTATACTTCGTTCAGAAGCTAGCTTCTCGATAAGGCTGATCACTTCGGGATCCGATACGGCTTCCCGGCTGCCGCTCTCATAGCGATAGAAACCGCGACCGGTCTTCTGGCCGAGCCTGCCCATCTCCGTAAGGCGGTCGGCAATGACAAAATAAGGGTCCGGGCGACTTTCCCGTTTGAAAAGCTGGACGCGCGCCTTGGCACCGACATCATTGCCGCCCAGGTCGCTTACTCCTAGCGGTCCCATGCCAAAGCCGAAACTCTCGAGCGCCGTGTCGACCTGTGTCGGTGTAGCTCCTTCCAGCAGCAACTGCTCGGCCTCACGAAAGTAGCCATCGAGCATCATTCGATTCCCGATGAAACCGAAGGCGTCCCGCGAGACAACCGCAACCTTCTTAAGCAGTTTTGCGACGCGGAATGCGGTTGCCAAGTTTTCAGGCGAGGTATGGTTAGTGCGCACAATCTCCAAAAGCTTTGAAACGTGTGCGGGAACGAAAAAATGCAGGCCTAAAACCCGTTCCGGATGGGCCGTGGCACTGGCTAGTTCGGTTACAGACAGAGTGGAGGTGTTGGTGGCGATCAGACGCTGGGGAGGAAGAATGGAGTCGAGCTTTGACAATACATCTTTTTTCAACTCTATATCCTCGAATACAGCCTCGATAACCAGATCGGCATTGGCCGCTTCGGCCAGAGCAACGGTATTCCGAATACGCCGAATGCGTTCATCGGCGATGCCCTCTGTGATGCGCCCACGTTTGACGCTGGATGCGTATGCAGAACGGACATGTTCACGGCTGCGGGAAAGGGCAGCAGGATCGTTATCGTTGAGCAGCACTTCCAAACCAGCGTCGGCGAAAGCAATCGCGATGCCGCTACCCATTGTCCCGGCGCCAATCACTGCTACGCGTTGAATGGCGGGAGGATGAGCTTTCCGGACATTGACGGAAGATAGTCCGCTCAATTTGCTGGACTTGCGCTCCGCAAAAAATACGTGCCGCAACGCAAGGCTCTCGCGTGAAGCCAATGACTCTTGGGCGAGGGCGGCCTCAATCGCGATACCTTCCGAGAACGGCAGCTTGCAAGCTTTGATTGCTTCGACTACCAGATCTTGCGTCGTGCGCCCCTTCAAAGCACGAGCATGAGGAAGCAATGCAGCGGCAATCTCGGTTTCATCGAGGTGGTCCATGACGGTGCGATTACAGGTTGGTCGCGGGCCGAGTCCCTCACGCACAAGACGTTTACAGAAACCTAGCGCGGCATCACGCAGATCGCCTTCCGCAACCTCATTCACCAGACCTTTGGCCTTGGCTTCAGACGCCGGCACAGGTGTGCCCGACAGAATCATATCCAAGGCCGCGCGCGCGCCCATCAATCTCGGGAGGCGTTGCGTGCCCCCAGCGCCCGGGATGATTCCCAGCGTGATCTCTGGCAATCCGATTTTTGCGTTTTTATGGGCGAGTCGATAATGACAGGCCATTGCGAGTTCGAGCCCTCCGCCTAAAGCGAGCCCCTGCATCGCGGCAACCACAGGAGTAGGAGAGGACTCAATTCTGGTTTGCAGTTGTTGTAGAGAGGGCGCGGCCTTCGGACGGCCGAACTCAGTGATGTCAGCGCCCGCGCTGAACAGCTCGCCGCTCGCCATGATTAACAGCGCCTTGATGCTAGGATTTTTTTCCGCTCGCGTAATCGCATCAACGAGCTTGAGCCTTACCGAATGACTGATCGCGTTTACAGGAGGGTTGTCGATCGCAATCAGCCCTACAGGGCCTAGCTCGTCGAATGTCACGATTGTTGCTTCTGCTATATCTCGGTTCGTCGTCATAAATATCGGTGCCGAACAGTTGACTCGTTTCTGTTTGACAGTGGTTCGTGAAAGTAAATGGTATATTGAGTCGACTTAACCCTTCTGCGAGGCTGTTTCTCAGCCTGCTGAAGGGAAGCAAGTATGGAATAAGCCGCGCTCACAAAGGTGAATCGTGAAAAACGAGCCGGTAATGGATATTGCCCATCTCGGCCACCTGGAATTGCTTACTCCCAGGCCGGAAGAGAGCCTGCGGTTTTTTGTTCAGGTTATGGGAATGACCGAGAGCGGCCGACAAGGCGACTCGGTCTACTTGCACGCCTATGATGATTATGAGCGCCATTCCCTGAAACTCACGGCATCCAAACTTCCAGGCTTGGGACATGTAGCTTATCGTGCGCGAAGCCCTCAAGCTCTCGAACGGAGGGTGGTCGCCCTCAAGGGATCGGGCTTCGACATAGGCTGGACGGAGGGCGATTTGCCACATGGCCCGGCGTTTCTTTGCCAGGACCCGGACGGACACAGGATCGAGCTTTACTATGAAACAGAGTGGTATCAGGCACCGTCTGCCCTGCGCCCCGCCCTCAAGAACCAAGCACAAAAATTTCCCGCGCGTGGTATCAACGTGCGGCGGCTAGATCACTGGAATGGACTTGCGGTCGATATCAAAGCGAACCGCGAGTTCTTCGAACGGTACCTGGGCTTTCGTTTGACCGAGCAAATCGTCATGGACGATGGCTCGGAAGCCGCCATCTGGATGACGTGTACGAACAAGAGCTACGACTTCGCCTACACGCGCGATCATACGGGCATAAAGGGACGGTTGCACCACATTACTTATGCCGTCAACAGCCGCGAAGAGGTGCTGCTGGCAGCGGACATTTGCCTGGAAAACGGCGTTTACATTGAAACTGGTCCCCATAAGCACGCAATTCAGCAAACCTTTTTCCTATATGTGTACGAGCCTGGCGGCAACCGAGTTGAGATTGCCAATGCCGGTGCGCGTTTGATCCTGGCGCCGGATTGGAAACCGATCCGCTGGACTGAAGCCGAACGCAAGAAAGGGCAAGCTTGGGGCCTTAAGACGATCGAATCATTCCACACCTACGGAACGCCTCCAGTGAAGGCGGAAACAGAAACGTAAACCGTGGCACGACGTCCCCTGTGGCTAAGATGAAACTAAGGACACATAACTACTCAGGGACAAGCAGTCAAAAGACAAGTTAACTGATGAATATCAAAAAAACTGCCCTCGTCATTAGCGCCCATTCAGCGGATTTTGTATGGCGCGCAGGCGGAGCAATCGCGTTGTATGCCGAGCGTGGCTGGGACGTCACGGTGGTTTGTCTCTCGTTCGGAGAGCGCGGCGAATCGGCAAGACTGTGGCGCGAGACCGGAATGACCATCGAGAAGGTCAAAAGCAACAGGAAGGAAGAGGCGACTCGCGCGGCGGAGATTCTTGGAGCCGAGGTGATTTTCCTCGACGTTGGCGACTATCCGATGAGAATTCCGGACAGCATCCTTTACGATCTCGCCGCGCTTTACCGAAAAATCCGACCCGAGTTTGTCCTTACCCACTCGCTTAAAGATCCTTACAATTTCGATCATCCACTGGTTTCTCATGCGGCACAGGAGGCGCGCATCGTTGCGCAGGCGCATGGGCATGAACCAGACACCCCCGTAATTGGCGCGCCATCCTTGTTCCTGTTCGAGCCACACCAGCCGGAACAGTGCGATTGGAGGCCGCAGTTGCTGCTCGATATCAGTTCGGTCTGGCCCAAGAAATACGAGGCCTTCAAAACCATGAACGCTCAGGAGCATCTCTGGCAGTACTACGAGCGTGTTGCACTGCAGCGCGGCGCGCAGGCCTCGCGCAACTCAAACAAGACCATCAAATATGGCGAAGCCTATCAGCGCGTGTTTCCGCAGGTTACGGAGGAACTCGCATGAACGAACCTATCGTGGTTCGCGAAGTGGAGCAGCCGCCATCGGAAGTCGTGGGCGCATTGGAGAAATTCGGCGTGACCACGGTGCATGAGGCGCAAGGACGTTGTGGCTTGCTCGCTTCCTACATGCGCCCGATTTTTCCTGGCACCACCGTAGCTGGACCTGCTGTCACGGTGTCGCTGCCTCCCGGCGACAACCTGATGATCCACGTTGCAGTCGAAGTCTGCCGGGCGGGAAGTATTCTGGTGGTAGCTCCGACTTCACCATGTACTGACGGTTACTTCGGCGAGCTGCTCGCGACGTCACTGCGTGCTCACGGCGTGAAGGGACTGGTTATCGACGCGGGCTGTCGTGACATACGACCTCTGACGGAAATGCAATTTCCGGTTTGGAGCCGCGCGATCAGCTCCCAAGGAACCGTAAAGAGCACACTGGGATCGGTAAACGTTGCGCTTGTATGTGCGGGCGCACTGGTGGAAGCGGGCGATGTGATTGTCGCAGATGATGACGGAGTCGTCGTGGTGCGCAGGACCATGGTGCGCGAAGTTGCCGCCATGGCGGAACAACGCGCGCGCAAGGAAGATGCAAATCGAGAGCGGCTTGCGCGTGGTGAACTCGGGCTTGACATCTACGGCTTGCGCAAGAAGGTCGCCGAGCTAGGACTTAAATACATGTGAAAGCTTGTGTCGCCAAGCACCGAGAGATCGTCCCAATTGCTCGGCCGTACAACGATCCTCTGCGCGCAGTCAGCGATCTCGCCGATTATTCTTGCGTAGGAGAAAGGACGCAATGTCGGGGGCTTTGCAAACTGCCATCCCTTGCACGCTGATGCGCGGCGGCACGTCGAAAGGGCCTTTTTTTCTGGCCGGCGATCTGCCAAGCGACGTGCGAACACGAGACCGGGTGTTGCTGGCGGCCATGGGATCTCCCGATCCCAGGCAAATCGATGGTATCGGGGGCGCCGACCCTCTGACTAGCAAGGTGGCCATCGTATCCCGTTCTTCGCGAGCTGGAATTGAGGTGGATTATCTTTTTGCTCAGGTTTCTGTGGATCAGCCGCTGGTCGATGTCACTCCAACCTGTGGAAACATGCTGGCCGGGGTTGGCCCCTTTGCGATCGAACGCGGTCTGATTGCGCCACGAGATCCAATCACCTCGATCACCATTTATATGGTGAACACCGGAACGGTGGCTGTCGCCCACGTGCCCACGCCAGGCGGCGAGGTCACGTATGCAGGCGAAACATCGATTGCCGGAGTCCCTGGTGCGTCCGCCGCGATCCGCATCGATTTTCGCGATACCGCTGGTTCCGTTTGTGGCGCCTTGTTGCCGACCGGCGACACGCTCGACCAGCTCGACGGAATCGAAGCAACGCTGATCGACAATGGCATGCCTATGGTTGTACTGCGCGCTTCGGATCTTGGGAAATCCGGGTACGAAACCCCCGTTGAGCTCAACTCCGATCAGAAGCTCAAAGCGCGACTGGAAGCAATTCGTATCCAGGCGGGCGAGCGCATGGGCTTGGGCGATGTACGTTCGAAGGTGATTCCCAAGATAACCCTGATCGCGCCGCCACAAGCTGGCGGGTACGTAATGACGCGCACTTTTATCCCCCACAAATGTCACGCAGCTATCGGAGTCTTGATGGCGGTAACGGTGGGCACGGCGTGTATTCTTCCCCGGTCCGTGGCGCATGGCATCGTGCACTCGCAAGACAGGCCGGTCGAACGGCTCTCGATCGAGCATCCCAGCGGCGAATTCTCGGTTGAATTTCAGGTGGAGCATACTGGCGGTGAGCTGAAGGTGATACGCTCGAGTCTGATTCGCACAGCTCGTGCGCTTTTTCGAGGCGAGCTGCTGGTGCCGACAAGTGTTTGGGAGGGGAAACAACCGCTCTCGTCCGCCGATGTTTCGCGGAGCGTGCAACATGCATAGCGCAAAGACGATTGATCGGGTGGCTATCATCGGCTTTGGCGAAGCCGGCAGTATTTTCGCGCACGATTTCGCCAAGCAGGGTGTGGATGTCTCTGTTTTTGACATTCTCGTCAATTCCAATCGACAGCGACGACCGATGCTGGGGAAGGCCAAGGCCTGCGGAGTTATCGTTGCAGACAACCTGAAAGACTGTTTGTATAAAGCCGAACTCGTGATTTCGGCGGTTACCACTTCATCCGCACTAGAGGTGGCGAAAGAGGCGGGGCCGATGCTAGGCCAGGATCAGCTGTTTCTTGACATCAATTCGGTTTCGCCTAAAACCAAGCGGAAGGTCGCCGGCTACGTCGAACGTGGAAGAGGGCGATTCGTCGAGGCTGCCGTGATGTCTGCGGTTCTGAAACACCGATTGAAAGTTCCAATACTGGTTGGCGGACCACATGCTTTTGAGACCGCCGAACGTCTACAGAGAATTGGAATGAACGTGACGCCGTTAAGTGATCAATTTGGTGTCGCTTCGGCCGTGAAGATGTGCCGGAGCGTCATCATAAAAGGCCTGGAAGCGCTTGTCATCGAGTCTCTATTTGCAGCCCGGATGTATGGGGCAGAAGATAAGGTGCTCGATTCTCTCGCCGCGAGCTATCCCGAAATGGGTTGGGAGGATCATTTGCCGGATTACTTGATTAGCCGCGTCGCTGAACATGGCCATCGACGAGGTTTAGAAATGCGCGAGGTAGCGCGGACACTACAACATGTCGGCGTTGAACCTATGATGGCGCTGGCCACGGCTCGACGCCAGGAGCATCTCGTCGGCCAGATGGCCAAGCGGAAACTTGCGTTCGGTTCCCCCAAGCGGTTCTCCTGGCGTTCTCTCAGTGATGCGGTGGTCCGCCCACGACGCCAGCCCGGGTCAGGCAAGTGAATTTTGCACCAGCAAATGGCGACCCGGCCAGTGTGCCGGCATTCGGAACCTTTGGATTTAACGATCCAGAGTTGGGATGTCTGCAGGTTCTCGCACCGATCGCAAACCCACGCGCGAAAGATTGATGCTTATTTTTGCTCCGTGCGCGTGCTCGACCATGAGTGCGGCCACTCGAGAGCTCTCACCGTTTTCCAGCGCCTGAACGATTGCATGATGCTGGCGGTGCGAGTAGAGCAGGTGGTCGTACATACGTGGGAGGTCAATTTTATCGAATGCAATCGCATGCGCCGCCGCGAACGGGATTCGGCCATTGCGCTCAAGCGCCTCGGCGACCACTTTGCTGCCGGATCCCTGCACGATTAGCGAATGGAATTGCTTATTCATGTCGCCGTAGTGGGCTTCGTCCGCCAGGACCAAGTGCCCCTTGGCAAATATTTCATCCCCCTCACCGAGACACTCATGCAGAGAGTGAATAAGGCGGCGGGACGGCCCTTGTTCCGCCAACATACGAGCGGCCAGGCCTTCGAGTGCCCCGCGGACGTCAATGGCATCCATGATCTCCTGTGGCGTGAATGCTCTTACGACGAAACCGCGAGTATCCAGCTGAGCGAGTACGCCTTCCTGTGCGAGAATCGGTAGAGCCTCACGCACTGGTGTTCGGGAAACTCCCAGCTTGGCCGCCAGTTCGACCTCTCTCACGCGCTTTCCGGGAGGCAATTCCCCCTGCAGGATCATTTCGCGTATTCTTACGATTACTCGTGAATTTTTGCCGGCCATTTGTATGCAAGCTGGATACGCCGCTGATTCAAACGTAAAATCCGCATACATTCTACTCGAACTGCCGGTCAGACGAGGTCGACCATTGTTTCTCTCGATGGCCGGTCGCGAGCCAGTTGGATCTGGAAGCGAGTGCGATGCAAGCTTCAGGTGAGCGGACATGAAGTCTTCACACCCACTTTGACGGATGTGAACGAGGGTTGCCATCTGCTGAGTGCACAGGTGAAGGAGATGCACATCGCGGATGTGATCAACCTCATTGGAGGAGCTCACCAATCTGGTGTTGTGCGGCCCGATGCGCAGCTGGCGATCTCTTCCCTAAATGCAGCGCTGCGGCGGGCATAGCCAGCCGGCGCGAATTGTCTTGTAGGATTGACGCGCTTCTATTCCTGGGCCGTGCTCACGACTCCAGTCCAAACAAGCGCATGGCATTTTCCTTTAGAATCAGCGGGCGCACTTCATCGCGGATAGGGATCTTCCCAAAATCGGCCAGCCATCGATCGGGCGAAATCAACGGATAGTCGGACCCGAACAGCACCTTGTGCTTGAGCAGGGTGTTCGCATATTGCACGAGTGTCGGCGGGAAGTACTTCGGCGACCAGCCCGATAGGTCAATGTATACCTGTGGCTTATGCAGGCACACCGAAATGGCTTCATCCTGCCAGGGGAATGAGGGGTGCGCCATGATGATGGGCATGTGAGGAAAGTCGACTGCCACATCATCAATGTCTATCGGATTGCCGTATTTCAATCGAACGCCCCCGCCTCCGGGCAACCCCGCGCCGATTCCGCTGTGGCCAGTGTGAAAGATCAGTGGCAATCTGGCTTCGTTGACGACTTCATAAAACGGATACGCCAACTTGTCATTGGCCTGGAACTGTTGCACCGGAGGATGGAGTTTGAAGCCGCGAATCGAGCCCGCGGCAATTAACCGCTTCGCTTCGTCAACCGCCGCCTTCCCCCGCGTCGGATCTACGCTGGCGAAGGCAAACATGATGTCGGCGTTCTCGGCGGCAAAGGCCGCAACCTCGTCGTTGGGAATGGGGATGCGTCCCGTGAGTCGTTCGTCCACGCTGAAAATGACGCAGCCGATCTTGCGCGAGCGGTAGTACTCGGCCAAAACGTTGCGGTCGCGGTCCAGGCCCGAATTGCCAAAGTATTTGTTGGCGGCTTCGTTAGCCAGGTTGTTGCCCTCTTCATTTTCAACGTGAACATGCACGTCAATGGCGATCAAGTCGCGAACGTTCATTTCTTTGGCTCTCTTACTGCTTCGAACCCGGCGCCTTCTATCACTTTCTGCGCGATTTGAAAGCCCGTGTTGGCAGCAGGCACGCCGGCATAAATGGCAGTTTGAAGCAGCAGCTCTTTGAGATCGCACGGCTCCAATTCGTGCTCCAATCCCGAGCGCAAGTGCATAGTGAACTCCTCCCATCGCCCCAGGGCAGCCATGGTTGAGAGTGCAAGCAGCCGTCGAGTCCGTACATCCAATTCCGGACGTGTCCAGATGGTTCCCCATGCATAGCGCGTGATTAGATCCTGAAACTCGCGATTGAAATCGTTGGTGGCCGCGACAGCTCGATCAACGTGATCACCGCCCAACGTTCGACGCCGCACGGCAAAGCCTGCTTGGGAACGTTGAGTTTCATCTAGCTGGGGCAGCAGGAATTCGAGCAGCGCTGCAAGAAATGACCGGGGCCGCTCCAGGTTGGACAGGTGGGCTGCCGGCAATTCGATAGAACGCGTATTCGCGATTTCCCGGGCCAAGACTTCGCCGTTCCCTACCCATGGAGTTGAAATATCGCAACTCCCCGAAATAACCAGTGTCGGAACACGAACGTTTCGTAGGGTCTCGCGTGAATCGAAGTCGCGCAGCGCGGCACAACATCCGACATACCCCCCTGGATCAGTTCCCAACAAGACCGACCTCACAGTGTTGACGTATGCACTGGAATTGACCAGAGTGTGTGGCGTGAAAAATCGCTGCATCGCCATATTCACGATTGCAGCCATTCCTCCTTCCGTTACCATTTTGATTCGCGTTTCCCAGTTGCTGCGCTCTCCAAATTTTGCCGAGGTGTTGGCGAGAACCAGGCTTGTGAGGCGATCTGCCGCGTTTACGCCTAGCCACTGACCAATGGCGCCGCCCAAGGAGAGCCCGCAGAAGGCAAACTGGCGAACACCCAGCAAATCGGCTAAGCCGAGCACATCCCGTCCGAGCAGTTCGATCGAGTATTCGCCCTTGGTTACTTCTGAAGCACCATGGCCGCGCGTGTCGTATCGCAATACTTGAAAATGTGAGAGCAGCTCCGGGACTTGCGGCGCCCAAATTGCATGATCGGTGCCGATCGAATGGGAAAAGACGAGCGCTGGTTTTTCAGGCACTCCCTCGAGTCGGTAGAACAGCCGGGCACTGTTGCAATTGGCGAATGGCAAGTTTTAACGCTCCCCCCTGTTGGAGGCAGTGCTCTTTAGCAGAGCCTTACGGAATGCCTCTGCCGAGCCGAGGTACTGTTCCGGAGTCTCGAGTTGGTCAAGCACAGAACGATTCAGGCGCGAGCTGACTTCCGGCAATTCCGCCAATATTGTGCAGAGATCTTTGTTCTGTGCAATGCCCTTTTGAATTGTATCTTCCAAAAGCTTGTGAGCGACATCTCGCCCCAACTCGGCAGCCAAGAGCATCATCACTCGCTCGGCGAAGATTAGGCCATTGGTGTCGGCAATATTTTTGCGCATGCGCGCCGAGTCCACCGAAAGCCCCTCCGCAACCTCAGCCAACGATGAGGCAGCGGACCCCGTCGACTGAACGATAGAGGCTACGGTCGGCCACTCAGATTGCCAGCTACCGACCCCGCGTTCGTGCTCCTGCACCATCGCTGAAAGAAAACTCGCTACCAACCCAGGAATTCGGTGAGACGCAGCAAGAGCCAGCGCGCAAGCAACCGGATTTCTCTTGTGCGGCATGGTGGAAGATCCGCCTCTGTCTTCGCCGCCCGGTTCGGCCACTTCGGCCACTTCGCTCTGCATCAGCAAGCTGATATCACGCGCCATCTTTCCCAGCGATCCGGCCACTACTCCGCAGCAGCAAACGAGATTGGCCAGACGGTCTCGATGCGTGTGCCAAGGTGCTTCGGGGCAGCGCAATCCAAGTTCTTCGGCGAGCGCACGAGCAACAACGGTTCCCTTATTTGCCAATGAAGCCAACGTCCCCGATGCGCCGCCGAATTGAAGAACCAATGCCTCCTCGAACGCAGACTCTAGACGCTTGCTACTTCGACTCAGCGCCCCTAGCCAGCCGGCGACTTTTAAACCGAACGTCACCGGCGGAGCTGCCTGCATCAGGGTTCGGCCCAGCATGAGCGTGGTTTTATGCTGCTCTGAAAGAGTGGTCAGAGCTTTTTCCAGCCGTTCGACATCGCCGGCAAGGATTGTCTGTGCGCGCTTCAGCAAAAGCACCAGCGCCGTGTCAGTAACATCCTGACTGGTAGCACCCCAGTGCACCCATCCCGCCGCTTCTTGGTCTCTGGTCCTTACTCTTTCACTCAAAGCCTTGACCACAGCAATTCCAGGGGTGCCTGCGCGAAACGTACCACGAGAGAGTTTGTGGATATCGAATTCACTTGCACGGGCGGCAGCTGCAATGCGACTGGCGGCCGATTTCGGTACGATGCCTACCCGCGCCTCAGCCCGTGCGAGCGCGACTTCAAAATCCAGCATCGCTTGCAGCATGGAGATGTCCGAGAACACTTCGGCGAGTAGTTCGGTAGTGGCTAAACTCTCGATGAGGCGTGCTGGCAAAGCCGGTTTCCTCCGTCCGGCATTATAGGACGCCGGCTCATAGAACAACGTCAAGCTTGCAAAGTAGCAGGTGCCAAGCGGAGTGAATCGCTACTGCAAAAAAAGAGCCTACATTGCCAAACAATCGGATCCGGGACTACATTATGGCAGTCGCACCTAGGAGACTCTATGCCAGTTCTCGATACCAAGAGCAGCCTTGACGCAGTCGTGCGCGAGTATGCTTTCCCTGATATCCACATCGGCGCGGGAGAGGACGAATCTCCTTGGGTTCCCTTCCACCCGAATGTGTTTATTCGCCATCTCACATTCGACGTAAGAACGAATATGTACTCGAATGTTCTATGGGTGAAGTCGGGAGGCATGTTAGGTCGGCATCGCCATCGGGGACGGGTTTTTGGCTATACCCTTGAAGGCAGTTGGCGTTATCTCGAGTACGATTGGGTCGCTCGTGCGGGCAGCTACGTACAGGAAAGTCCCGGGGCTATCCATACTCTGGTTTCCGACGAAGGTATGAAGACGGTTTTCTGGCTCAATGGATCGCTGGAATTTTTCGACGAGACCGATGGCCTACTCGAGACCCTCGATGTCTTTTGGTTCATGGATCATTACCTGAGCTACTGCCGCCAAAACGGCATTACGGTGAACAAGAAGCTTTTCGTTTGAACTCCCACGTGACACCGCAGTCCGGCCGCCTAAGCGAATTTGCGCCCGGACCGCGCCCTAGCACCTGGGTCCCTGAAGTGCCTTCGCCTCGCACATTCCCGTGTGCAGGTGGATCTGTGTAGTCCTTCCAGCGCGATCCTCTGCATCGCATCGCTCGCAGGTCCATATCTGGGAAGTTTGACCAGAATCTGGGTGCGGCACGATGTGCGGGACCATTGGTGGACTTCGTTCGGCACTGGAAAAGACCGAGATCGGTGTCGGGCGGTTTGTGACTTGGATCGGAGTCACGCTGAAAGGCTACTTGTACTTGGCCATGAGACTCTTCCAACGCACCCAGGCTTCTTCCCGCGCCTTCTTATCTGCTGCGGTGCCATCGGGATCCTCCCCCGCGCGCATGAAACCATGTCCCGCGTCTCGATAAGTCACGGCGTCGAAGTTTTTTCCGAGAGCTTTCATTGTCGTAATCGTCTCCGGAACGGTGGCACCAATGCGTTCATCGTTGCCGGCATAAAAGCCAAAAACAGGAGCTGTGATGCGCGCCATTGCCTCTTTATCGGGCGGCGCACCGTAAAAAACAAATGCAGCAGCTAAATCGCTCCTACTGGTGGCAAACCGGAATGACTGCCCCCCGCCCCAGCAAAAGCCGGCGACGAAGAGTTCGCCGTTTGACGCCGGCAATTTGACACCATAGTCCGCAGCCGCGTTCAGGTCCTCAGTGATTTGATCGGGATTGAGCTTGTGAATGGCTTCGCCGACTGTGTTTGGTGAAAAGCTGGTGGTGCGGCCACCGTTTGGTCCCATTCCCGAAAGAAGATCTGGCGCGACCGCGATATAGCCGGCTGCCGCGACCTGATCGGCGAGGTCCTGCGCCCAGTCGGTCAATCCAAAAATCTCATGAATGATTAGGACGATTGGCGTTTTTTCTTTTGCTTCCGGATAAACAACGAATGTCTCGACAGTCCGATTTCCGTGCTTGACGCTCACCCATTCGCGATGTCGAGGCGAGTGTTCAAGCTTTTGCAGGGCCCAATCTTGTGCAACGGTAAAAGGAGCACCCAGAAGGCTTACTACCAAAAACAGAGACAATCGTTTCATGTTTTCCACCTCGCGCAAGGGTCGCATAGTAATCATTCAGGCTACCTCGCGCAAGGGTTCGCGCGCAAAAATCCTCATGACCTCCAAAGGGCGTTTAGTTACTTACGGGGAGAAGGACACATCGCGTGGTTCACGGGGGAACGAAGGAGGCTAGGCTAACTAGAGATGAGGCTCGGTCGCGCGCCCTTCTCCGAACAATCACTAAGAAGAAACAACTGCTCACCTCCGCGACTATCCCCAACGCGGCTGTTCATCAAGGCTGATACCCAATGCTGTCTTTGCAACTACCTCATGCGTGAGGAAGGAATTGGCAGGATGAATGCGGCCCAGACGCGCGTCGCGCATCAGGCGCTCGTAGCCCGCTGAGCGAAAAATTCCGAGGCCACCAGCGACATCCAGACCAGTATCCACGACGCGCCAGGAGCCCTCGACGGCGCGGTATTTGGCAGCAAAAATCTTTGACGGCCATTGGGCAGCGTGGTCCACGCCATTCGACCAATCCTCGGCTACACTTTCGAGGTGTGGCCCGATGGATTCAAGTTCAATCACCATTTCCGCGATCGCGTGCTGTGCCTCAGGGTGATACGCCATCGAACGGGTCAGCGCTAACGAACGTTTTTTCTTCACCGCAGCGACCGTTTGATCCAGGGCGCGCTTGGCCAAACCGTAGTAGATGTTGCCAAAACCCATCAGTGCCCAGGCAAACAACGATAAAACAAACGGATCAAGACCAGCGGCGCCAGCGGGAACAACACGCACTATATAGTGATCAGGGACAAACGCGTTCTCCAAAACCGTGTCGTCGCTGCGTGTGGCGCGCATGCCCAGAACATCCCAGGTTTCTTTGATGATGTACCCTTCGCTATCGCGTGGCATAAATGCATGCACGATCTTTGGATTCGCGGGATCACTTGCGTCCATCCCGTGCATGCCGAAACGAGTCCAAACAGGGGTCAGGCTGCCAAATTGCTTTCGTCCGGTAAAGCGGTAGCCACCTTCAACGCGTTCTGCATTGGCACAAGAGAGCAGGACCGGCACATCGTTACCGCTCTCGGCGTGACCAGCGGCGAAGATCTCCCCGGCAGCAGCCTCACGCAACATCCATTCCAGCGAAGTGTCTCCGCGGTGCCAAAGATCGGTGGCTACACCGAGCCAATAAAGATGCATATTCACCGCAAGAGCCGTCGCTGGTGCGTGATATGCCAGGCGTCGCTGCTCACGGCATGATTCCGCTAGCGTCATGCCAAAGCCACCGAATTCCTTGGGCACGGGCAAAAGCAGATACTTCGCCGTACGGAGCTCCTCGAAATCTTCGGTCAAGAAGCGGTTTCCCCGATCGTATGAAGCTGCGCGCGAATCAAAGCGCGCCAGCATGTCTTCGGTAAGAGGGCTCCCGAGGCGCTGCTGAGGACTCTCGCGAGGGTTTGCCGTGCTTGTGGAGCCGCCGTCGCGCTTTGAAGATCCTTTGGAAAGCACTGATTCTGGAAGTGGCGTCATATTTTAATTCCTCCCAGTCGGGTTTCTGGGGTGTGCGGAATATTCTACGCGCTCTAAGCCCGCAAGCAGCGGCATCTGTGCCCACTGCTTGCGGGCCGTTTCGGCTATGGCCGCGCCTCGTACACGATATTGAAGGGTGTTTCTGCAGCACGGCGGAATCGGCTGAAGCCAGCCGAGGTCACAACCTCGCGGATGCGTTTTTCACCCGCCTGCGCCCCCAGGCACAATCCGACTTCTTGGGAGCGTGAGCACGGCGTACACAGCAGGGTTGAGAACGAGTAATAAACCCGACCCACAGGGTTGAGGTTGTCCTTCAGTTGGTCGTTGGCGAAGGGCTCAACAATCATCCAGGTGCCGTCCTTCGCCAGAGATTGCCGCACGTGTTCAGCTGCGCCAACCGGGTCGCCCATGTCGTGCAGGCAATCGAATACAGCTACAAAGTCATAATCCTTGCCCGGAAATTCTTTTGCCTTCGACACATCGAAGCTGACGCGTCCGGCTACTTCGGCAAGCCGAGCTGATTCGCGGGCTGATTCGACCGACTTGTCGTGATAGTCGAAACCGAAGAAGCGAGATTTGGGAAAGGCCTTCGCCATGAGAAGAGTGGAAGCACCTTTGCCGCAGCCGACATCAGCGACTCGCGCACCAGCTTCCAGCTTCTGGTTGACGTCGTGTAGGGCGGGAATCCAGGAGCTCACCAGGTTGGCGGCGTAACCGGGGCGAAAGAACTTTTCGCAACCTTGAAAGACGCCATCGTCGTGCTCATGCCAGCCCATCCCAGCGCCCGTGCGGAAGGACTCGGCGATACGCGGTACTGCCGCGAGTGAGCCAAGCGCCAGTTCAAAGGCGCCCGGCAGATAAGCCGGGCTGTCCTCGTGCGCCAGGGTGAAGGCCTGTTCTTCAGTCAGGCTGAACTTGTCAGTCTTGTTGTCGTAAGTGATGTAGCCGCCCGCTGCTTGGGAAGCAAGCCATTCGTGCAGATACCTCTCATCCGTCCCAGTCCTGGCGGCCAGTTGTGCCGCATTCATCGGCCCGGAAGCCAATGTCTTATAGAGTCCAAGCTTTTCACCGATCACGACCATTCCGGCATGAACCGAGGCACCAAGATCGGTGACGAATTGTCCTATAAACGCGTTCAGTTTATCCATATTGAGAGCAGGGGTTTGTGCAGTGCTCATTGCATGTCTCCTTTACCTACAAGTGCGATGTGCTCCGTTTCTGTACTCGGGGTTATGGCCTCCAATGGCCACCCGTTCTCAGTAAGCGTGCTGTTCCCTCTCAAACAAAGCCGCTGGTTCGCGACCCCCAGTTTCCGACTCACAGGCTTCTTTAGCGGCACCTGCTTTGCTAGAATCCGCACTGGGTGGGTCGTTCCGCTTGGATGGCGCCCGGGAGCGCCCCTCGGCCGAACCTCCCCTACACGATCCAAACTAGCAGGGGCGGGGGCGGAAAGTAACGAAACCACGCCAAAGGAGAGCCAAAATTAAGCACCGTAAGCTGCCTGGCGTCAGGGGACTGGGGGTGTTGACGTGGAGACGAGTCCCTTAATTTATCGATTTGGCGAGTTCACGCTCGACCTGGCCCGCGGTTGTCTCCTTAAGGGCCAAGACGAGATCAAGCTCCGACCCAAGGTATATGAGGCTCTCAAGTACCTAGTTGAAAACCCGGGCCGATTGGTCGGGAAGCAGGAACTGATCCAGGCTATCTGGCCTGATACGTTTGTGACCGACGATTCGCTTGTGCAATGCACCGTTGAGCTGCGTCGCGCTCTGGATGATCGTAACCAGCACTTGCTCAGAACCGTGCCCCGCCGCGGGTACTTGTTCGCCGCCCAAGTTGTCCAATCGCCTCCGCAAGCAGACCTTTGCCCTGCCATTGGCTCGCCCCTCCTAACTGAGAGTTACAAAGTCCCGCTGGCAAAAGATGTGGGCAAGAAGCCCGATTTACCGCGGCCAAGCACGCCGCTCATCGGACGAGAACAGGCTGTAGCGGAAGCAGCCGCTCTGTTAGTCCGGCCTAATGTTCGCCTGCTGAGCCTCACCGGTGCTGGCGGCGCGGGTAAAACGCGTCTGGCTATCGCTGTTGCCGATCGAGTCGCTGACGAATTTACCGGCGGCATGCAGTTCGTCGGCTTGGCCTCTATTACGCACCCTGATCTGGTGGCAACCGCTATCGCGAAGGCGCTCGACATCCAGCAAGTCCCGGACAACACTGTGCCAGAACTCATTGCCGATCATCTGCAAGCGTCTGGACCGTTCTTGCTGTTGCTGGACAACTTCGAGCAGCTACTACCAGCAGCGACACTTGTAGCGGCAATCTTAAGAGCGTGCCCGTCCATTAAAGTCTTGGTGACCAGCCGCGCCTGCCTCCACATTTACGGGGAACAGGAATTTCCCCTGGCGCCACTGCAAGAAGATTCAGCCGTCGACCTATTTTCGCAGCGCGCAATATCTGTCCGGCCCAACTTTGCAATTACTCCGGAAAACGCCCCTGCAATTCGCGAAATCTGCGCGCGACTCGACGGGTTGCCTTTGGCAATCGAATTGGCAGCCGTCCGAACAAAGGTGCTGTCGCCCCGCGCGATCCTGGACCGGCTGCAGAGCCGATTGCAACTGCTGACCGGCGGCGCGCTTGACCTTCCCGAACGGCAACAAACCTTGCGCAGGACGATTGATTGGAGCCACGAGCTGTTGAACGAGGTCGAGCAGAAGCTGTTCCGGCGACTCTCCGTGTTCTCGGGTGGAGCTACTTTGGAGGCCGGCGAAGCAGTTTGCAATACGGACCTCGATCTCGGTATCGAACTTTTTGAAGGCCTCGCATCACTTGTGGATAAGAATTTAGTTCAGCGTATTGACGGTGGAATTGCGGAACCGCGCTTCGCGATGTTGGAAACGATTCGCGAATACGCCCTCGAACGCCTTGCCGCAAGCGGCGAAGAGTCTGCCGTACGACGAGCACATGCGGCCTATTGCCTGGTGCTCGCGGAGGAGGGCAATCCAGAACTAAGTCCCGAGAATCGCACTGCGTGGCTGGCGAGATGCGACGTTGAGATTGACAACTTTCGTTCGGCGCTGGATTGGCTTTTTGAAAATAGAGAACTCGACTGGGCTGTGCGCCTCACGATGGCTCTGTTCCGGTTCTGGGACATGCGAGAACACCTGATCGAGGGTCGCACCCGGCTTGAGGCGATGCTGCGTCTGGCTGGCGACGGCCATACAAAAGAACGTGCAAGAATCGGACACTTTCTGGGCGCATTAACCACGGCACAGGGAGATTTTCTGGCAGCCCAGCGATACCTGGATCAGAGTCTCTCTCTTTACCAAGAGATTGACGACCAGTGGGGGATTGCTACTTCCCTGAATGCTCTCGGCATCCCCGCTCGTGATCGAGGGGATTACGCCGTGGCGGAGGAGTACTTTGCACGCAGTCTCGCGTGCTGGCGCGCACTTTCGGACCCGCTCTCAATAGCGCGTTGTCTTCACAATCTGGCAAACGTGACCAAAGCTCGCGGTGATTATTCGCGGGCGCAAGCCGCACTGCAGGAAGCAACCGCTGTTTTCGCTGGACTCGGTGATCGCAGCGGTGCCGCATGGTCGATTAATCAGCAGGGCGACATCGCGCGCGAGCAGGGCGAACTGGCCGCAGCTCGGAAGTTCTACGAGCGTGCGCTTTCTGTTTTCCGCGAAAGTGGAGACCGCTGGGGTGCGGCGCGATCCTTAACCGATTTGGGGTACATCTACTGTGAACAGGGAGATTACAGCGCTGCGCACGCAGCCTACAGAGAAGCACTCGAAACCTTCGCCGAACTCAGCCACAGGCGTGGTATGGCGCGCACGTTTGAAGGTTCCGCTTGTCTGGCTGCAGCGCAAGGACACTCAGTACGAGCTCTGAAGCTTGCCGGGGCCGCAGCACATGTGCGTCGCCTGATTAGTGCACCGCTACCCCATGCGGAACAATTGAAGTTCGATC
>Ga0066388_100000519_pt1 | contig 18453 bp, 20 predicted proteins | sample PanSoiMetaGPlot6_FD_64539 | JGI IMG/M metagenome (GOLD analysis project Ga0066388, IMG submission 64539) | Tropical forest soil microbial communities from Panama analyzed to predict greenhouse gas emissions - Panama Soil - Plot 6 (Hybrid Assembly) | ecosystem: Environmental > Terrestrial >... | reverse complement strand
AGGTGGCCGTGGCGGTCGTTGTAGGCCTTGAGGTTGTCCACGTCGAGCATCATGAGCGAGAAGCTCTGGCCGAAGCGGGCGGCGCGCTTCACCTCGCGGCGGAGCGCCATCTTGAGGAAGCGGTAGTTGTAGACCTGGGTCAGGTCGTCCGTCACGGCGAGCTGCTCGGCGCGGCGGAAGAGCTTTCCGTTCTCGATCGCGATCGCGGTCTGGTTCGAGAGGAGCGAGAGGATGCGCAGGTGGCGCATCTCGAATGGCGTCCCGTCGAGCCGGTTCACCGCGACGAGCACGCCGAGGGTCATATCGCGAACCTTGAGCGACGCGGCGAGACAGGCGGTGGTGCTGAGCCCGGGAAGCGAGTCGGTCTCCGGCTGGAAGCGCGGGTCGGCGCCGACGTCGGGCACGTGGAGGGGCTGCCCTTCGAGCATGACCCACCGCGCGATGCCGGCCTGGTTGTCCATCTCGTAGCGCTCGAGGTTGTGGAGCTGACCCTCGGGGGTGATGCGTCGAGCGTACTTCCGCACCTTGCGCCCTTCCACCGTGATCAGGAAGACCGCCTGGGCGTGGAGCATCTGGATCGCGCAGTCGAGGACCGACTCGAAGATCGTCTCCTGCGCCCTCCCCCCGTTGATCAGGCTGGTGATTTCCTGGAGGGTGGCGAAGAAGAGCTCGTTTTCTGCGAGATCGGTCGTTGCACTTCGCACGATTTTGTCAGCGCGGTCCATGGCGTGACCGATTGCTGCAAAGCTTGTGCCGAGGTGGAAGGAAGCTAGCGATCTTCCCGAAAGAGGCGGAGTTGCGTCAGAAAGCGGCGGAGAGCAAAGAGGAGTACCGCCAAAATCCCGGCCGGAAGTCCCACCCTATAGAGCGGCAGGTCTTTGAGCAGTGGGGCGACGGTCCGGAAGTAGACGAAGAAGAGCACGAGGTCCACGACGACGACCGCGCCGGCGACGATCAGGGTCGAGAGCCGCGCGACGCGCTGCTCGCTCCAGTGGAATGGAGTCATGGGAAGGAGAGGCCTCGCGCGTCGCCGGCGATGAAATGGTGCGCCCGAAGGGATTCGAACCCCTGGCCTTCTGCTCCGGAGGCAGACGCTCTATCCAGCTGAGCTACGGGCGCGAGCGTTGGATTGTACTGCGTTATGCGGTTTCGGCAAAGTGCAGGGAGGGCCGATGTTCACGGAGGCCCACTTGGGCGAGCGCGTCACTTGCTCCGTGGAGCTAGACTGGTCACGTGATCCTGACTCGCGCGCGGTTCTCCCGGAGGAAGCGCGCCAGCGCCTCCCGCGGGATTCCGTGTGCGACCAGCCAGTCATAGTAGATCCGTGTCAGGCGCTGGTTCGTGGCCCGGAAGCGTTCCGCCATCTCGTCCAGCTGCCCGATCAGGAACTCGCGACGCTCCTTCACCACGATGTCCTCGGCGTGCGACCAGAAGAACCGGTGGACGAGGTAGTTTCGGTCGTCGAGTCGACGCTTCAGTTCCTCGATGAGCTCGTGATCCGCCCCCAGGCGTTTCTTCAAGTAACCGATGAGTTTTCCGAACGTGTCCTCGGAGAGCTCCCGGTATATCTGGTCCCTGTCCTCCGGCGGAATCGCGGCGGGCTTGTCGCCGAACGCCGTGCACAGCAGCCACGCCAGACGTCGCTCCAGAAGCTGGGCGCGGTACGACGCGAACCCGTGCGCTGCGAAGAGCCTCCGCCCCGGGTCGGTCACAGCTTGTTCTCCGCCTGGAACCTTCCGACCTGAGATTCCATCGCCAAGGCGAGCTCAGTGTCTGGGACCCACTCCGGGGACCGCTGTGACATCGCGGCGACGTAGCGTTCGCGTGCTCGATCGCGCCATGGCCTGAGGCTGTCGAGGGCGCGCGCGATCGCCAGCGCTGGGTGCATGCAATCGGATATGTGCGGAATCGATCGGAGCGCGGCGTCGTTCAGCATCACGAAGCGGACAGGATCCTCCTCATGCCGCAACGTAACCTCTCCGTCGCGCGCGTAGATCTCAGCCCCCATTTTGAGGGCAGCGAAGAAACGGAGGGCGATGTTCTCACGCCATCGCCAGGCGCTGTAGCTGTTGATTATGGTTTCGACCTCGGTAGCCCGAGACGCCCGACCCAGCTCATTGAGGTACTCCATGAGTTTGTGGCCGATGTCCTCGTATGAGTTCAGGTTTGGAACCCCGTATTGCGGCAGGCGGGTGCGAAAGTCCATCAGCATGGTCGCGATCTGACCCAGTGCGGCGTTGACCGCCATCCGGTGCAGCTCGGCTTTCTGCAGGTCCAGGGATTCCCGCTGGGCCTTCAGTTCCTCCCTCTGCAGGGCCAGTTCATCCCGCTGCTGGAGGTACCCTGCAATGAGCCAGATGAAAGCCAGAGCTCCGGAGAAGCCGGCCACGAAGTCGCCGACGTCCCCTGCCCTAGGCCACCCCTCGGTCTCCGCGGCGACCCATGCTGCAAGGCCCAGTACTGCGCCCGTCAGTGCCCACGGCCAATGCCTCTTCATGAACTCCTTCACGCTCAATAGAAGTGCCACTCGTGCATTTCGGGGGAGTATCCGAGGATCATCTCCACTCCTTCGAGGCTGTCCATCAACAGGTACGCCGTAACGCGGACGTGGCCCTCCAGGATGACCAAAGTGTCGCGCGGGCCCTCGACCCCGATGAGCTCGGGGAACCTTTCCCCCTCCGCAACACGTCTCGCCACCGCGTGGATATTGGCGTTGGCGTTCTCCGTGACCTGAACGCGGTCGATGTTCGCGGCGCCGTCCGTGACACGTCGGGAGCCCTCCGAAAGACTCGTCCACGTGGGAAAGTTGGCGTACCTGAGGCGTGCAGCGTCGCCTCTCTCAAGCCGGACACGTCGCCACGACACGTTCCGCGGAAACCCCGTGAACAACAGGGTGTGGTTGGGATAACCCCTGTAGATGAGCATGGCTCTCCGAAAACCGTTGTGCACCGGATCGGCGAGGTCCGGCCGGTCGAGGAGATCCTCGACGGTAATTCCGAAATGAGGCGGGATCCCGGGTACCATCGCCGCAAACCGAGCTGAAAATCGTTCAGCCCGTAGGAATGCGAGAACCATTTCAGGTTCAGACGATTCCCCGAGTAGGATCAACCCTCCCGCTCTCCGATCTTAACGTCGATCGAGCATAGCGGCTCCCTTCATCGGATGACGCATAGAGCGTACACCGCGGTGACGAGCGCGAACGCCGGCACGACCACGACGAGAATCGAGAGCACTCCGATCAGCAAGCGGCGCGGCGTGGACGGGAGGGTCCGGAACCAGCGCCTCCCCAGAAACTGATACGCCAAGAGCGTCGCGTTCAAGAGAGCCACGGAGAAGAGCGTCTCGAACAGATGGAGCGGGAAGAAAGCTTCGACCAGCCTCGACAGAATGTTCACGACCGCGATCACCAGCCCGGCGAGAATCGTGGCCACCGCCAGGAAGACAATGGCTCGCCGGCCCCGGGTGGACAGCTTGCGTTTCACCGACGGGATCCCGATCAAGAGCGCCGCCGTCGTCAGGGAGAACAGGACCATCGAGATCGCGCTGAGCACGATGTTCACGAGGATGTACGGCATGGCCACCATGGTGCGCCCTACCGAGCGAGCAGAACCTTGCGGACTTGAACCTGGCTCCCCGCCGCCGAAGCCGCGAGCCCCGCGCGCAGGACCATGAATGGAGACCATGCAGTCAACATAAGTCACCCCCCCAGATCGCGGTGGACGCGAGACGAGGACGAGCCAGAAGCTATAGCACCGATGCAGGATGGGATAGGATAAACACCGGATCCGAGCACGAACGAGAGCAGGAGGGAACCCATGCCGATAGCCCCGGAAGTTGCCGAGCAGCTGATCACCGCGGGCCGGGAGCGGTCCGCGGCCGACCACGCCGAGAGCATCCGCGCCTACTATCCGTTCTGGGATACCCGCTACCGACCCCACCTACTCCAGGCGGTCGCGGCGCTCCCACCGGAACACTTCGACTTCAAGCCGCGCCCCGAGATGCTGACCGCGCATCAAGTCATCCTGCACATCGCCGAGACCGAGCCGGGCTGGGTCCAGGGCGTCGTCGAGGGCGGATCGAGCGAGGACTTCGTGGCGCGGCACGAGGACCCCGCCCAGGGCTGGGTCACGCTCGTGGACGCGCCCGACCACGCGCTGCTCGGCTCCCTGCTCGAAACCTGCCACCGGCACACCCAGCGTTGGCTCGAGAAGCCGCCTTCAGAGCTGTCCCGGGTGTTCACGTGGAAGAACGCGGAAGGCGTGGAGCGACGCGCGACCCTCCATTGGATCATGGATCACTTGCAAGAACATGAAATCCATCACCGGGGCCAGCTGATCCTCTATCTCCGGCTCCTCGGAATCGAGCCGCCCGGGATCTAGGATTTCGGCTGCGGCACGATACGAAGATACGGCTTGGGCGCCTTCCATCCATTCGGATAGATCGCCTTCGCCTGCTCGTCCGAGACCGATCCCGCGATGATGACGTCCTCCCCCTGCTTCCAGTTCACCGGGGTCGACACCGCGTGCTTCGCGGTCAGCTGGAGTGAATCGATCACCCGCAGGATCTCGTCGAAATTGCGCCCCGTCGTCATCGGGTACGCGATCATGAGCTTGATCTTCTTGTCGGGGCCGACGACGTACACGTTCCGCACCGTCTGATTGTCCGCCGGCGTCCGGCCGTCGCACGAGCCCACGAGGTCGGCCGGAAGCATCCCGTACAGCTTGGACACCGACAGATCCGGATCGCCGATCATCGGATAGTTCGGCGCGTGCCCCTGGGTCTCCTCGATGTCCTTTGCCCAGCGGGCGTGGTCGTCGACCTTGTCCACGCTGAGCCCGATGATCTTGGTGTTCCGCTTGTCGAATTCCGGCTTGAGCCGCGCCATGTACCCGAGCTCGGTGGTGCACACCGGGGTAAAATCCTTGGGATGCGAGAAGAGCACCGCCCAGGAATCGCCGACCCAGTCGTGGAACCGGATCCTGCCCTGGGTGGTGTCGGCTTCGAAGTCCGGAGCCACACTGCCGATTCGGAGCGGGGTCATGCCCGCCTGTACCGCGACGCTGCCGAGCGCCATAGGACACCTCCTTCGGTGGGTTGGGATCGAAAGGAACGTGGAGTATAGCGCGGATGGCTCGATCGAGCCACGGGGCTCCCGGGAGCTAAAGGGCCGCCGCCGACGTGTCGATGAATGATCGTCCCCGAGCAAATACCCGGCACACGTCCAGGAGGACGCGATGCACTTGGCTTCGATCCTGACCTCGGTCCCGGTGCTCCTGCCGATCGCCTTCGCGGCGGTGCTCGTCGCGCTCCTGATCGTGCGCCCCGCGATCACCCGATCCACCGAGGGCAAGATCCTGGCGCTCCTGGCCCTCTTCGTCGCGCCCGCCTACGCCGCGTACGCGGGCTTGAACGAGCACGTCGAGCGCTCGAAGAGCACTTCCTACTGCCTCTCCTGCCACGTGATGCACGACTACGGGAAGAGCCTTCGCGTGGACGACGTGGATTACCTCGCGGCCCGGCACGCGCTGAACCACATGCTGCCGAAGGGACGTGAGTGCTACAGCTGCCACACCAATTACGGGATGTACGGCGACGTGCACACGAAGCTGCGCGGGATGAAGCACGTGGCGGTCACCTACTTCGGCACGGTCGCGGACACGATCAAGATCGCGCGCCGGTATCGGAACCGCGACTGCCTCGCCTGCCACGCGGGGGCGCAGTCCTTCGAGATCTCCGAGGCGCATCCGTCCGGCTCCACGCTGATGGGTGAGATCAAGGCGGGAACGACCTCCTGCATCAAGAGCGGATGCCACCACACCGTCCACGACGTGCACAACCTGGACGGGCTCGCGATGTGGAGTCCGGAGGATGGAGCGGAGGACGAGGGGACCAAGGAAATCGAGGCTCCTCCCGCCCCGGCGCCTCCCTCGACGGTTTCGGCGGACAGCGTTGTCGCACCGGTCACGAGCGGCGAGATCCAGGCGCCGCCCACGAGCGCGGCCGGAGCCACCGCCCCCGTTCCGAGCGGTCCGGTCCCGAGCGTCACGAGCGCCCCGGCCCCCATGGGACCGACCTCGCCGCCCCACCTCGGCTCGACGAGCAGCACCCATACCCGCGGCACGACGACGACGAAGAAGACTCATACCGTCACGAAGAAGCGGAGGAGCCGATGAGCGCTTCGCCCATCACGGGGCACGGGAGGATCCGCCGTTCCGCGATCTTCGTTCTGGCGGCGCTGGGCGTCGAGACCCTGAGCCTCGGGTGGCGCCACCCTCTCTCCGTCTACTTCTTCCTCATCGCGGGCGGCCTCTGCGCCGTCCTCGCGATCCTCTCTTTCCTGCTCTCCTTCGTCTCGCGATCGGCGGAGTCGGAGTACTGGCAGCCGGTGGACGACGAGGAGCGCGAGGATCGGGCCGCCGAGGGTTGAGCCCTAGCGTCCCGGGACCCCGGTCCCCGCAACCGATTTCCGCGCGCTCCAGCTGAGGTAGTTCTTGAACTCGGCGCCGCCAGGCCCGGCGATGTCGAAGGCCCCATCCATCGCACCTGCGTGCGCCCGGTACGTCAGACGGTAGCGGGGGGCGCCTGGAAGCGAGTCGCTGAGGAACACCGCCGTCCCCGGCTCCGGCACGTCGATCCGATAGTGGATGGCGTGTCCTTCGCTGTCGCAGTAGTCGCCGCGCCATGCCGATCCTTCGTGGTAGACGATCATCGTGTCGGTGTGGCGCGACGCGGGCGCGTCCTTCGTGGCCGGGTGCTCGGCGTAGCTCATGCGGAGGAGCGCCTTCCCCTGGTTGATCTCCCGAAACGTGTACTGGCCCGCGCCCTGCCCCGGGGACCCGGTGCCGGTGGCGTCCCACGTCCCCACCAGGAAGCGCAGCGGTTCGAGCGACCCCGCGGCCTGGACGGCTCCCTGGACCCACACGATTCCAGCGATCAACACGATGGCCGCCTTCTTCATCGCCTGCTCTCCTTTCGTGCTGCCAGCACCACGCCGAGATCCTTGTCCCCTCGGCCCGACAGATTCACCACGGTGAGCGCGTCGGGCGCGCCCCTCCCTTCCTTCCGCATCAGGTACGCGAGCGCGTGGGAGGACTCGAGGGCGGGCAGGATTCCCTCCGTGCGCGCGAGGAGATCGAAGGCGTCGAGCGCCTCGTCATCCGTCGCCGACGCGTAGCGGACGCGACCCGCCTCGTGGAGCGCGGCGTGCTCGGGGCCAACGGCCGGGTAGTCGAGGCCGGCGGAGATCGAGTGGGTCGGCCGGACCTGCCCCGCGTCGTCCTGCAAGACTTGGGTGCGCGTCCCGTGGAGGACGCCCACCGCCGGCTCGGCGAAGCGCGCCGCGTGGCGTCCGCTCGCGATCCCGGCTCCCCCGGCCTCGACCCCCACCATCGAGACCGACCGATCGTCGAGGAAGGCATGGAAGAGACCGATCGCGTTGCTTCCTCCCCCGACGCACGCCACGAGAAGGTCGGGGAGCCCCCCGGTCCGCTCCCGGATCTGCTCCTTCGTCTCGCGCCCGATCACCGACTGGAAGTCGCGCACCATGGTCGGGTAGGGATGCGGCCCGAGCACCGAGCCCAGGAGATAATGCGTCGTGCGCACCGAGGCGGACCAGTCGCGCATGGCTTCGTTGATCGCGTCCTTCAGGGTGCGCGTTCCCGACGCGACCGGGCGGACCTCGGCACCGAGGAGCCGCATCCGCTCGACGTTCGGGCGCTGGCGCTCCATGTCCACGTCCCCCATGTACACCACGCACGTAAGCCCGTACCGCGCGCAGGCCGTGGCGGTCGCGACCCCGTGCTGTCCTGCGCCGGTCTCCGCCACGATCCGCTCCTTCCCCATGCGGCGCGCCAGCAATGCCTGCCCGACCGCGTTGTTGATCTTGTGGGCGCCGGTGTGGAGCAGATCCTCGCGCTTCAAGTACAGGCGGGTGAGGCCGACCGCGTCGCCGAACCGAGCGGCGTGGGTGAGCGGCGTCGGCCGTCCGGCGAACGTGCGAAGCTCGCGGGCGAGCTCCTCCTGGAACGAAGGGTCGCTCCGCGCCGTCTCGTAGGCGCGGGCGAGCTCGAGCACGGGGCCGAACAGGATCTCGGGAACATAGACGCCGCCGAATTCCCCGAACCGGCCGGGGATGGTTCCCGTCTTCGTCACGAGCGGCGCGGTCGAACCCGGTCCGCCTCGTGGATCGCCGCAAGGAAGGCGCGCACCTTGGAGGGATCCTTGCGGCCGGGAGCGCGCTCGAGACCACTCGAGGCGTCGACGCCGAACGGGCGGATGGTGTCGACGAGCTCGGCGACGTTTTCGGGGTTCAGCCCTCCCGCGACGAAGAGGCGGAGGCCGGCGTTCACGCCGCGCCGCGCCCACTCCCAATCGGCTTTCTTGGCGGTCCCTCCGGGAAGCACCGGATCGTGGGCGTCCAGGAAATAGGTGCGGAGCGGAACCATCGGGAGGGTGCCCGGGTCGGGAAGGGTCGCGTCGCGCAGGACGTGCCAGGTCTCGAATCCCGCCGTCGCGGCGTCCTCCCACCCGCGGACCTGGACCGCGTGCACGGGGAGACCGGCCACCGCCTTCGCGACCTCCTCCGGCCCTTCGTCCGCGAACACGGCGACGAGCTGCGTTTCCGCCGGAAGCACGCCCGCGATCTCGCGGGCGCGCTGCGGTGTGACGCGGCGCGGGCTCTTGGTCAGGATCACGCCGACGAAGTCGGCTCCCGCGCGCGCCGCCATCGCCGCGTCGTCGGGAGTGGTGATGCCGCAGACCTTCACCCGGGTCCGCATCTAGGAGCTCTTCTTCTCGCGCACGCCGAACAAGGACGCGAACGCCTCCTCGATCGAGTCGGCGCGCAGGAGGGTCTCGCCGATCAGGACTCCGTCCGCCCCCACCCGCTCCAGCTCCCGCATCTCCTCGCGGTTGCTGTAGCCGCTCTCCGCGATGCGTACGCGGTCCGCCGGAATCATCGGCAGGATGGAGGAGGCATGGTGGCGGCGCATCTCCAGGGTGCGCAGGTTCCGGTTGTTGACTCCGATCGCGCCTTCGAGCGCCAGCGCGCGCTCCACCTCGGTCTTTTCGTGGATCTCGACGAGGAGCTCGAGCCCGATCTCGCCCGCGAGCGCGGCGTAGTCGGCGAGCTGCGGCGGGCTCAGGAGCGAGACGATGAGGAGCGCCGCGTCCGCGCCCTTGGCCCGCGCCTCGTAGAGCTGCCGCTCGTGGACGACGAAATCCTTGAGGAGCACCGGAAGCCCGACCGCCTCGCGGACCCGTTCGAGGTCCTCGATCGACCCCTGGAACCGGAGCGGCTCGGTGAGCACCGAGATCGCCACGGCTCCGACCCGCTCGTACTCGGCGGCGATCCCGACCGGATCGAACTTCTCCTTGAGGACCCCCGCCGATGGGGAGGCCCGCTTCACTTCCGCGATGACGCGGAGGGGCTCTCCGGAGGGGCGTCGCAGTGCCGCGACGAACGGGCGCGCCTCGCCGGTTCGCGCCTCGGCCTCGCGCCGAAGCTCAGCGGTCGGCACGTGGATCGCCTCGCGGTCCAGGCGCTCCCGGCGCTCGTGTGCGATGGTGCTCAGAAAATCCGCCATCATCCGTCCCCCACCCGGTGCGATACGGAGACGAAGCGCTCCAGGGTCCGGAGCGCGGTCCCGGAATCGAGCTGCTCGGCCGCGAGCCGCGCGGCGTCGTCGAGCGACGGCGCGGCGCCCGCGATCCAGAGCGCCGCGGCCGCGTTCAGGATCAGCGCATCCCGCATCGGCCCACGTTGCCCCTTGAATATAGCGTGAATGATCGCGGCGTTCTCGGCCGGTTCTCCGCCCCGGAGCGCCGCCTTCGGAGCAGGCGTAAGCCCGATCGCGGAGGCCTCCATCGGCCGGGGCGGACCCGCGCCATGCGGCCCGGCCTCGATCGCGAGGTTGCCCTCCTCGAGCGAGAGCTCGTCCAGCCCGCCGCTTCCGTGCACGATTAGAGACCTCCGGGTCCCGAGGCGCGAGAGCACCTCCGCCACCATCGGCGCGCGGCGTCCGTCGGAGACCCCGACGAGCTGGTGGGTCGCGCGCGCGGGATTCGAGAGCGGGCCGAGCCAGTTGAAGAGCGTCCGGACGCCGAGCTCGCTCCGTGCCTTCGCCACGTGGCGCATCGCCGGATGGAAGAGCCGCGCGTTCAGGAACGTGAACCCGGTGTCCTCGAGCGCCCGCGCGGCGCCTTCCGGGCCGAGATCGATCCGGGCGCCGAGCGCCTCGAGCACGTCCGCGCTGCCCGCGCGGCTCGACACCGAGCGGTTCCCGTGCTTCGCGACCGGGATCCCCGCCGCGGCCGCCACGAAGGCCGCCGCGGTGGAGATGTTGTACGTGTGCGAGGCGTCCCCGCCGGTGCCGCAGGTGTCCAGCAGCGCCTCTCGCTGCGCCGGGAACGGCACCGATTCGGCGCGCAGCGTCCTGGCGCCTCCCTCGAGCTCCTCCACGGTCTCCCCGCGCTGCGCGAGCGCGAAGAGGAACGCGGCGATCTGCGGATCGCTCACCTCGCCGCGGACCATCGCCAGGACGGCCGCGCCGGTCTCCTCCCGGGTGAGCGTCTCGCCGCGCACGAGGCGCGGCAGGAGCTCGCGGATCATCCCCGTCTCGCGGCGGGCGTCTCCGGCACGAGGCGCAGGAAGTTCCGAAGCAGGTCCTTGCCGCAGGGAGTGAGGATGGACTCGGGATGGAACTGCACGCCCCAGGTCTCGTGGTCCTTGTGCCGGATCCCCATGATCTCGTTCTCGGGAGTCCAGGCCATGACTTGGAGCACCGGAGGGAGCGATGCGCGCTCCACGAGAAGGGAGTGATAGCGCGTCGCCTGGAACGGGTTGTCGACGTCGAGGAAGATGCCGCGCCCCGTGTGGATCACGGCCGAAGTCTTGCCGTGCACGAGGCGCTCGGCCCGCACGATCGTCCCACCGAAGACCTGGCCGATGCATTGGTGTCCGAGGCAGACGCCGAGGATCGGCACCTTCCCCGAGAGCTTCTCGATCAGCGCGTTGCTGATGCCGGCACCCTCGGGACGGCCGGGTCCGGGAGAGATGACGACCGCGGAGGGATGACGCCGCACGACCGCATCGACCGTGACCTGGTCGTTCCGGAAGACCTCAGGGGTGTCGCCGAGCTCCCCCAGGTACTGGACCAGATTCCAGGTGAACGAATCGTAGTTGTCGATCAGGACGATCATGCGAATCCCCGCGCGGCGAGCCGGACCGCTTCCTCCACCGCGCGCCCCTTGTTCCGCGTCTCGATCCACTCCGATTCCGGATCGGAGTCGGCCACGATCCCGGCGCCGACGCCGCAGTGGATCCTGCCGCGCTCGAAGGTCGCCGTGCGGATCGCGATGCAGAAGTCGGCGTTCCCATGGAAATCGAAATAGCCGATCGCTCCGGCGTACGCGCCGCGCCGCGCCGGCTCGAGCTCCTCGATCAGCTCCATCGCCCGCTTCTTGGGCGCACCGCTCACCGTGCCCGCCGGGAAGGAGGCGCGCACCACGTCGAACGGGGTGAGGCCGGAGCGCAGATCCCCCTCCACCTGGCTCACGAGGTGCATGACGTGGGAGTATCGCTCCACCTGCATCAGGCCGCTGACCTTGACGCTCCCCACCTGGGCGATCCGCCCGAGATCGTTCCGCCCCAGGTCGACCAGCATCACGTGCTCGGCGCGGTCCTTGTCACTCACATTGAGCTCGCGCTCGAGCGCCTCGTCCTCCGCGCGGGTGTCGCCGCGGGGGCGGGTGCCGGCGATCGGACGGAGTGCCACCTTCGATCCCGCCACGCGAACCAGGATCTCGGGGGAGGAGCCGGCGATCGAGCGCTCGCGGTTCTTCAGATAGAACATGTACGGCGAGGGATTCAGGATCCGGAGGGCGCGGTAGACGTCGAAGGGGCTGACCGCGGCTTCCGCCTCGAGACGATGCGCCAGCACGAGCTGGACGATGTCCCCGGCCCGGATGTGCTCCTTTGCCGCCAACACACTACTCTCGTAACGAGCTTCTCCCATGTTGCTTGTAAAGATCACCTCATCTTCCACGAGAGCCGTGGCGGCGGGAGCGGGAGGGAGCCCGGTGAGGCGCGCGATCATCTCGTCGATCGTGGCGACCGCCTCCCGGTATCGGCGCTCGGGATCCCCGTCGGGGCGGCTGTTCACGACGAACCGGAGCCGGTGGCGGAAGTTGTCGAAGACCAGGACCAGCTCCGGGAAGACGAAGTGGAGGTCGGGCTGGCCGAGGTCGTCCGGGAGCGACGAGGGAAGCCGCTCCAGGAAGCGGACGAAGTCGTAGCCGATCAGGCCGACCGCCCCTCCGCTGAACGGCGGAAGGCCGGGGACTTTGGCCGCGCGGAATTCACCGATCAGCTTCTCGAGCACGCCGAGCGGATCGTCCGATTCGGAGCGCTCCACCCGCTCGCCGCGCCGGATCTCGATCTGCGCCCCTTTCGCCCGGAACTCGAGCGTCGGCCGGAACCCGAGGATGGAGTAGCGGCCCCACTGCTCCCCCCCTTCGAGGCTTTCGAGGAGGAAGGCGGCGTCACCGCGGTCGAGCTTCGTGAAGGCGGAGACGGGCGTGTCCAGGTCGGCGAGGACCTCCCGCGTGACCGGCACGAGGTTTCGGTCCCGCGCGAGGGCCAGATATTCCGAGAGGGTGGGGCTCGTCACGATCGTGCCGCCCGCAGAAGCTCGCGGGCCTGGCGCCGCGTCGTCTCGCTCACCCTCGCCCCGGCGAGGAGGCGGGCGATCTCGCGCTCGCGGTCGTCGGGATCGAGGAGGCGGACTCCGGTCACGGTGCGCCGCTCGACCTCGGTCTTCACGACCTGGAAGTGGCGCGTGGCGAATGCCGCGATGAGCGGAAGATGGGTGATGCAGAGCACCTGACGCCGCGCCGCGAGGACGCGCAGCATCCGGCCGACCTCTTCCCCCACGGCGCCTCCGATCCCCTGGTCCACTTCGTCGAAGACCAACACCGCGACCTGGTCCTGCTCCGCCATCATCGACTTGACGGCGAGCATGACCCGAGAGAGCTCTCCCCCCGAGGCGATGCGCCTCAAGGAGCGGGCGGGTTCTCCCGTGTTCGGCCGGAACCGAAATTCTAGGCCGGGGATCACGGCAGGGTCAATCGCCGGACGATCCCGAGGGAGCGCCTCTTCGCCGAGGGAGACGGTGAGCGACGCCTTCTGGAATCCCAGACGGGAGAGCCGGGACTCCACGTCGCTCGTGAATCGCGGCGCGGCCGTCCGCCGTTCCTCCACGAGGACGTCGACGTCCGAGGCGAACGCGGCCAGGCGCCACGCGATCGCGTCTTCGCGGGCGCGCAGAGCGCTCGGGTCCGGATCGAGCGCGGCGGCGCGCGCTTCCAGCGTCCCGCGCAGCACGAGGAGCCCCGTGAAATCGGTCGCGTGCTTTCGCTTCAAGCGGTGGATCCGGTCGAGGCGTTCCTCGAGTCGCTCGAGCGGGAGCGGCTCCTCGAGCGCGCGCTCCTCCTGGTCCTCGATCCTCCCGGCGAGATCGCGTAGCGATTCGAGGGTGGCTTCGGCGGCGAGGGCGAGCGGGTCGATCTCCGGGACACTTCCCGCGAGCGAGCGGAGCGCCCGGGCCGCCCTGCGTGCGGGAGCTTCCGCGCCGCCCTCCTCGGCCTCGAGCGCCCGGCGCGCCTCGCGGAGCGTCTCGATCGTGCGCTCGCGGTGCCGCAGCCGCTCGCGATCGGCCCGCAGGCGGTCCTCCTCCCCTTCTTCGAGCGCGGCGCGAGTCAGCTCGAGGAGGTCCTCCCGCACGCGGTCCCCCTCGGAGCGGTCGCGCTCCCATCCGGCGCGGAGGTCGCGCAGGGCCGCCATCTCCCGGCCGATCTCGATCCGCTCGCGCTCGAGCGCGCGCCGGCGCGAAAGCAGCCCCGCCCAGGAGTCGTAGAACTCGGCCTGGCTCTCCGGGCGGAGCAGGAGCTGGTGCTCGTGCTGGCCGTGGAGGTCGATGAGGAGGTCGCCGATCGACCGGAGCTCCTGGACGAGCACGGTCCTCCCGTTCGCCACGCCGCGGCTCTTTCCCTCTCCGGTCAGCTCCCGGCGCAGGACGAGCTTGTGCTCCTCGATCTCGACGCCGATCGCGCGGAGCGACTCCTCGAGATCGGGGCGGGCGGCGAGGTCGAAGATCCCTTCCACGAATCCGCGCTCCGCCCCGGAGCGGAGCCAGTCGGGATCGGCCCGCTCGCCGAGCAGGAGCCCGATCGAGCCCAGGATGAGTGACTTGCCGGCGCCCGTCTCGCCGGTGAGGACGTTGAGCGCGGGATCGAACGAGAGCTCGATCCGGTCCACGAGCGCGAGACCTTGGATCGAGAGCCATTCCAGCATGGGGCTATCCCCGTGTTCGAGTTCGGATCGGGGAACCGGCCCACGCGAGCTTCTCGCGCAGGACTTCGTAGAACGATTCGCGCTTGAGGGAGATCAGCCGCACCCGCTCCTTCGCGCGCCGCACCTGGATCACGTCCCCCGCCGCGAGGAGGCGGGAGATCTGCCCGTCGATGGTGAGCCGCGCGCGGCTCGTCGCCTGCTCCACCCGGATCCGGAGGGTCTCGTCCGCCCCGACGAGGAGCGGCCGGAACGCGAGCGAATGCGGGCAGACCGGGGTCGCGAGGAGCGCTTCGATCGAGGGGCGCACGATCGGCCCTCCCGCCGAGAGCGAGTATGCCGTCGAGCCGGTCGGGGTCGCGACGATGAGCCCGTCCGCCGCGAGCGTTCCGATCGAGGTCGGGCCGATCCGGATCTCGAGGCGCACCATCCGCGAGACGTCGGACTGGTGGATGACGACGTCGTTGAGCCCGGAACCGGTCCACGCGGCCCCCTTCCGGGTAGTGACCCGCGCTTCGACCATCAGCCGGCGGTCCAGCGCCACGTCCCCTGCGAAGAGCCGCTCGAGCGCCGGGTAGAGGTTCTCCTCCGCGGTTTCGGTGAGAAAGCCGAGCCCGCCGAGGTTCACGCCGAGGATCGGGACGTCGACGCGCGCCGCTTCCCGCGCCGTGGAGAGAAAGGTGCCGTCCCCGCCGAGCACGAGGATCGCGTCCGCGCGCGCGATCAGCGACTTCAGGGGAAGGCCCGCACCGAGTCCGCGCACCGACTGCGCGAGCCCGCGCTCGAGTGAGCACTCGCGGCTCCTGTCGCGGATCCAGCGCACGAGCGAAGGGAGGAGCGACCGCGCGACTGCTTTTTCCCGGTTCCCGACGATGCCCAGCCGGCGGGGCGGGAAGGTCATGCGGTTCCGACCGGCGCGAGTGGTTCGGAGTTCGGCCGGGGTTCCTCCTTGAGCCAGCGCTCGATCTCGCGCGCGAGCGAATCGGGATCGAGCCCCGCTTGGCGCAGGAGCGAATCGCGCGAGGCGTGGTCGAAGAGCCGGTCGGGGACGCCGAAGCAGCGGCAGCGCACCGCGAGGCCGGGGGTGCGGTGGAGGAGCTCCAGCACTCCGTCCCCGAAGCCTCCGGGGAGCGCTCCTTCCTCCAGCGTGACCACGCTGTCCACGCGCCGGGTCCAATCCAAAATGAGCCGCTCGTCGAGCGGCTTCGCGAAGCGCGCGTTGATCACCGCCGCCCGGATCCCCCGTGCGACGAGGAGCCCCGCGGTCTTGCGGGCCGCGTCCACCATGGTGCCGTAGGCGACCAGCACCAGATCCTCCCCGGGCTGCAAGAGCTCCGCCTCCCCGATCGGGATCGGGCGGAGATCCGGGTCGAGCGGCACGCCGAGCCCGTTGCTCCGGGGATAGCGGACCGCGATCGGCCCGGCGGAATGGACCGCCATCGTCGCGATCATATGTCGGAATTCGTTCTCGTCCTTCGGGGCCATCAGCACGAAGCCGGGCAGGCAGCGCAGGTACGGGATGTCGAAGAGGCCATGGTGGGTGCCGCCGTCCTCGCCGACGAGCCCCGCGCGGTCGAGCGCGAACCGTACCGGAAGGCTCTGGACCGTGACGTCGTGCACGATCTGGTCGTACGCTCGTTGCAAGAACGTCGAGTAGATGGTCGTGAACGGCGTGGCGCCCGCTGCGGCGAGCCCCGCGGCGAAGCACGTCCCGTGCTGCTCCGCGATGCCCACGTCGTGGAACTGCTTCGGAAAGGTCGTCGCGAACTTCGCGAGCCCCGTGCCGTCGGGCATCGCCGCGGTGATCGCTACCAGATTCGGATCGCGCGCCGCGAGCTCGCACATCGTCTGGCCGTAGATCTCGGTGTAGGTCGGGGCGGAGGACTTCTTCCCGCTCGTGCCGGTGAGCTTGTCGAAGGAGCTCACCCCGTGGTACTTGCGCGCGTCCTCCTCGGCGAATTTGTATCCCTTCCCCTTCCGGGTGAGGGTGTGGAGGAGGACCGGCCCCTTGATCTCCTTCAGCTGGCGCAGGATCCCGATCGTCGTCGTGAGGTCGTGGCCGTCGATCGGGCCGTAATACTTGAACCCGAACTCCTCGAAGAGGATGTTCGGGACCACGAGGTTCTTCATGCTCTCCTTGATCCGCCGCACGAGCGCCCGCGCCTTGCCTCCCGCGGGCACTTTCCCGAGGAGCTCCCAGACGTCGACCTCGAGCCTCCGGTAGACCGGGGCCGAAGTGAGCTTCGTGAGATACCGCGCGATCGCGCCGACGTTGGGGGAGATCGACATCGAGTTGTCGTTCAGCACCACGAGGAGATCGGTCCCGATCACCCCCGCCTGGTTCAGCCCTTCGAACGCGAGCCCCCCCGTGAGCGCGCCGTCCCCGACGACCGCGACGACCCGGTTCGTCTCACCGGCGAGGTCGCGCGCGCAGGCGAATCCGAGCGCGGCGGAGATTGCCGTCGAGGCGTGCGCCGTTCCGAAGGGGTCGTATTCGCTCTCGGCCCGCCGCGGGAAGCCGGACAGCCCCCCTTCCCGGCGCAGCGTGTCGAAGGCGTCGTTCCGTCCGGTCAGGATCTTATGCCCGTAGCTCTGGTGCCCCACGTCCCAGATCAGGACGTCGCGGGGCGTGTCGAACACGTAGTGGAGCGCGAGGGTGAGCTCGACCGTTCCGAGGCTCGGTGCCAGGTGCCCGCCGTTCGCGGAAACCACGTGGATGATGCGCTCGCGAATCTCGGATGCGACCTCCGGGAGGGCGTCCGGAGGCAGGCGCTTCAGGTCTTCGGGGGTGCGGATGGAATCGAGATGGCGGGTGCTCACGGACCTCCCGGAGGTCGGTAGATGGCGACGGAGAACAGGATGCCGATGATGGCTCCGACGAGCACTTCGAGTGGCGTGTGCCCCAGGAGCTCGCGCAGCCGATCGTGCGGCGGCCCCGGAAGCTGGATGTGCTCGTGAAGGATCCGGTTCAGGAGCGTCGCCTGACGGCCCGCCGCGCGCCTCAGGCCCGCGGCGTCATACATCACGATGAGACTGAAGAAAACGACGACGTCGAACAGGACGGAGCCGACGCCTTCCCGGAGCCCAACGCACGTGCTGAGCGCCGAAACGGATGCGGAGTGCGAGCTGGGCATCCCCCCTGTTTCCACGAAGCGTCGCACGTTGATTCTCTTCTCTCGCAGGAGGATCGTCAATACCTTGCTCAGCTGGACCAGGAAGCCGCACGCGAGTGCGTGGAACAGCGGACTCGAAGACGGCGCCATCCGCTCCTCCCTAGCTCGTCCGACTCAGGAGAAAGTCGGTCAGCGATTCGAATTCCGCGGAGCGGCGCCCCAGGCCGGAAGCGACCCGGCGCGCGGAACTCAGGAGTCGCGCGAGCTCGCGCTCCGAGCGCTCGATCCCCACGGCCCGGGGCGCCGTGGCCTTTCCCCGGGCGCGGTCCGATCCGACCGATTTCCCGATCGCCTTGCGGCTCGACCGGACGTTCAGGAGATCGTCGCCGATCTGGAACGCGAGCCCGATCAGAGCCCCGTACTCGCCGAACCTCCGCTTGAGCCCCGGTGAGGCTCCGCCGATCTCGGCGCCCAGGAGAAGAGAACCCCGGATCAGCATCCCGGTCTTCCTCGAGTGCATCGTGAGCACCCGCCGGAGCGGAACCCGCTTCCCCTCGGACAGGAGGTCCATCGCCTGCCCGCCGATCATGCCCTCGGTCCCGGTCGCCTCGGTCACGATCCGGATCAGCGCGCACGGGTCGGCGTCAACCGGAATGCGCATCTTCGCGAGCGTCTCGAAGCCCAGCGCGAGCAGGGCGTCCCCCGCGAGGATCGCGATCCCCTCTCCGAACACCTTGTGGTTGGCGAGGCGTCCTCGCCTCCAGTCGTCGTCGTCCATACCTGGAAGGTCGTCGTGGATGAGGCTGAAGGTATGGATCATCTCGAGCGCGGCGGCCGCGGGGACGGCCGGAGCGTACCGCCCGAGCACGGAGTCGCAGGCGAGGAGGCAGAGCGTCGGACGCAGCCGCTTGCCCCCCGCGAAGACGCTGTAGCGGATGGCGGCATGAAGGCGACTCGGGACCTCCGCGGGGCGGGGAAGCGATCGGTCGAGCG
>Ga0066388_100000518_pt1 | contig 18465 bp, 14 predicted proteins | sample PanSoiMetaGPlot6_FD_64539 | JGI IMG/M metagenome (GOLD analysis project Ga0066388, IMG submission 64539) | Tropical forest soil microbial communities from Panama analyzed to predict greenhouse gas emissions - Panama Soil - Plot 6 (Hybrid Assembly) | ecosystem: Environmental > Terrestrial >... | reverse complement strand
TGCGCGCCGACGTCACGCGCCGAACCGATCATCTCGGCGAAGAGTGCGAAAGCGGCAACGGCGTCGCGTCGGGTCATCATCATAGCGTCCTCATCTACGGAAAAGAACACGGTTGGATTGAAGACCAGGGAGACTTGAACCACCGAGGGTTTTGAACCACAGAGACTCAGAGACACAGAGGATCCCGCGCCCGCGATTCGGCGGGGCGCCGCGAAGCGGCGCGGCCAGTCGGACTCGGACCGAAAACACGAACTCCTCATCGCGTGACAAGTCCGTGTTGTCGGTCCGATCCGACTGACATCACCGGCCTGCAAGGCAGGCCGGACCCGCCGAATGCCCGAACGCGCATCGGTCGTACGCCTCTGTGCCCCTCTGACTCAGTGGTTGAAAACTCCGTGCCTCTGTGTCTCTGTGGCAAAACCGCTCATTGCGTTGATTTCGCCGTCAACTGTATCGGTGCACCCACGAGCTTCGACCGATCGGCATCGGCCCGCGGCCGGAACTTCTGCGTGCGGCCGCCGAAGCTGTCCGCGGCGTACAGGTTGCCGTTCGAGTCGACTGAAAACTGGTGCATCTCCCAGAACGTCCCGGGAATCGTCCCGTAGACGCCCCACCAGTAGAGCAGCTTGCCGTTCCGATCGTATTCGAGAATGCGCGCGTTGTTGCCGTCCGACACCCAGACGTGCTGCTCGTCGGCAGTCACGAGAATGTGATTCGGGAACCGGATATTCGGCCAGGTGTCCAGGTGCTTGCCGTCCGCGTCGAAGATCTGGATGCGCCGGTTGCCGCGATCCGCGACGTAGATGCGGCCGCTCCGGTCCGTCTCGATGCCGTGCGGACCGCTGAACTGGCCCGGGCCGTCGCCGCGCGAGCCCCACGCCTTGATGAAGAGGCCGCGCCGATCCAGCTTCACGATCCGTGAGTTGCGGAGGCCATCGGCGACGACCATCGAACCATCGGGCAGAAACGCGATGTCCTGCGGGGTCCCGAAATGCTTCTCGTCCTCGGCGGCCACGCCTTTCTCGCCGAGCGTCATCACGAGCTGCTTGCCGTCGTTGGTGAACTTGTAGATCTGGTGGACGGAGTCGTTGACGATCCACACGTGTCGCTCGGGGTCGTATGGATTGATCTTGACCTTGTGTGGACCCTGCGTGCCTTCGAAGAGGCTGTCCCACTGCGTCCAGGTGTCGATGACCTTGCCGCTCCCGTCCACGACGAGGATGCAGTTCCGCATCTCGGCTTTCGGCACAGTCGCGCGCTCGCCGAGCGATCCCCAGATACCGTTGAAGCCGCGGCCGAGTGTCGCCGGCAGCTTGAGCTCGCCGCGCACCGCGAGAAAGATCCTGTTGGGCGTTTCTGCGAACACACCAGGTTGCGATCCCCAGATGTAGCCGTCTCTGGCCCACGGTTGCGGCCAGTTTGCGGCGATCTCGTACGGCCCAGTCTCGTCTTCGCCGCCTTTCTGCGCCTGCGCCAGGTATGCCGGCCTCGACAGCAAGCCAATCGCGATTGCTGAGGCCAGCATGAGCGTCGAGGTTTGCATGCGGCCTATCTTAGAACTGAACGGTCCAATGATATAGAGGGTGATTCAGCTCCTCGCGTTCGTCGTCGTCTACGTGATCGCAGCGAAGATCGGGTTTCGCGACGCGTTCACGGCTGAACAGGTCAGCGCGGTCTGGCCGGCGTCAGGCCTTGCGATTTGGGCGGTTTTGTACTTCGGCAGACGAAGCTGGCCCGCGATCTGGGCCGGCGCGTTCATCGCCAACGCCACCACGCACATGCCGCCGGTTGCGGCGGCGCTGATCGCTTCCGGAAACACGCTCGAAGCGTTGCTTGCGGCCGGGCTGCTTCGACGAATCGTCGACGTCGATCGCTCGCTGGACTCGCTGCGACAGGTGACGGCATTCGTCCTGATTGCCGTCGCCACCGCGACGGTGAGCGCCACCATCGGCGTGACGACGCAGTGTGCGTTTGGACTGCAGCCGTGGAGGAGCTTCGGTCTGCTCTGGGTGATTTCCTGGCTTGGCGATGCCACCGGGGCTCTGCTCGTGGCGCCCCTCCTGCTGACGGCTCCGCAGGTGTGGCGAGCGCGAGCGGCCATGCCATCGGTCGAGGCCCTCGCGCTCGGCGCTGCAGCCGTCCTGGTGCCGCTGGCGGTGTTCGTCCTGCCGCTGACGCCGCTCGCAGGACGGCACCCGCTCGAGTTCGCGGTGTTCCCCATTGTCATCTGGGCAGGGCTGCGCTTCGCTCATCCCGGCGCCGCGCTGGTCAGCGCCAGCATTGCGTCCATTGCGGTCTGGGGCACGTTGCAGGGCGCCGGCCCCTTCACCACCGACGCGGCTACACCGGAAGAAAACATCATCCTGCTGCAGATCTTCACCGCGGTGCTCGCCACGAGCGGGCTGGTACTCGGTGGCGCGATGGCCGATCGGAACCGGTCCGATCGGCTGCGTGAAGCGGACTACAAGTTGATCGCTGTTCTGTCGGAAGCGCACGATCTGAAGGAGGCGGCGCCAAAGATCCTCAAGTCGTTCTGCGAAACGCTGGCGTGGGACGTCGGGATTGTCTGGTGCGTCGTGGGAAAGGGTCAGGCGCTGAGCTACGTGGACAGCTGGCAGCGCGAGTCACGCTTCGACCCGTTCATCGACGCCAGCCGGTTCGAGCGATTCATGTCAGGCGCGGGGCTGCCGGGCCGGGTGTGGGCCTCCGGCCGCGCCGTGTGGATCGACGATGTCGTAGCCGATCCCAATTTCCCGCGTGCGTCGGCCGCCGTCAACGTCGGGCTGCATGGCGCGTGCGGCTTTCCGATTCTGCTCGGTCGCGGCGTCATCGGCGTCGTGGAGTTCTTCGCGCAGGAGCCACGGCGCCTCGACCGCCCGCTCTTGTCGCTCATGGCGGCGGCCGGATCGCAGATCGGCCAGTTCATCGAGCTCCGCCGCTCCGAAGCCGAGCGGCGGGATCTGCTGGCGCGCGAGCACGATGCACGCGTCGAAGCGGAAAACGCCAACCGCAGCAAGGATCAGTTTCTCGCCACGGTGTCGCACGAGCTGCGCACGCCATTGACCGCGATTCTTGGCTGGGCGTCGATGCTCCGCACCCGCGAGTTCGATCGGGCTCGGGCGCAGAAGATCTACGAAAGCGTATACCGCAACGCAGAGGTTCAGGCACGGATCGTCAACGATCTGCTGGACGTGTCGCGGATTGTGACCGGGCAGATGAAGCTGGACCTGCAGCGGGTGGACGTGGGCGAGATCGCGCGGATGAGCCTCGAAACGATCCGTTCGACGGCCGCCGCGAAGAATCTGGCGATCGAGTCGGACATTCCGGCGACGGAATGTCGCGTCTTCGGGGATGCCGCGCGACTGCAACAGGTGATCTGGAATCTGCTTTCGAACGCGATCAAATTCACGCCGCCGGGCGGCTCAGTCGCGGTCACCGTCACCTCGTCCCAAGAGCTGGTCATGATTCAGGTTCGCGACTCAGGCATCGGCATCGCGGCGACGTCGCTGCCTCGAGTCTTCGAACGGTTCTGGCAGGCCGACAGCTCGTCCACGCGGAGCCATACCGGCCTCGGCCTCGGGCTGGCGCTCGTCCGGCACATCGTCGAGCTGCACGGCGGCGACGTGCGGGCGCAGAGCGATGGGCTTGGCCAGGGATCTACGTTCACCGTCATTTTGCCGGCGCACGCTCAAATGGCCGCAATGCGTCACGCTACTCCCGCCTGAGCATCGCCATCGGATCGGAGCGGCTTGCATCGTCACGCGGACGCCGTGGGCGACGACAACCGTGGCCACGCGCGCGCGATCCGCTCCGAGCGCGATGCGGATCGCGAACTCCTTCCGACGCGATGAAGCCAGGTAGGCCGCGGTGGCAGTTGGCACCGGGCTCGGGTGTGCGACGTCATCGTGACGCCGGCACAGCATGTCGCGATCGTCACCACGACCCGTGAAATTTCCGGCGCAGAGATCCAGAACACGGGTGCAGTCTACGCGAGGGCTCGACTGTTTCCCCGGATCGACGCGTCACCGCGGCGGAAATAGTGTGGTCAAGGGCACGCCACTCGCAGAAGTGGGGACTGCGACGCCGCGAATGAGAACGGAATTCCCTATTGCCTCATCAGTCCGTCCGCCTTTCGGCTGAGCGCTGCAGCGCAGCCGCAAGCTCCGGAATGCCAGGCACGCGGACATTAGTTCCAATGACCGCATCTGAAGTTCCATTCTTTTGCCCCAAACCTGGCATGCCAAGTACTGACGCCGTCCCTGCTGTGTCCCGGGCAACGTTCTTGCTCCTCGGCCGTACGCCCGTTGCGCTGAGGTCGACGTCAACAGAACGCGACGTCGAGGCGTTGTAGAGCGCGGCGGGCATCGGGAACGAGCGACACCGTCATTCGGTTACCGATCGGAAAGATCGATCGCAGAACCAAAGGGGGCGAAGCCTTGACGCTTGCAGACGACACACCGTGGTACGCGATCTGGACGCGCAGCAACTGCGAGCGCCTGGTGGCGGAGCAGCTCTCCGCCAAAGGCTTCGCGGCATTCCTGCCCGAGATGAGCGCGCGGTCGCGGCGCAACGGCAAGAGTCACGTCGTGCAGGTGCCGATGTTCCCAGGGTACTTGTTCCTCCGCCACGCGATGGAAAAACACAGCTACATCGAGATTCTCAAGGCGCGCGGCGTCGTTCGCATTCTCGAACGCGGGTGGACGCAGCTGACGCCGGTCGCGACCGAAGAAGTCGACGCGATTCAGCGGCTCGTCGCGTCCGGCGCGCCGGTGTTTCCGCACGCGTACTTCCGCGAAGGCGATCGCGTCCGCGTCATGGAAGGGCCGCTGTCCGGACTCCAGGGCGTGTATCTCCGCGACAAGCCGAACAAGGGTCGGCTCGTAGTCTCGGTCAACCTGCTGCAGACGAGTGTCGCCGTCGAAGTCGACTGCACGTTCGTCGAAGCCTTGCCGGCGGCGCGCCCGCACTGAAGCCATGGCCCGCCTGATCGCCGCCTGCCTTCTCGCGCTTGGCCTCGCAGTGCTGCCCTGCGTGCTGGCCGCCCAGTCCCGGCTCACGCTCGTTCCGTCGGCGTCGGTGAGCTCCGTATACGACGACAACCTGTTCGCGAAAGCAAACGGGTCCGGCGATCAAATGACGCTGATTTCGCCCGGGTTGGAGGCGTCGCTCGAGACGCCGAGGATCATGCTCACGGGCATCTCGTCGTTCGACATGCAGCGGTCGCTCGATCATCCGTCGCTCAACCATGCGATGGCGCGCCGGCACGCGATCGTCGACACCCGATTTCACCTGTCTCCCCGCTGGACCGTCGGCGCTGCCGGCCGCTACGACATGACGGAAACCGCAGGCGAACTGTTTGTCCTGTCGGGCCCGCTCCTCGATCGACGCCGCGCCGCGCGCTGGGAGGGAGGTCCTTCGTTCGACTACAGGGCCTCTCCACGAGTCGTCATCAGCGGCCTGTACAACTGGATCAGCGAATCAGTCGAGGGCAGTGTCGGCGGCCAGGAGCAAGTCGGCCGCTTCGGCGTCAGTCGACAAACGACGCCGCGGACGAGCCTGGGCGGAAGCATGCTGACGCGCCGGTTCGAGAGCGCCAGCGAAGCCTTTGTGCCGAGCGGCCTGCCGATGTCCGAAGTCTTCGGAGATGTGACGACGTTCAGCGATGGGTTTGCCGTCGCACGGGGCGGCACGTTCGTCTCCGTCGCGCCGCTGTTCGCGTGGAGCTACGAAGTCGCGCCCGCCACGCAAATCAGCGTGCAAGCCGGACCGCGCTACTCGACTGCGGTGGATGGGTTCAGGCCCGAGATCGCCGCAGGCATTGGACGCAAAGTTCCCAACATCGTCAACTACGGCATCGACTACTGGCGCGGCGAATCGATCATCCTCGGCGTGCTCGGCCCGGCGGAGGTCAACAGCGCGACTGCCAGAGTCACGACGCCCCTCCGCCCGAACCTGGAATTGGGGATGTTCGGCGGGCTGTTCAACAGCCAGACGCTCTCGCAAGGCAAGGTCCGCGTGTATCACGCCGAAGTGGTCGCGTCCTGGGCCTCGAGGGGACCCTTCATCGTCGCGGCGTCCTACGGCGCCGACTTTCAGCGCGGCGACGTGCGCAGCAGCCTGCTGTCCGATACCCATGTGATCCGCCACGTGATCCTGGTGCGACTGACCGCGGCCCCGCGCCTGACCAAGACGTTCCAGCCGAACGATCCGGTGCAACCGCTCGGAACACCTACCAAGGGAGTGAAGTGATGAAACAGCGATTTGCCGCCATGACGCTGGTGTGCGCGAGCATGGCGTTTGCCGCTGACGTGTTCGCCCAGAATCCACAAACTCCTGCGAAGCCACAGCCGGTCGCGACGAGCGGAGCGGTGCCGCCAGCGGCGGCGGACCCGGCAGCGCCGGCAGCGCCGGCAACTCCGGCAACTGCAGGCAAGCCGGCGCCAGCGCCGGGAGCGGCGGAGTGGCGCGCGCCGAGGCCGGCCGATCCGCGCTCGGTTGAAATGTCGGCCGCCTATCAAATCGGCCCCGAGGATCTGTTGGACATTTCGGTGTGGAAGAACGTGGAGCTGAGCCGCGTCGTGCCGGTCCGGCCAGATGGCAAGGTGTCGCTGCCGCTGGTCAACGATATCCAGGCCGCGGGGCTGACGCCCGGCGAGCTGCGCGATCAGATCACGACCAAACTCGCCGAATACATCCCGGCGCCCGAAGTGTCGGTGATGGTCCGAGAGGTGCACAGCCGCAAGGTGGCGGTCGTCGGCGCCGTCAAGATGCCCGGACGTTACGAGATGAAAAGCCCGATGACGGTGCTCGAAGCGATCGCCCTCGCGCAGGGCCTGACCGACTTCGCGTCGCGCGATCGGATCGTCGTGCTGCGCGACGTCAACGGTAAGACCACGCAAATTCCGTTCAACTATCGAAAGATCGGCGACGACGGCGCTGCGCAGCAAAACTTCTTCCTCCGCGCCGGCGATATCGTCGTCGTGCCATAACGAGGTTTCCCAGATGCCGCGCGACATCCTTTCTGCGTCCAACGAACGATCGCTCGTCTCCCGGGCGACCGACATCCTCCGGCGACGGAAGATTGTGGTCGTGCTCGTCTTCGCGGCCTTCGCGGCGTCTGCCGCGTCCTTCGCGAAGTACCTGCCCGACCTGTACCGTGCCAGCGCGACCGTACTGGTCGAGCGGTCGGTGCCCGAGACCTACGTCCGCTCGGCGGTCAGCGGTGAAGTCGAGAGTCGCATGCACGTCATCAAACAGGAGGTGTTGAGCCGCGCGCGGCTTACCGAGCTCGTCGAGCGCTTCGACCTGTATCCGGAGCTGCGGAAGCTCGAGCCGATGGACACGGTCCTCGAGCAGATGCGCCACGATATCGACATCGAGCCAAACGGGCCGGAGCAGTTGAGCGGCAGAAAGACCACCGTGTCGTTCAGGCTCAGTTTCACCGGCGCCCGCGGCGACACGGTCGCCGACGTGACCAACACGCTCGCCAACTTCTATGTCGCGCGCAACAACGGCATCCGCACGCAGGAAGCGACGCGCCTCACCGAGTTCCTCAAGGCGCAGCTCGACGCGACCAAGAAGCAGCTCGAGCGCGACGAGGGCGCGATGCGCAGCTACACCAGCAAGCATCCTGGCGAATTGCCGTCGCAGGTCGATCTCAATCTGCACGCGCTCGATCGGCTCAACACGCAGCTGCGGTTGAACGGCGAGCGCCAGCTGAAGATCCTCGAGGAGCGCGAAAAGCTCGCGGAAGGGCTGACGACCGTCGATCCACGCACGGGCGAGACGACGCCGCTGAGCGATCCGATCAGCGATCGGATCGAAGCGGCCAAGAAGGACCTGGATGTGCTCGAGGGCCGCGGGTTTACCAACCGCCATCCCGATGTCGTGCGGCTCCGCACTGAAATTGCCACGCTCGAGCGCGACCGGCAGGATTCGCTGGTCCAGCGCAGGAGCGATCCCTCGTCGACTCCGCCGGCCGCCGCAGGGACATCGGGCTCCGCCGGCGGCCCATCGGCCACGACGACGGCCCCTGCGTCGGGACCAGCCAGCGGGATCGGTACGCCGCGGCGCCGCGCGGTGGGCGCCCTCGACGCGGAACTCGCCAAACTGAGGGGCGACGACGCCGGGCTGCGGCAGGCAATTGCCAACATCGAGAAACGTCTCGAGGGTGCGCCCGAACGCGAGCAGGAATACCAGCGCATCACGCGCGACTACTCGGCGACCAAGGATCTCTACGACTCGCTGCTCAAGCGCTACGACGACGCGCAGCTCGGCGAGAGCATGGAAAACGACAAGCAGGGGGAGCGCTTCCGCCTGCTGGAGAGCGCGCTCGCGCCGTCGGGGCCGATGGCGCCCAACCGTGTCCGGCTGCTGATCATCGGGCTGCTGTTCGCCGTGGCCGCCGCTGCGCTCGCCGCGCTGGTCGCCGAACAGTTCGACTCCACGTTCCACAGCATCGACGACATCCGTGACTTCACGAGCATTCCTGTGCTCGCCGCTATTCCGAACATCGCGCCGAGTCACACGCACCGCGCCATCAGGCTGGTGCTCGCCACGGCATCGCTTATCGCGGTGATCGCGATCGCCGGGGCGCTGTCGGCGCATGCGGCGCAGAGCAACGAACAAATCGTCTGGCTGCTCGCACGGGCCGCATGACAGTTGGGATTTCAGAGTTCAGATTGCAGATTTCAGATTGAGACCGAACATGTTTGCACATCGCATCGATCGCCGTCTCGTGAGCGTTACGTCACCAGGGTCGATGGAGGCGGAGCAGTATCAAACGCTGCGGCTCAAGCTCGAACGGCTCCAGCGCGAGCGCGACCTCAGGGTCGTCGCCGTCACGAGTCCTGGCGCGCAGGACGGGAAGAGCGTCACCGCCATCAACCTGGCGGCGGCCCTGGCCCGTGGTTCCGGCACGCGGGTGTTGCTGCTCGAAGCCGACGTCCGCCGGCCGGCGGTGTCGCGCTATCTCAGGCTGAACGGCGCCGGCGCCGACCGCAACCTCGCGCGGTTTCTCGGCACTACGAGCGGCTCGCTGCAAGACGCCGTGCTGCGCGTCGAGTCGCTGAGCTTCGACCTGATGCTCGCGGGGTCGCCCGACATGCCCGTCAACGAGATGCTTCGATCGCCGCGCGTCGCCAGCCTTCTCAACGAGGCCCGCGAGCAGTACGACTACGTCGTCGTGGATACGCCGCCGATTGGGCCGGTGTCCGACTGCGCGCTGCTGGCGCGGTGGGTGGACGGCCTGTTGATCGTGGTCGCCGCCCATAAGACGCCGCGCAAGCTGCTCGAGGCATCGCTCAATCAGCTCGATGCCGCGTCGGTGCTCGGCATCGTGTTCAACGGCGACGATCGTCCGCTCTTCGGCTATCGCAACTCGTACTACCGCGGCTACTTCCCGTCGGGTCCCGCCAAACCCGGACGCCAGAAGCGAGGGTAGTCGCGTCCGCCTCGGGCGGACCTCCAGTCCCGCCATTCCAGGGGAACCGACACCATGCATCGGGTTGTGCGATCACGCGCGCGCGGCGCTTCCACGCTGCCGCTCACACTCGTTCTGTCGCTGCTCGTCGTCGGGGGCTGGAGCGTTCCGCTCCCCGGCGTCTTCCGATTCGTGCCATGGATGCTCATGGTGGCCGTCTTCGTCGCGCTCGCGCGCGCCATGGCCGTACGCCGGCGGAACCGCATCAGCGCGTCGCGGATCATCGTGCTCGGCACCGGCCCGCTCGCGGTGATGCTCATTGAAGAATTCGAGGCGATCTACGGACGGCGGACGGTGATCGCCGGCGTCGTCGATAACGAGCCGAGCGACACGTGGCTGAAGGCGCGCTGGCTCGGCCCGCTCGACCGGCTTGCCGAAATCGTCGAAGACGTGCGGGCGGATCGCATCGTGGTCGCGTTGGAAGACCGGCGCGGCCGGCTGCCGCTCGAGCCGCTGCTCGAGAAGCGCGTGCGCGGCGTCGTCGTTGAAGACGCGCTCGAGTTCTACGAGCGCGCAACCGGCACGATGGCGATCGAAGCCATCACGCCGGGCGCGCTGATCCTGGCCAAGGGGTTTCGCAATCAGGGGACGCCGGAACACATCGCGCGCGTCGTGAGCGTCGTCGCCGCGGTCGTGGGTCTGGTCGTGCTCGCGCCGCTCTTCGCGCTGATCGCCGCCATCGTCAGGCTCGACTCGCGCGGGTCGATTCTCTTCAAGCAGGACCGCGCCGGCCGGAACGGCGAGCCATTCCAGCTGTTGAAGTTCCGGACGATGCATCCCGCTGACGTGCACAAGTCGGAGTGGGTGGAAGACAACCGCGACCGCATCACGCGCGCCGGCCGCTGGCTGCGGCGCTTCCGGCTCGACGAGCTGCCGCAGCTCGTCAACATGCTGCGCGGCGAGATGAACCTCGTGGGACCGCGTCCGCACCCGATGGTCAACCAGCGGATCTTCATGGAGCGCATCGCCTACTACGGCCTGCGGTCCACGGTGCGGCCCGGCGTGACTGGATGGGCCCAGGTCCGCCACGGCTACGCGAACAACATCGAGGAAGAGACGCGCAAGATGCGGTACGACCTCTATTACATCAAGAACCGATCGCTGCGGCTCGACGCGCGAATTCTTCTCGAGACCGTTGGAATCATCGTGTTCGGTCAAGGCTCGAGCGGCGTGCGGCAGCGAGTCCCACCGCGCAAGCAGCCGGTGACGGTCAGCGTGCCGGTTCGGGCCAAGCGGCGGGTTGTCGAAGGCTAGCTCCTTCTAACTTCTAACTTCCAAGTTGTCAGGATCTCGTCTTGTGATCTCCAGATCAGCGAACACAACGTGGTGGGGTCCGGCGTCTGCCGCGCCAGCGGCCGGTGAGGCTGACGGGCAGGCAAGCCGGGTCGCGTTCGGCGCGCTCGTCGCGTTCACGGTGATCCTGTTGCTGGCGCCGCAGTCGTTCATGCCGGCGCTCAAGGTTGTCAGGATTGCGCTGCTCGCGGCGATGGTGGCGATCCTCGGCCACGTCTTCGACGCGACGATCCGGCACAAGCCGATCGTGCCGGCCATTCCGGAGATCGGCATCACGCTGGCGCTGCTCGTGTGGACGGTGCTGACGATTCCGTTTTCGTTCTGGCCGGGCGGCAGCGTGCAGCTGCTGACCGACAGCTATCTGAAAGCCATCATCTTTTTCTGGCTGATCGGCACGCTCGTGACGACCACGTCCCGGCTGCGCGTGTTTGCCTGGACGCTGGCGCTCTGTTCGATCCCGCTCGCCGTCATGGCGGTGCAGCACTACCTGGCCGGCGACTTCCTGTACACCGGCGTCCAGTCGGTCACCCGCATCGCCGGCTACTACGGGCTGACCGGAAACCCGAACGATCTGGCTCTGACGTTGAACCTGATCATCCCGGTCGCGGGCATGCTGCTATTCACGACGCGAAGCGTTCTCGGCCGGCTGGCGGCCGCCCTGGCGCTGCTGGTGGCCATTCCTGCGGTGATCGTCACCTTCTCGCGCGCGGGCTTTCTGGCGCTTGGCGCGATTGTCGCCGCGTCATTCATCTTCTTCGCGAAGCAGCGCGCGCCGCGAGCCGCGGCGGCGATCGTCGTAGTCACGCTCGCAGCGTTGCCGATGATGCCAGCCGGATATCTCGAGCGGCTGAGCACGATCACCGACATTGAAGCCGACGCGACCGGATCGGCGCAGGGCCGCTGGGCCGACTTCGAAATCGCGTCGACGATCGTGGCGCAGAACCCGATTCTTGGCGTGGGCATGGGGCAGGACATGCTCGCGTTGAACGCAGCCCGTGGCAAATCGACATGGCGCTCCGTGCACAATGCTTTTCTCCAGTACGCGGTGGATCTCGGCCTACCGGGAGCCTTGCTGTTCATCTGGCTGCTGGTCGCGAGCTTCCGGAGCGCCCGCGCCGTCGAACGGCGCGCCGCGAACGATCCGGCGCTTCGCGATCTCTCGGTGTTCGCCAGCGGCGTGCAGGTGGCGCTCGTCGCGTTCGTGGTGTCGGCGTGCTTCCACCCGATCGCCTACCAGTTCTATTTCTTCTGCGTGGCCGGGCTCGCCGTCGCGCTCGAGAACGCGTGCCGCGACCGGGTGCGCGTATCCACCGGAATGGCATCCGCGTCGTGAACCTCGCGCGCGCGTTTCCGCGGCGGCGCTCTTCGTACGGGAATGGATCCGCGCGGATTCGGCTCCTGAACGTCGTGCCAACCTTCCTGACCGGCGGCACCGAGAACCAGTTCATGACGCTCGGCCGCTCGCTCGATGCGCGCCGCTTCGATCTGGAGTTCGCCTGCCTGCGGAAGTGGGGCAGTCTCGCCGACGAGCTCGTCGCGAGGCAGGTGCCGCTGCTCGAATGCGACATCACGACGTTTCAGAGCGTGCGCGCACTCCGGCAGCAGGCCCGGCTCGCGCGGCACATCGTGGCGCGGCGCATCGACGTGGTGCACGCCTATAGCTTTTACGGCAACGTGTTCGGCCTCCTGCCGGCGCGTCTCGCTGGCACTCCAGTGGTCATTGCATCGATTCGCGATCGCGCGCCGTACTTGACGCCTACCCAGAAGCGTGCGCAGCGCGTGGCGTGCCGGTTCGCGGATTGCGTGCTCGTCAACGCGCACGCCGTCAAGGACTGGCTCGTCGCCCAGGGATATAGCGCGTCGAAGATCGTGATCATTCCCAATGGCGTCGATATCGATCGATTCGGGGGCGCGCACGACACGGCCCGGATCCTGTCTGAGCTCGGGCTGCCGACGGACGCGCCGGTCGTCGCCGTCGTGTCGCGCCTGAGTCGACTGAAGGGCCTCGAGCAGTTTCTCAAGGCGGCGGTGCACGTCCGTCGGCGGTTCCCGGCCGCACGCTTCTTGATCGTCGGCGACACCAACCCGAGCGAACGCGCGTATTGGACCGTGCTGACGGATTTGACCCGTCAGCTCGGCCTCGGCGATCGCGTCGTGTGGGCGGGCATGCGCACGGATGTGCCGGCGATTCTCGCCAGTGTCACGGTGGCGGTCATGCCGTCGCTGAACGAAGCGCTGTCGAACGTGCTGCTCGAGTCGATGGCGGCTGGCGCGCCGGTGGTGGCGACGCGCGTCGGCGGCACGCCCGAGGCGGTCGACGATGGCGTGAACGGACGTCTGGTACCTCCCGGCGAGCCGGTGGCGCTGGCCAATGCGATTTGCGAGCTGCTGGCCAATCCCGAGTTGGCCGCCCGTCTGGGCTTCGCGGCGCGCCAATCAGTCGTCGAGCGGTTCTCGATTGCGCGCATGGTCGCGGCGACCGAGCAACTCTACATGTCCCTTCTCGAGCGGCGCGGTGCCGTCCGAGCATCGGCAAGCACGGAGTTCGCGTGCAAGTAAGCGCCAGTACTCGCTTCCTGGGAAGAAGTGCAGCCCAAATAGCGGCGTCGGTCGCCACGCCCCTCGTTCGCGCGGCCGACGCTGCCGTGGTCGACACCGTGACCGACAGCGACGCGTTCGATCGTCTCGAAGGCGAGTGGAACGACGCCGTCGAGCGCGCGGGCGTGCCACACCCGTTCCTGCGGCACGAGTGGCTGCGGACCTGGTGGGACTGTTTCGGCGCCGGTCGTGCGCTGCACATCGTGGTGGTGCGATCGAACGGCAGGATCATCGCCATCGCACCGCTCCTGCGGGAACGGACGTCGATGTGCGGCGTGCCGGTTCGCCGGCTTCGCTTGATGCACAATGACCACACCCCGCGCGCCGATTTCATCGTCGCCGAGCATCCCGCCCGCGCATATCGGGCGATCTGGAACGCGATCGTCGAGACGAACGGCACCTGGGATGTTCTGCTGCTCGGCCAGCTGCGAAGCGAGTCGAAGACGCGAGAGGTATTCGCGCGGCTGGCCGAAGCCGACAGCCGCGCGATCGGTGTGTGGCGAAGCAGCGACTCGCCCTACCTGGCGCTGACAGGCACGTGGGAACAGTACTTCGGAAGTCTTCCCGCCAAGTTCCGTTCCAACGTTCGAAACCGCATCTCGCGATTGAATCGGATAGGCGAACTGACGCTCGAATCGATCGGGCATGAAGGTGACATCGAGCAAGCGCTCAGCGATGCGGTTCGACTCGAAGCCTCTGGCTGGAAGCGTCGCGGCGGCACGGCAATCGCGTCCGACGAAGCCGTCCACCGCTTTTACACGCAGCTGGCCCATCGCGCTGCGGCCCGTGGCTGGCTGCGGCTGCTGTTTCTCACCGTTGGCGGCCGTCGGATTGCGACCTCGTATTCGTTGAGCTACCAGGGGCGGTTGTTCCTGGTCAAGACAGGGTACGACCCGGAGTTCGAGACGTGCTCGCCCTTCAAAGTCCTCACTTATTTCGCCGCGAAGCGCGCGTTCGAGGAAGGTCTCGGAGAAGTTGACTTTCTCGGTGACACGGAGCCATGGAAGCGCGAGTGGACTTCGAGCGCGCGTTCGCATGAGTGGCTCTACGTGTACGCGAAGAACAGCCGGGCGCGGCTCGTCCATGCGTTGAAGCTGCGCATCCTCCCGGCGCTCCATGCGTTCGTGAGCCACCTGACGTGATGCCATGTTCGTCCCCGTTTACCAGGGCCTGACGCCAGTCGATTTCGTGCGGCCTGCGCGGTCACAGGGGGGGCAGTTTCCCTTTGACGCGCCGCGGCGCTGGTACTTCTACCGCGCGCGGAACGCGATCTACCACCTGTTCCGCATTCTCCGCGCGAGCCGATCCGAGATGACGGTGCTGGCGCCCGACTACAACAGCGGCAACGAAGTGCTCGCGATGCGGGCGGCCGGCGCGACGGTTCGCTACTGCCCGGTTGGCCGCGACCTGCGGCTCGATCCCGCCGAGGTCGAGCGCCACTGCGAGCGCCTGAATCCGGACGTCCTCTACGTCATCCACTACGCGGGATGGCCGCAGCCGATGGCCGCGTTGATGGATGTGTGCCGCCGCCGCGGCATGCTGCTCGTCGAGGATTGCGCGCTTGCGCTGCTGAGCGCCGACAGCCAGCGGCCGCTCGGTACTTACGGCGACTGGGCGGTGTTCTGTCTGTACAAGACGCTGCCGCTGCCAAACGGAGCCGTGCTCGTGCAGAACGACGAGGATCGGACCGTCGCGCGCGCGCTCGACGCGCTGGCGTTCCGTTCGCCCGGGCTGCGATCCGCCGTCGGTCGCACGGCTGAGCTGATGGTGCAACGGCTGCGCAGCCGCGCCGATTGCATCGGGTCCGCTCTGGACGGTCTGAAACGCAGCGCCGGCCGCGCGGCAACGGCGCTGAACGTTCGCGGTCCCAACGTCGGCGACATCGGGTTCGAGATCGACGATGTGGACCTGGCGATATCGACGGTGTCGACGCATATCCTCACGCGACTCGATCTCGAGGCGGTCCGTACGCGGCGCATCGCCAACTACCGTGGCCTTGCGGAGCGCGCGCGCGGGTCGGTGACGCCCGTTTTCCCCGATCTGCCAGAGGGCGCCTGCCCGCTGTTTTTTCCGGTGCTGGTGCCGGACAAGCACGAGACCGCGAAGGCGCTGCAGACGCGCGGCGTGGACGCGCTCGAGTTCTGGAACGATCGCGTCGACCTCGAAGGCTGCGACGCCGGCCCCGCTGAACGCTTCCTGCACGCGCACGTGCTCGAACTGCCCGTCCACCAGGATCTGACACCCCGTCACCTCGATCACGTGGCCCGACAGGTGTCGAGCCTCGATCTCAGGATGCCCGATGCTGCCGACTCCGTATACGCGGCCTGACCGGGCGGCGGCCGCCGCGCCCCTGCGCGTCGAGCTGGTCACGCGGGACGATGACTTCGCCGCGCTGCGCGCACCGTGGGACGCGCTGCTGCGCGACAGCCGATCGGACTGCTTTTTCCTCACGTGGGAATGGCTGCACGCCTGGTGGACCCATCTGCGCGACCGCTTCACGCTGAACCTGATCCTCGTGTGGGATGGCGACGATCTCGTTGGTATCGCGCCGCTGGCGCGGACGCGCACGTCTTTCCTGTGGCTGTCGCGTCTCGAGTTTCTGGGGACCGGCTTCGCGGGCTCGGACTATCTCGACGTCATCATTCAGCGCGATCGTGAACGCGAGATCGCGCGGACCATCTCGGACGCACTTGTGGCGTCGAACCTGGCGCTACACCTGGATCACCTGCCGCCCGCGTCGGTTGCCGCGTCGATGCTCGTCGATCGCATCGCCGCGGATGAGTGGATCGCGATGCACGCGGAAGTCGGTACGTGTCCGTACATTCCGCTGGCGGGCCACTCGTGGGACTCGTATCTGGCGAATCTCGGATCCGCGCACCGCGCCAATGTTCGGAGACGGCTGCGAGGGCTGGAACGTGAGTTCGACGTGCGGTTCGCACGCGTCACCACGGACGAAGCCCGGCGTGACGCGCTTGCGACCTTGATGGGGCTGCATAACCGCCGCTGGGACGAGCGGGGAGGATCGACCGCATTTTCCACTCCGGCGTGCCGGGCTTTTCACGCTGACGTCACGCGCCGAGCGCTCGATCGCGGCTGGCTGCGGCTGTATGAACTCCGCCTGAACGACGCCGTGGCCGCCGCCACGTACTGCTTCTCCTACAACGGTCGCGTCTGCTTCTACCAGGGCGCCTTCGACGATCGCTATCAGCAGCACAGCGTCGGCATGGTGGCGATGGGACTTACCATTCGCGCCGCCATCGAAGAAGGCGCGCACGAGTTCGACATGCTGTACGGCGTCGAATCGTACAAGTGGCTCTGGGCCCAACACGCTCGCGAGCTGCACCGCCTGGACCTGTTTCCGGCGGGTCTTGCCGGCCGCATCCACCACGGCACCGTCCGCGCCGAGCGCGCCGCCCGTTCGCTCGTTCGCCGCATCATCCCGAGGAGATCGTGCGTATCGAACACCCGCCCCGCTGGCGGCGTCTGCTGAAAGACGCAATCGCCGCCGCCATCTGGCAGACGCGTACGCTGTCGTTCTCGGCGTCCGTGCATGCGGCGAACCGTGTGCCGCTCGTCCTGGGCTACCACCGCGTCGTGGAGGATGTGACCGCGGCGGCGAAAACCGACATGCCGACGATGTTGACGAGCCGCGCGATGTTCGAGCGGCACATCGACTGGATCGGCCGGCGCTTTCAGTTCGTGAGCCTCGACGACATCGGCGACCGCTTGCGGCGCGGTCAGCCGTTCGAACGCCCGGTCGCGACAGTGACCTTCGACGATGGATACCGCGATGTGTACGAGCACGCGGTGCCCGTTTTGAAGCGCAAAGGGATTCCCGCCGCGATGTTCGTCGTGACCGACCTGGTCGGTCGCTCGGCCTGGCAGACCCACGATCGCTTTTACCACTTGCTCGACAAGGCGTACGAAAGCTGGAAGAACCCGTGGAACGGCCTGACGCGGCTGTGCGCCGATTCTGACATTCGCACCGCGGCCATTCCCGGCCTGCGCGCCGCGAGCCGTAATCCATGCGACGCGGCGATGATGATGCTGCCGCAGCTCTCGCAGGCCGACGCGGACCGCATCATGGCCGTTCTCGACGCCCAGGTCGGAAACGGGATCGCGGCGATTCCGCGAACCGTCACCTGGAACATGCTCGAGGAAATGCATCGCGACGGCTTCACCGTCGCGTCGCACACCAGATCGCATGTCTGGCTCGCGCACGAGTCCATGGAGCGCGGATTCGACGAAGTCGCCGGTTCGAAGCTGGAAATCGAGCGCCGCCTGGGCGCGCCCGTTCGCCATTTCGCCTACCCAGGCGGGCAGTTCACGCCGCAGGTGGTCGAGTTGGTGGCGCAGGCCGGCTACGACTTCGCATACACGGCGTGCGAGCACCAGCACCCGGCGCATCCGGAGCTGACCATCCAGCGGCTGCTGCTGTGGGAAGGCTCGTCGATCGGCGCCGATGGCCGATTCTCGTCCGCGATTCTCGACTGTCAAACGCACCGTCTCTGGCCGCCCGCCCGCCGCTGCGAAAGGGTCCACGCTCCGTGACTGCAATGCTCAGACGAGTCCACACCATGCTCGGTCGAGACGGGATTTCAGGAGCGGCGCTGCTGCTCGTGACCGGTCGGACGGTCGGGTTCGCCGCCGCGTTCGCCATCCCCGTCGTCCTCGCTCGCACGTTCGATCAAGCAGCCTTCGGTACCTACAAACAGCTGTTCCTGGTGTACGCCACGCTGTACGGCCTCGCGCAGCTTGGCGCGGCGGAGAGCCTCTACTACTTCGTCCCCAGGAAGCCCGCCGAGGCGGGACGCCGTGTGGGCAACGCGCTCGTGACGCTGACGCTGACCGGCGTCACGTGCGCGGTCGCGCTTTTCTTCTCGCGCTTCGCGATTGCCGATTGGCTCTCGAACCCAGCGCTGGCCACGGAACTGCCGCTGCTCGGATGGTTCCTGGCGTTCATGCTGGTCGGCGCGGCGTTCGAGATCGTGATGGTGTCCCGCAAGCAGCACAGCACCGGCGCGTGCACCTATGCCGCGTCCGATCTCACGCGGACGGCGCTCTTCATCGTGCCGGCCCTCGTCGTAGGCAGC
>Ga0066388_100000517_pt1 | contig 18468 bp, 18 predicted proteins | sample PanSoiMetaGPlot6_FD_64539 | JGI IMG/M metagenome (GOLD analysis project Ga0066388, IMG submission 64539) | Tropical forest soil microbial communities from Panama analyzed to predict greenhouse gas emissions - Panama Soil - Plot 6 (Hybrid Assembly) | ecosystem: Environmental > Terrestrial >... | reverse complement strand
ACGAGACGAGCCTGCCGGCCGGTGTGCATGAAGTGCGCTTCGACGGCCGCGGGAACGACGGGCATTCACTTCCGTCGGGAATCTACTACTACCGCGTCGAAACGCCGCTCGAGCGCTCGACGGGCTCGCTCACCATCTTGAAGTAGTCCTGCCGCATCCGAGGGAGCGGCTGGGCCCAGGCTCAGCCGCTCCCACCTGCTTCGATCCCCGCACTCGCTCCGAGCAGTCCCTTGAGCAAGAGCCGCCATTCCGGCGCGAGCCACCACTTGAGTCCCACGTCGAGGACGAGAAGGATGGCGGAGGCGAAAAAGAGCCGGCGGATCGAGCGGCCGCGGACCTCCGCCCCGCGCCGGAAGAAGCGCCGGTAGCCCCACGCCGCGGCCGCGGTCGCCCCGAGCACGAAGGAGATCACCCGCGCCATCGGCCAGGGGGGCCACGCGGTGAATGCCGCTTGGAGCGCCGGCACCTTGGGGTCGGCGTGCGCGATCACCCATCCGACGTATCCGTTCATGTATCCCAGCAGGATTCCCCCGAGGAGGAGCGCCGCCGCCCCGAGCGTCACGCTCGACAGCGCGAGGACCAGCGCGTATTCGACGAGCACGCGCGGGAGGAAGAGCCGGATGTTTCCCTCCGCGCCGACGCCGGTCGCGATCCAGCGGAGCATCTCGTCGCGGTAGGCGGACGCGTTCCAGATGGCGCGCCCCGCCTGCTCAGGTGAGCGGGACGCCGCGGCGACCGTCGACAGCGTGATCGCGATCGCCCACGCCAAGGCGAGCGCGGCCGCGGTGCCGGGAGCTCCGCGGCGGATCGCTCGCGCGTAGTACACGGCGACCGGAACGACGGGAAGGACGGCGAAGAGGACGCGATGGCCCATCGGGAGCAGGAGCCACGGGAGGGCCAGCCCCGAGATGACACATACGGCAAACGCGGGTATCATGTTGCCGCGCAGTATAGACGCGGCATTCTCATCCCTGGAAGGAGAAGTCCATGCTCCCGGAATTCCACAGCGCCCCGATGCTCGACTACACGCGGCCCGAGCACGAGGCGGCGATGTCCGAGGCGCTCGAGCGGGTGCGATCGGAGTTCGGCAAGACCTATCCGCTCGTCATCGGGGGGAAGCGCATCACCACGAAGGAGACCTTCCAGACCAAGAACCCCGCGAACCCAGGCGACTGCATCGGCAACTTCTCGAAGGGCGCTCCCGAGCACGTCGGCCAGGCGGTCGATGCGGCGGAGAAGGCGTTTCAGACCTGGCGATTCATCGCACCCGAGGAGCGCGCGAACGTGCTCCTGCGCGCGGCGGGTATCCTCCGCCGGCGCCGGCACGAGATGAACGCCGCGATGGTCTACGAGGTGGGGAAGAACTGGTACGAGGCAGACGGCGACACCGCGGAAGCGATCGACTTCCTCGAGTTCTACGCGCGGGAGATGATCCGGTGGGGCGGCCCGCAGCCGCTCACCCCCAATCCAGGTGAGAGCAACGAGCTCGTCTACATCCCCCTCGGCGTCGGGGTGGTGATTCCGCCGTGGAACTTCCCCTGCGCGATCGCCATGGGCATGACCGCCGCGACCGTGGTGACGGGGAACACCGCGATCCTGAAGCCGAGCAGCGAATCCCCCCTCGTCGCGTGGAAGATCTTCGAGATTCTCGAGGAGGCGGGCGTGCCCGCGGGGGCACTCAACTTCCTGCCCGGTCCCGGCGGCACGATCGGCGACGCGCTGGTCGAGCATCCGCGCGTGCGCTTCATCGCGTTCACGGGCTCGATGGAAGTGGGCCTCGGCATCAACGAGCGCGCCGCCAAGGTGCCGAAGGGACAGATCTGGCTCAAGCGCGCGATTCTCGAGATGGGCGGCAAGGACTTCACGATCGTTGACGAGGACGCGGACCTCGAGTCCGCGGTGGCGGGCGTGTACGCGGGCGCGTTCGGATTCCAGGGACAGAAGTGCTCGGCGTGCTCGCGCGCGATCATCCACGAATCGATCTACGACGCGTTCCTGGATCGGTTGATCCCCCGCGTGGAGGGGATGGCGGTCGGGCCGACGGAGAAGCGTGAGAACTACCTCGGCCCGGTCGTGAGCGCCTCGGCGGAGAAGAAGATCCTCGAGTACATGGAGGTCGGAAAAGGCGAGGGCCGCCTGGTCGCCGGTGGGGCGAAGCACTCCGGCCCGGGGTATTTCTTGAAGCCGACCGTCGTGGCGGACGTCGCCCCGAAGGCGCGCATCGCCCAGGAGGAGATCTTCGGCCCCGTCCTCGCGGTCATCAAGGCGCGTTCCTTCGACGAGGAGATCGAGATCGCGAACGGCACGATCTACGGTCTCACGGGTGCGTATTTCGGGCGGGACCGTACGCGGATCGCCGAGGCGAAGCGCCGGCTCCACGTGGGGAACCTCTACCTCAACCGCAAGTGCACCGGCGCGCTCGTCGGCATCCATCCGTTCGGCGGGTTCAACATGAGCGGGACGGATTCCAAGGCGGGAGGGCGCGACTACCTCGGGCTCTTCCTGCAGGCGAAGGCGATCGCGGAATACGTAGGGTAGGTCGACCGGCGTCGACGGAGCGTCCACGCCGGTTTGCGGTTTCGTCGCCGCCGGCGATCCCGCTTCCGGGCTCTCCCTGAACGGAAGCCCCAACATCCATTCGATTTCCTCGTTCCTCTCCTTCCGACCGGTCGCTCGGCACGATCCCCGCAAGAGAGCGATCGTCTCCTCGCGCGCCCCTCACGACGCCCCGTCGCCCTCAGACTGGAGGATGCCGTGCATCGTCTCGCTCGATCCGCCGTGCTCACGACCTTGCTGTTTCTCGTTCTCCCGCGCCCCGCCAGCGCGGGCCTTCTCTCGCTCACCGTCATCTCCGGAGTGACCGACCTCCTGGGGAACACCCAGGTGCCGGACCCGATCCTCCAAGAGAGTCTTTCGGGATCGACGCTGACCCAGCTCGGCAGCCCGCTGCTCTACGATCCGGAGACCGAGCTCCTCACGAGCGTGACGGTGCGGGTCATGAACACGTCGGACGCCGCCGTGCTCTTTCCGGAGTTTCTGCCGGGGGTCTCGGTGCTGACCGGGCTCAACGCGATCCCGGGATATTCCTCGAAGCTCAACGTCGCCGCGGGAGGGTCCGCGGGCAAGGATGGAGCGGCGGGGGTGGATGGGGCGATCAGCCGGACGGTGCTCGACACGACGTACGACCTGTACGTCGCCGGAACGCCGGTCGCCGGCTCGAACGGGGGCGGAGGGGGCGCCGGAACGGCCGTCGCCGAGAACTGGATCGCGATCCAGGGTGCCTCGGGCGCGGACCTCGCGGCGTATCTCTCGGGGAAGACCCTCGCACCCGGGGAGTGGATCGACATCCCCGACTTCGCGCGGATCACCGCGTTCCACCGGCTGACGGATGGAGGTCGGTTCGCGTTCGGATTCGATCTGCCCACCTTCAACTCCGGCGGGATCTCCGTCACGACGGGAGCGTGGACGGGGACGTTCTCCGAGGCGCTTCCGGTGCCGCCCACGCAGCCTCCTCTTCCGCCCTCCACCGTGCCGGAGCCCGCCAGCGCGGCGCTCCTGCTGGGAGGGCTAGCGCTGGGCGCGGGTCGCCGCGGGCTCGCCCGAGCGCGCCGCGATCGCCGCGAGGACGGAGCGCGCGAATGAGGGCAGCGTGTCGTCGCGGGCGCCCATGACCACGATCCGGTCTCCGGCCCTCGCTCCGGTCGCGATCTCGGCGGCGGCTTCGGCGCGTGAGGCGATCACGCGGGCGTGAAGCCCGGCGCGGGTGAGAGGCTCGGCGATGTCCTCGGAACGAATCGACCGATCCGCGGTACCCCCGGCGTCGTAGATGGGCGCGAGAAGCAGCCGATCGCGGGGTGTGAGCGCGGAGCGGAAGGTCGCGATCAGGTCGTCCTTGAAGAAGCGGGTCGGGCCGTACCCGTGGGGCTGGTAGTAGATCCAGAGCGCCCCCTTGGGCCGGAGCGCCTCGACCGCCATCCCGATCTTGACCGGGTTGTGCGCGAAGTCGTCAAAGACATCGATCCGCTCGGCGGCGCCGATCCGCTCGAGCCGGCGCTTCACGCCGGCGAACCGCGCGAGCGCCCGGCCGGCTTCGTCGAGCGGTACCCCGGCCGCGTGCGCGGCGACGACGGCGAGCGCGGCGTTCTGGACCGTGAGCATTCCGGGGAAGGGCACGGTGACCGGAGCGCCCGCCAGCTCGAAGCGCACGTCGCGCGGCGTGCGGCGGATGGAGCGCGCGACGAACTCGGGCCGGGTCCAGGTCGTCTCTCCCTCGACGGCCACGGCGAGGAGCGCGAGGCGGTCGGGGCGCGGCACGGCTGCGAGGGCTTGGTCTCCGACGTGGATCACGGCGCGCTCGCGGGTCTGCTCGAGCAGTCGCGCGAAGTAGCCGTTGATCACCTCGACCTCTTTGTGGTCGCGGGTGAGGTTCGTGAGCACCGCGATCGCGGGGGCGAACTCCGCGACGGAGCCGTCGCTCTCGTCGGTCTCGACCACGAACCACTCGCTCGATCCCGCGCGGAGGCCGCCGGGGGGAACGGCGCCGGCCAGCTCCACCGCGGCGCCGCCTCCGAGGAAGGAGGGCTCGAGGCCCGCCTCGACCAGGATGTGCGCCACCATCGCGGTCACGGTGGACTTGCCGCTCGTCCCCGCGATCGCGATGCTGCGGCGCTCCCTCGCGAGCTGGGCGAGGAAGGAGCCGCGGCGGATGCGCGCGATCCCCAACGCTTCGGCGCGCTGCATCTCAGGATTCGTGCCCTCGACCGCCGTGGAGTAGACCAGCGCGTCGAGACCCGGCTCGACGCCGGCGCCGTCCTGCGGCTTGAGCTCCACGCCCGCTTCGGTGAGGGCGTCGAAGACGGGTAGGGTCAGTCCGCGGTCCCAGTTCCGGTCGGAGCCGCTCACGCGGGCGCCGAGGAGCGAGACGAGCTGCGCCATGGGAGCCATGCCGCTGCCGCCAACGCCGCTGAAGTGATAGCGCCTTCCAGCGAGAGGTGGGTTGTCGGATCGAATCACGTGGGAAGTGTCTCCTCGGCGCGAACTTGGGTCAAGCGGACGGGATCAGTGATCGGCGCGACCCCGATCCAGCTTTAGACTGATGGTCTAGGACCGCTTCACGACCCGATCCGAGGAGAACCGATATGCAGCTTCGCAAGTCGAACCCGAACACGATGATCGTAGCGGGCATGCTCTTCCTGGCCGCAGGCTCCATCTCCCTCGGTTACCTGGCCAAGCGTCTGCACGTCGCGTCCGATCTCGCCGACGGCATCGCGGGGCTCTTCTACGGACTTGCGCTCGGATGCCTCGTCCTGGGGTTGATCGGGAAGAGATCCCGGAGGTAGAATCGGCCGCTTACGAAATCTGTGGGGCTGTAGCTCAATTGGGAGAGCGCTTGACTGGCAGTCAAGAGGTAGCGGGTTCGATCCCCGCCAGCTCCACTTGAACTCTCTACGGGGTTGATAGGTCGGTTTGGCCGATGTTTCCGCGCCAAGCCTCCGCGGCCCGGAGCGCCAGATCCGCGTTCACGAACCGGTATCCGTTCCCCTCCACAATCCCCTCGAAGTTCTCCCGGAGCGATTCGCGAAGGTGGCGGAGCGCCCAGCCCAAGGCGAAGGCGGGCTCGGACCGGCTCCCGTCGGGGAACCGTTCCGCCAGGAGTTGGGTAATGCTGTCGGCTCGGACGAAGAGATCCAGGACCCGGTCGCCGAACCCGGTTTCATCGGTGACGCGCCGCTCGAGGTCGACCCGGGCCGCCTGTAGTTCCACGCAGATGGAGTTGAACTCGCGCACCAGGTCGCGCAGCTCGCCGCGATCCTCGCCGCGGCTCAAGCCCGGTGACGTGGCCGTCAACAGCACGGCGAGCGTGAGGGAGGGAAGAACGGTGCGGCCGGTCCGACGAGCGGACAGGGAACTTGAAACCTGCATGTTGCGTTTCTCCGAAAAGGGAATCGCCCCGAGCGACTCCTACTGAATTTTTCGGACGTTCGAGGCGAGGACTTGACCCTTTTCGCTCATTTCGCAACTTGCGGATCGCCTCCGGCCGTTGACGCCGTTCCACCCCTCTGATAGGCTCATCTCATGCCGACGCAAAACACCGGATTTCGTTGGACCGGCGCAGCTTGGCTGTTCCGAGCCATCCTCGCGGCAACCCTCCTGAGCCCCGGCTTCGTCCAGGCCCAGGAGCGCGTCGTCCCCAACGTGCCCGCCCGTCCCCGGGTGCCGATCTACGACCCGGGCTCCCCTGTCCTCAAGAAGGTCCTGAAAAATGGGGTGACCCTCCTCGTCCAGGAGCAGCGGACCAGCGACCGGGTCGCGGGGGCGGTGGCGCTCCGGATGGGAACCCTCTATGAGAGCGACGACGAGGCGGGGCGCGGCCAGGTCCTCATCAAGGCGATCACGGCCGGAACGGACCGCGCGTCACCGGCCGAGCTGGCGCTGCGCATCCTCGCCGCCGACGCCACCCTCCAGGCGGGCGTGGGACCGGACCTAGGGCAGATCACGATCGGAACGAAGCGGGAGCGGGTGGATCAGGCGATCGATCTCCTGAGCGAGATCGTGCTCCAACCTTCCTTCCCCGATACCGCGGTCGACGCCTCCCGCCAGATCGCCCTGCGCGCCGCGGCGGACGAGCAGGAGAACCCGCTCAAGGCCGCGTACTCGATGTTCCTCGCCACCGTCTATCGGGGCAGCCCCCTCGCCCGGCCCGTGGCCGGCACGGTCTCGGGGCTCGCCGACTGCAGCCGCAAGGACATCCTCTCGCTCTATCACCGCTACTTCGTGGGCGGGAACATGGTCGTCTGCTTCGTGGGGAACCTCGACGGCAAGAAGGCGATGGCGCACCTCGAGAAGGTCTTCGCGACGGCGGCCCGCGGCACGGCGCTCCAGCCCGTGGCCGGGGATCCCGTCCCGCTCGCAGCCGACACGACGCTCACGGGGGAGCGCGACATGGTCGCCACCTGCCTCGTGGTCGGATACCCGGCCGCGGGGTACGCGCAGCCCGACTATCCGGCGTTCAAGGTCATCGAGTCCTATCTGGCGAGCGAGGACCGCTCGCCGATCACGCTCTGGCTTCCGCAGAACGGTCTGGCCCAGGGAGTCGGGGTCGTGTTCCCGCCCTACCCGAAGCACGGGTCGATCGCCGTCTACCTCGGATCCGCGCCGCACAACGTCGGGCAAGCGCGCGACTCGGTCACCACGATCATGAAGCGGCTCGGGCAGTACCCGCTCGAGGAGACCGAATGGCAGACGCACCTGAAGCGGGTCCAGAACGGCATGTTCGACAACCAGAACGATCCGATGGTGCGGGCGCGCTCGATGTCGCAGTACGAGGTGGGGGGAGTGGGATACGATTGGCCGCGCCGGTTCGAGCTCGGGCTGCTCAAGCTCAATGCCGAATCCGTGCGCGCCGCCGCGCAGCGCTACTTCACGCACGCGTGCACCGTGCTCCTGTCGCCGCCCAAGAGCGAGTCCAAGCTCTGACGCCATCCTGCTGCGGCAGGACCGGAGGGTGAGGGGAGATCCGTGGGCGATGTGACGAGCATCCTCCTCATGGTGCCGCCGCTCCTCTTCGCGCTCACGTTCCACGAATTCAGCCACGCCTACGTCGCGAGCCGCCTCGGGGACCCGACCGCGCGGCTCCTCGGACGCCTCACGCTGAACCCGATCGCGCACCTGGACGTGACCGGAACGCTCGTGTTCGTGCTCACGCAGCGGATCGGATGGGCCAAGCCGGTTCCCGTGGACGAGCGCTACCTGCGCCATCCGCGGCGCGACCTCATGTGGATCGCCTCGGCGGGGCCGATCTCGAACGTCCTCCTCGCGCTGGTCTTCGGGCTGGCCGTCCGGTTCCTCGCCCCGCTCCACGTCCGCGGCACCTACGAGCAGCTCCTGTTCTACATGCTCGAAGGGAGCGTGGTGGTGAACCTCGGGCTCGCCGCGTTCAACCTGATTCCGATCTTTCCGCTCGACGGCTCGCGGATCCTGACCGGCCTTCTGAGCGCGCCGTTGGCGGAGCGCTACCGCCAGTTCGATTCGATCGGCCCCTTCGTGCTGCTCGGGATCGTGGTGCTCGGGATGACCACGGGGGTCAACCTCTTCAGCTACATCATCTCGCCGTTCGTGTACATTGTCGGCGGGCTCATCACCGGAGGCATTCTCTGACCCTCGCTGCTCCCCAGCCAAAAGCGCCGGTCCGCCAGACCAAGCGTCCCCGTATCCTGAGCGGGATGCGGCCCACGGGAAGGCTCCATCTCGGGAACTACCTCGGGGCGCTCCAGAACTGGGTGCGGCTCCAGGACAGCTGCGAGAATTTCCATATGGTGGCCGACTGGCACGCGCTCACCACGGACTACCAGCACGTGGACCAGATCGCTCCGAACACGATGGAGATGGTGACCGACTGGCTCGCCGCGGGGATCGATCCGGAGAAAAGCCCCGTGTTCATCCAGTCGCACGTCAAGGAGCACGCCGAGCTCCACCTCCTCTTCTCGATGCTGGTCACGACGAGCCGCCTCGAGCGGAACCCGACCGTGAAGGAGCAGGTCCGCGACCTCGAGCTGGAGGACGCGGTGAGCTACGGCCACCTGGGCTACCCCGTGCTCCAGGCGGCCGACATCCTCCTCTACAAGGCGAACCTCGTCCCGGTCGGGGAGGATCAGGTGCCGCACGTGGAGCTCACGCGGGAGATCGCCCGGAAGTTCAACAGCCATTACGGGGAGGTCTTCCCGATTCCGGACGTGCGCCTCACGAAGTTCGCGCGGGTCCCCGGGCTCGACGGGCGGCGGATGAGCAAGTCGCTGGACAATACGATCTACCTCGCGGATTCTCCGGAAGAGATCGCCGCGAAGGTCCGCACGGCCTACACGGATCCGAAGAAGATCCACAAGAACGATCCCGGGAATCCGGACGGCTGCGTCGTGTTCGCGTATCACCGCGCCTTCAACGCGGACAACGCGCCCGAGATCGACGCGGATTGCCGCGCGGGGCGACTCGGCTGCGTGGCGAACAAGAAGAACCTGAGCGCGATCCTGGCGGAGCAGCTCCGTCCGATTCGGGAGCGGCGGCGGGAGCTCGAGGCTCACCCCGAGCGGGTGCGGGAGGCGCTGCGCCTGGGAGAGGAGCGTGCGCGGGCGATCGCACAGGAGACCATGCGCGAGGTGCGGGAGGCGATGAAGCTCGCATGACGGACACACGGATCGAGCAGGACGAGTCGGCGGAAGAGCGGGAAGGAGCGCGCGGAAGCCTCATCCGTGTTCAGCTGCCCGCGTTCGAGGGCCCGCTCGATCTTCTCCTCCACCTGATCCAGCGCGACGAGGTCGAGATCACCGACATCCCGATCGCGCAGATCACCCGCGAGTACCTCGCGACCCTCGAGCTCATGCGCGAGCTGGACCTCGAGGTCGCCGGAGAGTTCCTCGTCATGGCCGCGACGCTGATGCGGATCAAGGCGCGGATGCTCCTCCCGCCCGCCATCGCGGAAGAGGAAGAGGAGGATCCGCGCGAGGGCCTCGTCCGGCAGCTCCTGGAGTATCGCCGCTTCAAGGAGGCCTCGCGCGACCTGGAGCATCTCGAGGGAGAGCGCAGGCTCCTCTTCGAGCGCGGCGCGCCCGCGCAGCTCGAGGACCCGGAGGAAGGGGAGCTCCAGCCCGTGAGCCTCTTCCGGCTCCTCGACGCGCTGAAGGACGTGCTCACCCGCCAGGTGCCGCCGATCGTCCACACGATCACCGCCGAGCCGATCACCATCGACGAGGCGATCGCCGTGCTGCGCGAGAGCCTCGAGCGGGACGGGAGGGCGCTCTTCGATGAGGTGCTCTCCCATTTCGAGACGAGGATCGAGAAGATCACCGCCTTCCTCGGGCTCCTGGAGCTCCTTAAGCAGGAACGGATCACGGTGATGCAGGCAGAGCTGTTCGGTCCCATCTGGATCGCCTGGCGCGACGACGAGCCGCGCCGGCCGATGGTCGCGGAGGAGGAAGAGTGAACGCCATGCCCACGCCGAAGCAGATCCTCGAGGCAGTGCTCTTCGCGAGCGACGTTCCGGTCGGGATCAGGGTCCTGTCGGAGGTCCTCGGCGACCGTGGGGTGAACGACGTGCGCGCCCTGCTGGGGGAGATCGCGGAGGACTACGAGCGCACGGACCGAGGCGTCGTCCTGGCGGAGATCGCGGGCGGGTTCCAGATCCTCTCGCGCAAGGAGTGCGCCCCCTGGGTGGAGCAGATGCTCCGGTCGCGCCGGAAGATCCGGCTCAGCAAGGCGGGGCTCGAGGCGCTCGCCATCGTCGCGTACCGCCAGCCGATCACGAAGGTCGAGATCGATTCGATCCGCGGGGTGGATTCGGCCGGGGTCTTGCACACGCTCCTCGAGCGGAACCTGGTCACGATCAAGGGACGCTCGAAGGGGGTGGGACGCCCCCTCCTCTACGCCACGACCCCCGAGTTCCTCTCCTATATGGGGATCAACGAGCTCGCCGATCTCCCGGAGCTCAAGGAGGTCGCCCCGCTCCTCGACGAGCGGGAGCGCCTTCCGGACGGAGATCTCGAGGGGAGCGCGGAGCCCGCGGCACCCGAGCCGGAGGAACCGACCGCGGCCGACGAGAGCCACGAGGTGAAGACCGCGGACGGTGCGGCTTAATCAGTTTCTCGCGCGCGCCGGCGCGGGTTCGCGGCGCGAGGCCGACCGCTGGATCCGCGAAGGGCGCGTGCGGGTGAACGGCGCGCCTCCCGAAGGCATGGGCCCTTCCGTCGATCCCTCGCGCGACCGCGTCACGCTGGATGGAGCGCTCCTTCGATGGGAGGAGCGTTTTCGCTATTGGGCCTACCACAAGCCCGCCGGGCTCCTGGTGAGCCGGGTCGGGCAGGGGGGACGCGCCACGATCTTCGAACGGCTCGGCGCCAAGGCGCGCGGGCTCAAGAGCGTCGGAAGGCTCGACCTCGAATCGGAGGGCCTCCTGCTCCTCACCGACGACGGCGTCCTCGCCGAGGCGCTCCTTCATCCGCGCTCGGGGCTCCGGCGGGTGTACCGGATTCGCGTCCATCCCATCCCCGGCCCACCCGCGCTCCGCCGCATGCGCGAGGGCGTCGTGGTCGAAGGGGTCGAGGTCCGCCCCACCCGCGTGCTCCTCGAGGGCGCGGAGGAGGGGGAGGGCTCGGTCCTGATCGAGGTGCGCGAGGGAAAGAAGCGCGAGGTGCGTCTCCTCGCGCGGGCCGCGGGGCTCCACGTGGCGCGGCTCACCCGGATCCAGTTCGGGCCGGTCCGGCTCGGAGCGCTCCGTCCCGGCGAGACGCGCACCCTCACGGGCGCGGAGGTGCGGGCGCTTCGCCGCGATGCGGGGATCGGCGCGCGTGGCTGAGCTCGACGATCTCCGAGGACGGATCGACGCGATCGACCGCGAGATGATCCGGCTCTTGAAGGAGCGCGCCTCCGTGGCGGAGCGGATCGGGGAGCGGAAGCGCGGAACGGGGGAGCAGACGCTCGACCCCGGCCGGGAGCGCGATCTCTTCGAGCGGATCGCGCGGGAGGACCGCGGCGCCTTTCCGCTCGGGGCCCTCCGCACCATCTTCCGCGAGATCGTCTCCGCCTCGCGCGCCCTCCAGGGGGACGCGCGCGTCGGCTATCTCGGGCAGCCCGGGGGATTCGCGCATCAGGCCGCCGTGCGCCACTTCGGACGATCCTCGGCGTACGAGCCGCTCGCGTCGCCGCAGCACCTTCTCGAGCGGATCGAGTCGGAGCGGCTCGAATTCGGCGTGTTCGCGCTCGAGGGGGATCCGGAGGACCCCGCGTTCGACGCGCTCGACCTCTTCCTCGGCGCGGAGCCGAAGATCGTCGCCGAGTTCACGGACGTCACCGGATACCAGGCGGTCGGATACGCCGAGAGCCCCGAGCGGATCTACGCGCACCCCGCCGCGCTCGCGCTCTGCCCCCGGTGGCGCGCCGCGCTGCCGGCGGGCGTCCAGGTCGAGCCGGTGGCGGGGAGCCAAGAAGCGGGGAAGCGCGCGCAGGAAGATCGCCGCTCGCTCGCGCTCGCTCCCCCGCTCGTGGCCGAGACGTTCGCGCTCCCGGTGGTGGATCCCTCCGCCGAGGACGCGCCGCGGCGCACGCGGCGCTTCCTCGTGCTCGGTCCGCGCGAGTCGAAACCGACGGGACGGGACAAGACCGCGCTCCTCCTGTCGCTCGAGAACCGTCCGGGACGTCTCCTCGAAGTGTTCCAGAAGCTCGCGGCGGAGCGCGTGAACGTGGCATGGATCGAATCGCGGACCCACCGGTGGAGGCCGGGGGAGCATCTCTTCCTCCTCGAGGTCACCGGACATCGCGCGGATCCGCCGGTCGCGAAGGCGCTCGATGCGCTCGGTCCCGTGACGCTCCTCGCGCGCGTCCTCGGCAGCTTCCCGGCGGCGGAGGCGGAGGAACCGTGATAGACTCCGGCCAGCCCATCGATTCACGCGTGAGGACGGCCATGTCGACCACGATGGAACCTGTTCGACCCGAGGTTCGCTCGCTCGAACCGTACGTCCCCGGAAAACCCGTCGAGGAGCTGGAGCGCGAGCTCCACATCTCGGGCGCGATCAAGCTCGCCTCCAATGAGAATCCCCTCGGCCCCTCGCCGCTCGCGCTCGAAGCAATGACGCAGGCGATCCGGGGCGTGAACCGCTATCCGGACGGAGGCTCCTTCTACCTGCGCGAAGCGCTCTCCGCGTTCTGGGGCGTTCCGTTCGAGCAGATCGCGATCGGCTCCGGGTCGAACGATCTGATCGACGTCCTGTGCCGGATCCATCTCGCGCCCGGCGACGGGGCGGTGATGTCCGATCCCGCCTTCATGATGTTCGCGATCGCGGTGCGGGTCGCCGGAGGCACGCTCGTCAAGGTTCCGGGCAAGGATCTCTTCCACGATCCCGAGGCGATGCTCGGCGCGGTCACCCCGCGGACGCGGCTCGTCTACTTCTCCAACCCGGACAATCCCTCCGGCACGCGCGTCACGCGCGCGCAGCTCGACCGCTACTTCGCCGGCATTCCCAGCCACGTGCTCACCATCCTGGACGAGGCGTACTTCGAATACGTCACCGATCCCGAGTACCCGAACGGGCTCGAGTATCTCCGCCAGGGAAAGCAGGTCGCGGTGCTGCGTACGTTCTCGAAGATCTACGCGCTCGCCGGACTGCGCGTGGGATACGGCTTCTTCTCTCCCGAGCTCACCTCGCTCGTCCACCGCGTGCGCCTCCCGTTCAACGTCACGAACGTCGCCCAGTCGGCCGCGATCGCGAGCTTGAAGGATCCGGAGCAGGTGGAGAAGAGCCGGCGCTTGAACGACGCCGGCATCCGGTTCCTGACCCAGGAGCTTCCGCGGTTCGGGATCGAGGTCGTTCCTTCCTGGGCGAATTTCGTCCTGGCGAAATATCCCGAGGGACGTGGCGACGTCTCGGGCGCGCTCGAGGGCCTCGGCGTCATCGTCCGGCCGGTGACTCCGTTCGGGCTCCCGCTCACGTACGCCCGGATCAGCGTCGGAACGAAGGCGGAGCTAGAGAGGCTGGTCGACGGACTTCGCCGGATTCTGTGACCGATCGGACGATCGCGATCTGCGGGCTCGGCCTGATCGGCGGCTCGCTCGGTCTGGCGCTCCGCGACTTAGGCTCCCACCTCGTCCTCGGCTTCGATTCCGACCCTGAGACCGCGCGTTCCGCGCGGGATCGCGGCGCGGTCGAGGTACTGCTCCCGGAAGCCACGGCGCTTCCTCCCGACGCGGACCTCGTCGTCTGCGCGATCCCGCCCCGTGCCGCGGCCGCGCTCGTCCCCACGCTCGTGGACGCGGCGCCCGGAGGTGCCGCGGTCACCGATCTCTCGAGCGTGATGCTCCCCGTCTTGACCGCCGTCCTCGAGGAGCCTTCGCGAGCCGGGCGGTTCGTGGGCTCCCATCCGCTCGCGGGCTCGGAGCGGGGAGGGATCGCGTCGGCACGGGGGGATCTCTTCCGGGACGCGCCGGTCCTGCTCGGCGCGCCTCCGGATCCCGGCTCGGCGGCGGCGCGGGTCGCCGCGCTCTGGACCTCCGTCGGCGCGCGTCCGACGGTGCTCGCCCCCGCCCTGCACGACGCGCTCGTCGCCCTGACGAGCCACGTCCCCCAGGTGACCTCGACCGCGCTCGTCCGGACGCTCCGCCGCACCGGAACCCTGACGGGCACCCTCGCCCGAGGCGCGGGCCCGGGGCTCCGGGACATGGCGCGGCTCGCGGGCTCCCCCCCGGACCTCTGGTACGACATCCTTACGCTGAACGCGGACAAGGTCGTCCCCGCGCTCGAGCTCCTGGAGCGCGAAGTGCGCGGTCTGAGGCACGCCATCGAGCGCAAGGACCCGACGCTCCGCTCCCTCCTCGAGGAGGCGCGCGCGTTCCAGCGGGAGATCGTGCGGTGAACGCGCGCGTGACGCCGCGCGGACCGCTCCGCGGCGAGACCACCGTCCCCGGCGACAAGTCGATCACCCAGCGCGCCATCCTGCTCGGCGCGATCGCGACCGGGGTGACGTGCCTCCGGGGCGCGAACACCGGCGCCGACGCGCGGGCGGCGCGGGACCTCGTGCGCCGGCTCGGCGTCCGCGTCGTCGAGACGCCGCGCGAGATCCGGATCCACGGGGGAACGGTGCGTGAGAGCGAGCGGATCCTCGACGCGCGCAACTCCGGGACCGCGCTCCGGCTCGCGACCGGGATCCTCGCGGCGCGCCCGTTCCTCTCGATCCTGACGGGGGACGCCTCGCTGCGGCGGCGCCCCGTGGCGCGGGTGCTCGAGCCGCTGCGCGCGCTGGGGGCGGACGTCGCCGCCCGGGACGGAGACCGGCTTCCGCCGATCGTGGTGCGCGGGCGCGAGCTTCAAGGGGCGGCGGTCGTGACCGCGGTGCCGAGCGCCCAGGTGAAGAGCGCGGTGCTCCTCGCCGGGATCCAGGCGCACGGTGTCACGTCGGTTCGGGAGCCGGCGGCGACGCGAGACCACACAGAGCGGATGTTGCCGCGATTCGGCGCGCTCGTCGAGCGGGACGGTCTCGCCTCGCGCGTGCGCGGCCCGGCGGAGCTTCGCGGCACCGAGATCGACGTGCCCGGAGATTTTTCGGCGGCGGCGTTCCTGCTCGCGGCGGGCGCCGTGGTCCGGGGATCGAACCTCCTGCTCCGGAACGTCGGCATCAATCCCACCCGCGTCGCCTTCCTCGACCACCTCCGGCGCGCCGGCGTCACCATCGACCGCGAGAACGAGCGCGAATCCTCGGGAGAGCCGGTCGCGGACCTCCGGGTCCGCGCCACGACGATCCGCGGGGTGAAGGTTCCGCCGGAGCGCGTCCCCGGGCTCATCGACGAGCTTCCGCTCGTCGCGGTGCTCGCCGCGTTCGCGGAGGGAAGGACGGTCGTGCGCGGAGCGGGGGAGCTCAAGGTCAAGGAGTCGGACCGCCTCGCGAGCGTCGCGGCGGGGCTTCGCGCGATCGGAGCGCGGGTCGAGGAACACGAGGACGGCTGGACGATCGAGGGATCGGGGGGACGGGTGCGCGGGGGAACGGTCGACGCCTGCGGCGACCACCGCGTCGCGATGGCCTTCCTGATCGCGGGCCTCGCCGCGCGCGACGGCGTCCTGGTGCGCGGCGCCGAGGCGGCGCGGGTCTCGGATCCCCGGTTCCTCGCGCGTCTCAGGTCGCTCCTTCCGTGAAACCCTTCGTCGTCGCGATCGACGGACCCGCGGGGGCAGGGAAGAGCACGACCGCGCGCGGGGTCGCGCAGCGGCTCGGGCTCCTCCACGTGGATTCCGGGGCGATGTACCGGATCGCGGCGTGGCTCGCGACCCGGGAGCGCATCCCGCTGGAGGACGAGGCGCGGATCGTGGCGCTCGTCTCCGCGGCGCGATTCGAGCCTTCGAGCGACGGCATGCGGGTGAACGGCGCCGACGTGGGGGACTTGATCCGCACGGCGGAAGCGGGAGAGGCCGCGTCCCGGGTGGCGGTGCTCCCCGGTCTCCGGAGGCGGCTCGTCGCCGTCCAGCGCTCCTTCGCGCGGCCGCCCGGCCTCGTGATCGAGGGCCGGGACATCGGAACGGTCGTCTTCCCGGACGCGGACCTGAAGCTCTTCGTCTCGGCGAGCCCGGAGTCGCGGGCGGAGCGACGCTCGCTCGAGCTCCGCGCCAAGGGGCAGGACCCCGGCCGTGAGGCGGTCCTCGAGGCCACCCGCGAGCGCGACCGTCGGGACACCGAGCGGGACGTGAGCCCGCTCTCCCGTGCCCCCGACGCGATCCTCCTCGATACGACCCGGCTTCAGCCGGACGAGCAGGTCGACCTGGCGGCCCACTGGGCCTCGCTGGCCCGGGCGCACCCCGACCGGCCCGGGATCAACTACACGATCGGGAAGTCGGTCGTGCAGGCGTTCGCCCACGCATTCCTCGATTTTCATCCGGAGCGCGCCCACTCCGTGCCTCGGAACGGGCCGGTGATCGTGGCGTGCAACCACATCTCCTTCTGGGATCCGCCTCTCGTCGGGGCAGCCATCCGCCGGGAAATGCACTACATAGCCAAGGCCGAGCTCTTCCACAATCCGCTGTTCGGGAGGATGCTCCGGTCGTATAATTGCATCCCGATTCAGCGGGGGACACGCGCCCGGACCGGTTTGAAAGGCGCCGAAGAGGTGCTGCGGGAAGGGGGTGGTGTCGTGATCTTCCCTGAAGGTACCCGGAACAAGAGCGGCTCACTGATTCCCGCGCGGGCGGGTGTGGCGCGGCTCGCGGCGGTCACCCGGACGCCGATCGTGCCGGCGTACATTTCGGGCTCGAATCGAATCCGCCGGTCGATGCTGCGGCAGGTACCGATCCGCATTACATTCGGCTCGCCGGTGATGCCTCCTCGGCTGGAATCCGACCGGGAGGAGCTGCGCTCGTTTGCTCAGTCGGTCATGGAGATGATCGCCGCGTTGCGCGAAGAGCAGGGAACGACGTCATGGAAGTGATCGTTGCCGACAACGCCGGCTTCTGCTTCGGGGTGAAGCGCGCCATCAAGATGGCGAACGACACGCTGGACGGAGCGGGGTCGGCGGTGAAGTCGCTGGGGTCCTTGATCCACAATCCCCAGGTCGTGAGCTCGTTCCACAAGCGCGGGCTCGAGGTGGTCGCGGATCTGGACCAGGTCTCCTCCGACGAGACCGTCGTGATCCGCTCCCACGGGGTCGGGCCGGAAATGAAGGATCAGGCGGTGCGCCGCGGGCTCAAGATCGTGGACACGACCTGTCCCTTCGTGACGAAGGCGCAGCAGTACGCGGCCAAGCTGATCGAGGACGGCTACAAGGTCGTCATGATCGGCGACCGGAACCACCCCGAGGTGATCGGAGTGGTCGCGCACACGGACAACAAGGCGATCGTGCTCGATACGGTGGAGGAGGCCGAAAAGCTCAAGTTCATCCCGCGCATGGGGGTCGTGTTCCAGACGACCCACGCGATCGGGCACGTGCAGGAGGTCGTCGGCGCGCTCCTGAAGCGCGGCAAGGAGGTGCGCGTGTTCAACACGCTCTGCGGCGCGACCACCTCCATGCAGAAGACGGCGATCGAGCTGGCGGGAGAAGTGGAGGGCATGGTGATCGTGGGGGGACGCCAGAGCGCCAACACGGCGCAGCTGACCGAGGTGTGCCGGCGGGTGAACCCTCGGGTGCTTCAAGTCGAGTCGGCGGAGGAGATCGAGGACGGATGGTTCACCGGGTTGACGCGGGTCGGGGTCTCGGCCGGCGCGTCCACCCCGGACGAAGTCATCGCCGAGGTCGTCGACCGCATCACCCGCATCGAACCGACCCGCGCGCACGCGGGCTGAATCCGGCACCACCGGCCTTCGGGCCGAATTTCATAGCAGAAGCAAGGGGGAGCACCAGCGAATGGTTCGACGTCATGAAGAGGATGTGGATGTAAAAGACGACGCGGCGGACGAAGCCGAAGTCGAGGCGAAGCCTCGGAAGCGGAGGCCGCAAACGAGGCTGATCCACGACGAAGGGGGAGACGAAGGCACCGTAACCGCCGTCGGAACCCAGGAGCCCGACCTGGACGAGGACTCGGCGAGCAGCATGGGGCAATGGCTCCAGCTCTACGAGGATTCGCTCAAGGACCTCGAGGAAGGAGAGATCGTCCGGGGCCGCGTCCTCAAGATCGACGACAAAGAAGTCACGGTCGACGTTGGGTTCAAGTCCGAGGGGGTCATCCCCGTCGAGGAGTTTCCTGACCTCGAAGGCGTGAAGGTCGGGGACGAGATCGAGGTCTTCCTCGAGAAAACCGAGAATCAGGACGGCCTGGTCGTCCTCTCGAAGCAGCGCGCCGATTTCGTGAAGGTCTGGGACCGCGTGAAGACCGCGGCCGACCAGGGCCAGCTCGTCGAAGGCAAGCTGGTGCGGAAGATCAAGGGAGGCGTCGTGGTGGATCTCTACGGCGTCGAAGCCTTCCTTCCGGGATCGCAGATCGCGCTCCGGCAGGTGCAGAACGTGGACTC
>Ga0066388_100000516_pt1 | contig 18468 bp, 13 predicted proteins | sample PanSoiMetaGPlot6_FD_64539 | JGI IMG/M metagenome (GOLD analysis project Ga0066388, IMG submission 64539) | Tropical forest soil microbial communities from Panama analyzed to predict greenhouse gas emissions - Panama Soil - Plot 6 (Hybrid Assembly) | ecosystem: Environmental > Terrestrial >... | reverse complement strand
CTTTTCTGCGTCCGGTAACGAACAGATTTCCAGAGGTATCGAAGTAGCCAAGATCCCCGGTGAGCAGCCAGCCATTGTGCAGAATCTGGCCGGTCGCGTCCGGGCGATTCCAGTACCCTTTCATGACAATGGGTCCACGAATGGCGATTTCCCCAATAGCCGCACCGTCTTGCTGCGGCGGGGCGTCCACGATGCGAGCTTCCACACCACGGAGCGGTTTTCCGACAGAGCCGATGACGTTGTCGGAAGGTGGGGTCGCGAATGCGCCGCCGGTGGTTTCGGTCAAGCCATAGGCCTGCAAAATGTCAATGCCCATAGCATAGAAATCGCGGCCGATCTCCGGGTCCCAGCGCGAGCCGCCGGTGACCAGGTATCGCATCTTGTCGCCGAACAGGCGGTGAATCGGGCGGAAAAAAACCTTGCCTGCATTCCACCCAAGCGCGCGGGTAGAACGATTGAGCCCCATCAAGGCTCGCATCGCAACCCGGGCCAGCTTTCCGCGCTCTCTCACTTCTTTCTGGATCCGTTCGTGAATGAGATAGAAGAACTGTGGCACGCAGGCGAAGGCTGTGATGTTGCGCTCGCGTAAGGCCCGCAACAGTTCGCTGGTGTTCAGTTTTTCGAGATAAACAACCCGGGAACCGCTCACCAGCGGTAGCAACAGATTGGCCATCTGAGCCAGGGCGTGAAACAGGGGCAACACGCCGAGCAGCGCATCGCCAGGGCCGATCTGGACCCAACCAAAAACTGCTTCGGCTTCGCCCATGAGATTGGCATGCGTGAGCATCACGCCTTTCGGGTCGGCCGTGGTTCCGGAGGTATAGAGAAGGGCAGCCAAATCGTCAGGGGCAACGGGAGTGGCTCGAAAGTCGGCCGGAGCCGATGGCGATGTTCGACTGATATCAAAGACTGCAGGCGATGAGGCCAATCCCGGGCTGGGCGCGACGCGGCCCGTGGACTGCGTCTGGAGCCGGCTCTCGGAACCAGCGGTCGCCACCTGGGCACTGACTTCGACAGCTTGATGCGCCACCTGAAGATGTTGGCTATCGGAAAACAACAGGGAAGCGCCGCTGTCGTTGAGCAGCGTTGCGACCTGATGTGCATCGCTAGCCGTGTCGAGCGGGACGGCAATGCAGCCTGCGGCAATGATTCCAAGGTAGGTAGTAACCCAGCGGGGATGATTAGCTGCCAGAATCGCGCAGCGCGTGCCCGGGGCGTAGCCGGAGGAGATAAGCCAGTGAGCTAGCGACTCGGACAGGCAGCGCACCTCGGCATAGGTATAGCTTTCGAGGCCGTCGCGAGTTTGGATCTCCAGTGCGACCCTCTCCGGCCACTCCTGGGCACACTCAACAAAGCGATGGTAGAAGATCGCCATCCGTCAGCATCCGATGACCGAATCTTACCTGAAGTAAGTAAAGAGGTTAACCTCCGCGCTCGGCGCATGCGCTCCGCAAGCTAGAAGTGGAACGCCCCGGTTTCTGGTCGGCCACGCAGAACTCGCCCATTAGGGAATACCTCCTCAGCGACTTACCATTGCGGTCGGCATCTAATATGCTACGCTTCTTAAGATAGTCGGGGTGTGTCCCCCCGTGAAGGATTTCCGATTTGATCAACACTCTACTAGGTAAGGTCTTTGGGACCAAGAACGAACGCGAAATCAAGCGCCTTATACCGCGGGTGGAGGCCATCAATGCGCTCGAACCTGAGATGCAGGCGCTCAGCGACGACGAGCTGCGCACGAAGACGGACGAGCTACGCCGGCGTATCGAGGAGCGGATGAATAGGATCCCAGCCGAACCGGATGCCGACCCGGAGCGCGCCAAACAGGTTGAAGATGAACGTAGCGCAGCCTTAAAAGAGAGCCTAGATGAAGTCCTGGTAGAAGCTTTCGCGGTCGCGCGTGAGGCGGGCCGCCGGGTTTTGAATATGCGGCACTTCGACGTGCAGCTGATCGGTGGGATGGTCCTGCACGAAGGCAAGATCGCCGAAATGAAGACTGGTGAAGGAAAGACCTTAGTGGCAACGCTTCCCGTATTTCTGAATGCGCTCGGCGGGCGTGGCGTTCACGTGGTCACGGTCAACGATTACTTGGCCAAGCGTGACTCGGAATGGATGGGCAAGCTCTACCGCTTCCTCGGCCTGAGCGTCGGCGTGATTGTCCATGATCTCGATGATGAAGAGCGGCGCGAGGCGTACGCCGCCGATGTCACTTACGGCACTAACAACGAGTTCGGCTTCGACTATCTCCGCGACAATATGAAGTTCGACCTTAAGGACTGCGTTCAGCGGGTTCATAACTTCGCCATCGTAGACGAAGTGGACTCGATCCTGATCGACGAAGCCCGTACGCCTCTGATCATTAGTGGCTCGAGCGAGGAGTCCACGGACAAGTACGAGCGAGTGAATCGCATCATTCCGAAGTTGGAGCGTGGGGAAGAGATCGACACGGCTCCCGGCGAACCTAAGCAGCTGACGGGCGATTTTGTGGTAGATGAAAAGCACAAGACGATCACGGTCACAGACGAGGGTTGGGAAAAAGTCGAAAAGCTGCTCAGTATTGGCAACATTGCCGACCCGGAAAACTGGGATCTGAAACACCACGTTGAAACAGCCATAAAAGCGCATTCCTTGTATCACCGCGATGTGGAATACGTGGTGAAACCCAAAGAGGAGAATCCACGTGAAAAGGAAGTCATTATCGTGGACGAATTCACCGGGCGTTTGATGCCAGGTCGGCGCTGGTCCGATGGTCTCCATCAGGCGGTGGAAGCCAAGGAAAGCGTCAAGATCGAGCGCGAAAACCAGACCCTGGCCACCATCACCTTCCAGAATTACTTCCGCATGTACAAGAAGCTGGCGGGGATGACCGGTACGGCGGAAACCGAAGCGACCGAGTTCGAAAAGATTTACAAGCTGGAAGTGGTGGTGATTCCGACCAACCGCCCGCTGGTGCGAATCGAAAATCCCGACGTCGTGTACCGCACCGAGAAGGAGAAGTACTTCGCCGCTGCCGATGAGATCCAGAAATTAAACCAGACCGGCCAGCCGGTTCTGGTGGGTACCACTTCCATCGAGAAATCCGAGCGCCTATCGGACCTGCTGAAGAAAAAAGGCGTTAGGCACGTAGTGCTTAACGCTAAGTTGCACGAGAAAGAAGCGGAAATCGTCGCCCAGGCCGGACGCAAGGGTTCGGTGACGATTGCGACCAATATGGCGGGCCGCGGGACCGATATCCTTCTCGGAGGTAATCCCGAGTTCATGGCGAAGCAGGAGTGCCTGAAGAAGGGAGTCGCCCAGCCAGTGGGAACCGCCGAAGGCAAGATAGAAGACAGGGGCGACGACGGCAATACGACGTCGTGGTATTACAACGGTCACGAGTTTGTTGTTCCCACAACGCAATGGGAGCAGGTCCTCAGTCGTTACACAGCGGAAACTGATAAAGAGCACGAACAAGTGGTTCAGGCTGGCGGCCTGCATATCTTCGGAACCGAACGTCACGAGGCTCGGCGAATTGATAATCAGTTGCGCGGCCGTGCCGGCCGACAAGGCGATCCGGGTTCCTCGCGCTTTTACCTCTCGCTTGAAGATGATCTCATGCGCATCTTCGCCAAGGAATGGGTCTCGACCTTGCTGCAAAAACTAGGCATGGAAGAGGGCATTCCCATTGAGTCGCGCTTGATCAGCAAGCGAATTGAAGCGGCACAGAAAGCGGTCGAGGGGCAGAACTTCGAGGCCCGCAAGCACCTGCTTGAGTACGACGATGTGATGAACAAGCAGCGCGAGGCGGTGTACGGTTTGCGCCGGCAATTGCTGGAGGGGCTCGATCAGAAAGACCTGATTTTAGAAGACTACGTGTCGGGGATTCTCAGCGACTTGCTCGATCAGTTTGCCTCCCGCGAATCGCACCCTGAGGACTGGGATATCAAGGGTTTGAAGGATGCCGTCTTCACCCGCTTTGGCATTGACATCCTGGCAGAAGGTGTAACGCCCGAGATGCTAAATCGCCAGGAACTTGGCGATTCCATCTTCGAGAAACTCAAGCAGCGCTACGACGCCAAGGAAAGATTGATCGGCCCCGATGCCATGCGCCACCACGAGCGCATGATCATGCTCAGCGTGCTCGATTCGCAGTGGAAAGACCACCTCTTCAACATGGACCACCTGAAAGAGGGCATCGGCCTGCGCGGTTACGGACAACATGATCCTCTGGTGGAGTATAAGCGCGAGTCGTTCGACATGTTCGAAGCGATGATGAAGCGCTTCCAGGAAGACACAGTACGATATCTCTACCTTATGCAGATCCTGGAGCGCCCAGGCGAGTTCGGCGCCGCCGGACCTGAGGGTGGCGAACCGAGCAGGGAAGGGCCGGAAGCAGGTGTGCCGGTTCTGCGCGGAGGAGGGGGCGACGGTAATGGACGTAGGCCTCCCCGAAATGTCGCTACCTCGGTTGACGAACTGGAAGCGGCGTTTCAGCGACGCAAACGCCGTGAGCTGGAACAGGCGCGCATGGCCGGCTCGGGGGAATATCAGCCAGTGCAGCAGGTGATACGTGGGTCAGCCAAAATCGGCCGCAATGATCCATGTCCCTGCGGCTCCGGCAAGAAATATAAGAAGTGCTGCGGGGCGGGCGCATAGCTCGATGCGAGTCTGGAAACGACTTTTTCCGGCTCTCGGATTCGGTCCTTTTGGAGCCTTGTAGCCTCTCTCCAGTCCCTGTGAGGTAATTTTCTTCTCGCCTTTTGCAGTTGCATCGTGATATATGTCGTGAGACGATGTATTGTGCCTGCTCCTTAGAAAGGTTTCGCATCTCTTCTGTGGTCGGTGGCATCTAATATATTGCTGGGGATTTACAATGATTGCTCTGCGTTTAGTGCGCTTGATTGAAGACCATTCCGGCGAGCTAGTGGAAGAACTGCTTAAAAAATTTCAGCAATCACCAAGAACACAGGATTTTTCGAAAGTTCCGACCCAGGAGCTTCGTGACCGGGTGCACGAAATTCTGCTGCATTTAGGCGATTGGCTGCTGCAGAAAAAAGAGCGTGAGGTGGAAATCCGGTACCGCGAAATCGGGGCGCGCCGGGCTGCTCAGAACGTGTCTTTGTCGGACTATTGCTGGGCAATGGTGCTGACCAAAGAGCACATCTGGGAGTTCCTGCAGCGGCAGGGATTCCTACGAGGGCCCCTGGAGATTTACGGTGAGCTGGAACTGTTGCGACTGCTCGATCAATTCTTCGACAGGGCGCTTTATTACGCCACCGAAGGGTACGAGTACGCCGGTGCCTTCGGTGGCATCGGCTTAGGCGAGCAAGCTAGGTCGCAACACCTGAGCGCTTGATGCCGCTTTCAGTCGTGCCTCAGGAAACCGACAGTTTGTTCTTCTTAACCGCGGCAAAGGTCATTTCAGAGGCGAGGCTGCCTGTGCGCCTCTTCCACTGGTAAAACAGCTCGGCGTAGCTGGCGGTAATGTATTGTTGGGGAGTGACGTCGAGTCGCCTGGCGGTGCGGTCGATCCAGCGCGCCGCCCCTTCTATCTCGCCCAGGTTACCGATAGGCGTCTCATCAACGACGACGTTGCCCCGCTTATCGGACCATTCGGCGCGGAATTTCTCATAACGGAAGCTCGGGTGGAAGCCCAGGTTGCGCAGGATCGTATCCATTTGCCTGCCATCAGAGATTTCGACCTCGGTCTCGGCCCGAGACTTATGCCGACCCGCTTTGCCCTTGGCTTTGTGCGTAAGCACCCAATCTGACCCGTACTTGCGGAGTCTGAACAGTTCCCCCTTGCGCCGAAGCGGTTGGTCGGGAAGGTCATAAAGCGTGTTCATTTCGTGCGTGCGAGGGGTTTTGAGGCGGAAGCCAGCCTGCCGCAAGGCGCGCTTCAAGGTGGGCAGGTCGTTGATCCGGAATTTGATTTCGACTTCGTTGGGCATAGGATCAGTATAAGAGAGCCGCACCAGGAGGTGCGGCTGATGTCTTGCTTCGCGCGAGATGAGAAATAACAGAGATGCAGCAGGCATCGGCCTCAGCTGAAGGTAGGCAGATGGACGAGATCGTCGTCTGGCACAGGCTCCAAAGGTTCTCCCGCCTTACGCCATGCCGCCAACCCGCCGACGATGACAAACGCATTGAATCCCTTTTCTCGCAGCAGGTGCGCCACCCGGGCGCTCGTGGCCTCGCGCGCTCAAGTACAGTAGACGTAGATGTCCTTATCCTTAGGAAAATTTTTAATCTCGGAGGAAAGGTTATTCGGCTCAATGCGAATCGATCCTTTAATGCGCATCGCACCGGAATCGTAGTACCCATGGCTGCGTACATCCACAAGCTGGACGTTGGCTCGATCGTCTGAGGCCAAGCGTCGCGCCAGTTCCTGCACTTGTACCCGGGGCACGACTTCGAAGACTCGATTCCTTCGATATAGCCAAAAGCGATATCCGAAATAACCGGCAAGAGCGATCAGTAACGCCAATCCGACCACATGTCCGGCGGTGTGAAAACCGCGAGTGATCGTGACAACAAAATCGCGGAAGTAGAAGCCAAGTATTACATACGCAAAGGTATACAGCACGGCTCCCGTGCCGTCGAGCCAAACGAACTGCGCATAATGCATTCTCATGCTGCCGGCCAGAGGAGGCGCCATGGTGTTAACCCCGGGGATAAATTTGGCGACGACCAAAGTTGTTTTGCCCCGCTTGTAAAACGATTCTGCCGACCGCAAGATGCAGGTTTCCGGACTGATGGAAATCTTACAGAGAAGTCCTAACAGGCCCCAGCCCATGTAGCGGCCGAGTATGAACATCAGGGAGTCGCCAATCAGCATTGCGGCAACGGCGACGACGAGAACAACCGGCAGACGAAGAGAATGAGCCGCTGCCGCAGCACCGCCGCCCACCAGGGCCACGGCTGCGGGCACAGGCATGTCGATCGCTTCCGCAAGCACGACCAGGAACACGACCAGATACCCGTGACGCGCGATCAGTGAAATCAGGTCTACCACCGAGATTAGATTGTATCTGGGCGGCGGAGATTCAGGGGAAAATCACGGTTAGTCTTGCCGCCGACCACGGCAGAAGCCGAGGAAGGGAGGAATTTGGTTCTATTTTTCCCGGGCAATCACAAACTCGGGCGCCCAGAGCAGGGCGCGTTTGATCTCGGAATCAGGGAAATGGCAGATGGCTTTGCGGGCCGAGTCCGCGTATTCAGCTGCGCGGGCATGGGCGGCTTCGACCGAACCATGGCGATTAAGGATGTCCAAAATATCGGAGTGGGTGACGCCGTCGAAAGCACGATCCTGGAGCACGGTTTCGATCTTGGTCTTCTCCTCCGGCCGGCAGCGCTCCAGCGCATGAATAACCGCCATCGTGACCTTGCCCTCGCGCAGGTCGCTGGCGACAGGCTTACCCAAAATGCTTTCCGACGCAGTCAGATCGAGAACATCGTCCACTATCTGAAAGGCCATGCCCAGGTCGCGGCCATACTCGCCAAGCCGGTCTTCCTGTTCCTGGGTTACCCCACCCAGGATGCCGCCCATGCGCATGCACACCGAGAACAGGCAGGCGGTCTTACGAAAGATAAGGTCGAAATGCTCCTCGAGGGAAATCAGCTTTCCCAGCTTTTCCATTTGCAGCAGCTCGCCCTCGACCATCTGTTGGGTCAGTTCGATAAGTGTGTCGAGAATACGGAAATTGCGCTCCTGCACGGCAATCTTGAACGCCTGCATGTACAACCAGTCGCCGGCCAGGACGCACTTGGAATTTCCCCACTGCGTATTGGCGGCAGGCCGCCCGCGGCGCGTCTGGGCTTCGTCAATGATGTCGTCATGCAGGAGAGTAGCGGTGTGGATGATCTCAACCACAGCGCCCAGCCGGACGGCACCGCGCCCCTCATAATTGCACAGCTTGGATGAAAGCAGCAGAAGGGCTGGACGAATGCGCTTTCCGCCGCCGCCACGCAGATATTCCCCTATATGGGTGATGGCGGGGACGCTGGAAACCGTGTCGCGTCCGAACTCGCGTTCGATCGCGGCCAGATCGTCGCGTAACAGCTCGAAGATTTCTTTGCCGGTAATGGCGGGTGGTGTCGTCAATCGGAAAACCCTTGACCTGTCGAGTACAGCGAGCACGCAAGAAAACTCTTCTTAATCCGTGTGGTCTCGCTTCCCTCGGCGGCGAATCAGTTCGTTCTGTAGTTGGTGAACTGCATGTCTATTCCGAAGTCCTGCTGCCGCAACATGGCGATGACTTCCTGAAGGGCGTCGCGATCCTTGCCGCTGACGCGCACCAAGTCCCCCTGAATCGAAGCTTGGACTTTCTTTTTGGAATTCTTGATCAGCTTAACAATGTCGCGCGCCTTCTCGATGGGAATGCCTTGCTGCATCGAAATCCTCTGGCGTACGGTGGAACCGGCAGCAGGCTCGACCGCGCCATAGGTCAGGCCCTTGAGCGGTACACCGCGCTTAACGAGTTTCTGCTGAAAAACATCGTTTACTGCCTTGAGCTTAAATTCGTCGACCGACGTGAGTATGATGGCGTCCCGTCCTTCCATCGCGATATTCGATTTCGAATCTTTCAGGTCGAAGCGGGTATGGATTTCCTTCAAAGCCTGTTGTATGGCGTTGGAGACTTCCTGCAGATCAATCTTGCTGACTATATCGAAAGTATTCTCGGGCATGAGTTTAGGCTACTCATAAGATTATCGTGATCGGGCTGAAGATGCACGCATCAGGCTAAACCGGCCCGGCATTTTGTTGAAGCGAAAAGAAGCGATAGAAGTTTCGCGTAGTCTGCTCCCCCACCTCTTCGATGGAGAGGCGGCGAATTTCAGCCAGCACGCCGGCAGTTTCTCTCACGAATGCCGGTTCGTTGCGTTTTCCCCGGTGCGGCACCGGGGCGAGGAAGGGCGAGTCGGTTTCGATCAGCAGACGCTCGAGCGGGATTTGTTTAGCGACAGCGCGGATGGCTTGCGCGTTTGGGAAGGTGACATTGCCGGCGAAAGAGATCATAAAGCCAAGGTCCAGAGCCGCTTTGGCATGCGCAGGTGAGCCGCTAAAGCAGTGCAGGATACCGCCCAACCCGCTCGATGCCCAGTTTTCATGCAGCAGGCGAATTATGTCGTCCCAGGCATTCTCACTTCCTTGCGAGGCCCGGCAATGAATGACAATTGGTAGCCCGGCCGAGCGTGCTAACTCGATCTGTCTTAGGAAGACATTGGTCTGCACGTCGCGAGGGGAGTGATCGTAGAAATAGTCGAGGCCGATCTCACCCCAGGCAATCACTTTGGGATGGCGCGCCAGCAGCTCCATTTCGGTGAAGTCGGCTTCTCTCGCGAGTTGAGCTTCATGGGGATGAATCCCCGTTGTGGCATATATGGCGGGAAAGTGCTCAGCCAACTTGATGGCGCAATCGAGCGTCCCGGGGCCGTCGCCAATTCCGATAGCGAGGATTGTTTCAACCCCCGCTTCGTGCGCCCGGGCGATGACCTGTTCGCGATCCTGATCGAAACGCTGGCTCTCAAGGTGGGCGTGGGAATCGATGAACATTTCCGGTTTTCGTCTGGCTGGGAACCTGACGGGAACGGCGAGACGGCCGTTCCCTAGGGGCTCATTTCAGACGCGATCCTATAGGAACATCTTCCAGGAAGCTGCACAGCACCGGTTTTCCACCTTCCGGGGAGGCGGCGACGATCATTCCGTTCGATTCTAGCCCGCGTAGTCTCCGGGGCGCCAAATTGGCCACAATGACCACCTTGCGGCCGATGAGTGTCTCTGGCGCGTAAGCCTCGGCAATTCCGGCCACCACCTGGCGGACTTCAGAGCCCAAGTCGACTTCCAGGCGCAACAATTTGTCGGCGCCTTTCACCTTTTCAGCAACTTTGACCTGGCCGACCCGCAACTCGATTTTGGCGAAATCGTCAACGGAGATTCTTCCGTTCGCAACAGCCGCAGGCGTGGCCGGTGGTGCTGCAGTTTGTACCGCGGGCGCGGCAGGTTGGGCTTGCGTGGCAGGCTCAGGTTTCGATTCAGGCGCGATTGCCGGTCGTGGGTTTTCTTCCATCTTTCGCATCCTTTCGATAGTCGTCTTGTCGGCACGTGGAAATACCGGCTCGATTTTTCCGAGCTTTGTGCCAAGCCGGAGTTGTCCCCATTTGAGATCGACGAGAGAAACTTTTCGGATGTCTCCCAAGCCGAGTTGTGTCCAGATGCGGGCCGTCGAGTCAGGAATGACAGGGTGCACGAGTGCGGTCACGATGCGCAGCGCTTCGGCGCTGGTGTACAGAATCGTGCCCAGCCGGGAGCGGCTCATTTCGTCCGGTCGCTCGCCCAGGGTCCACGGCTCGTTCTCGACGATGTACTTGTTGACCGCCGCTACGAGCGCCCAGGCAGAATCCAGTGCGCGCGAAAAATGGTACTGATCGGCCAGCAAGTTATAGTCTGCGATAGTCTTACGCGCGATGGCAGTGATTTCATCGTCGGCAGGCTTTCGGGCAGTAGCCTGCGACGGATACGGCACCTCACCATGGAAATAACGCGCGATCATGGTTAGAGTGCGGCTGGCGAGATTACCGAGGCCATTCGCCAGATCGGCGTTGTAGCGTTGCACCAACGCGTCGAAAGAAAACGAACCGTCCTGGCCGAACACGATTTCGCGCAACAAAAAGTAGCGAAGCGGGTCCGAACCCATGACGTCGAGAATGGTTTCGGTACGCACGATATTGCCGCGCGACTTCGACATCTTGCTTTCTTCGAACAGGAGCCAGCCGTGGGCCACGATAGCTTTCGGCAATGGCAGCCCTGCCGCCATGAGGAATGCCGGCCAGTACACACAATGGAAGCGGACAATTTCCTTGCCGATCATGTGCAGGTCGGCAGGCCAGTACTTCTCAAACCTGCTGGTGTCGTCTGAACCATAACCAAGCGCGGTAATGTAGTTGGACAGCGCATCCAGCCAAACGTAAATTACATGCCCAGGATCATCGGGAACCGGCACGCCCCATTTGAACGTGCTGCGGCTGATCGAAAGATCGCGCAGGCCACTGCGCACGAAGGACATGACTTCGTTGCGGCGAGTTTCCGGACGAATAAAGTCCGGGTGTTGGGTGTAAAGCTTGAGCAGCCTCTCACCAAATTCAGAAAGCTTGAAAAAATAGTTTTCTTCATGAACCGTTTCGGTGGGGCGGCCGCACTCGGGGCAGGGAGAACCGGGACCGGCGGCATCCACGTAGAGTTCGTCGTAGACGCAGTACTGACCAGAGTAGGAGCCCTTGTAGATGTAGCCATTGTCGCGAATCCTCCGCCACAGAGCTTGCACGCCGCGTTTGTGGCGATCCGCGGTAGTACGGATGAAATCGTCATAGGTGAGACCCATCCGATCCCAAAGCGCGCGAAATTCACGGGAAACCTCATCGGCGAACTGCTGCGGGGTTTTGCCAGTACCCTCGCTTGCCCGCTCAATTTTCTGACCGTGCTCGTCGGTGCCGGTGAGGAAATAAGTGTCCGAGCCGAGCATGCGCTGGCGGCGCGCTATGGCGTCGCACGCGATGGTGGTATAGGCGTGGCCAATGTGCGGCCGCGCGTTGACATAGTAAATCGGGGTCGTGATGTAGAACTTTTTGCTCATCTATATCGATTTTTCACCACCAAGCACAAAAAAGGTAACACGAAGCAAACACAAAGCGGATCAGCCTTGGTGTGTCTTGATGCGCTCGCTAGATTCGTTGCCCGTTAGATAGAGCCGCGTCGCCTCCTGCATTACCGCCTTCAAGGGGACCCGATGGGCGCGCGCAATGCGGCGGCAGTCTTCGTATTCGGGAGCATAGTTGGTAATCGCGCCATTCAGGCCGGCGACTTTCATACGAACGTTGCCCCAGCGGGTCGCGACTGTGGTCCATTGGCGCGCCAGGATTTCGCGACGCTCTTCGCGTTTGCGGATGCCCAGGGTCGTCGTCTCGGCGAAGATGACTTGCGAGAGCCGGGCCGAATCCTGGGGTCGACAAAGCACCGTCAGCAGCATGCCCGGACGATTTTTTTTCATCTGCACCGGCATACCAAACACCTCCAGCGCACCTTGTTCGAGCAGCTGATCCAGCACATATCCAAACACCTGGGGATTGAGGTCATCCAAGCTGGCTTCCAGCACCGTGATCGTTTCTTCGATCACCTTTGCCGACCGCCCTGGTTGCGGTTCTCCAAAGGTAAGTCTCAGGACATTGGCGTGTCCGGGAAGGTCCCGGGTCCCGGCACCATAACCGGTTTTTTCAATTATCATCTCCGGAAAAGATGCAAACCGCTTCACCAGCGTTTTGGTGATGGCTGCGCCCGTGGGTGTCACCAGCTCCAAGGCCAAGCCGGAGGAATAAACTGGAGCTCCCTGAAGAAGTTCTACGGTTGCCGGTGCAGGCACGGGAAATGTTCCGTGGGCGCACTGGACGATACCGCCGCCGACATTCAAAGGCGAGCACACCCACTCATCGGCTCCCACCGCCTCTGCTCCCACAGCAGCGCAAACGATATCCACCATGGCGTCCACGGCCCCAACCTCGTGAAAATGAATGGTATTGATATCCGCATTGTGAACCTTGGCCTCGGCCATACCCAGGGCATCAAAAATGGCGGTGGCTGTCGTCTTCGCCGTGTCGCTAAGGGACGTGCGGGCTATGACTTGCTTGATCTCGCTCAAGCTGAGACTGGCACCGGAATCGTGCGCGTGTTTCTCAGGGCCATGATGTTGGTGTTCGTGCCGCGCCGGCTCATGCCCGACTTGGGCAGGTGCGTGGTCGTGTCGGTGTGTGTGCTGTTCCCAATAAACTTCCCGCGGCAGTTCTTTCTCTCCGCGGACCAGAACATCCACCTTGGTAGCCGCAATCCCGCTCCGGTCTACCCGGGAGACTTGCAAACTAGCGCCTATGTCCAGGGCTGCCACTGTGCGTTCAAAAATCTGCGCCGGCACACCGCTATCAAGCAGCGCGCCCAGGAACATGTCGCCGCTAATGCCGGAGAAGCAGTCTAGGTAAGCGATCCGCATATTTAAGAGCAGTCGCCGGCGTTGCCTGCATGAGTCGTCAACAGAAAACGCCATGCATGAAGAGCAACGACTAAGGACGAAGAGCCGATTTTCATCATAGGGAAGCTGTACGGTACCGTCAAACCTGACGCCTGCCCCTGTCTGTTAAAATCGCTATTTTCCTCAATAGCATAGCGAGGTTCCTTGTACCGCCATCTGCAGCTCAGGCTGGCCGAAGCTGTCCGCGATTTTCTGCGTCGCACCTACCATCTTGAGCTGGCCAATATCGTGATCGAACAGCCTCCCAAAGTTGCCATGGGAGAATATGCGCTGCCGCTGGCGTTCGAGCTGGCCAGGAAGCTTCGCAAGCCGCCACGCAAGATTGCCGAAGAGGTCGTCGCGGGAATAGGCGAGATCAAGGGATTCGAAAGCCTTGAGGTAGCAGGCGCAGGATATATCAATGCTCGGGTCAAAAGGGCGGAATTGGCCGAGGCCTTGGCGGCCGATCACCAGCCACGGTCCGAGGCTCCGCGGGACAAGATTCTGGTCGAGCACTCCAGCATCAATCCCAACAAGGCGGCGCACATCGGCCATCTCCGCAATGCGATCCTGGGTGATACCTTCGTGCGCCTGCTGCGGTACACGAAGAGGCAAGTTGATGTTCAGAACTACATCGACAACACGGGAGTGCAGGTAGCGGATGTAGTCGTCGGATTCCTCCAGCTGGAGAAAAAGTCACGCGCGGAAATCGAGCAACTGGCGCGTCAGCCGCGTTTTGACTACTACTGCTGGGATCTCTATGCACGGGTGGCGCAGTGGTACGAACAGGATAAGCGGCATCAGCAGGCACGAATCGAGGCACTGCACGCGATTGAAGCGGGTAATAACGAAACCGCAATGGTTGCCGACCTGATCTCCGTTGCCGTGCTGCGCCAGCACTTACAGACGATGGACAGGTTGGATATTGAGTACGATTTCCTTCCTCGGGAAAGTGAAATTCTGCACCTGCATTTTTGGGATGCAGCCTTCCAGCAGCTCAAAGAAGCGGATGTGCTCACTTACCAGACAGAGGGCAAGAACAAGGGCTGTTGGGTCATGAAAAGAGCCGGGGTGAGCTCTAACGGCGATGACGCTCAGCTCGCCGAAGCAGATCAGAAAGTGATCGTCCGCTCTAATGGAACGGTTGGATACGTCGGCAAAGACATCGCCTATCACCTCTGGAAATTTGGGCTACTCGGCAAGGACTTCGGATACAGCAAGTTTTATAGGTATCCCAATCAGCACGAGTGCTGGATTTCCTCGACCGACGGGGACTCCGAACATCCGCATTTCGGTGGTGTCGGCGCAATCTACAACGTGATCGACGCGCGTCAGTCGGAAGCGCAGAACACCGTCATCGAAGCGTTAAGCGAGCTGGGACACAAGGATCTGGCCGACCACTATACGCATTTTTCATACGAGATGGTGGCGCTAACGCCACGTTGCGCCGCGGAGCTCGGTTACCAGCTCTCCGAGCAAGACCAGGCCCGCCCTTACATAGAAGTGTCTGGCCGGAAGGGATTCGGAGTTAAGGCAGACGATCTGATTGACCGCCTGATTGCATCCGCCCGCAAGGAAGTGGATGCGCGGCATGAGCAGCTCAGCGAGGCCGAGCGTGCCTCGATCGCCAACCAGATCTCGGTGGGCGCGCTACGGTACTTCATGTTGAAGTACACAAAGCCGTCGGTGATCGCGTTTGACTTCGAAGATGCGTTGAGCTTTGAGGGGGAAACCGGTCCCTATGCGCAGTATGCGGTTGTTCGCGCAACAAACATCTTTCGCAAGGCTGAAGTGGATCCCCAGACATTCGGGAGTGACGTTCGAAGCAACCTGGCTTCCATGGATTTTGCCAAATACCTGGAAGGTGCGTCCGGGACGGAAATCTGGGAGCTATGGCTGGCCGCTTCCAAGACTTCTTACATCGTCGACCAGTGCATAGCGACTACTGAACCTTCGTATGCGGCGAAGCACGCTTTTCAGTTGGCACAGCTATTCAACAACTTCTACCATCGCCATCACATTCTGACCGAAGCTAATGAGCAAAGGAAGCGCTTCCTCCTGGCGACTGTTGCTGTGGTGCGGCGCGAACTGATTCGCTTGCTGGCCACCATGGGTATCAGCGTCCCACCTGTGATGTAATCTTGTGATCCCGCGTGCCCGGGATTCTCACGCCTGCCCCGGGATAAAGGATCCGCGTTTCCGTGCCTGGTTCTTCTAAGGGGCGAAGTCTTTCGCGAACTGTACGAGCGAGCGAACCCCAATTCCCGATGGCCCCTTCGCGATCCAAGCTTTGTTATCTTCCATCCAGGCAGTGCCGGCGATGTCGAGATGCAGCCAGGGAGTATCTTCGGCAAACTCCTTGAGGAACATGGCGGCGGTAACTGCTCCGCCCCAGCGTCCGCCGGAGTTGACAATATCGGCGATGTTGGAGCGGATGCTTTCTTTGTATTCCTCGTCGAGCGGCAATCGCCACATTTTCTCGCCCGCCTTCTCCAGTGCCCGTTCGAATAGCTGATACATTTCGTCATTGTTGGCGAATACGCCAGCATTCACATATCCCAGCGCCACTACGCATGCCCCCGTCAGGGTAGCGGCATCGATGAGGTGGGTGCAGCCCAGCTGGCGCGCGTAGTAGAGGCCGTCGGCCAGGACCAGCCGGCCCTCAGCGTCAGTGTTGATGATTTCAATGGACTTGCCGGACATGGCGATCTGCACATCCCCCGGCTTTTGTGCGTGTCCGGAAGGCATATTCTCCGTGGCGCAAACAATGCCAATTACCTTCACCTTTGGCTTGAGCAGGCCAATCGCGCGCATGGCGCCGATCATGGCGGCGCCACCCGCCATGTCATATTTCATCTTTTCCATGCCGTCGGCGGGCTTGATGGAAATCCCGCCGGTATCGAAGGTGATACCCTTGCCCACCAGCCCAAGCATGGGTTTTTGCGGCGCGCCCGCGGGCTCGTAGCGCATGACGATCAGAGCGGGAGGCTCGTCGGAGCCCTGGGCCACGCTCCAAAACGCGCCCATCTTGAGGTCTTTTATTTTCTCGGCGCCATACACCTCACATTGCAGGCCGGTTTCCGAGCACATTTTTCGCGCATGCTCGGCGAGCACGCTCGGCGTCATGCGGTTGCTGGGCTCGTTCACCAGTTGCCGCGTAAAGTTCTGGGATTCGCCGATAATCTCAGCCTCTTCGATCGCCTGACGCAGGCGTCGTTGATCGCCACTGGCGACTACGGTCACCGCTTCGATGCTCTGGTCCTGGCGATCGCTCTTGTAGGTGTCCGGATCGAAATTACCGACGAATGCACCCTCGACAACTGCTCGGGCAGCGTCTTCAGAGACGAGGCCATTGCTGGGAGCAACAAAGGCGAAGCTTCGAATGGAGCGCGTTTTGAGACTCCGGACTGCGGCACCTGCCAGACGACGTAATTCATAAGCAGAAAAATTCTGGCTTTTGCCTCCCCCCATGATCAATAACCGCTTGCTTTTCAGATTTGCAGGGTTATAGAGGAGAGTGGTTTCGAAAATCTTTCCAGCTACTTCTCCGCTGGCGAGGACCTCGGCGGCAGCCCGTTGAACCGCCCCATCTGTCGTCTCGAGGCTTGGTTGTGGTTTGTCTTTCTCGCCGCGATCAAGCGCGACCACAACGAGACACTCAGTTTCGACTTCGGCAGGACTAGATAGCGAGAGTTCAGTTTTCATAGGAGCGTTAACCATTTTCGTCGGCCACGCAGGAATGCGCAACTCCAGACGGCGCGTAGGCAGTGAACTGAGTTCAAAGGCAGAGTCGTGTGCAATCGTCCCTACAAGCTTGAACTTGTGGGGCGCGACACCATTTGGATGGCATGCGACACCTCTCTTCAGCCAAGTCCCAGAACTCGGTCCATCATCAACTTGTCGAGTGAGGTGAGGACGAATATCGACCACTTGTCGTGTCGTTCGGATCAGGCATCAGTGATAACGCTCGCGCAGCAACTCGCCAATCGCCGCGTAAGCCGCGGAAAGTGTCCTCTCATCAGGCAAAAACACGACGCGGAAATGCTTCGTGCCTGCTTTCTGCCCGAAGCCCGATCCATGCACCACCATGACGTGCTTCTCGACGAGCAATTCCCTCACGAAGATATCGTCGGTTTCGGGAATGTCGAGGCTGGGGAAGGCATAAAAGGCTCCACGGGGTGGAACGCAACGAACACGGGGGGTCGAGTTGCACCACTTCATCGTCAGCTCCCGCCGCGAACGCAGCTTGGCAATGACCGGCACGAGATGATCTAGGGGGCCTTCCAGAGCAGGCCTGATGGCGTACTGTTCGGGATGATTGGCGCAGAGGCGTGCCCGCAACAACCGGTTGATTGCCTCGACGTAGGGTTTTACCGCACTGCTTGCTCCACTGACGACACCCCACCCAATGCGCCACCCGGGAGCCAGAAAATTCTTGGATAAACCTCCCAAGGTTACAACTGGCAGGTCGGGTGCTAGCGCCGCGATAGCGATGTGCTTGGCGTTACCGTCGAGGATGAGCTTGTCGTAGATTTCATCAGCGAAGATCACCAGATTGTGCCGGCGCGCCAGCTCCGCGACTGACTCTAGCATTCGCCGGGAGCACACGGCTCCGGTCGGATTGTTGGGATTGATAAGAACAATACCGCGTGTCTGGGCAGTGATCTTCCGGCTCACGTCCAGCAGGTCGGGCTGCCAACCGTCGTCTTCGTTAAGCTCGTAGGTGTTCAGGGCAATGCCAATTTTCGCCAAGACCGCCGAATAGAGCGGATAGTCGGGACTGGGCGTCAAAATGTTTTCGCCTGGATTCAGTAACGCCGTGAGACAGATATCGACAGTTTCGCTCACTCCCGAGGTTACAAAAGCGTCCTGAATGTTGCTGATCCCCTTGCGCTCCGCCTCCGCCCGGATGGCGCTTATTGCTTCTTTGATACCCGCAGAAGGCGCATAGCCGTTCTTGCCGTCGCACATGGCTTTATAAACCGCCTCGATCAGGTGCGGAGGCGTCTGGAAGTCGAAGTTGAGAGGATCCCCAATATTCAAGGGCAGGATCTTGTGCCCCTCGGTCGCGAGCTGGTCCGCGATGCAGGCAAGATCGCGAATGGCATAGCGAACCTTCTCCACTCGGCTTGCCGGTGTGATTTCGCGCGTTTCGGTCGCGGGCAACAGGCACGCTCCAGAAATTCTGACCCACCACCGAGAACGCCGAGACCGGAGAGATTGCTCAGCGTTGGCTGCGAACGGCGGTGCGTTGTTTTCAGCCGTCGGACGGCTATTCGGGTCTATCGATCTGAGCTCTTTGCAACTTGTCCGAGTAATCTACATAAACCGCCTTCCACTCGGTATAGAAGTCAATGGCCCCGATGCCTCCTTCACGGTGACCGTTGCCGGTGGCTTTTACTCCGCCGAAGGGCAGATGGACTTCCGCGCCGAT
>Ga0066388_100000515_pt1 | contig 18475 bp, 16 predicted proteins | sample PanSoiMetaGPlot6_FD_64539 | JGI IMG/M metagenome (GOLD analysis project Ga0066388, IMG submission 64539) | Tropical forest soil microbial communities from Panama analyzed to predict greenhouse gas emissions - Panama Soil - Plot 6 (Hybrid Assembly) | ecosystem: Environmental > Terrestrial >... | reverse complement strand
CACGGTCCTCCAGATCGACGACTGGGGGGGACGCCTCACCGCGCTGAACGACACGAGCGAAACGATTCCCTGCGGGGTCACCGCGGCGCCGCCGACTTCGAGGGGTCACCCTGGAAACAGACTCAGCGCCGCTCGACGGTGACCGGATCGCGCCGGTCGGCTTCGATCGGGATCTCACGCGACGTGGACCGCTTGACGGGAACGGAGAAGTTCTACAAATTACCCTCGGCGCGGAATCTCGACGGCGATCCGGAGACCGTGAGGGCTCGCGCCCTCGGCGCTCACGGAGCCCCCGTGCCGCTCGACGATCTCCCGCACGATGGCGAGCCCCAGCCCCGAGCCTCCCTGATCCCGCGAGCCCCCGTCCCCCCGCGCGCCGGCCCCGCGGTAGAAGCGGGTGAACACGAGCGGCAGCTCTGAGGCCGGGATGCCGGGCCCGCTGTCGGTCACGAGGAGCCGGTACCGATGGGCGCCCTCTTCGAGCGAGACCTCGACCGCTCCTCCGCGCGGGACGTAGCGGAGCACGTTCGTGAGAAGGTTCTCGAGGACCTGCTCCATCCGTCGGCCGTCCGCCTGCGTCCAGGCTTCCTGAAGCGGGCTCCTCCACGAGAGCGCGACCCCCGCCTTTTCGAAGCGGGCGCGGAAGCGCTCGATCGTGTTCCGGCAGAGCGCTGCGAGGTCGAGCCGTTCCGTCGCGAGCGGGACCGCTCCCGCCTCGAGCCGCGCCAGCTCGAAGAGGTCGCGGATCAAGAGATCCATCCGGCGCGCCTCCTCGAGGACGCCGTGCACGTAGCGGGTGCGCTCGTCCTCGGTCACCGGCACGCTCGGATCGGAGAGGGTCTCGGCGTACCCCCGGATCGAGGTGAGGGGGGTCGCGAGCTCGTGCGTGATGTCGGCGAAGAGCTGCCGCCGCTCCTCATCGGTCCGCGTGAGCTCCGCGCGCGCGGCCGCGAGCCGTTCGGTCATCCGGTCGAGCTGCTCGGCGATGCGGCCGATCTCGTCGCCGCTCCGATCCTCGATCCGGACCGAGAGGTCCCCCGCGGCGACGCGGTTCGCGAAGACTTCCATCGCCCGCAGGCGTCGCACGAGGAGCCGGACCACCACGAGCCCTCCGATGACGGAGACCGCGATCGCGATCGGAAGCGAGAGGAGCGGGGCCGGACCGTTGAAGAAGTCGGGGCGCGGCCAGTTCCGGCGCACCACTTCCGCTTCTCCGAGGAACCGGTTCCCGTGCGTGAGCGGCCTTCGCGCGATGACCGTGAGGCGCGCGCGGGTCTCGGGCCGGCGCAGGAACCGCCCGGCGGGGGCGCTCTGAATCGTGCCGTCCGCGAGCCGCACCAGCACCCACGCGGGACGGATCGACCCGCGGGCGCTCTCGAGGAGCGTGTCGAGCTCGGCGCCGCGCGGAGGCGCGGGCGAGCCGGCCACCGCGACCGCGAGACTCGAGAGCGCGAGCTCGGCCCGGGCCTTGGATTCCCGCGCTTCGAGCGGCTTCAGCACCGCCGTGGCCACGAGCGCCTGGAGCAGCGTGCCGATGATCGCGGTGAGGAGGAAGATGAGGGCGATCGTCCAGAAGAGGCTCCGCCCTCGGGCGCGCGCGGTCATTCGGGAGCCTCGGCGAACCGGTATCCGGCTCCCCAGACGGTCTGGAGGTAACGCGGGTTCGCCGGATCGCTCTCCAGCTTGCGACGCAGCCGGCTCACGAGGCTGTCGATCGAGCGGTCGTCGACGACGCGGTCGGATCCCCAGACCTGCTCCATGAGCGCCTCGCGGCTGAAGACGCGCCCCGGCCGGGACGCGAGGAAATACAGGAGGTCGAATTCGAGCGTCGTGAGCGGGACCGGCCTCCCTTCTCGCTCCACGTGGCGGCGCGAGGGGTCGATCTTGAGATCCACGACGTCGAGCACGCGCTCCGTGACCGAGCCGGTCGAGCGACGGAGCAACGCGCGCACGCGCGCGGTCAGCTCCGCGGTGCTGAACGGCTTGGTCACGTAGTCGTCGGCGCCCAGCTCGAGCCCGAGGAGCTTGTCGCTCTCCCCCGAGCGCGCGGTCACCATGAGGATGGGCACGTCGCTCTCCTTCCGAATCCGGCGCGTCACCTCGAGCCCGTCCATGCCGCCAAGACCGAGGTCGAGCACGACGAGGACGGGTTTCCACTGCGCGAATTCGGCGAGCGCCCGCCCGCCGTCAGACGCCTGCCGACATTCGTACCCCGCGCTCTCGAGATTCTTGGTGATGAGATCCGCGATGCGGCGGTCGTCCTCTACGATCAGAATTCGTTGACCCACGCTTCGTTCCCTCCGGGACGGGTGTCGGCCGTCATCCTAGACGGTACCAGGCTCTTGTTGCAGAACTATGGCCCGATCGTGGACCTATGTGGCAAGGGACCCCCCCGCAAATCGCCAACCGGCCGCCACATCTCTGCCACACGTGGCGTGTATGTTATGGGGTAAGCACGAAAGGAGGTCTTTCATGAAGCTTCGAATGATGATCGGTCTCGCCCTTGCTGGGGCCGCCCTGACGTTCTGGGCGGTCGGACACGCCCGTTCCGGCTCCGCGCCGAGCGCGCCCAGCGGGCTCCTCGGCACCTGGAGGCTGGACGCGGCGGCCAGCGAATCCCCATCCCGCCCCGAGGGCGGAGAGCGGGGCGGATTCCGGAGGAGAGAGGGCGATGGGGGACGCTGGGCTCCGCCCGAAGGATCGCGTCCCCGGATGCGCGGACGGCTGCCTGACGTCCTGAAGATCGAGTCGGCGGGCAACACGCTGAGCCTCGAGGATTCGGCGGGCGCCATGGTCCAGCAGATTGCGATCGGGAAGGAGAAATCGAATGAGGATTCGGACGAAGCCGTCCGCGTCCAGGGCTCCTGGAAGGAAGACAAGCTGGAGGTGAAGCGCGTGGGACCGCGCGGGTCCAAGCTCACGGAGCGTTACTACCTCGCGGATGACGGCCGCACGCTCGTGGTCGAGCGCAAGGCGGAGATGCGCGGGCATACGCGCGAGTGGAAGCGCGTCTATCGAAGGGTCGCGTCGTGACACGGACGATCATCGCGGCCGCGATGATCGCGGCGCTCTCGGGAGGACCGCCGGCCGACGCGCAATCCGTCGCGCCGGAGGCTCCCCGCCCGATCACGATCGAGGAGGCGATCCGGCTCGCGCGTCAGAACGCGCCGCAGGTGATCCAGGCGCGCGGCCAGAGCCAGACCAGCGCGGCCGCGGTCCGCTCCGCCTACGGGGCGTTTCTCCCGGGCGTTAGCCTCACCGCGGGCGCGACGCGCCGGTACTCGGGCTCCACCACACGGGTGGAGAACGGACAGGTCATCACGCTCTCCCCCGAGCCCTGGTCTTCCACGGGTGGCCTGGGCGCGAACGTGGAGCTCTTCTCCGGAGGAGGACGCTTCTTCGACTTGCGGCAGGCCCGCGCGCGCGAGCACGCGGCCGCGGCGAACGAGTTGGCGCAACAGTACGACGCAGCCCTTTCGGCGAAGCAGCAGTTCTACAACGTGCTCGCCGCCCGCGAATCGCAGGCGGCCGCGGCGGCGCAGCTCGCGCAGGCGGAGCAGCAGCGCCGCACGTCGATCGCGCGCACGCGCGCGCGGGTCGCGACGCGGTCCGACTCGCTCCGCGCCGAGATCCAGTACCGGGAGGCGCAGCTCGCGGTGACGGACGCGCGGAACGCGCTCGATCAGGCGAACGCGTCCCTCACCCGCGTGACCGGATCGGACGAGCCGGTCACCGCCGCGCCCGTCGATTCGACCTCGCTTCCGGGGATCGCCATGGACGACGCGGCGCTCCGTGGACTCGCGACGAACGGGCCCGCGGTGCGCGAAGCGAAGGCAGAGCTCGATGCGGCGAAGGCCGCGCAGCGGGGCGCCTGGACGGACTACCTGCCCTCGCTCTCCGCCCGCTATTCGCGCACGGGGAGCGGCTCGGGGGACCGCCCGGAGCTCATGGCCAGCGACTTCTCGTATTCCGGGGCGTTGACCTTCTCGCTCTCGCTTCCGGTCTTCGACCAGTTCCAGCGCGAGCAGCGGCTCACGGAAGCCAAGGTCGCGCAGGAGAACGCGGAGGCGTCGCTGCGGGACGCGCGCCTCGCCGCGAACGAGAGCCTGACGAGCCAGCTCGGCGCGTTTCGGGCCGCCGAGGAGCGCGTGGCTTCCCAGACCGCGACGGTGGCGGCCGCCGAGGAAGACCTGCGCGTGCAACAGCAGCGCTACGCGGCGGGAGCCTCGACCCTTCTCGACGTGCTGACGTCCCAGACGCAGCTCAATCAAGCCCGGCGCGATCTCATCCGGGCGCGCTACGACCTGCGTGTCGCCAAGGCGCAGCTCGAAGCGCTCGTCGGACAGGAGCTCTGACATGGCCGAATCCAAGCCGATCTCCCGAAAGGAGAAACCCTCGATGCCACGCATCGCCGTGCCGCCGAAGATGAAGCGGCCGCTCTATCTCGCGCTCGGCGTGTTCGTTCTGCTGGGCGTCGTCCTTCTCCTCCGCGGCGGGAACAAGAAGGCCAAGGCCGAGATCATGACGGTCCCCGTCGAGCGCCGCGACATCGCGCTCACGATCGAAGCGACCGGAACGGTGGAGCCGATCGATCTCGTCGAGGTGAAGTCGAAGGCGTCCGGCCAGATCGTCCGCATGCCGGTGCAGGTCGGCTCGGTCGTGCGGCGCGGGGACCTTCTCGCGCAGATCGACCCGCGCGACGTCCAGAACCAGTACGCCCAGGCGCTCGCGGCGCTGCGCGCCGCGCAGGCCAAGGTCCAGATCTCCGCCGCCCAGAAGAAGCGCGCGGATGCGCTCTTCTCGCAAGGAATCACCACGGCAGACGAGCACGAGAGCGCCGTGCTCGACTACGCGAACTCACAGGCGCAGCTCGTCAAGGCGCGGACCGACGTCGATCTGGCGCGCCAGCGGCGTGAGGACGCCACCGTGCGCGCGCCGAGTGCCGGCACGATCATCCAGCAGACCGTCTCGACCGGTCAGGTCATCTCCTCCGCCACGTCCTCGGCGAGCGGAGGCACGACGCTGCTCCAAATGGCGGATCTCGGGCGGATCCGGATGCGCGGCCTCGTCGGTGAGACCGACATCGGCAACGTCCGCATCGGCCAAACCGCCACGGTCACGGTGGACGCGTTCCCGAACCGCACCTTCACGGGATCGGTCGAGAAGATCGAGCCGCAAGCCGTCGTCCAGCAGTCGGTCACGATGTTTCCGGTCTTGATCTCGATCTCGAACGACGAGCGGCTCCTCCTCCCCGGCATGAACGGCGAGGTCTCGATGCTGGTGGATCAGCGGCAGGACGTGCCCGCGATCCCTGTCGACGCCGTGCGCAGCGTGCGGGAGCTGCCGCTCGTGGCGCAGGCGCTCGGACTCGACCCGGCCAAGGCCAAGAACGAAGTCGATCGCGAGATCGCCGAGCGGCGGAGCGCGCGAGCCGCGGCCGCTTCCGATTCCGGAACGCTCGGAGGCGGAGCGCGCTTCGCCCCCGATTCCGCGCGCGGCCGCCGCTTTGGCGGTGGCGGCGGACGAGGGGGTGCATGGGATTCCCTGCGCGCCTCTCGGCGTGGACGGTTTGGCGGCAGGGGCGGTGGAGGCTTTGGTGGCGGTGGGGGTGGCTTCGGGGGAGGTGCAGGCACCGGAGGGGGCGGTGGACGCGGGAGCCGCGCGCAGGTCGCGTTCGTGAAGACCGAGAAAGGCATCGAGCCGCGCGTCGTGCGGCTCGGTCTCAGCGACTTCGACTACGCGGAGGTGCTGTCCGGAGTGAACGAGGGAGAACAGGTCGTGCTGATCGGCGTCGCGGAAGCGCAGGCTAGCCGCACCGAGACCCAGAATCGGATCCGCCAGCGGATGGGGAGCGGGGTCCCTGGAGTCCCCGGGGGCGGTGGCGGCGGCCGGGGCGGTGGCGGTGGCGGAAGAGGAGGCATGTAGCCATGCAGGTCGGCGAAACACTCGTGGTCGCGCTCGACGCGCTCCGCGCGAACAAACTCCGCTCCTTCCTCACGATGCTCGGCATCGTGATCGGCGTGGGGGCGGTCATCGCGATGGTCGCGCTCGGACGCGGCGCGCAGCAGTCGGTCAAGGAGCGGATCGCATCGCTCGGCACGACCCTGCTCACGGTCGTGCCCGGTCAACAGCGCGGATTCGGAGGCGTGGCCTCCTCGACGGAGCGCGCCGCCCTATCGCTCGACGACGCGAAGGCGCTCGAGTCGCGCTCGACGTTCGTGGCGGCGGTGCAGCCGGAGATGTCGCGCTCGCTCCAGGTGCAGTACGAGAACCGCAACACCAACACGACCGTGGCGGGCGTGTCCGCGAACTACCTCGAGGTGAGGAAGTTCTCGATCGCGTCCGGCCAGATGTTCACGGAAGCGGACGACTCCGCGCGCCGGCGCGTGGCGGTGCTCGGCCCGCAGGTCGCGAGCGACCTGGGCTTCGCCGCTCCGGACGCGCTCGTCGGCGAAGCCGTCCGGATCAACGGAATCCAGTTCGAGGTCGTGGGGGTGCTCGCGTCGAAGGGACAGACCGGTGGATTCAACAATCCCGACGATCAAGTGCTCGTCCCGGTCGAGACGGCCCGTTATCGCCTGATTGGAGACGACCGGCTGCGCTCGATCAGCGTGCTCGCCCCGACCGAGGAGGACATCCCGGTCACCATGGCCGAGATCCAGCGGATCCTCCGGCGCGAGCACCGGCTCCGTCCGGGGGCCGACGACGACTTCCAGATCCGGAGCCAGGCGGACTTCCTCACCACCCTCGGCGAAACGACCCAGGTGTTCACCTACCTCCTGGCAGGCATCGCAGCGGTGAGCCTGCTCGTGGGGGGAATCGGCATCATGAACATCATGCTGGTGTCGGTCACGGAGCGGACCCGCGAGATCGGAATCCGCCGGGCGCTGGGCGCAACCCAGCGGACCATCCTGCTTCAATTCCTCATCGAAGCGGTCGTCCTTTGCCTGCTGGGTGGAACCGTGGGGATCGCGCTGGGCGCGGGATGGGCGATCTTCGTGCGCTCCGCGTTTCAGTGGAGCACGTCGGTCGGGATGTCCTCGATCCTGGTGGCGTTTCTCTTCGCGAGCGCGGTCGGCGTGCTGTTCGGGGTGTGGCCCGCACGCCGCGCCGCGTCGCTGGATACGATCGAGTCGCTGCGGTACGAGTAGGGCTTACCTCGTCGCCCGCGAGGCGAGCACCCGCTCGGCCGCCGGGGCTGCGCCCCAGCGCGCCTTGAAGCCGCGGGTGTCGACGTGCACGAACGGCCCGTGGACGCCGTTCGATGGATAGGCGCCGATCCCACCAACCAGCTCCGGATGCGCCGCTTCGACCCGCTCCGCCGCCGCCCGCAGCACGAGCGCGTCACGGACCGTGATCTTTCCGTCGCCATCCAGGTCATCCATCATGCCGTCCTGATCCGCGTCGACGAACACATCCGAAGCGTCCCCGTACATGTGCCGGCTGTGCGTGGCGCGTCCTCCCTTTTCCCCGACGCCGAGCGCGTTGTACTGCGGCGTGCGGAACCCCGACATCACGTGGAGGCGGCTCGGCAGCCCCTCGCGCTGGAGCTCGGCCTCGAGGAGCTCGAGCTTGTCGAGCAGCTTCGGCCGGAGCACGAGGAACTTCGGCCACACATCCTGCTGGTCGTGGGTCAGGAAGTCGCTAAGGACGAAGTGCTTCGAGACGTTGGTCCCGCGGTTCTCCGCCGTGACCTCGATGAAACCGGCAGGCAGGTGGTACATCGGACTCGAAGTCTGCGGCCAATCACCGATGGAGTAGCCGTCGAGCTTCGACCCCTTCTTTTCGGTCAAAGGACGCAGCGACAGCACCGCGAGGGAGTCACCGTCCGGGGCCACCGCGGAGAGGCGGTACAGGCCCGGCTCGTCGTAACCGACCCCCGAGACCAGCGGCTGAAGCACCGAGTCGGACGCGATCGCCTCCGGCGTGTCGATCCATGCGCGCAGATTTCCGCTCGAGCCGTAAAAGCGCTCGGGGACCGAAACGACGGCAGCCGCCGCGTGGGTGGAAACGTCGGTGGAGCCCGCGGGCGAGGACTCTGGACGCTCCCCCCTTCCCGCGCTCGCGGACGGCGTAGCCGTCAGGGCGAACAGGAGGGCGGTCGCGACCACGAGGGCCGAGAGGGTCCAGCGGAGCCAGGAGGCGGTAATTCCCCGTAAGTAGTTCTGGAGGGTCATGGCGTGCTTCCTCGGTTTACGACGATGGGGCTGGGATCGACTGCGGCTTGCGGGGTCCGCTTTCTCTTGGATGTACCCCTAGGGGGAAAGGTTCCATCTTCGTAAGGGAAATCCCGATGGCTCTATCCATCCAACGTCAAGGCGTGCAATAAGATCCGGACTAGGTCCTGGATCTCGACCGGCTTCGAGACATGCGCTTGGTAGCCGGCTCGGAGGGAACGTGTGGCGTCCTCCGGCCCGGCGTAGGCGGTCAGCGCGATCGCGGGAATCGTGCGGAGCCGTTCGTTCGTGAGTCCCCGCACCTTCGCGATGAGGTCGTATCCGCTCTCCCCGGGCATCGCGATGTCACTGATGAGGATGTCCGGCTCGACCGCCTGCAGCGCGTCGAGCGCTTCTGCCGCCGAGGGGACCGCCCGCACGTCCGCCCCCATCCGGGAGAGCAGCATCGCGGTAAGCTCGCGCGAGTCCGGCTCGTCCTCGACGAGAAGGATCCGCTTCCCCTCGAGCGCCCGGTCGGGGCGCGCTCCCCTTCCTCTTCCCTCGTCCTCGTCCCCGGCCGCGACGCCCGTCGAGGCCGTGGGAAGCACGATCTCGAACAGCGCTCCGGGCGCACCTTCACGGTTTCGGGCCGAAACCGACCCGCCGTGGAGCTCGACGAGGCGGCGCACGATGGCGAGCCCCAGTCCCAGTCCGCCGTGGAGCCTCGTCCCGGAGGAGTCCCTCTGCCGGAAGGGATCGAAGACGTACGGCAGGAACTCGGGATCGACGCCTGGGCCGTCGTCCTCGACCCGGATCCGGACCGAGCCGTCCTCCGTTCGACATGAGATCGTGACCTTCCCCCCTTCGGGCGTGAACTTGATCGCGTTGGAGAGGAGGTTCCAGACCACCTGCTGCAGCCGGTCGGGATCGCCGCGCACCAGCGATCCCTCGCGGTCGAGTCGGGACCTCAGGCCGATCTTCTTCGCGTGCGCCGCCGGTCGCATCGTGTCGATCGCGCTCTCGATGACGCTGCAGGGGTCGACCGCCTGGGTCGCGAGCTCGAGCTGCCCCATGGTCATGCGGGAGATGTCCAGAATGTCGGAGATCAGGTTGCTCTGGATGCGGACGTTGCGCAGGATCGTCTCCACTGCGCGGGCGGTCGTCGGCGCATCGAGCGTCCCTCCGCGGAGGAGATCGGCCCACCCGACGATCGCGTTGAGGGGCGTGCGCAGCTCGTGCGAGAGCGTGGCGAGGAACTCGTCCTTGAGCCGGTTCGCCTCTTCGGCTTCCCGTCGCGCGATCTGCTCGCGGGTGAGGGTGGCACGCTCCTCCTCGCGCCGCTTGTGCTCCGTGATGTCCTGGCCGGTTCCCATCATCCGGATGGGCCGCTGGCGCTTGTCGAGGATCACCCCTCCCTGCGCGAGCAGGATCCTGAGCTCCCCGTCCGGGCGGAGGATCCGATGCTCGAACGCGAACGGGCGCCCGTCGGTCAGCGCGGCGGAGACGATCCCCTCCACCCGCTCGCGATCCTCAGGGTGCACGCGCTCCAGGAACGCCTGGTAGCTCTCGTTGAAGCTGCGGGGATCGATGCCGTAGATCGAGAGGAGCTCGTCCGACCACCAGAGCGCGTTCCGCTCGATGTCCCATTCCCAGCTGCCGAGCCGGGCCACCCGCTGCGCCTCGCGGAGGCGGGCCTCGCTCTTCTCGAGCCGATGCTGCGCTACGGCGCGCTTCTTCACCTCTCCGCGGAGCTCCTGGTTGGCCATCCAGAGCTGCTCGGTGCGCTCCGCGACACGCTGCTCCAGCTCGACGTTGATGCGCCGGATGGAGCCTTCCACCTCTTTCCGGCCCTGCACGGCAGCGGTGACCGCGAGGCTCATGACCGAAGCGACGCCGAGAAATCCCTGCAGGAGGAGGAGCGACTCGTTGGGGCTGCGCCCCGCGAAGGGGCCCATGCCGCGCAGAGTGCCGACGATCGAGGTCGCGGAGAGGAGCACGATCGCGGTGGCGGTCTCGCGGCGGCCGAAGCGAAACGCGGCCCAAAGGAGGGGCGGGAAGCAGAGCGCCTGCAGGGGATAGTCCGTCCGTTCGAAGGGGGTCATCCCGACGAAGACCAGGAGGCCGGTCCCCGCGAGCAGGAGGAGGAGCGCGCCGAGCTCGACCCCCTCGCGCAGCGTCGGAAGGATGCGCCACTCGTGCGACCAGATCACGAAGAGCGGCGCCACCACGAGCGCGCCCGCCGCGTCCCCCAGCCACCACGTGAGCCACACTGCGCCGTAGCCGGCCCATGGGACGAACCCTCCCAGCGCGAGGGAGGTGACGCCGATCGTGGCGCTCACGGCGGTGCTCATCACCCCGGCAAGCACGGAGAAGCGGAAGATGTCGTTGGGGTGCTGGAACGCCCGTGTACCCGAAGCGTAGCGGGAGACGAGCGTCGCACCCACGAACCCCTCGAGCGTGTTCCCGATCGCGATGCCGACCGAAGTGGCGGCGTTCCCGGCGGTCGTGATGTTCGTGAGGAACGCGGCCGCCAGGATGGCCGGCCACACCCGAGGACCGAGCAGGAGGAAGGCGGCCAGGGCGATGCCGGTCGGTGGCCATACGGGGGAGGCGCTCGCGTTCACGAAGGCGAGGCTCAGACCGAGCTTTCCCGAGGCGAAGTAGAGGCAGGCGAGCGCCGCGAGCACGACCGCGTACGGCACGGCGGAGCGCGGACGCGTTTCGGTTGCGAGGGGGCCCCCGGTCATGGGGGCTGGATTCTAGAGGAGAACCGGGGTCAGGTGAATGGAAGATGGTCCCCCGGCAGGTAGCGCCTCGTGTGGGTGCTTCGATCTATAGCTCAGGGGCGGTGCTTCAGCGTCGCGGCGAAAGCATCCATGCAGCCCGAGCCGGCCGGACCAGAGCCTCAAATCGCGCTACCAAGCCGGGGAATTGCTACATCGTTCGTCTGTGGTCTCAGGCCGGCTGCGCGCCCGGACCGGTGGTCCGCGGCGTCCGCGTGCCGGCGAGTGGCTCGCGGGACTGCGTGGGACGCGCGGGGCGATTCACATCGCTCGATTCCATGTCTTCCTCACCGCCGCGGCCGAATCGCTCGCTCGCCGCGTTGGCGAGCCGCTTCGCGGTCTCGCCGACCTTCCGTCGCGTCTCGCCGCCCGTGGCGGGAGCGAGCAGAAGCGCGATCCCCGCGCCGAACATGGCTCCCAGAAGGAATCCACCCATCGTGAAGCCGGCACCGCGCGAGACGTCGTTCATGTACGGGTTATCGTTCATAGCCGTATCCTCCATTGGTCGTCGTGCGACCTTTGAACCGGTGCGTGAGCCGATCGATGAGGTGGGCCGTTCCGTAGCGCACGCCGCGCGCGATCGCGACGGCCGCTCGCACGGGAGCCTCGACTTCGGACACCAGCGCGTCCGAGACTCCTGCGGCGCGGTCGCCGATCGCTTCGAAGCGCTGCGCGACGCTCTGGAACCGTGGAACCACTTCCTTCACGGAGCCGACGATCTCCTCGGCTCCCGTCGTGACGCGCTTCAACTGCTCGATCCACTCCTGGGTTTCCTGGGCCAATCGGGAAAACTCGTCCGAGGCGTGGCGGAAGTGTCCGAGAACTCGGATCGTCGCGACCGCGATCGCGGCTACCGCAATTGTTACAATTACAAAGCAAAACTGGAGCAGTACCGACATCGTCGCACCTCACGCCGACGTGGCGCATTGAGTTGGATCGTATCGAACCAGCGATGACCCTGACCTGCAAGCGCAGGGCCAGCCCGCCTTTTCGCTTCGAGCGCGCGATCCCTCAAACCCTCGCGAGAATCCCGCGAAGATCGGAGGGATCGATTGGCTTCACGAAGTGCTCGTCGAATCCCGACGCAAGCGCGCGCTGCCGGTCCTTTGGCTCGCCGAGGCCGGTGACCGCGACCAGATGCGCGTGGTGCTTCCTCCGCGAGAGACGACGCGCCACCTCGTAGCCGTTCATGCCGGGCATCGCGATGTCCAGGAGCACGAGGTCCGGCTTCTGCGCTTCGTAGAGCCGGATGGCTTGTTCGCCGTCGTACGCGACTTGTACATGGTGCCGCCACCCTTTCAAGAGCAGCGCGGTTCCCTCCGCGGAGGCCGCGTCGTCGTCGACGACGAGAATGGAGAGACGCCGCTCTTCTCCTCCCGAACATCGCGCCGTCAGCCTCAGGCTCGGTTGCGATTCAAGGACTCGTATCATGGCACCTTCTCCGTTCCTGCCCTGGTCCCCACCATCCATCAATTGCAACGCACATGCCTCGCGGGCCAACGAGGCCCGAACTACTCGTCGAATCTCCATTTATCCGGAGGACTACTCAGTGGCGCCACACGCCACCTCGCTCGAATCGAATTTCCCGCCGGCGAGCAGTCCGCCGCTGGAGGAGCGGGACCGCGAACCAGAGGACGAAGAAGAAGACGCACGTGAGGCCGGCGGCGGTCGCGGCCGCAGTCAGATCTCCCGTGACTTTCTGGACCGCGACGAGAACGTCCCCCGAGAGCGCGGTCGCGAGCGCGGCCATCGCGGCGATGAGCATCCTGCCCGCGAGCCGGTGGAACCGCGGCGTGCTCCCCCCGCGCTCCACCAGGCGGTGATACGCCGTGGGCGTGACGAGGAGGATCGTGGCGGCGGCGATGAGCCCCAGGCTCAGGACGTACACCGCTCTCGCGCCCGGGGGAAGTGTCTCGAACCCCGGCATGAGCGCGACCGAGATCTGGAATCCGAGGAGCGCCTGGGCTCCCGGGAGCAGGAGCCGGATGTCCGCGAGGGCGTCGCGCAGCTTGTGGTCCAGCTCGGTCGGAAACTCGGCGGCCGGCCCGATCGCGATCCGCGAGAACCTAGAGACGGCCGGAATTCCCGACGCGGAATCCCCCACCGCCCCGAGCCCGCACCAGGAGACGAGCGCGATCGAGCCTGCGACCGCCCCGAGGAGAATGCCGAGCGCGGGCCCGAGCACGCTGGCCACACCGACCGCGAGGTTCAGCCCGAGGCTCAGCGCGAAGGGGATGAGCGCGGTCCCAACCGACCTCGTGGCGACCCGATCCAGCTCGTGGCCGCTCTCCCCGCGGAGGGCGAGACGCTGATAGATGGCGGGGAGCGCGAGGAACCCGAGCGCGACGAGCATCATGCCCATGGAGGTCAGCGTGAGCCCTCCGAACAGAGCCGGAAGGCGCTGCGTGCCGGGCTCGAAGCCGGAGCGGTATTGAAAACCGAGCGCGATCTGACTTACAAGAATCAGACTCCGCGCCTCGTCCATCACCGAATCGATCTTCCGCTGCAGGAACATCTTCGTACGCCGCCTGGGTGTCGTGCTTGCTGCTCGCGCGGTCGGCGTGCATGACGTGTACCAAACCTCCCTACACGAGCCCAGGTAGGAGGAGACCGAGAAGAAGCCGGTACAGCGAGGCGAGTGCGGCCCCGAGCATCGCGCCGAACGCCACGTCGCTCGGGTAGTGGACGCCGAGGTAGACCCGCGAGAGCGCCATCACCACGGCCAGCGCGTAGAACGCCGGACCGAGCGCGGGCGCATGGGGTGTCAGGACGACCGCCCCCGCAAATCCGGCGGCGGAGTGCCCCGAGGGAAAGGAGAAGTCCTTCGGCCGGGGTCCCAGCACCCTGGCCTTCACGAAGGCGATGAACGGTCTCCTCCGCCGGAAGACACGCTTCATCGGATAGTGGATCGTGAGCATGGTCGCCCCGATCACCGGGAACGCCTCGGCCGCGGTGCGGAGCCCTCGCCCGAAGTCCACCGCCATCATGGCGAGCACCACGATCGCCCAACCTTCCCCGTAGAGCATGACCCTCGAGATGAAGGCGAGCGTGCGATCCGGGATGGCCCCGAGATTCCAGGTGTTCACGCGCAGGAACAGCGCGGCGTCCAGCGCCTCGAGGGCGGCGATCGGATGCCGCAGCGCGCCCTGCAGGACCCAGGTCCGGGATTGCTGCGCGAGCATCGCTTCCACGTTCTGCGTCACGCTCTCGACGGCGGGCGCGCCCTCCACCTTGGCCGGCGAGGCCGGAGGAGCGCCCGGGTCCTCCTCGACGGGCCGGGCCACCGCGACGCGCACGGCGCGGGGAAGGACCTGCAGCGTGACCGGAGTGCGCCCGAGGAGCTCGCCGTCCCCCTGCACCAGGACGGGGCGGTTGCACTCGACGGTGAGGCACTCGCGCACCCGGAAGAACCTCGTGTTCTCGTCCTTCCGGTGCTTGCCCAGGATGACGCGCCACGCGAGCCGGAGATAGGCTCCCATCGAATGGACGTCGTAGACGCAGACGTCCAGGACTCCGTCGGTCGGGTCGATCCGCGGCCCCCAGGTGAACGGAGGAGCGCCGAGGCTGCCGGCGTTCGCGACCACGATCTGCCACGCGTGCGCCAGGAGCTTCGAGCCGTCGATCGTGAGCGTGTAGCGGCGCGCCGGGTGCTTCATGGCCCGTCGCACGAACGTCGTGACGTACGCGAGCCGTCCGAGCCTCGCCTGGCTGGCGCGGGAGGTCTCCCGGATCATCACCGCGTCCGGGCCGATTCCCACCTGGGTGAGAATCGTTCGCCCCGCCGCGAGAATCGCGTCCAGCTCGATCGTGCCGCGCCCTTCCGCGATCGTCGCGACGGCGGACTCCAGCGAGACCGGAATCCCGAGCTCGCGGGCGAGGACGTTCGCGGTGCCGGCAGGGACGATCCCCAGCACGGCGTCCGGGTGGCCTCCGTTCCGGGCGAGGCCCTCCGCGGCCATAGAGACCGTTCCGTCGCCTCCGACCGCGATGATGTGGCCGTACCCCTCCGCGAGCGCGCGCTTCACTTCGTGCGCGACGCGCGCGCGCGAATCCGGCCCGGGCGGCACCTCGAACACGCGCACGGCCGCTCCTCGCTCGGCGAAGACCTTGTCGAGCGCTTCGCGGATGGTCTCGGGGGGGTAGCGCGGAGCCGCCGCGTTCAGGATGACGAAGTAGTCCTCGGCGCTCAACGCAAGAGCTCCAGCAGCGCGGTCTCGCTTCGCTCCACGCGCCGGAGATTACCGTTCAGGAGCTCGGCCCAGCCGTCGAAGGAGTGCTGGATCACGCGCCCTTCCTCGTAGGAGCGGATCACGGCCGGAAAGACGTAGGAGGAGCGGCAGACCGCGGGGGTGTTCCCGAGGTGCTCGGCGACCTCGCGGATGGCGGCGGTCACCATCCGTTTGCGGGCCGTACGGCTCCCGCCTTCGGCCACGCCGAGCCGCGCGAGCGCGCAGGCGCAGAGGAGGCTCCCCGCCCAGGTTCGAAAATCCTTGGCGCTGAACTCCTCCCCCATCGTCTCCTTGATGTACGCGTTGATGTGTCCGCTCTGGACGTCCACGATGCCGCCGGCCTCGCTGCGGAACTTGAAGACCTCCCCCCGGTACCGGAGGAGCTCGCGGACGAGCCGCGCGATCGTCGGGTCGCGGAGCTCGCGCTGGTGCCTCCGTCCCGACTTGCCACGGAAGTCGAAGAGGGTCCGATCCCCGCGGACCTTCACGTGCTGCCGTCGGAGGGTCGTGATGCCGTAGCTTCCGTTCTCGTCCGCGTATTCCTTGCTCCCCGGCCGCAGGAAGCAGGTCGCCAGGATTCGGAGGATCCCCGCCAGCACCTTCTCCCTCGGGATCCCGCGGCGCTCGAGATCGTGGGTCACGCGCCGCCGCATGCGCGGGAGCGCGGCGATGAAGCGGACGAGCCGGTCGCGCTTCCGGCGCTCGCGCCGGACGGTCTGGAATTCGTGATAGAGGTACTGCCACCGCCCCGCGCGGTCCTTCCCAACCGCCTGCACCGACGCGACCGGAGACGGATGGATCGCGACGTCGCGCCAGGCGGGCGGGATCCGGAGCCCGTCGATGCGCGCGCGGTCCGCCTTCGTGAGCCGTCCGTGGCGTGGAACGTAGCGGAAGCCGGATCGGGGGGATCCCAGCCGGCGGATTCCCTCGCGCCTTAGGCGCTCGAGGATCGTCATGCGCTTCTCCGCGCGGGCTCGGCGTGCCGCCCCGAGGACGCGGGGGCGCGCTCCGGGCCGGCGGGGAGCGTCGAGGGCGCGGTCTTGCGGTCGAGGGCGGTGTTGATCTCGGCGCCGACGAGCATCACGAACACCCCGACGTAGATCCAGAGGAGCAGGATGATCACGTCCCCCACCGCGCCATAGAGTCTCGCGTATGCCTTGGACCGCGTATCGATGTAGGCCGCGAGCCCGGCGCTCGTGAGCAGCCACACGAAGGAGGCGACGAGCCCCCCGGGCGTGATCCAGCGGCGGGTCCGCTCCACGCACGGCACGTTCGTGTAGAACCAGCCGAGCACGAGCGTGAGGATTGCGAAGAGCACCGGCCAGCGCGCCCAGGCCCAAACCTGGGTCAAGACCGGAGGCAGCGAGCTCCAGACCGACAAGAGCCCCCCGGGATCCATGGTAAACAGCACGGCCAGGAGGGCCACCGCCGCGACCCCCATCATCGCGAGCGCGAGGCCGCGGCGCTTGATCCAGTTGCGCCGCTCGCGGGCGCAATAGACCCGGTTCAGCGCCTTCAGGATTGCGGCGAAGCCCTGCGACCCCGCCCACAGGATTCCGAGGATTCCGGCGGACAGCAGATACGGCGGGCTCGCGCGAAGCGGCCCCTCGAGGAAGCTCGTGAGGATCGCCGCGGTGGACGTCGGGAGGAACCGATGGAGGACGGAGAAGAGATGGACGAGAGAGATCTCCGGAGCCGGGCCCAAGAAGCGGGCCACGGCCGCGACGAAGAGCAGAAACGGGAAGAGCGCGAATAGGACGTAATAGGACGCCTCGGCCGCGATCCCGGGGACGTCGTCGTCCCGAATCGAGGCGAAGAGCCGGCGCACGAAACGCGGCAGGAGACGATCGATCGCGCGGGCTCCGAAGCGTCTCATTCCGGGCTCCTCGGGCCCGGCACCCGGTGGCGGCGACCGCGGCCGCGCCGGTGGCGTCGCGCGACTCCGGCGCGCCGCTGCGCCTTCGCGTTGTGGCGAAGCTCCGCCTCTTCCACCGAGTGGGAGCGCGTGAGCGAGGAGTCCCGCGCGGCCATCGCCACCAGGGTGCGGTAGTGCTGATGCAGTACCTCGAGGTCCTCCTCGGAGAGCGCCTCCACGTCGATCAGCCGGTTGCTGGCCCCCTCGATGGCGGCGATCAGCTCGTTGAGCTTGAGCGCGACCGCCTTGCCCCCCTTGTTCTGGGCGCGCTGGATGAGAAACACCATGAGGAAGGTGACCACCGTGGTGGAGGTGTTGATCACGAGCTGCCAGGTGTCCGAGAAATGAAAGACGGGGCCGGTGACCAGCCACGCCAGGATGACTCCGAAGGCCAAGACGATGGCGGGGGTGCTCCCCGTCCACTCGGTCACCGTCTGTGAAAAATACTCCATACTGCGGCGCCTCTTCCGCGCTAAGACCTTGTCCTTCATCAGGGTCCCCCTTTGTGTGGTCCTTCTGCCGCCGATCGCAGCAAGAAAGGTGCACTCCCGCGGCGTCGTTCGGGCAGGTGACCGCAGGCGAACGATTTACGTTGTAAGTTTTCCCCCCCGAATCGCCGGAGTGGTGGTCCAGGACCGGTCATGTGTCCAATCTGGACTCAGTAATCGGTTGCAGGGTTTGTAGGTTCAACACGGGGGCGGTCCCGGAGCGGCGCCGATGGCACCGATCTGGCTTAGACCACCAAACAAGGGGTAACTACTGATTCCGGTCAGGGGAATCCAGAGTCCTCAAGCTCACTAAGCGCAAGGAGGAATCATGCGAGGACGGATCCAACTCTATCTCGCCTGTCTGGGAGTCCTGGCGGTCGCTGCCTTGGGCGGTTGCTCCAAGGACAACGACTCGCCGGAGATGGGTACGATACGAGTCCGAATGACCGACGCGGTCGCGGACATTGATGCCATCAATCTCGTAGTCAATCAGGTCTCGGTCTTTCGTGGGACCACCACGTCCGCCGACACCGACACGGTCGCGGGCTGGCAGACGCTCCGGTCGACGCCGATGACGGTCGATCTCCTCACGCTGCGGAACGGCGTCTTCACGACGCTCGCCGTGACCAACGTCCCGGCGGGAACCTATTCGCAGCTCCGGCTCAAGCTCGGCGCGGGCTCCACCATTACGGTGGACGGCACGACCCATCCGCTCATCGTGCCAAGCGGGATGCAGAGCGGCCTCAAGATCGTCGGACCCTTCACCGTGCCCTCAGGAGGCACCCTGGATCTCGTGCTCGATTGGGACGCGGCGCGCTCCATCGTGCTGACCGGGAACGGGCAGTACATCCTGAAGCCGGTGATCCGGGTGATGCAGAACACCGCGGTCGGATCGATCACGGGG
>Ga0066388_100000514_pt1 | contig 18475 bp, 11 predicted proteins | sample PanSoiMetaGPlot6_FD_64539 | JGI IMG/M metagenome (GOLD analysis project Ga0066388, IMG submission 64539) | Tropical forest soil microbial communities from Panama analyzed to predict greenhouse gas emissions - Panama Soil - Plot 6 (Hybrid Assembly) | ecosystem: Environmental > Terrestrial >... | reverse complement strand
AGGAAGTATGGGCCCAACACATAAAATAGTAAAGATAGTATCTTTTCGAAAGCGAGCAGGTATGAGGGGCCGGCGCGGCCGGCCCTCATCCTGGCTACATGGGCATCCAGGCTATATGGGTCCGTTTTCGCGGGCGGGACTCCCGGGCGGTCAACATTCTCCGTCCCCGAGCGGCGATGAAGAACAACGCGGTGTGTTACGCGGGGCGCCGGCCTTCGCGAGGACGAACGAGGAAGTCGAAAACCTACGCCACCTTCTTTCCCCACAGCCGGGCCGAGGCAATGTCGGCACCTTGGCGGATCGCTGCGAGCTTGAGCCAGACAACGGGCTCGATGACCCACTCGCGCTTGGTGAAGGTGCCGAAGCCGCAATCGGTCGACGCGATCACGCGCTCCCGGTCGCCGACCGTGCGCACGGCTTCCTCGATGCGGCGCGCGACCACCTCCGGATGCTCGACGAAATTGCTGGTGGTCTCGACGACGCCCGGGATCAACAACATGTCTTTGGGCAGCGGGTGCTTCTTCAGCGCATCATATTCGTGCGCGTGACGCGGGTTGGAAAATTCGATCGACAGCGCACCAACCGTTGCCTGGTAGAGCGCCGGAAGGATCTTCTCCAGCGGGACGTCGTGAATGTGCGGGCCTTCCCAGTTGCCGTAACAGACATGAAGCCGCACACGGTCGCGCGGAATGCCGGCGATACCGTCATTGATCGCCTGCACGTGCCGCTCGACGCGCTTGACGAATCCGGCATCATCGAGATCTCGATACATCATCGTGCGGTCCATCGCGAGGTCAGGCGCATCAATCTGCAAGATCAGCCCGGCCTTGTGAATCGTCTGGTACTCGTTCTTCATTTCGCGAGCGATCGCGTCGAGATAGTCGTCGTGCGTCTTGTAATACGCATTGAGCATGGTGGTCGAAATAATGCCTGGCGATGGCGCCGTCATGAAGCGTTCAGTGAATGCGCCGAGCTCAGCGGCGATCTTGTTGAAGCCGGCGGTTTCATCGGTAATCGGTTTCAGGTCCTTGTATTTGATGTCGGCCTGCGCTTCCGGCGCACCCTGCTGGCTCTTGGCAGGATTGGGAAAGCGCCGCATCAGGTAAGCCAGCAGTTCGGGAAATTCCTCGAACTCGCGCCCGCGCCGACGCTTCGACACGCCGGCAAAACCGGTCATGCGCTGAGGCACATAGGTCTGAAAGCTGATGCGGCGTTGCTCGCCATCATTGCCGATGTCGATGCCAGCTTCCATCTGCTTGCTGACGACGTGGCGGACCGCCTTATCCATTTCGGCAGCCAGGACCTTTGGGTCGTAATCCTTGCCTTCCTCCTGGGCCATCAGCAGGTCGGACAGCTTTTCGTTGCGTGGCAAGCTGCCGACATGGGTCGTCAAAATGCGGTCGCGGCTGAAGATCATGAACGGCCCTCCTTCGGAAATATGGTGCGCTTTTCAGTACATTCTTTGGCGGGCATAATACGCACAGTCTTGGGAGGATATACAAATGTCAGTCGCGGAGGCGCGCGGCGCAGAGGCGGTCGCCACCGGTTCCGTGGGCGCAATCCCACGCGACTACAATTTCGCGGCGGACGTTCTGCAGAGCAATCTCAATGCCGGCCGTGCTAACAAGGCAGCATACATCGATGCGCGCGGTACATACAGTTATGGCCAGCTCGCCGACCGGGTAGCGCGCTTCGGTACTTTGCTGCGCAAGCTCGGAATCAAGCGTGAAGAGCGGGTGCTGCTGGCGCTGCTTGACACGGTCGACTGGCCGACAGCGTTCCTGGGTTGCCTAAAGGCCGGCGTCATCGCGGTGCCAGTGAATACGCTGCTCACTGAAGATGATTACCGCTTCATGCTGGCGGATAGCCGCGCAAAATGCCTCGTGGTGGCGGAGGCCCTTTATCCCCGCTTCGAAAAACTCATCAAGGAGAGCGGGGAACTTGCGCATGTCATCGTTTCCGGCGACAACGCGCACGGCCATAAGCGTTTTGAGGATTTGCTGCAGACGGCAAGGTCCGAAGATTACACGGCGCCGACGACTTGCGACGACATGGCCTTCTGGCTCTACACTTCGGGCTCGACCGGAAAACCGAAAGGCGCCGTGCATGTTCATGCGAGCCTTAAGCTCACCGCCGATCTTTACGGCACGCCGGTCGCAGGCTTGAAGGAAACTGACGTCTGCTACTCGGTGGCGAAGCTGTTTTTCGCCTACGGTCTCGGCAATGCGATGACGTTTCCGCTCACGGTTGGCGCGACGACGGTGCTCAACGCGGATAGGCCAACACCCGACGGCGTCGCGACGCTGTTGCGCCAGCATCCAGTCACGGTTTTTTTCGCGGTGCCGACATTCTACGCCGCGTTCCTGGCGAGCCAGAATGCGCCGCAGAAGTCGCAAGTAAAAATCCGCCGCTGCATTTCAGCCGGCGAGGCATTGCCGGAAGAAATCGCGAAACGCTGGAAGGATCGTTACGGCGTCGAGATCTCCGACGGGCTTGGCACCACGGAGATGCTGCACATCTATCTCACCAACGCGCCCGGCGCGACCAAGTACGGCACCACAGGGAGACCGGTGCCGGGTTACGAGATCAAGCTCATCGGCGACGACGGCAATCCGGTAAAGAAAGGCGAGATGGGCGAGTTGTACGTGCGCGGGCCGACCAGCGCGATCATGTATTGGAACAACCGCGAGAAATCTCGCTCGACCTTCCAGGGCGAATGGACGCGCTCCGGCGACAAGTACATCGAGGATGCTGAAGGATACTATGTGTGTTGCGGGCGCCAGGACGACATGCTGAAAGTCTCAGGCATGTACGTGTCGCCGTTCGAGGTCGAGGCCGCGCTCTCATCGCATCCCGACGTGCTTGAGGCGGCGGTCGTCGGCTGGAACGATGAGCAAAAACTGGTCAAACCGAAGGCTTTCGTCGTGCTTAAGTCTCCGGAAAAAGCCACCGAAGTGCTGATCCAGGCGCTGCAGGACCACGTCAAGCAGAAACTCGCGCCTTACAAGTATCCGCGCTGGATCGAGTTCCGCAAAGACCTGCCGAAGACGGCGACCGGCAAGATCCAGCGCTTCAAGTTGCGCGCGGAGGCGAAGCAGTAGCCTGTTCCGTCATCACCGGGCCGCCCTGAAACGGCGAGTCCCCCGTCGATTCCGATAAGGAAGGTACTGTGTGCCTTCCTAGGCGAGATGGCCGGGACAAGCCCGGCCATAACAATTCAGAGACAACTTGCATGACAAACTTCCCCGACACCGGTTTCCTTCCCATCGGTTCGCAGCGCCTCGAGTATAGCTTCATCGGCCCGCGTCCCGACAAGGCGCCGACCTTGATATTGTTGCATGAAGGCCTCGGCTGCCTCGGCCTGTGGAACGAATTTCCCGAAAAGCTTTCTGCTGCAACAGGCGCCGGAGTTTTCGTCTATTCGCGTGCAGGTTATGGAAAATCGTCGCCGGTCAAACTGCCACGGCCGCTGTCATACATGTATGACGAGGCGCACGAAGCGCTGCCGCGCTTGCTCGATGCGATCGGCTTTGAACGTGGGCTGTTGATCGGCCACAGCGACGGCGCATCAATTGCCACGGTCTATGCAGGCTCACACCAGGATCATCGGATCGGCGGCCTGGTCCTGATCGCTCCGCACTTTTTCACGGAGGATATGGGCATTGCCGCGATTGCGGAAACAAAAAGTGCCTACGAGACCACGGATTTGCGTGCACGCCTTGCGCGCTGGCACGCCGACGTTGACAACGCCTTCAAGGGGTGGAACGGCGCCTGGCTGGATCCGGAATTCCGCAAGTGGGATATCACCGAGTTTCTCGCCTATATCCGTGTCCCCATTCTGATCGTGCAAGGCGAGGATGACCAGTACGGCACGATGAGGCAGATAGCGGTCGCGCAAGAGGAATGTTATTGCCCGGTCGAGGTCGCGCTATTGCCCGGCGCCCGCCATTCGCCGCAACGCGATGCACCGGAGGCGACGCTGAACGTTGTTTCGGAATTCGTCGGCCGTGTGCTGCGCGCGAATGAGTGGGTAAGGGCTGCCTAGAGCGGCCAAAGCCCTGGGTTCCGCTTCTTCGGGAAGAGTGGCACAAATTCAAACTCAATGATGGATGCCGTTCGCGCTTTCGGCCTTCGTGTTCCACCCTTCGGGGGACTGGAACCCCTCTAAGCTCGCACGGCGAGCTTAGAGCTGGGGGCGCGAGTGGGCCTACTCTGCTGCCTGCTTGGCCGCGGCGCCATGCGCGGAGGCGAGATAATCCATCGCCGCCTGCACGCCGCCTTTCTTGTGCGGGACATTGGAAAGCGCGAGCGCCATTTCGGTCGCGGCCAGTCCTCCGAGCAGCATTGCGTCATTGATGTCGCCAAGGTGGCCGATGCGGAACATCTTGCCAGCGAAGCGGCCGAAGCTCGCGCCGTAGGAAATATTGAACTGCTCCAGGGCCAGCGCGCGGAATGCATCGGCGTCGTGGCCTTCCGGCAGCAGTACGGCGGTGATCGTGGGCGAATAGTATTTCGGGTCGCGGCACATGATATCGAGGCCCCACGTCTTGATGGCGCGTCGCGTTGCTTCCGCCAGACGGTCGTGACGCGCGAAGACGTTGTTAAGACCTTCCTCGTGCAGCATCTCGATGCCGACCGCGAGGCCCTGCAGCATTTGCGTCGCTGGCGTGTAGGGGAAGAAGCCCTGCTTGTTCATCGCCAGCATTTCGTCCCAGGCCCAGAACGATTTCGTGAGCTTGGAGACCTTGTTTGCTGCCAGCGCCTTGTCGCTCACAGCATTGAAAGACATGCCCGGCGGTAGCATCAGACCTTTCTGCGCGCCGCCCACGGAGATATCGACGCCCCATTCGTCGTGACGATAGTCTGCGGAAGCGAGCGAGGAGATGGTATCCACCATCAGCAGCGCAGGATGTGCCGCTTTGTCGATTGCTTTACGAATTTCCGCTACGGGCGACAGGCAACCCGTCGACGTTTCGTTGTGCAAAAAGCAAACCGCTTTGATCTCCTTTTTCTTGTCTTCGCGCAGGCGTGCCTCGATTGCGGCCGGATCGGCACCGATGCGCCAATCCGTCGTGATGAATTCAGGAACGAGGCCGAGTTTCTCGGCCATGTTCTTCCACAGCGTGGCGAACTGGCCGGTCTCGACCATCAGCACCTTGTCCCCGGGCGACAGCGTGTTAACGAGCGCGGCTTCCCAGGCGCCGGTCCCGGTCGCGGTGTAGATGATGACTGGGTTGGTGGTCTTGAAGATGGTCTTGATGCCCTCGAGGCATTTCTTGGCCAGCCGCGAGAATTCCGGGCCACGATGATCGATGATAGGTGTGTCCATCGCACGCAGGATGCGATCCGGCAGCGGCGAGGGGCCGGGAATATGCAGAAAATGGCGCCCGACCGTACGCGAGGAATTCTTAGCCATGGACAGTCCGCTCCTGAACGGCAGCTTTTAAGGGATTTCGTGGCCTTACCACCGGCGCGCGTTCCCGGCTGGGGAGCAACGCTTGTGGCGTTGAACTATGAATGCAACATTGCGGTCAAGCGGTTTTCCGCAAATGCGAACTAGACCTTATGCATAGGCTTAGCGCAGCCCAAAAAGGATAAGAAACGTGGCCGTAGTCATGCCCGGTCTGGAGCGGCGGCTGAAGGCCGAATTGACCGGCGAGGTTCAATTCGACCGGTTTTCGCGCGGCCGCTATGCAACCGATGCCTCCCACTACCAGGTCGTGCCGCTCGGCGTGGTTGCCCCGCGCACCATTGAAGAAGCCGATCGGGCGATAGCAATTGCCCGCAGCGAGGGCGCGTCGGTGCTGGCGCGAGGGGGCGGAACCTCCCAGGCTGGACAGGCCGTCGGCAAATCGCTGGTCATCGATTGCTCGAAATATCTGACGCGGATCCTCGATCTCGACGTCAAGCGCGCGCGCTGCACGGTCGAACCGGGCATCGTACTCGACGATCTCAACCGGCAGCTCAAGCCGCATGGTCTCTGGTTTCCAGTTGATATCTCGACCTCGTCGCGGGCGACAATCGGGGGCATGGCCGGCAACAATTCCTGCGGCGGCCGTTCGATGCGCTACGGCACTATGCGTGACAATGTGATTTCGATCGAGGCGCTGCTCGCGAACGGCACGCTCGCTTATTTCGGCCGCATCGGCGGCAACCTTAAGGATGTACCCGTTCCATTGCGCCCACTCGCCAAGGATCTGCTTGCGATCGGCGCGCGCGAAGCCGACGAGATTGCCGGTCGGTTTCCAAAGGTCCAACGGCGCGTCGGCGGCTATAATCTCGATGCGCTGGTGCCGGGCAAGAACGACATAAACCTGGCACATGTGCTGGTTGGGGGCGAGGGGACGCTTGCCTTCTCCACGCGTATCGAATTGAAGCTTTCGCCGCTGCTCGGCCGCCGCGCGGTCGGCGCCTGTCACTTCGGAAGCTTCTACGAGGCAATGAACTCGGCGCAGCAGATCGTGCGGCTCAAGCCGATCGCCGTCGAGCTGATCGATCGCACGATGATCGAGCTCGCGCGCGCGATTCCGATCTACGAGCCTACGCTTGAAAAATTCGTGCGCGAAACGCCGGAGGCGATCTTGTTGGTCGAATTCGGCGACGACGACCACGAAGTCAATCTCCGCCTGCTTCAGCAGCTGAAGGATCTGATGGGCGATCTTGGCTTCGGCTGGAACAAGAGCGGCGCAAAGTGGGGTGGCGTGGTCGAGGTGCTCAATCCGGATTTGCAGGCTGCGATTGCCGAGGTGCGGACGTCCGGGCTCAACATCATGATGTCAATGAAGGACGAGGGGAAACCGGTCTCCTTCGTCGAGGACTGCGCGGTGCCCCTGGAGCATCTCGCCGATTACACTTCGCGCCTCACGCAGGTTTTCGAAAGGCACGGAACGCGCGGCACCTGGTATGCACACGCCGGCTCCGGTTGCCTGCACGTACGGCCAATCTTGAACCTGCGTCTCGAGAAAGACGTGCATGCCATGCGCGAAATTGCCGAAGAGGCCTTCGCTATGGTGCGCGAATACAAGGGCTCGCATTCCGGCGAACACGGCGACGGGCTGGTGCGGTCGGAGTTCAATGAGCCGATGTTCGGCTCGCGACTCGCGCGAGCGTTCGAGGAAGTGAAAGACCGATTTGATCCGAACGGTTTTTACAACCCGGGCAAGGTCGTGCGTCCGCCGAAATTCGACGATCGCAGCCTATTCCGGTATGCGCCCGATTACCACGGCGAGCCGGTCAAGATGCAACTTGACTGGTCGGCATATCCGGGAGTTGGCGGCGGTTTTCAAGGTGCCGTCGAGATGTGCAACAACAACGGCGCCTGCCGGAAATTGACCGGCGGCGTGATGTGCCCGAGCTACCGTGTTACGCGTGACGAGCGCGACGTGACGCGCGGACGCGCCAATACCTTGCGGTTGGCAATTACGGGTCAACTTGGGCCGGCTGCGCTTGTTTCCGACGAAATGACGGAAACGCTGAAGCTCTGCGTCTCCTGCAAGGCCTGCCGGCGCGAATGTCCGACCGGCGTTGACATGGCGCGCATGAAGATCGAGGTGCAGGCCGCGCGTGCTGCGAAGTATGAACTGTCGTTGCACGAGAAGCTCGTTGGGTTTCTGCCGCATTACGCCTCGTTTGCCGTGAAATGGAGCCGTTTTTTCAACCTGCGCGATCGCAGCCGAATTTTGCGCAAGGCCTCGCAATTGCTCGCCGGATTTTCCTCTGACCGCAGCCTGCCGAAATGGCGCAAGGACACCTATCGCGATCGTTCCGACTGGCGCTACGCGGCGGGCGAGCAGAACGCGCCGGCGCGCGAAGTAGTCCTGTTCGCCGACACGTTCAACCGCTATTTTGAGCGCGAAAATCTGGATGATGCATTGAGCGTGCTCGTCGCGGGCGGTTATCGGGTCTATGCGCCATTGCCATCCGAGCCGAATGACCGTCCACTGTGCTGCGGCCGTACGTTCCTGGCGGTTGGCCTTGTTGACGAAGCGCGCCGTGAAATGCAGCGGACGATGGATGTGCTGGCGCCTTACATCGCGCGCAACATTCCGGTCATTGGCCTCGAGCCGAGCTGTCTGTTCACTTTCCGCGATGAATTGCCGGTCCTATTCAAGGACGAGGTGGCCGATGGGCTGACCGCAAACACGTTTTTGCTGGAGGAATTTATCGCACATGAGCACAACCAGGGTCGGCTCAACCTGCCGCTAGGCCCGCTGCCGAAAAGGGCGCTGCTGCACGGCCATTGCCATCAGAAGGCATTCAATGTGATGAGTACGGTCGAGAGCACGTTGCGGCTGATCCCGCAGCTTTCGGTCGAGACGGTTGAATCGAGCTGCTGCGGCATGGCCGGCTCGTTCGGCTATAACGCCGAAACCATCGAGGTATCGCGCAAGATGGGGGAGCTGTCCTTGCTGCCTGCGGTGCGCAGGGCTAGCTCCGACACCCTGATTGTGGCCGACGGCACGTCGTGCCGGCACCAGATTTTCGACGGCAGCGAGCGCGCTGCCACTCACGTCGCGCGGGTGCTCAAGATGAGTCTCGACGCGGCAGCCTGATTGGGCCTCATGGCCGGGCTTGTCCCGGCCATCTACGTCTTTGAAAATGGCTGAGACTGGATGTCTGGCATGAAGCCGGGCATGACGATTGTGAGGCCGGCCCATGGCAGGAAAACTCTTCCCCACTTCGCTCGTCGGCTCCTATTCGCAGCCGGACTGGCTGATCGACCGCCCCAAGCTTGCGACCCGCTTTCCGCCGCGCGTGCGCGCGAAGGAGCTTTGGCGGGTCCCGCCGGCGCATCTCAAGCAGGCCCAGGACGACGCCACCCTCCTTGCGATCCGTGACCAGGAGCGCGCCGGGCTCGACATCATCACAGACGGCGAGATGCGGCGTGAAAGCTACTCCAATCGCTTCGCCACCGCGCTCGAAGGCGTTGACATCGACAATCCCGGGACAACACTCGACCGTTCCGGCCATCCCAATCCGGTCCCGCGGGTAACCGGCAAGGTCCGTCGGCGTTATCCGGTCGAAGTGGAAGACGTTAAATTTCTACGCGCCAACACCGACCGTGCGATCAAGATGACGGTGCCCGGTCCGTTCACGATGTCCCAGCAGGCGCAGAACGATTTCTACAAGGACGAGGAGGAGATGGCGCTCGACTACGCCGTCGCAGTCAACGGGGAGATCAAGGATCTGTTCGCCGTCGGCGCCGACATCGTGCAGATCGACGAACCGTACATGCAGGCGCGACCGGAGAAGGCGCGCAAGTACGGGCTCAAGGCGCTCAACGCCGCACTGGACGGGATCACGAGACCGACGGCAGTCCACATTTGCTTCGGCTATGCCGCCATCATTCATGTGCGCCCAGAGGGATACTCGTTTCTGCCAGAGCTTGCGGGTTCGCCCGTCAAGCAGGTTTCGGTCGAAACCGCACAGGCCAATCTCGATTGCTCCGTGCTGGCGAAGCTGCCGGACAAGACGATCATTCTCGGCACACTCGATCTTTCCGACATGACGGTCGAACAACCCGAAACAGTAGCCGCGCGCATCCGGCGGGCCTTGCCGTACGTGTCCGCCGACCGCATCGTCGTCGCTCCCGATTGCGGCCTGAAATATCTGCCGCGCGACGTTGCGTTCGGAAAGATGTGCGCAATGGTGGAAGGCGCCAAAATTGTGCGCGCCGAAGTGGCTGGCTGAACCAGGAGACCGGGATGGCAGACAGACTCTTTCCGACTTCGCTCGTCGGCTCCTATCCTCAGCCGGACTGGCTGATCGACCGCCCGCGGCTGTCCAAGATGGTGCCGCGCGTGCGGATGGACGATCTCTGGCTGGTTGATCGTAAGGTGCGTGAAGCCAGACAGGATGAGGCGACGCTCGTTGCCATTCGGGACCAGGAGCGCGCCGGCCTCGACATCATTACCGACGGCGAGCAGCGGCGCGAAAGCTATTCCAACCGGTTCGCCACCGCGCTCGAAGGAGTTGACACGCAGAATCCTGGTTCGACGCTCAATCGCAGCGGCAAGCCGATTCCTGTGCCGCGCGTGACCGGTAAGATTCGCCGCAAGCATCCCGTCGAGCTGCGCGATTTGCAGTTCCTCCGCGCGAACACGAAGAAGGCAGTGAAGATGACCGTGCCCGGCCCCTTCACCATGTCGAAGCAGGCGCAAAACGAATTCTACACGTCCGACGAAGCCATGGCGCTCGACTACGCAGTTGCGGTCAGTGAGGAAATCAAGGACCTTTTCGCTGCCGGTGCCGACATCGTGCAGATCGACGAACCGTGGATGCAGCAACATCCGGAGCAGGCGCGCGCGTATGGAATGAAAGCGCTCGATTGCGCGCTTGACGGCGTACGCGGAACGATCGCAGTGCACCTTTGTTTCGGCTACGCGGCTGTGGTCCACGACAAGCCGTCCGGCTACTCATTTCTCCCAGAGCTGGAAGGTTCACGCGCCGCGCAGGTCTCGATCGAGGCGGCGCAACCGAAGCTCGATCTCAAGGTTCTCGAAAAGCTGCCGTCGAAGACGATCATTCTTGGCGTAATCGACTTGTCCGACATGAACGTGGAGACACCGGATATTGTCGCCGCGCGCATCCGCAGGGCGCTGCCGCACGTGGCCGCCGAACGGATCGTGGTTGCCCCCGATTGCGGGATGAAGTACCTGCCGCGCGAGGTCGCATTCGCGAAAATGCAGGCGATGGTGCAGGGTGCCGACATTGTGCGGCGCGAACAGCGCAGGCATTAGCCGAACGGCGGCTTGAACTTGCCCCCAATACCCGCAAAATGGGGACAATCAACAAGGACAGCACGGCCTGCCCGCTGGCAGAACCGCTGCGCATCTACAGGGAGGATAAGATGAAAAGCTTTGTTCTGGCCGGCACGGCCGCTGCAGCTATTGCTCTGACAAACGCGCCGGCCGCGGCCTGGGAGCCGACCAAGCCTGTCGAGATCGTGGTTGCTGCTGGCGCGGGCGGTGCATCTGATCAGATGGCGCGCATGATTCAGGCCGCCATCCAGAAGCACAATCTGATGAAGCAGCCGATGGTGGTGTCGCTCAAAGGCGGTGCATCGGGCGCCGAAGCCCTGATGTACATGAAGTCGAGCGACGGCGATCCCAACAAGGTGCTGATCGCCTATTCGCTCATCTACATGCTGCCGCTGTCCGCCAAGATTCCGTTCAACTGGCGCGAACTTACGCCGGTGTCGGTGATTGCGATGGACCAGTTCGTGCTCTGGGACAACACGACGTTGCCGTACAAGAACGTGAAGGAATTCATCGACGCCGCCAAGGCATCTCCACAGCCGTTCAAGATGGGTGGCACCGGCTCGAAGCGCGAGGATCACATCCTAACGGTGTTCATGGAGAAGAAGACCGGCGCGAAGTTCGCCTACCTGCCGTACAAGTCTGGCGGCGAGGCGGCCACCCAGCTGGTCGGCAACCATACCGCTTCGAACGTCAATAATCCGTCGGAGAACCTCGAAGTGTGGCGTGCCGGCCAAGTGCGGGCGCTTTGCGTGTTCGACAAGGAACGCATTTCCTACAAGGCCAAGGTCACCGATACGCAGTCGTGGGCGGACATCCCGACCTGCAAAGAGGAAGGGCTCGATGTCCAGTATCTGATGCTGCGCGCCATGTTTCTGCCGGGCAAGGTCACGCCGGAACAGTCCGCGTTCTACGTCGACCTGTTCAAGAAAGTGTCCGAGACGCCTGAGTACAAGGACTATATGGAAAAACAGGCGCTCAAGCCGATCTTCCTGACCGGAAACGACATGGTCAAATTCCTCGAGGAAGACGACAGGCTGAATTCCAGCCTGATGGAAGAGGCCGGGTTCGTCGCGAAGTGAAATCCGTTCAAGACAGTCGTGCCCCGCGGGGCATCCAGTGCTCCGGAGCTTTGCAATGACTTATGGCGGTTGGGGTTACGGGATCATCCGCTTCTGCGGAATGATGACAGCCGGGGCTGTCTGAATGCCGTAACCGAATGAGGGAATAAGTGTCGGAATCCAATACTGAAATCGTTGTCGAAGATCCGGATGCCCCGGCCGAGGAGTCGCCGTCCGTTGCTTCGACACGCGCGGTTGAAACGGTCGTCTACTTTTTGCTCGCGGGCCTGGCGCTGCTGCTCGCGTTCGACAACTGGCGCACAGGGATGGGCTGGGAAGCGGAAGGCCCGCAGGCCGGCTATTTCCCGTTCTATCTGTCGATTGTCCTGGCGGCTGCCAGTATTTACGGACTGGTGTCCATTTTTCTCAGCCGGATGGATGAAAATAAGGTCTTTGTCACACGGGACCAGCTTCGCCGCGTGATGCAGGTGTTCATCCCGACATTCCTGTTCTGCCTGGCGACGCAATGGCTCGGGCTCTATGTCGCCAGCTTCCTGCTGATCGCCGGCTTTATGTGGCTGGTCGGACGCATCGCGCTCTGGAAGTCGCTGCTGACGAGCTTCGTGTTCTCGATGGCCATGTTCGTCACGTTCGATATCGCCTTCGACGTCATCATGCCGAAGGGCCCCCTCGAAGCCCTGTTTGGATATTGATTTCATGGAAGCTTTCGCACTGCTCCTGCAAGGCTTCGGCGTCCTGCTGACATGGAAGACGCTTGCCTTGATGATGGTCGGGCTGGTGCTCGGCATTTTTGTCGGAGTGTTGCCGGGCCTCGGAGGACCAAACGGTGTCGCGATCCTGTTGCCGCTCACATTCACGATGGATCCGACCTCAGCCATTGTGATGCTTTCGTGCATCTATTGGGGAGCGTTGTTTGGTGGCGCCATCACCTCGATTTTGTTCAATATTCCAGGGGAAGCCTGGTCCGTTGCGACGACCTTCGACGGTTATCCGATGGCGCAGCAGGGCAAGGCGGCCGAGGCGCTGACTGCGGCATTCACCTCGTCTTTTATCGGTTCGCTGTTCGCGGTACTGCTTATCACCTTCCTGGCGCCCGGCATTGCGTCTTTTGCCTTGCGATTTGGCCCGCCGGAGTTCTTTGCGGTCTATCTCCTGACCTTCTGCTCGTTCGTTGGTCTCGGCCGCGAAGCCAAGCACAAGACCATCATTTCGATGGCGCTCGGACTGCTGCTGGCCGGCGTGGGCATGGACACCGTCTCCGGCCAGCTGCGCATGACCTTCGGCTTCAGTGATCTGTTGCGCGGCATCAACTTCCTGGTCGCGGTCATTGGCCTTTTCGGAATCAGCGAAATTCTGCTCACCATGGAGGAGCGGCTTGCGCTGCGCGGCCACGCGGCGCGCATCAGTCTGCGTGTGCTGTGGAATGTTTGGAAGGATCTGCCGCGTTACTGGGTGACGCTGCTGCGCTCGTCGGTGATCGGCGCATGGCTCGGCATCACGCCGGGCGGCGCGATTGCCGCATCCTTCATGGGTTACAACCTCGCCAAGCGGTTCGCGAAGGATCCGGAAAGCTTCGGCAAGGGTCGCATCGAAGGCGTGTTTGCGCCGGAAACCGCGGCGCATGCCTCAGGCACGGCCGCGCTGCTGCCGATGTTGGCCCTGGGGATTCCAGGTTCGGGCACGGCGGCGATCCTGCTCGGCGGGTTGATGGTGTGGGGGCTCAATCCCGGGCCGCTGCTGTTCGTAGAGCACAAGGATTTCGTCTGGGGCCTGATCGCTTCGATGTATCTCGGCAATATCGTCGGGCTGGCGATGGTGCTCACCACGGTGCCGGTTTTCGCCGCGGTGTTGCGCGTGCCATTCGCGGCCATCGCGCCAATGATCGTGGTGTCCTGCGCGATCGGTGCTTACGCCATCCAGAATGCAATGTTCGACATCTGGCTGATGCTGCTGTTCGGCGTGGTCGGCTATGTGTTCAAGAAGATCGGGATCCCGCTGGCGCCATTCACGCTTGCACTTGTGCTTGGCAGCCGTGCCGAGGATGCCTTTCGCCTCGCGATGATCGGGGCGGGGGGTGATCTGCGGGTCTTCTGGTCCAACCCGCTGGTCGGCTCGATAACAACGCTCGCCATCGTGTTGCTGTTCTGGTCGCCGATCAGCAGATATGTCGGCCGGCTCGGCGGTTTGGTCCAGCCGGCAAAGCGCACCAGTTGACTACTCCGCCGGTCCCGGCTCGGCAGCGGTGCCACGTCGCGCCGGCGCAGTTCGGCGCACCGTCGGCATCAGCAGCTTCGACAGCGTGGGAATCACCAGAAGGCTGCAAATCGGCGACAGCAGCATGCCGCCGACGATTACGCAGGCGAGTGGTTGCTGCACCTGCGAGCCGATACCTGTGGAAATCGCGGCCGGCACCAGGCCGATACATGCAGAAAGGCCGGTCATGAAGATCTGGCGCATCCGCGCCTGCGCCGAGCCGATGATGGCTTCGTCTTTGCCAAATCCCTCATCAAGCCGCCGTCGGATGTAGGAAACCAGCAAGATGCCGTCCATCGCCGATACACCGAACAGCGAAATGAATCCGACTGCAGCCGATACGCTGAAGTTCAAGCCGAAAAAATAGAGTCCGAGAATTCCGCCACAGGCGGCGAACGGAATTCCTGACAACGCGAGCAGGCTGTCGCGTACGGAATTGAACAGACTGTAAAGCAGCATCATGATCAGCAGCAGGCTGAGCGGAATGATCACCGCAAGCCGCTTCTTTGCCTCGACCAGCGCGCCGAACTCGCCCGACCATTCCAGTCGATAACCTTCCTTCAGCTCGACGTTCTTGGCGATGCGCCGCTGCGCTTCGGCAACAGTCGAGCCGAGATCGCGGCCGCGGACGCTATATTTGATCGGCACGAAACGCTCGGTATTCTGCCGATAGATGTAGGCAGCGCCGGTCTCCAACCGCACCTCGGCCAAATCGCCGAGCGCAATATAGGCCGTCGGCGATTTCGGATCGGAATTCGGCAATGCGACTGGGACCGAGCGGATGGCGTCGATATTATCGCGGTACTGCTGTGCCAGCCGGACTGTGAGGGGAAAGTTCATTTCGCCTTCATAGATACGCGTGACCTCCTGCCCGCCAATCGCGGCCTGCACGACGGTGTTCATATCGTTGACAGTAATGCCGTATCGGGCGGCTTTTGCCCGGTCGACCTGGATCACCAGGTTGGGCTGGCCGAGCAGATTGAAAGCGCCAGGATCGGCCACCCCCGGCACCTTGGCGAGCTCGTTTTGCACCTGCTTCGACAAGCGCTCCAGCTCGGCAAGGTCGCGGCCGAAGATCTTGACCGAATTTTCGCCTTTAACACCCGAGACGGCTTCCTCGATGTTGTCCTGGATGTATTGCGAGAAGTTGAAGTCGATGCCGATGAATTCGCTTTCCAGTCGGGCCGACATCTCCTTGACCAGTTTTGGCTTGGTCATGCCGGCTGGCCATTCCTCGAACGGCTTGAGCGGCACGAAAAATTCAGCAACGAAGGACCCGTCCGGATCGGTGGCGTCTTCGCCGCGGCCCTGCTCGGACACGACAGTACGTACCGGAGCGTAGCTGCCGATTACGGCGCGGATCTTGTTGACTGTTTCGCGGCCGGCTTCGAGCGTGATGGTGGGCGGAAGCAAGGCACGGATCCAGAGATTGCCTTCCTCAAGCTTCGGCAGGAATTCGGTGCCGAGCCTCATTCCGAGGCCACCACAAAGGATCAAAAAGGCGAGGGCGATCGCTGCGGCAAGCCGCGCGTTCGTCACCGCGAGCACAAGAACGCGCTCGTAGACGCTGCGAAGGCCACGGACGAGAATTGTTTCGACCTCGCTCACTCTTTCCGGCAGCAGGATCGATGACATCACTGGTGTCACCGTGAACGTCGCGATCACCGCACCCAGCAGAGCGTAGGCGTAGGTGCGCGACATCGGTCCGAAGATCTGTCCCTCCACGCCCTGCATGGTGAAGAGTGGGATGAATGCCGCGATGGTGATGATCACCGAAAAGAAGATCGGCTTGTCCACCTCGACAGCCGCCGCCAGGATGCGGTGCAGGCGATCGCCGCGGCCCTCGTCGAACGGATGGCGCGCCGAGTGTTGCGCGAGATGGCGGAAGATATTTTCTACCATGATCACGGTGCCATCGACGATGATGCCGAGATCGATCGCGCCGACCGAGAGCAGATTGGCCGAATCGCCGCGTAGCACTGTGATGATCACGGCGAGGAAGAGAGCGACCGGGATCGTCGCCGAGACGATCAGAGCGCAACGCAGGTTGCCTAGGAAGATCCACTGGATGAGGAAGATTAGCGCTATGCCGAACAGCATGTTGTGCATCACCGTGCGCACGGTGATGGCGACAAGGTCGCCGCGGTCGTAATAGGGTTCTATTTTCACGCCGGGCGGCAGGCTGCCGTCGCTGTTGATGCGCTCGATCGCTGCGCGCACGCGTGTCACCACATCCATGGTGTGCTCGAGCTTCTGCATCAGCACGATGCCGAACAAAATGTCGTCCTGGTTGTCCCGCCCGGCGATGCCGAGTCGCGGTGTGAATCCAATCTGGTTGTGTGCGATATCGGACAGCACGACGGGCAATCCGCCCTGCTGGCTTACCACGATATTGTTGATATCACTGATCGATCCAAGCACGCCCACGCCGCGCACGTTGACCGACTGCTCACCCACGGCGAGCGTGCGCCCGCCGACATTGGCGTTGCTGGTTGAGATCGCGCTGATGATCTGCGGCAGCGTCAGCCCATAGGACCGCATGCGGTCGAGATCGATTTCGGACTGGTATTCCTTGGTTTTACCGCCGAGCGGCGAGATATCGGCGACGCCGGGCACGATACGCAATTTGCGCTCAACCACCCAGTCCTGGATGGTCTTGAGCTGGATCAGGTCCATGCCGGGCGGACCCTTGAGTTGGTAGCGCAGGATTTCACTAATTCCGCCGGCCGGCGAGATCACCGGCGTGACCGCTGTCGGCAGCGTGGCATCTTTCAAGCGGTTGGTGACCTGCTGACGCACAAAATTGTAGTCGCGGCCATATTCGAACTGCAACCGGATGAAACCGAGCGCGAACACGGTGTTCGATCGGATGTAAGTCAGGCCCGGCGTGCTCGCGACCGCGATCTCCAGCGGAATGGTGACATAGCGCTCGACTTCCTCGGGCGATTGCCCGGGATATTGTGCGATGATCTCGATGATCGGCGGGGCGGGGTCGGGATAGGCCTCGACGTTGAGCGCCGTGAACGCGCCATAGCCGGCGGCAATGAACGCCGCAAAGGCGACGAGCGCCAGCGGGCGCCGTGACAGACAAAAGGACATGAGGCTGCGCAACATGGATGCGTCAGCTTCCCGCGGCCGCGCGGTCGACGAACAGGCTGCCCTTGCCGACGACAGTTTCGCCGCGATGCAGGCCTTCGATGACCTGGATCATGTTTCCGTTGGCGAGCCCGGTCTTGATGTCGCGCCGTTCGACCGATCTGTCATCGCGCGCGACCCATACATGCGCGACCTTGCCGTCATAGATGATCGAATCCTGCGGTACCGCCAGCGAGCTGTCGCCTTCGCCGGTAAGGATCGTGACGCTCGCAAACATTTCTGGACGGAGGAGATGCTGCGAATTGTCGATTGTTGCGCGCACCATAAGCCGGCGCGTTCCGCTATCGAGCGAGGTCGCGACATAGGAAATGTTCGCCGGGAATACCCGGTTGGGATAGGCGAGAACGGTGAAATGAACCGCCTGTCCCACGTGCACGCTTGGTGCATCGGATTCGCGGACATAGGCAACCAGCCACACGGTCGACAGATCGCCGATAATGAAAGTCGGATCGCTTGCGTTCGTATTTTGCGACGACGTGTTGATGTATTGTCCGGGGCCTACCTTGCGCTGGATGACGGTGCCGCTAATCGGCGAGTAAATCGTCATTTGCGGGCTGACCGCGCCGGTGTCGCCGAATTTGCTGATTTCTTCGTCGTTCATGCCCAGGATGCGCAAACGATTGCGCGTCATCTCAAGGGATGTCTGGGCGGAACGCACGTCATTCTCGGCTGCCCGGGCGTTTGCCTGCGCGGTCTGCAGGTCGCGCAACGGGCCCGCACGCGAGTCATAGAGCGTCTTGTTCTGCTGCTCGACGATCTTGGCGAGCTCCAGCGCCGACTTGGTCTTGTTGAGGTTGGAGATCGCCGCGATGAAATCGTTCTGCGCCTGCACCATATCCGGCGCTTCGACGGTAAACAGCGGTTGGCCGGATTTCACCGTGTCGCCGGGCTTGGCCAGCAGCTTGATCACGCGGCCAGAGTAAGGCGAGAAAACCAAAGTCGAGCGGTCCTCGTCGACAGCAATTTTTCCCTCGGTCAAGTGCTCGGTGCGGAACACGACCTCGGTGACCGGTGTCGTCCTCAATGCGGCCCATTGCTTTGGCGTCGGGTAATACAATGCACCTTCGTGGCGGCCTTGCGTCGCCTCCGGCTCGGTCACCTTGTCCGCGCCGGGGGTGCGCGTTGCAGCCACCGCAAGCCACGTACCGACAATGAGAACGACCGCGGCGATCACGCCATTGCGCGCGCTTAGCTGCGGTCGCAGCTTAAACTGCGCCATGCTAGTCC